>MKWU01002770.1_pt1 | contig 25025 bp, 28 predicted proteins | sample 809101 | NCBI WGS metagenome assembly MKWU01 (sample SAMN05860141, study PRJNA318959) | sponge metagenome | host: Aplysina aerophoba | place: Slovenia: Piran, Adriatic Sea, Gulf of Piran | collected 2013-05-07 | reverse complement strand
GGTTATACCGAGGGTATGCTGGCTGACCCACCTTAGTGGCGTCCGACAAGCCCCTCGGCGACGTGTCCGAGACGCGTCGTCGGCTGCCGCCAATACAGTGGCGGCGCACCACCGCAATCGCTCCGGGGAGCCCGTTCAGACGGGCCTCCCGAAGCGCGGCCAACGGTGGGATGGTGGCCAGTGATGCCGGGCCATCCATGTACGCCCGAAGCCGGAGCGGCGACTGGTCCCGCCAGCGTGCCTGTCGAGGGGCACGGGCACCGGTTCCGCCGTGGGGTGGATCAACCTGACTACGTGCCTGACTACGTGCGTCTCCTCCGGTGTTTCGCCTCGTTTGATCGCGTTGCTCTTCACCCTTCGATGACCCGAAGGGCAATACTCTACGGACTTCATCCGCAATGGGTTTCATCTTGGCTCTCCCGCCGTCGCGGGCAAACCCGCCCGCCGATGCGTGGAGCCCTGCCGTCAGAATCGCCATGCTCTACAGTCAGGGGACCGATTTCGATCGTGTCAACTACATAGGAATCGGCGATGTCCTGGGGCTTCCAGGGTCGTCCCGAAAGTTGAATCGACTCCGCCAGCGGCGCCCCCCTCGCCCCTCCGAAAGCCTCACACGAGACTCAGCCCCTTCCGGCCCGGTTGCAGCTGATCAGGGGCAGTCTAAACGCCTCCGAATGCCGCTGGACGCCTTCAGGTGCCGTGTCTAGTCGAACCGAGCCTTTGCGCGATGCCCATCCCTGCTGGGGCATCGGCGCGGACGGTGCCCAGGTAAACTGCTCGACCGTGGTGTGGGAGCTATTTAGGAGTGAGAAGATCTATCCGGCACGCGCGGACGGCCCTCTCAAGATACCCGGACATGCCACAGGAGGGCTCGTTGCCATGGCTCCACTCTAAGGGGAAGGTCTTCGTCGAGAACCATCACTTGGCCGTGCCCTTCCACGAACTGCTGCCGGCGCGCGAGAAGGGGCTGAGCGAGAAGGCGAGAAGGCGAGCCTACTCGACGTAAAACATCGCGCTCTGGCGAGGAGTGGCGTCCGCCCCCTCCTTCGATGCAAAACCAACCGGTCCCGTCAATGCGCGACGGCGATCCGGCAGCCATTCCGGCTCGACGAACCAGTAGTCCTCTGCCGCGACCCCAAGGGGCGCGGACGCGGTAGAGGCCGGCCTGCTTGCGGTGCGGTGCGCGGAACCCGAGGACGGGACCGGTGCTGATCCCGTCCTGCGATGACGAACAGCCGCCCTCCCCACGCACCGGAGTCGTAGAGCGCGAGGCCCAGTGCGACGCGCCTCCCAATACCCGGCCCCTCCAGTTCGAGCAGCACGCGGCCGATGGCCGGACCTTGGTTCGGGACCGTCCGCTCGACGGACAGGAGCCCCGCTTCGTGGCCTCAGGGGTCGGTCTCGTCTCCCCGAAGGAGGAATCGCCGTTCTACCCGAAGCGGGAATCGCCCGCGGGCACGCTCGACCTTGCCTTCGCGCAGCAGGCGGACCAACTCCACCGCTTCTTCCTCTCCGGGAGGAAGTCCTATTCCTTTCTCGCGGAGCGCTTCCGTGGCTGTGTCGATACTGTTGTGACGAGCCAGCTCGTCGAAGAATCGCGTCAGGAATGGAGCTTCCGACCGCGCGTCCATGACGTTCTCCCTTTCCTCGCCCCAGATGCGGCGGTGGAGGAGGTTTCTGTCGTGGATCGCCAAGCTCACCGCCAGCGCCAGTTCCGAATGCGCTTCTGGTTCTTCCGTTCTCGATGTCGGCGGCGTCGCCGCTGGCGTTGTGCGCACCTTTGGAACAGACTCGATGTCCCTCAGCAATCCGCGTTCCACCGCGGCGAGGCGCTTCTTGTGGTTCCGACCAAAGTACCACGCGGCGACCACACCCATCGCGGCCACCCCAAGCCACCGAAAGCCGAACGAGGCGATTTCTCCGACCAGGAACTCGAGTACGCCATCCATACCTGCATGCTAGCGACCATTCCGCTCGCGCGGCAATCCGCCCGCGCGGCAAATCCACCCCGCGAGCGTATCGCGCCTCCAGTCTCGCCCTCGGACAGGTCTTCTACGGGAACCACGCCACAAGCGCTCCGCCCCTTCGGCTTGGACTGATTTCTCCGCTGACCCGGCGCTGTTAGTTTAGCTTAGAGCAACTTCCCGTCCATCCTAAGGGTCCACTTCATGAGCCCATCGGCGAGTCGCAAGGATCTTGGGGCCTATTACACGCCGCCCGTCGTTGTCCGTGCACTGGTCTCATGGGCGATGCGAGGAGATCTCAACGGTCCCGTTCTCGACCCCGCGTGCGGGGACGGTCGGTTTCTGGCGGGTCTGGTGAATGCCGTCGGAGTGGATGTAGACCCGGTGGCCGCCGCTGAGGCTTCGGGGCGTGTGAACGCGGAGATTGCGACTGCGGATTTCTTTGCGTGGGCACCTCACACGCATCGTCGATTCGCCGCGGCCGTTGGCAACCCCCCCTTCATCCGTTACCAGCGGTTCACCGGTCCGGCGCGTCAGCGGGCGCTAAAGTACTGCGCCGCCCAAGGGGTGAAGCTCTCCGGCCTGTGTTCGTCGTGGGCACCTTTCGTGGTTGGAGCTTCCAGCCTCCTGATGCGGGGAGGACGCCTTGCTTTCGTCGTCCCTGCCGAGATCGGACACGCGGTCTATGCGCGAGCTGTGGTCCGGTATCTTCTCCGCTCGTTCGAACGCGTTGAGGTGATCGCCGTTCGGGAAAAGCTCTTCCCGAATCTATCGGAGGACTGCTGGCTGCTGCGGGCATCTGGATTCGGCGGTCGGTCCGATGCAATTCACTTCGTACGACTCGATTCGCTTCCCGTGGAGAACGGTTCCTGGGACTTCGAGCCGGTGTCAGTGGACGAACTCGGACGGTGGGGATTCCGGTTGCGGGCTCTTCTGGTTCCCTCGTCGATCCGTGCAGCCTACCTCGATATCGCGGTCGCCAAGGCGGCTAGCCGACTGGGCCAGGTGGCACGGCTCGGAATCGGCTATGTGACTGGAGCCAACGACTTCTTCCATCTGCGCCCGAGTACCGCAGCCGTGTTCGGCATCCCGAAGGAAGTGCTCCGCGTTTCCGTCCGCTCGAACCGCGACCTAGCTGTAGACGATGTTGACGAGGATGTCGTGAGGCGATGGTCGGACGAGGACCGTGCGGTTCTCCTGTTGAATCTGGGTGGGGTACGCGAGTTGCCTCCATCCGTGGAAACCTATCTGGATTCCGAGGCAGGGAAGGCGGCCAGCAAGACCTACAAGTGCCGGAACCGACAGCCGTGGTTTGCGGTGCCGGATGTCCAGACCCCTCATGCGTTTCTGTCCATCATGTCCGGTCGGGGGCCACGATTGGTCGGGAACTCGGCCGGGGTCACCTGCACCAACTCCGTCCATGCAGTGCACTTCCGCAACGAGGCAGACGTGAAGCGATACCTTGCCAACTGGCGGAACGCTCTGACCACTCTTTCCTGTGAGTTGGAGGGCCACGCGTTGGGAGGTGGCGTCCTGAAGATCGAACCGGCAGAGGCCCGCCGCGTTCTGCTGGCGCCGGAACTCGACCTGTCGGAGGAGCAAGAGGAACTGCTTCGCAGCGGAACCCGCGAGCTTCGGAGGTGGAGGCATTACCGTGCCGCCTGAACCACCGGTCCTCATCAACCTGAAGGAGGCCCTCACACAGTTCGCCTTCCCGCCCGCCAATGTCCAGACCAGCAAGCACATCATCCCACTGCACTGGTATGTCGCTTGTCGGTTGGTGATCGAGGGCGGATTCCATCCCGATCAGATCTTCCCGCGACCGCCGATCACCGTGAAGCGTAGGCGAGGTGGCCTCCTGCTTCACCATGACCCGTCCGCTGCGAAGCCCGGCGAACGGACGATTCTCGGTGGCTTGAAGACCAAGAAGCTGGATGTGACGGTAACGATCCCAACGATCGGGCCCGTTCTCGCCGTGTCTCTGAAGGGTACTCAGAACGCGTTCCGCAACCTGACGAACCGAATGGAGGAGGCTGCGGGAGACTGTACGAATCTCCACATGTCCTACCCGGCCCTGGTTTACGCCTTCTGGTCCGTTCTGCGGGCGAACGAGGCAGACGATCCAGCTCCGGTTGCTCACTTCAAGCTCAAGGAGGGTCGCTACGCCGGACCCGATCTCGCATTTCTAAGCGGCGGAGAGCTCACTGAACCAATCAAGCGCTATCGGCAGGCGCTCCTACGTCTCTCGGAACGCGACGATCTCCGCGACCACCCGTCGCGCTACGAGGCCTGTGCGCTGACCTTCGTGAAGGCCGAGGGCGGACCGGCTGAATGCGGTGTGTACGCTGGACACCCCGACCCCAAGCTCGACTACAATCGGATGTTCCGGAGGCTGTACGCCATCTTCGACAGACGGTTCGTGTACACCGCCGCGACCCTGAGGTCGCGGACCAAGCGGCAGGTTTGGCACCAGGAGTCTCCGCTTCTGACGGACACGATCTTGCGACAGGACGCGTTTGCGGAGATGGAGCCTCGGGTTGGGTAGTGAGCCTTGGTCTCCCCAGAGCTGTCGAAGCCGAGACTTGTTCGGCGGCTAGACGGATAATCTAGCCCACCCACGACCCCTGAAAACCGAATGCCTGCGGTCGCTCGCCAGCGATCGTTGAGGCTTCGCAGGTGCCGTTCTGGGGCAAACCGTCACCGCGCGGTCTTCGATCTTGGATTCGGGAAGATATTGATCGCGTGATGCGCCAGCGCATCCAGCGCATCCACTTCGAAACGCTCGCCTCCAGCGTCGACCGAAAAGGAGGAGTCTTGGTACCGCGGCTTGCCGCGGTCTTCCCAGATCAACCGGTAGATGTCGATCAGAGAATGGGTCGCTCGACCAAGCTGCGTGAGAGTATAGGCGGGGTCTCGCTGGGAAAGCGGCTTGAATCGAATCCCGTTGGCGTCGGCGTCCGCGAAGTCGTGCTCCACGTTGCTCCCATGGACGAATATTGAGCTCGCTCCGTAGTCCAAATCGTACGCGGTTGACATCCCAGCCTTCTCGAACGCTTCCTCCTGTGTTAGCCCGTGCCAGTGGTCGGCTTGGCTCAATTTGTCCGCAACGTCTCGGTAATCCGCCGAGCCGATCCGTTGGCGGAAGGAGCGACTCTTCCTCCGGAACCAGTCGAAGAAGTCCGAGTCTCCCTTGAGCAAGCCTCGTGTGCTGGGATTCCTGGTTGCCTTGGCGAAACTGCGCCGACCCTTGACGGCGAGAAACAGGGCGAGCTGCCGCGCGCTCGTGTCGGAACGGTCCGCAATCACAAGCCGTAGATCACGTTCCAGTTCGAGAAGAGTACGATAGGTTGCGATGGCCGGTTCCTCCAAGCCGTGCGCTAGAAGCGACCTGACAGCCTCGCCGGTGATCAGAATCCGCCGAAAGAGAGCTTGGACGACCGGGTCACGCAGGCCCGACTCGGGCCGGAAGGAATCCAGTTGCCTGAAGAAAAAGCACCGTGATCGATGACAGTCATCGCCAGAGCCCAGGCTTCAGGTGCGCCTTCCAAGCAGGCCGGACGATTGCGAGCAAAAAGATCGGTCTTCCGGAATGTTCCGGAAACGGACCCAAGTGGGACCCCACTTGGCTCGTTCTCTTCTCTCATTGGTCTCCCCAATCTCGCGGCGGATTAGTCGTGGGGCACGTCTTCCGTGTACGGCGCTCGAAGGGTAACGGAGTGCGATCACCAGGCACAACGCTCTTCAGGGTCATCGGACTAACTCCGCTGGTAGGTGCCGCTGCGCCCCTCGGCGCTTGGGTTTCCGTGCCGCTGTCGGCGTGGTCGCGACGGGTGCCACCCACGGAGCTTCGTCCCGTCGGCCACCAATGCGGTCTGGCGGCAACCGCGACCGGATATCGAGCTTCGCCCTGTCGGTCAAGCCCGCCTCTGGGATCGTGCATGACACGACTCCGGCTGTCAACACCGGCGTTGACAACAACGGCGTTGACGGGGTAGCCTATGGGGAGCGGAGTGCGGGCGACGCCGGACAGGCCCATCCAGAAACGAGCAAGGAACGTAGCCCATGAAATCATCTACCGGCCGCTGGGTCAGCGGCGACGACTTCTTCGACCGGGAAGGCGAGTTGAAGCTCCTCGAATCCCGTGTCCGCGACGGAAACCACATGGTCATGACCGGCCAGCGCCGGATGGGAAAGACCAGCATTCTCCGCGAGTTGGGCCGTCGGATGGAGCAGAAGGGGTGGGTGTTTCTCTTCGCCGATGTCGAAGCGGATCGCTCCGAGGAAGACGTGATTACGAGCCTGGCCAAAGCCAGCCATCCGGTTACGCCAATCACTTCGCGCCTCATGAGGGGGATGGGCCGTCAGCTACGGACACTGGCTGGGAAGGTCGACCAAGTCAGCGCCCTTCAGTTTGCCGTGCGCTTCCGTGCCGGCTTGAACGCCGGGAACTGGCGGCGTCACGGAGAAGACCTGATCGCCCATTGCGCCGGACACGATCACCCGGTGCTGATCGTCATCGACGAGGTGCCGATTTTTCTCGTGAGACTACTCGATCAGGAACACGGCAGTCGGCGCGTGGACGAGTTCCTGAGCTGGTTGCGTGCCATCTTTCAGAAGGGTGATGGCCGCCTCCCGACCCTGATCCTGTCAGGCAGCATCGGAATCGCCCCGTTGGTCGAGCGGCTGGGCATCTCCGATCGAATCAACTACCTGGATCCGATCCGGCTGGGTCCGTGGAGCCTTGAGGTAGCCATCCGATGCTTTGAGACGCTTACGGCGAACTTACGGCCTGTCCGCTGACGATGGCGTCGCGCGCGCCGTCTACGAGCACCTTGGGACCGGCGTCCCGCAGTACGTGCAATCCTTCTTTGCTCGCCTGAGGGACTACGTTCGGATGCACGACCGAAATCGGATTACCCTGGACGACGTTGCCGAAGTCTACCGCACCGAACTCCTCGGACCATCGGGACAGAACGACCTCGCGCACCACGAGGCGCGGCTTCGGGACGGCTTGGGTGACGAGCACCGCTACGGGCTCGCTATGGAGATCCTCGCCGAATCAGCCATACAGGGCACTTTCACGACTGAAGCACGTCGTCAACTGGAGAAGAGGCACTCCAAGCTCGTGGAGGACGCCCCGCGACAGGTCACCGACACCCTTGCCGTCCTCGTCCATGACGAATATATCGAGCCGCATCCGGATGGCCACCGATTCATCATGAAGCTGCTGCGGGACTGGTGGAAGGCCCGCTTCCGGCACCACTACAGGCCCTTGGTCGAGAATCGCGCAGTCGGCTTCCGGGAGAGTGACGCCCCATGAGTAAGCCGCCGGAGCGCACCATCCGCAAGTTTATTCCGGGTCTCTTCCAGCCGGACCGGGAGGTCATCGACCAGTTCGTTGTTCGGACGCGGGAGCTTGAAACGGTCTTGGAGATACTCCGCGAGAACATCGGCGCTCCTTCCTGCCAGCACACGCTCGTCGTGGGTCCCCGGGGCCGGGGAAAGACCATGCTGCTTGCACGCGTCGCCGCGGAACTACGCACCGACTCGCAACTCCGCCGAGTTATGCTGCCGGTTCGGTTCATGGACGAGAGCTTGGGGGTCTTCGACATCGGAGACTTCTGGCTGGAGGCCCTGCTCAATCTGGCGAAGGAGTGCGCCGAACATCACCCCGGCCTCTCCGGCGAGATCGAGGCAACGCACACGACTCTGGCCCGTAGGACATGGGAAGATAACGTTGCCGGGCACGCCAAGGCCGCTCTCTTGGACGCGGCCGACCGGCTCGGAAGACGGCTGGTTCTCATGGTGGAGAATCTCCAGAGCCTGTGTGAGGAGGTGGACGAGGACTTCGGGTGGCAACTTCGCGAGTCCCTCCAGTCAGATCCCGAGATCATGCTCCTGGGAACCGCTACAAGCCGCTTCGAGGCGCTGGACGACGTGAGCGCGCCGTTCTTCGAACTCTTCCGCATCATCCAGTTGGAGCCTCTAAGCACTGCGGAGTGCCAGAGCCTGTGGCAGGTCATCACCGGTGAGCAACGTCCCGCTGGCCAGATGCGCCCGGTGGAGGTCTTCACGGGTGGAAGCCCACGCCTCTTGGTCATCGTCGCCGAGTTTGCGCGCCACCGTACGGTGCCGGAGTTGCTGGAGGAACTTGTGGGCCTTGTCGACGATCACAGCGAGTACTTTCGCGGCAATCTGAACTCCCTGCCTAAGACCGAGCGACGAGTCTATGTGGCGCTAGCGGATCTTTGGTGGCCATCAAGCACTCGTCATGTCGCGACCCGGGCACGGATGGGAGTGCGGAAGACATCCGCCCTGCTGGGACGACTGGTCGGACGAGGCGCGGTCAAGGTTGACGCGTATGGGGGAAGCCGGCTGTATTCCGTCGCGGAGCCGCTCCACTGCATCTACTACAAGCTGAGGCGCTGGCGGGACGAAGCGGCCGTCGTGCACGGGCTGATTCGCTTCATGATCGCCTTCTACGGTCCGGACGAGACCACGAAGATTCTCGGCTCCCTGCTGGCCAACAAGACATACCACAGGGCGTTTCGCCGCGCACGGGAGGATGTTGAGCCCGACCTCGGCGAGCTCAGGGCGGGCGGCGCTGCGGCGACCTTTCAAGATCTCGTCGAGCGCCATCGCGAGCTTGGCGACCCTGACCGCCAGATCCGAGTGGCAGCCGAGCTGCTCGACATCGGCGGGAGACTCGGGAAATCCGGGGAGGCCGAGCGCGCGCTCGAATACAATGACGAACTGATCCAGCGTTTCGAATCCGTCGCGATCCAAGAGGTGCAGGTTTCCGTCGCCAAGGCGTTCTTCAACAAGGCCTTGGCGACACAGAGCGTCGGCGAGCACAGGGCTGCGGTGACCGCCTTCAACGAGATGGTGACTCGTTTCGCGCCCTCGACGGTGCCGGACATCCAGGAATGCGTGGCCACGGCCATGTTGAACAGGGGATACCTGCACGGACGGCTTGGCGAGCCCGAACCGGCGATAGCATCTTACGACGACGCCATTGGCCGCTTCGCCAACAGCCCCCTGCCCAAACTGCGACTGTGCGTTGCGATGTCGCTGCGTAACAAAGGCTCCACGCTTGCCGGACTCGAATCATCTGAATCGATGCACTCGGCAATCACGATCTGGGATGACCTCATCGAACGGTTCGGCGGGGACGGCGATTCGGACATCCAGCTACAGGTCGCTAGTGCCTTGACGAAGAAGGCGGGCGCGCAAATGAAAATGGGTGGAGATCAAGCGGCGGTCGCGACCTGCGACGAAGCCGTTCGCCGTTACCGGACAAGCGACAGGCCGGACCTTAGGCGGGAGGTGGCCACCGCGCTGGAACTGAAGGCCATGAGTCTGAACCGAATGGGCAGGGGAGGGAAAGCCCTCGAAACTTGCGAGGTCTTGGTTCGTGATTTCGGAGGCACTCTAGGGCAACGCGACATCCCCATCCGATGGCGCGCCATGGGGAACCAGATACACGCGCTCGTCCTCCAGGGTGAGGAGCCCGCAGCGTCCCAAGTGTTCCGGAAGATGTGCGATGACCTCGATGTAGCTGACCGCGGCATGGTGAGCAAGATCGTCTGGGATACGATCGATCTGATGGCTGCCGGTGCGACTCCGGGCGTCTTCGCGGATGCCTTGGCCGAAAGCGTCGAGGATTGCGAACTGCTGGTGCCCTTGCTAGCCGCGCTTCAGGAACTCTCGGGCCAGCCTGTGAGAGTGCCTGAAGAGTTCCAGAAGGTTGCTGGTGACATTGTTGGCGCGATTGAGAATCGGCGGAGATGAGGTGGGGTTGGCCGCCGGTGTGATCGAAGCGCCGGGGCCGAATGCGTGTGGTCGTGCTCGTGAATCCCTAGATGCGGACAGGGTGGTCTAGAGGAAAGGAGCCGCTTCCGGAGGGATCCAGCAGTTCCGGCTCATGCTTCCTCTGAGTCCGATCTTGATGCGACCGGCGTATTCCCGCCATTCGATGGTGATTTCCCTGCCATTTCAGCACGGCGGGAGAAGATACGGCCAAACGGCAGGAAACGCAGATCGTGCAGTCCTGTATGAGTTTAGCCAACTTCCTGCCGGGATTCAGGCTGCCAGCAATCCGCTGCCCGGTCTCGTGCGCGAGCACGAGCGCAACGTGGAACCGCCACCCGACCTGCCGCGACACCTTCAGCATCGCCCGGTACTCCCGCCGGGCGAGAACCACCCGCTTCGGATTCTTCTGCGTGGGTGTCCTCAGTCCCTTCAGCGGGTTCGATTCGAGGAGCAGGCGGCCCTGTTCGTCCCTCGACTTGCTGGCCCAGTTGAAGACCGCGATGAGGAACTTCAGGTCGTATTGGACCATCCGATCCGAGACGGGTCCTCCGCTCGGCCCGATCCTGCCCGCGCGCCGCTCCCGGATGAAGCGGTCCCAGTCCCGTTGCGACAAGGTCGCGGGGTTTCGGTTGCGCCCGAACAGTCCGAGGAACATCTTCGTCGCCGCCCGGTCGTGCCGCTGCGTATGCTCGCCCTTCGTGGGCGTCACCTCCTCACCGTAGATTTCAAAAAGCATGCCCAGCGTGAGCGGCTCGGGCTCGGCTTCCGCCTTGCCGTTCGGCGCCGGCTTTGCGAACCCTGCGGCGAACTCGTCCGCTTGCCGCTTCGCTCTCATCCAATCGCGGTGTTTCAGCGACCGGGTGAGCCTGCGCCCGTTCTCTCGCCACTCTATCTGGAAGATGCCGGTCTTCGGGTCGGGAAACACCCGGACCCGGTTCCGGCCCCATTCTCCGGCGCCGTAGGAGCGCCGACTTCGTTTCGTGCGTGCCATCATTCGATTCCTCCGATGATGGACCGCACGATCTGCGCTCCTGAAACGTCGCTGCGGGAGGCTGTCCGCGCCAGATTCAGTCTTAGCGTTCATCAGCGGCTCGGTCCATGATCGCGGTCGCGGTCCGGCCTGCGCCCGCTCAGCGCCCCTATCATCATCACAAGGTCGCGGCGAGCGTGCCGTACGATTCGGCTAAGCGTGTAACTTGCTCGTCCAGCCACTCGATTCGCCTCCGCAAGGCTGCGTTCTCCCCGCTCTGCCGCTCGACGTGCTGCCGCAAGCCTTCGTTCTCCTCGCTTTGCCGCTCGACGCGCCCTTGCAAGGCTTCGACGCGCCGCCGCAAGGCTTCGACTTGCTCGGAGTGCCGCCGCTGTGCCGTCTCGTACTGCGCGGAGAGCGTCTTCAAGGCCTCCGTCAACTGCCGTTCCAATTCGGTCATAGAGCTCCTTTACTCTCTCGACAGCTTCACGGCCGGACGATCGCGCACCTCCCAGCCCGGATCGGCCCATGTTCCGGGCGGCAGCACCACGTACCGCTCTCCCTTGAACTCGTGCAGCGCGATCCCCCAACTGTTCGCCTCCAGTTCGGCCAGCGTCTCGTGCGCGTCCTCGATTCGCACGTTCGCGTTCGCCAGCCTCTCGATCCGGTCCTGGATGCTCCTCGACAACCAGCGCATCGTCGCCCAGCTTCCGCCGAAGAAACCGAGCCAAAGGCTCAGGCCCACGATCAGGGGCCGTTGCCAAGCCTTTGCCAGCAATTCGCGCATCCTCCCGGCCGCCTCCTCCGTATCGCGCTCGATGGAACGCAGCGCGTTCCTCGCGGCGCGCCGCGAGTTCTCGCCGAGCCGCCCGAGCTCGCTCGCGGTCAATTCCTCGATCTCCCGTCTCTCGCTCTCCAGCCTCCTCCGCAGCCGCTCGGTCAAATCGTTCGCGGTCGAAGTTCTCTCCATACAGTTCTCCTTTCAGCCGCCACCGGTCGCCGGTCTCGGGGTCCAGCGCGGTGAGTGCCCTGGCGCGGGACTTCCAGGCCCGCCTCCCGAAGGGCGGAGACGACATCGGCACGATTTCGCACCATGCCGTGCTCGACGCGCTGGAGCAGGTAGTCCCGGATCAGGTCGCGGGGGGAGGCTTCGAGCCGGAGCCCGGCCCGCAGCCGGGTCGCTTCGATGTAGGCGCGGTGGCCGGGTTGCTGCACTCTGGCCCGAGCCGGATCGTCCGGGCGAGCCCAGCCGTGTTCGGAATTGAAGGCGTCCCGAAGCGGGCCGAATGTCTTCTCCCAGCCCGGCGGGGCAATGTTGAGGCTCCGGCCGGTCTCCAGGTCGCACCGCGCGGCGAGGACGTGGACGTGCGCGCCGCCGCCGCGCTCGCGGTGCAGCACGGCGGTCCAGGCGTACCGGTCGCGCTCCAGTCCCGCCCAGGCCGTGTCCTCGAAGGCGTCCACGACCGCCTCGATCTCGGGGTCGGTCGGTTCGTCCTCCGGCGCCCACGCGATCACGCCGGACGTGTACCTGTGCTCGAACGCCAGCGTGTCGGCGACGGCGGCCACCTGGTTCGGATCGCCCCGAAGGACCTCGACGCCCTCGCGCGGCTTCCCGGCGGCGTCCCGCTCGCCGAGGAGGTAGCCAGCCGCCTTGCCGGCCGATCCGGTCCCGTGCGCCAGGAACTTAATCAGCATCGGAGTCCGGGCCTTCGGCGGGGGACAGTGCCGCGAGTGCCCGCCTGATGGCGACGAGGTGGCCGATCACCTCGACCGCCTCGATGGCCCCCCGGTGGGTGTTCGCCCACCGGGCGATCTGGTTGAGGTTGTTCCCGATCCGCGCCACTTGCTGGACGCGCTCGCGCTCGACCTCGGCGTGTGCCACGGTCCACGTGTGCGTCCGGCCCACCGACCGGCGCACCAGATCCGACAGCGTGAGGCCCGCGGAGCGCGCCTTGGCGTGCCACTCGGCACGCTCCGCCTCGCTGGCGCGAACCTTCACCCAAACGGCGCGTCCGACACTCACCGCGCGCCGTTTCCTTTTCGGGGGTCACAGGGGGCAAGGCCCCCCGCCAGCCTCCGCAGGGGACTCACGGAGTGTGGCCCCAAGGAGTATGCTGGCTGAACTCCAAAAGCAGCGCCCAACGACCCCGTGGGCGACGTGTCCGAGACCCGGCGGCGACCGCTGCCAATGCGGTGGCGGCGCACCACCGCACGCGCTCCGGGGAACCCGTTCAGACGGGCCTCGCGAAGCGCGGCCAACGGTGGGATGGTGGCCAGCGATGCCGCGCCATCCATGCACCCCCGAAGCCAAAGCGACGACCGATCCCGCCAGCGTACCTGTCGAGGGGCGCGGGCACCGGTTCCGCCGTGGGGTGGATCAACCTGACTACGTGCGTTTCCTCCGGTGTTTCGCCTCGTTTGCTCGTGCCGCCCACCACGCTTCGGTGAGCCGAAGGGCAGCATACTACGGAGTTCATCCGCGATTGGTTTCAATCCAGTCGGCGGGGAGGAAGGCCGCCGAAGCCGATCCACGTCCACCTTAGTGGCTTCGGGGACGGGGCCATCGCCAAGGTCCGAACCGGAGGCCTTCATCACCAATGCCGTCGGGGACGGCGCGCCGGTGTCCCCGAGGGAAGTGCCGACCCGCGTGCTGAACAGGTGCTTCTGCGTCTCCATACCTGGAACGCTGAAGAGCCGCTCGCCAGCGAGTCAACCCGTCGAAAATCTCCTATTGACCGATAACGTCCGGAGATGTCCGATAACGTAAAGTAGCCAGCGGCGGTCGTCGCCAACGGGGCGGAAACACGCCCCCGTAGCGCCGCGCGCGCTCGTCAGTCCGTCGCTTCGTATGCCAGCCGGAGCGCGCTGTCCGCCAGCCACCGCCGGAAGTCCGGGTTGTCGGCGAAGAGCTTGAAGAGTTGCGTTTTGTTCAGCACCATCCCGAGCACCGCCCGCTCCGTCGCCTTGTCGGACTCGACGCGGGCGTTTTCCCGGTCGGAGTTCTACCGGGCGTCCTCCAGCTCGGGTGACAGCCCCGGTGGGGACGGTTCTATGCCAACGCACATTCGGGATCGTAAGGACTGTGCGGACGAGGAGGTGACCGAGGCCATTCTCCCCACGGCACGCATACGGGAGAATCAGGCTCCAGGTCTCCGACCTCGCGCCGAGGAGCGGACCCGACCAGACGAACCGGGCCGCCCCCCTCTCCCACGGTGCACCTGCGGTCCGCGACGGGGTTTGGATGCGACGATGGAGTCGCTTAGGTTTAGATTTAGAGGTGGCGCGTCAGGTTCGTTTCCGCATCGTTCGCGAAGGGAGAGGGGGGGTTCAGCGCGTGACACCGCAAGTCGTTGACCTAGCGTTCCGCCTCACTGGTAGCGACCTGCCCACGGATCACGGGTACTTCCTTTTTGTCGCTATCTCGAAGAACCTAGCTCCTTTTCACGCGGCTTCCGGCTGGGGTGTCCATCCGGTTCGCGGCACACCCTTGGGGAACGGCACGCTCGCCCTTTCCGAGTCCAGCCGCCTCGTGATGCGGTTGCCAGCCGATGATATCCGGCGGGCCATTCCTCTGGCAGGGAAACGGTTGGACGTCGGTGGTCGGACCGTTCGTGTGGGTGTGCCCGAGATTCGTCCTCTTCGGGCCGCTCGGCACCTGTTCTCGCGTTTCGTCACGATCAAGGGCTTCGCCGATGCGCCGGAAGAGTTTGGCGATGCGTGTACGCGGCAGCTTGAGACCCTGGCCGTGCGGGAGGCTCAAATAGGCCTGGATAAGCGGCGCGTGATGGACGTCAAGGGATACACCATCGTCGGCTTTTCGGTTCGGCTTTCCGGCCTGGACGAGGGGGATTCGGTGCTTGTCCAAGAACGCGGACTCGGTGGCAAACGGAAGATGGGTGCCGGGATCTTCGTACCGATTCGTCCCAAGCATGCCTGAGGCGCCTCCTTTTCCAGTGCTCCTCGCCAAGTCCCGTGTCTCCGCGCAGGGCGAAGCCATTACGGTCGCCGACCACTGCGTGGAAGCGGCGGAATGCGCGGCAGCGATTGTCCAGGCGGCCGGCTCCAGGCTTGCGGCGTTTTTCGGGCTGGACGATGCGGACGAGGAGCGGCTCGAGTCGCTCCTCCGAATCGCTGCGCTCGTACACGACCTGGGGAAGGCCGGAGCTTCATTCCAATCCCAGATGCACGGGGCGGCGCGCGAGGCCCACCCGTTCAGACACGAGGCGCTTTCGGTCGCCGTGTGCATGGATTCGGCGGGGCTTGGATGCTGGATCCGCCGAGCGCTTCCTGACGCTTACGGTAGGGCGGCTGTACTCGTTGCGGTGATGGGTCATCACGTCCGTGCGTCGCCGTCGGCACCCGCGGCGCGGACACCGCGGGACGAGGTCGTGTACCTCGACCACCCCTCTCTCTCGTCCCTCTGGCAACATCTCGCGCGCCTTACCCGGGCTCAGCGGGTTCCCGAGCCGGAAAGACTCACCCTTCCGAGAGCCGCTTGGGAGGACCTGCTGTTCGAGTATGTCATGTTTGTCCGGGACGCCGTTCGCTCGGCGCCGCAGGGCGAGCGAGCGAACCTGGTGTCGCTCGCCGCCTGCTGCAAGGCGGTTCTCGTCGCTGCGGATACGGTGGCGTCGGCGCGGATCAGCGGGCAGGATACTGTGGCCTTATGGGCCAAGACCGTTCTTCACCGAGCCCTCCAGGCGGACGAACTCGACCGAATCGTGGATGCGCGCCTCGGCGGAGGGCCACCCTACCCCTTTCAGGAGAAGGTGGCTGCCTCCGACGAGCGGGTGACCCTCGTTGAAGCGGGGTGCGGGAACGGGAAGACTCTTGCCGCCTACATGTGGGCCCGGCGACGCGCCGTCGGTCGACGCCTCGTGTTCTGCTATCCGACGACCGGCACGACATCGGCCGGGTTTCAGGACTATCTCCTCGCCCAGACTGAACTCGAGCGCGCCCTCATGCACGGTCGCGCATCGGCCGACATCGAGCACATCCTCGATAATGGCGCAGCGTATGAGGGTGATTCGCTTTGGATCGCCGACGTGCTGGACCTCTGGGGAACCAAAGTAGTGGCGTGTACGGTGGATTCGGTTCTCTCGCTACTGGCTTGCTGGCGTCGTGCCCTCGCGGCCGCTCCCGTCTTCGCGCAGTCGGCGTTCGTGTTCGACGAAGTGCATAGCTACGACGATCAACTCTTCGGCGCTTTTCTCGCGTTTCTTCGCTGGACCCGAGCATCCTGCCTCGTGATGACGGCGAGCCTGTCCGACGCGCGAAGGGCCGCGATCGAGAAAGCGTACGGGAGGCCGCTCCAGCCGATCAGGGGAGAACCCACCATGGAGGATGCGGAGCGCTACCGCATCGCACGTGTGCGCCCAGAAGAAGTTGCCGAGTGGGTCGAGAAGTCCCGCAAGAGCGGGGGCAAGGTCCTGTACGTCGCCAATACGGTCGCGCGTGCGCTCGTGGCATTCAACCGTTTCGGAACCCGCTGGAGCCCTGACGCTCGGCTCTATCACAGCCGCTTCAGATATGAGGATCGAGTACGGGTCCAGGGAGAAGTGCTGGAGCTCTTTCGGAGGCGCGGCCCGGCCTTTGTCGCTGCCACGCAGGTCTGCGAGATGTCCCTTGACATCAGTGCCACCCTCCTCATCTCGGAGCTGGCGCCATTTCCTGCGCTCGTGCAGCGGCTGGGCCGCCTGAACCGGCGCGCTCGCGAGCCGGTGGCAGTCTGCCCAGCTCTCATCGTCGAGCCCCCGGACCCGCAACCCTACGACAAGGAGGCGCTGTCGGTGGCGGACCGGAAGCTCGCGTCCCTGGATGGCCAATCGTCATCGCAGCGCGATCTCGCGCGTGCGCTTGCCGGGATGCCGGACGGACCGTACGAGGACCGCATCATGCCCCTGCTCAGCCCATTCGACCTTGCGGGTACTCAGCCCGGAATGTTGCGCGACGGCTCGGTGTCGATGCCGGTGGTTCGGGAAGAGGACCTTCCATGTTCGCGGAAACGCATCACGCGAGCCGAACTAGTTCGGCTCACGATTCCGATGCTTCTGCCGAAGGACCATGATGTAGGACGCTGGCCCCGCCTGCGAGGGACGATCGTGGCGCCTGCGGGGAGCATCGACTACGATCCGGTTAGAGGCGCGCGATGGCGGAACTGAACTGGTCTCTCGGAGCCCCCGGCTTGACGGCGTTCGACCGATGCGGGATCGGAGCGATGGCTGCCACGATCAATTCCGCACGACAGGATGGAGTCGACCTAGGCCCGCTCGACGCATCCTTCGATCGTGACTTCGTGGTGCTTCGATGGCCCGATGACGTGCCAGCCCGGGACGCGCTCGCGAAGCTCATCGAGTTCGCGTGGCAGACTCGGCAACCGACGAGTTCGGAAGGCCTCGGGGTGCTCTACCTTCCAGCCGTCCACCGGGGCTCCGCCAAGGACTCCTATGCGGACCGCTTGCTAGAGAACAACGGCATCCTCTCGACGTTTCTCCAGCACGCGAGATCCCAACCGAAGACGAAGCCGCCGACCCGCAAGTGGATCGCGTTCCACGAGGGCCGGTCCCTCGAAGTCCGATTCGTGGAGCCCAAGACGAAACTCAAGCATGTCTCCGACTTCTCGGGCAAGCTCTTCGACCGCCAAGGCCGAGACAGGGCCCGGGTCGGGCTCGCACAGTACATCATGCCGGGGGGGACCGCACGACACGGCGGCGAGGAATCTTGGACCGGTTCGGCCATTCAGGCCGTTCCTCTTTTCTTCGCGCCGATCGGTTGCTTCTTCCTTAGGGCACAGGAGTCCTCCTGGGTGGTCGTGGTGCCTGATGTCACCGACCTGGCGGCGTTCGCATCAGTGCGGCCGCTCGTAGGCATCGGGTGGAAGGAGGCGGAGGTTCGAAGCCTAGAGGACGCCGGACTCCGGATCGCCGTCGCTTATCGGACCCAAACTACGACGCGCCGTCTCGCCCTCAGAGGATTCGAGGTGTTGAGGGTGGGTCGTGTGGCTTGGAACAAGCAGCAGAGAGTCCGCTCGCACTTCTGTCGGTTGCGGCCCGGCATGAAGGAGTTGGACGAGTTCGAAACGGTGCTCCGACACCTGTCGAACCGATACCGCACCCGGAAGGACGGAGAGGGCGACTTCGTTTCAGTGCCGACGCCACGAGGGAGGATCGCGGCCAACCTCGTGCACGGCCACTACTGGTACCGCTCCCTGTTCGACATTCCGAAGGAAGACCGCGAGGAAGTGAAGAACCTGAGCCGAAGAAACGAGTCGGAAGAACGAGCCTGGTTCCGACTCGTCGGCTACGAACGAAGAGCACTGACTGCTATCGCAGAGGAGTTGCCGATGGACGCTGATCGAGAGTTGGACCGGCTGTTCCAACACGCCATCCATGAGGCGATGGCGCGCCGGTTCAGGCAAGAAGCAGAGTACGCGAAGCGCGGTGCGAGGTCGATCCAGGACCGATGGGACGACTTTCGCGAGTCCTCCCGGCGACTGTTCTCGAGATCAAATACCCGCTCCACGCTCCGGACGGCGATCGCGGGGTTCTTCGCGGAGGCCGGAGGCAGCCGAACGCTTCGGGAGAACGCTCAGGCCATCTGGGCCTTCATAGATTCGCCCGCCACGTGGCGCCGGGCTCGGGATCTCGCCCTGTTCTCGGTAGTGACCTACCAGCGCAAGGCGGATCCGGAAGAGGGCGAAGCAGAAAAGGGGTGAGGGAGAGGTTGGGGACGTCGAGCAGAGCGATTGAAACCAGGGCGAACTGAATCCAAACCAGAGCGGAGATCTACCATGGCGCACCATCTCTTCGGAACGGTCCTCACGCCTCACGGCATTGCTTCGAACAATCGGGGCGAGTCAGCGGGCAACGTGACCACGTTGCAGAAGGTCATTAAGGACGATGGGCTTTTCACGACTGTGAGCGCGGAGGCGATTCGCTATGCGATTCGCGAAGCGTTCACCGAGGGCGGCAAGGTCGTGAATCGGAGGATAACTTCCGGCGGGAGTGACTGGAGGGACCCGAAGTTCGAGAACTGGCAGGCGCATCTGGACGACGACCTGCTCGGCTTCATGCTCCCCGACAAGGAGACCGTGAAGCGTCGCGGTCGATTGGAAATCAGCCGCGCTCTGAGCACCCGTCCGTGGCCGGGCGACGTGGTCTTCAATGCCGCCGCGGTCGGAGCGCAGTCATCGGGCAATCCCAAACGGTCATCGGGAAACCCTAATCCGATGCCCTACGGGACCGAGATTCACGCGACGCGCTATCAATACTCCTTCGCCCTCACGCCCGAGACTCTCGAGGATCGCACGCGGGCCATCGATGCCCTAGAGAGCATACGAGATCTTCGCCGGGTGGCGGGCAACCACAGCCGGTATCTCTACGATTTCTCCCCCGACGCAGTCGTCCTGCGCTGGACGCATGACCCGGCTCCACGGCTAATGTATTGCTTCGAGCAGGATGAGCTCGGCACGATCACTGCCGATTCGCTCCTCTCGCGTGTCGGCTCCGGCGACATCGATGCGAGCGAAGTGGTGGTCGGAGGTCCTGCGGCTCTTGCCCTACGGGACCGCCTCACCGCTGCGGGAATTCATTTCGCGGAAGGTGTGAAGGACGCCTTTCAAGAAATCGAGGCAAGACTGCGGCGTCACCTGGGACTCTAGAGGTGGACGGGGTTGTGGTCAGCGCGTCCGTGCCGGTCGCCTCATTTCGTCCGTATCTGTCGAGGGATTACCAGGACACGTACCCGGCTCCTCCGCCAGCCACGGTGTTCGGCATGCTGCTCTCCCTCTGCGGCATCACGGAGGCGGCACGCTCCGACTACGGAGGGACCGAACTCGCGATCATGGTGGATCGTGTTCGCGAGCCGTCCAGAGTGCTCAGGAAGCTCCGCCGGGATCCCGCTTCGCATAGGGGGCGCGGAATAGCAAAATACCGGCCCGACTACCAAGAACTGATCCTCGGACTTCGAGCGTGGATCGCAGTGCGGCAAGGTGACGCCGCTAGTGACCTCCCGGATTGTGTCCGGGACGCGTTGGAGCACCCCGAAAGTTTGGACCGCTACGGGGCGCTTTCGCTTGGCGAGAGCACGTTCCTAGTCGACGAGATCGCAGTCTGCGACTCCCCGCCAGCAGGCGGCACCGTTCTCCACCCGGACGATACCGGATCGCTTACTCTTCCCGTCTGGGTCGACTACAAGGACCCATCGGCGACCAGGCTTCAACGATTCGGCCTCGTGGAGCGCCCCCTCGCAGAGGAGGACTATGTCCAAGTCGGACCGGGAGCCTGACAGAAGAGGAAGCGGCGCCCTCGGGCTGCGATCGAATCCGACCGAGGATTCGCTCGACTTGGTGCCCGTAATGGCTCTTCACGCCCTCGCCTACTGCCCCCGCCTCTTCTACCTCGAGAACGTCGAAGGGCAGCGTGTGGCGAACGCCAGGGTGTACGCTGGCCGCGAGCTTCACTCCTCACTCGAGCACAAGCACGAAGACTCTCTGCACGTCGTCTCCTCCCGATTGGGGCTGCAGGGACGCGTCGATTTCTTTCGGTCCGACAGGGAGGAGTTGATCCCTGTCGAGGTCAAGCGCGGGAGGGCGAAACGAACCGACACCGGACTCACTGGATGGCCGTCTGACGTACTCCAGGTGGGTGCGTATGCCATGCTTTTGGAGGAATCTCTGGAAACCGCCGTTGGACATGCACGCATCCACTACGCGCGTGATCGCGCTTGGGTTCACGTGAACGTTACGGATGACCTCCGCCGCGACGTACAAGACGCAGTGGATGAGGCGAGGAGGCTCAGCGCGTCCTCACGACGCCCTCCGGTGGCCGAAAACGAGAACCTCTGCAAGCATTGCAGTCTTTCCGGGGTATGTTTGCCGGACGAGGAAAGGTCGGTCGAAAATCGGGCGTTGCCGGCCCCGCCGGATGATGACCGTCAGGTGGTTCACGTCACCGACCCGGGATCGCGGATCGGGAAGTCTGCGCTGTGTCTCAGGGTTCGAGCGGTCGGTGGGAGCGTCACGGATCTTCCCATTGCGCAGGTTCACTCGGTCGTGCTGCACGGTAACGTCCAACTCACGTCGCAAGCTATCCGACTCTGCGTGCAACGTGGTGTAGGCGTGCACTGGTTGACCGGGAGTGGACGCTATCTCGGTTCGCTCGCAGCGTCCGTGGGGAATCCCACGCGTCGGATCCGCCAGTACGAGGCGCTACTGGACGCAGACACTCGCCTCAGACTGGTTCTCGCCCTCGTTTCGGCCCGGATCTGGAACCAATACCGCTACCTGCTAAGAGCCTCACGCGGCAAGAAGCAACTCCGCGCGAACGTGCAGCCGTTCCTTCGGGAACTTCGGACTGCGACCCACCGTCTCAATCGGCAGTCCAACTTGGACTCGATCAGAGGGATCGAGGGGGCGGCCGGTCGAGCGTACCACGGCGGATTGAGGAAGCTCATACAGCCCCCGGATTTCGCTTCTCAACGAAGGACACGACAACCAGCCCAGGATCCCTTCAACGCTCTATTGAACTACTCGTATTCGCTCCTGCTGGCGAGGATTGCCAATGCCGTGTTGGCCTGTGGCATCGACCCGCATCTGGGGTTCTACCACACGGATCGCTCGGCGGCCCCACCGCTGACGCTGGACTTGATGGAACTGTTTCGCGTGCCTTTGTGCGACATGTCGATTCTCGGTGCGATCAACCGACGTACCTGGCGGCTGAGTGACTTTGATTGTTCGGATCTCGGCGTGCGCCTGTCACGCCACGTCCGGACCCAGGTGATCGAGTTGTTCGAACGGCGGCTTGACGCCACATGGAAGCATCCAGCCACACGCCACTCGCTGCCCTACCGAAAGGTGATCGAGCTGGAAGTCCAGCTATTGGAGAAGGAGTGGTCTGGATCAGAGGGTCAGTTCGCCCAAGCGAGGTTGCGATGAGCGGTCGTGCCGTTCCACCAAAAGGTGCGGGACGGTGGTACTTGGTCTGCTATGACGTTCGTGATCCGAAACGCCTTCGACGGGTTGCAAGGATGCTTGAGGGGCACGGGGAGCGCATCCAATACTCCGTCTTTCGATGCTGGTTGTCGGCATCTGGACTCGAACGACTCCGCTGGGAGTTAACGGAAGACTGTGTGTCCCAAGAAGATGACGTGATCTTCATTCCGCTCTGCTCACGTTGCGTCGCAGGGATCAGAGTCACTCACAGTGCTCTCAAGGAGGGCTCGTGGGAGACACAACGGGGGCGGGTTCGGATTCTGTAGTCTCGTGATTCAAGCATCGGGGGGGTACGGCAAAGAAGGTTGCTTTTTGACAACAAGGAAACGGGGGTCCATGAAAAACTCCCTGCAAGAACGCTTGCCGCTTACCTTTACAGAGGAGCGGTGAGAACCGCTTTGATGCCGGAAGGCGTTGAGCACAAGGGAGCGACGCGGGCGGTACGCCGTGCGCAGGAGTGAGAACCGCTTTGATGCCGGAAGGCGTTGAGCACCTGACGAGCAGCAGCAGCCCGCCGACCAGGAACAGGTGAGAACCGCTTTGATGCCGGAAGGCGTTGAGCACCAGGCCATGAATACGCGCTTCAACAGGCTGGACGAGTGAGAACCGCTTTGATGCCGGAAGGCGTTGAGCACACGTGACCGAACAGGAGATCGTTCTTGAACACCTGGTGAGAACCGCTTTGATGCCGGAAGGCGTTGAGCACTGGTTGCCATCAGAGTCGGTCAAACCGGACACCCCGGTGAGAACCGCTTTGATGCCGGAAGGCGTTGAGCACCGGAAAAGCGCGATCGTCGAGAACCCGACCTGGGGTGAGAACCGCTTTGATGCCGGAAGGCGTTGAGCACGGGTTCATGACCCCACCATCCATTGAGACCCATGACGGGTGAGAACCGCTTTGATGCCGGAAGGCGTTGAGCACAGGTACAGGCCCTCGATGACCAGCCCCACCGCAAAGTGAGAACCGCTTTGATGCCGGAAGGCGTTGAGCACATCGAGGGCAACGCGGTCCCGCTCTATATCTCGCGTGAGAACCGCTTTGATGCCGGAAGGCGTTGAGCACCCAGCGTACCGGGACGGCGTTCCCCGATTCCACTAGTGAGAACCGCTTTGATGCCGGAAGGCGTTGAGCACCCTGCGCTGCTCGAGCAGGCGCGTCGCCGCGAGCTGTGAGAACCGCTTTGATGCCGGAAGGCGTTGAGCACATATACGATGATTGCGTTGACACGACACACCGCAGGTGAGAACCGCTTTGATGCCGGAAGGCGTTGAGCACAGCCTCCGCGACGCCGCGATCGCGCGGCTCAAGATGTGAGAACCGCTTTGATGCCGGAAGGCGTTGAGCACCGCGCGCCCCGGAACGTCCGGCGCATCGGGCGTACGTGAGAACCGCTTTGATGCCGGAAGGCGTTGAGCACGGGTTGCCCTCGGAGAGCGTGATGGTGATGAAGGTGTGAGAACCGCTTTGATGCCGGAAGGCGTTGAGCACCTGCGCTCGCTCATGCCTGTTCCTCCCTCTCCGGTGAGAACCGCTTTGATGCCGGAAGGCGTTGAGCACACCTGATCGTACTCGGCCATGAACTCCTCGATCTCGGCGTGAGAACCGCTTTGATGCCGGAAGGCGTTGAGCACTGGGAGAACGCCGAGCTCGGTGACTGGTGGTGGTCGGCGTGAGAACCGCTTTGATGCCGGAAGGCGTTGAGCACTAGCGGGGCAGGGGCAGGGCCGGGGGGGGGGAACTGTTGTGAGAACCGCTTTGATGCCGGAAGGCGTTGAGCACAGCTCGGTCATGTCGGGTGTGGCCGTCGATCCGCTCGTGTGAGAACCGCTTTGATGCCGGAAGGCGTTGAGCACATGGCGATGGGTGCCGCAGTCGCTCAGGCGGGGGGTGAGAACCGCTTTGATGCCGGAAGGCGTTGAGCACGCGGCTACGAGGCCGGACGTTCCGTCACCGAGGATGTGAGAACCGCTTTGATGCCGGAAGGCGTTGAGCACACGGCAGCCCGCTGGCAACCGGCGAGTCGTTCCGCATGTGAGAACCGCTTTGATGCCGGAAGGCGTTGAGCACAGATGAACCTCTCGATCGGCGAGCAGGCCAACGACGTGGTGAGAACCGCTTTGATGCCGGAAGGCGTTGAGCACCAGGACCTGCCGGAGGACGACGAGGACGGCGCGCGCTGTGAGAACCGCTTTGATGCCGGCAGGCGTTGAGCACTTCAGACTGCCCTCAATTGTCAGCCTGCCACCACGTGAGAACCGCTTTGATGCCGGCAGGCGTTGAGCACACTGATGCGCGAGCGGTCGGTTCCTCTAGCGCCACGTGAGAACCGCTTTGATGCCGGAAGGCGTTGAGCACGACACCACGCGGGACGCGGACGCCACCACCGCGCAGTGAGAACCGCTTTGATGCCGGCAGGCGTTGAGCACATGTAGTCGCCGCCGGTCTCCGTGATGAAGGCCGTGGTGAGAACCGCTTTGATGCCGGAAGGCGTTGAGCACAAGTCGTTCGGCGAGGACGCCGACTCGTCGGCGCTGGTGAGAACCGCTTTGATGCCGGAAGGCGTTGAGCACGAGTGCGACGTCATCCTTCTTGCGCACCAGAAGGAGTGAGAACCGCTTTGATGCCGGAAGGCGTTGAGCACTACATAGACTGACCCCGTTTTCCGCCGTCGCTCCTACCAATTGCCGTGGCGCTCGGGGGCTGAGAGGACGACTGCGGGCGCGGCGGCGGCGTCCACGCGCACGACATCCTCGCAGGCTTTTCTGGGGAAGTGGGTAAGAGTCGGCCTCCGGCATCTCTGGGGGAAGAGGCGGTGTGGGCGGGAGTCCCGCCATTCAAGGCCGCTATTCCCGCTTTCCCGGTACGGTCCAGCAGGATCCAGCCCAACGGTAGGAAACGCAGATCGTGCAGCCCTGTAAGACTTTAGACGACTTCCTACCGTGATTCGGGCCTCAGGCGATCCGCCGGGCCGACGCCCTGGGGCTTTGGCTGGAAGAGCGGGTGCAACCTCAGGTGCAGCTCGTGGTCCACTCGTTCGCAGGCGGCCAGCACGGGGCGCCAGCGGAGCAGGCACAGAACGCTGCGGCGGAGCAGGAACAGGACGCTACGGTGGCGCAGGCACAGAACGCGGCGGTGGCGCAGGAACAGGATGCACCCTTGGCGCAGGAACAGGACGCGGCGGTTCTGCTGGTCACCGAGGATGGCTCGCGGGTTTCAGCTGAAACGTCTTCGCGGCTCGCCTGCGATGCGGAGGTCGTGCCGATTGCGCGGGCGGGCGACGGCTCCGTG
>MKWU01002769.1_pt1 | contig 25027 bp, 22 predicted proteins | sample 809101 | NCBI WGS metagenome assembly MKWU01 (sample SAMN05860141, study PRJNA318959) | sponge metagenome | host: Aplysina aerophoba | place: Slovenia: Piran, Adriatic Sea, Gulf of Piran | collected 2013-05-07 | reverse complement strand
GCCGGACGGCGTTTCCGCGGCGCGCCGCCCGCTCCCCTGCGGCCGTCCCCGCTCCGGTCCGCGGGCAGGTCCGCGTCCGGCCTTCGAGCCGGGTGCGGCCGCCGCCGTCGCGGATTCGGTTCCGCGCCCGGCCGGTTCGGAACCGGCGGGCGCCGCATCGTCGATCTCGCCGGCGAAGTCGCGCCCCACCCCGAGGAGGCGCTGCTGGAGCGCACGGTCGCCGGCCAGCTCTCCGGCGGGAATCACCCGGCTGATGCGGCCGTTGACCATGATCGCGACGTCGTCGGCGATGGCCGTCGCGACCCCGATGTTCTGCTCGATGAGGAGGATCGCGACGTCGCCCTCGGCCGCCAGGGTGGAGAGCAGCTCCTCGAGATGGGCAACGATGAGGGGTGCGAGCCCCTCGGTCGGCTCGTCGAGGACGAGGAGGCGCGGGTCCTGGAGGAGGGCGCGCGAGATGGCGAGCATCTGCTGCTCCCCGCCCGAGAGCTGTCCACCGCCGTTGCGCCGCCTCTCCGCGAGGCGCGGAAAGACGTCGTACACCCGTTCCACGGTCCAAGAGCCGCCGCCCCGGCCGGCGAGGCGCAGGTGCTCGTCCACGGTGAGGGAGGGCCACAGGCGGCGCCCCTGCGGGGTGTACGCGACGCCCCGGGCGGCCACCTGGTAGGGGGCGAGTCCGGTGATGTCGCCGCCTTCGAACCGGATCGAGCCGCGCCGCACCGGGAGGAGCCCCATGATGGCGTTGCACAGGGTCGTCTTGCCCATGCCGTTGCGCCCGACCACCGCGTGGACCCCCTCGTCCAGGGTGAGATCGACGCCCTGCAGGGCGTGGGACTGGTCGTAGTGGATGTGGAGGTCGCGGATCCGCAAGGTCGCCGACGACTCGGCGCGGCGGCGCGCGCGCTCGGCCCGCCACCTGGCCCGCTCAGCCATGGCCGTGCCCCAGGTAGAGCTCCTGGACCTCCGGGTCGTTCTCGATCTCTTCCGGAGTGCCCTCCTTGAAGACGCGCCCGTTGTGCATCATCGTCACGCTCTCCGCGACCCGCAGGGCCACGTCCATGTCGTGCTCGATGATGATGAAGCTCATGTGCCGGGGGAGCGACTGCAGGATCTCGACCAGGTCCGAGCGCTCGCTCGGCGAGAGGCCGGCGGCCGGCTCGTCGAGCAGGGTGAGCCGGGGGGCCCCCGCGAGGGCGAGGGCGATCTCGAGCTGTCGTTGCTGCCCGTGGCTCAGGGTGGACACGAGGTTCCCGCGCACCTCGTCGAGATTGACCGCGCCGATGAGGGTCTCGGCCGCGTGCATGGCCGCATCGTCGCGTCGCGCGCGGCGAAGCGAGAAGCGCCGGCGGCTCACCCCGCGGCAGGCGAGGTAGACGCTGTCGATGACCGAGAGGCCCCCGAAGAGCAGCGAGATCTGGTAGGTCCGGCGAAGTCCGCGACGGATCCGCTCGTGCACCGGGAGGTCCGTAACGTCCTCGCCGAACAGGCGCACCCGCCCGGTGGTCGGCGGGAAGTCGCCGGTGATCGCGTTGAACAGGGTGGTCTTGCCCGCCCCGTTCGAGCCGAGGACCGCACGCCGCTCCCCCGCCCCCAGGGTGAGGTTGATGTCCGCGAGGGCGACCAGCGCGCCGAAGTAGCGGCTGACCGCTTCGAGCTCCAGCGCGTGCTGGCCGGCTCCCTGGAGCCGGGAGAGGGCGTCCGTCCCGGGCATCTCTATCGGGGCGAGGCGGGGCGGGGGGCGGGGGGCGGCCCGCCCCCCCCCCCGCCCCCCCCCCCGCTTTCCGCCTCCCCGCCTCCCTCGCCCCGCCTCATGCTTCCCGCCTCGTCACGTCGTCTCGCTCCGCGATCACTCGCAGGGCGGGTTCTCGCGGCCGACCTGGCCGTACTCGAGGAACTTCTCGTACGGGAGGCCGAAGGTCTGGCTCACGGCCGGGATGACCTCGATGGTCTTGTTCACGAGGTTCCCGTCCGGACCGACGATCACCTCGGTCAAGAAGATGTCCGCGATGGCGTTGCGGCGCTCGTCGAGCCTTACCATGCCGGTCGGGGTCTCGAACTCCAGGGCGGAGAGTGCCGCGCGGAGCTTCTCGCCACCGTCCGAGACGTCGCCGCCGACCGCCTCGAGGCCGAGGAGCATCGCCTTGGTGTTGATGTAGTAGCCGTGGGCGAAGAGGGACGGGGACGGGAAGCCGTCCGGGAACCGCTTCTGGTACGCGGCGACGAAGGCGCTCCAGCGCGGGTCGTCCCAGGTGTCGGAGACCGGGCCCGCGGACGGGGTGCCGACGACGAAGTCACGGGTCCGTCCCTTCGAGCCGAGCACCGACTGGTCGACCGTGATCGAGCCCGCGACGAGGGGAAGCTCGCCGCCCGCCTGCTCGTACTGGGTGAGGAAGTTGATCGCGTCCGCGCCTCCGAGGGCGACGTAGATCGCGTCCACGTCGTCCGGGAGGGCCGCGATGACCGAGGAGTAGTCCTTGTTGCCGATCGGGACCCAGAAGCGGGCGTCGACCGGGGCCTTGCCGCCGAGCCGGCAGAAGGGCTCGAGGAAGCCGAACACCTGGGTGTACGGGAACGAGTAGTCCTCGGCAAGGACCGCCACCGTCCGGTAGCCCTTCACGTTGTAGGCGTACTCCCCGAGGCCGGCCATCCACTGCGCACCCTCGGTGCTGAAGCGGAAGAAGTTGGGGGCCGGTTCGCGGAGCGTCGTGTCCTGGGCGGCCGAGGTGCCGTTAACGAAGGTGACGTTCGGCTTAGTCTTCGCGTAGTCCTTGAGCGCGAGACCTTCGGACCCGGAGAGCGGGCCGACCATGACCCTCACCCCGTCCTGCTCGACGAGCTTCTTGGTGGCGTTGATGGCGCTCTGGGGCGATGCGTCGGACGAGCCGGTGATGAGCTCGATCTTCTTGCCGGCCACCATGTGGTCGACCTCTTCGAGGGCCAGGGTGACCCCGCGCATGCTGTCCTCGCCGAGGACCGCGAACGCCCCTTCGAGGGTCGCGAGGGCGCCCATCTTGATGGTGTCTTCGGCCTGGGCGATGCCGGCGATGCCGGAGCTGCCCGCGAGCAGCGCGGCCGCGGCGAGGAGTGTCTTTCCCTTGTCATGCATCTCTCTTCTCCCTAGCTGGTGGATTCCCGGACGCCGGCGGGATGGTCGCCGGCGTCCGTTTCGGCGCGCCCGGAGGCCGGACGCACGTTTCGGTCGAACCGGAGCCGCGGGCGGATCCGGTTCCAGAGCCCCAACACGCCATCGGGCGAGAACAGCACGATGGCGAGGAACACGAGCCCGATGACGGTGTTGAAACGCTCGCGGTCGATGAGGTCGATCGCGAAGTTCTCCAGGAGCACGAACCCGATCGCCCCGAGGAACGGGCCGATCGGATGGCGAAGGCCCCCGACGACGGCGATGACGAGGATGTCGATGGTCCCCTCGACCCCCATCGTGCCCGGTGACACGCGGCCGTAGAACCACACGAGCAGCACCCCGGCGGTGGCCGAGACGAGGCCGGCGAGGAAGAAGGCGAAGATGCGGTGGAGGGCCACGTCGAAGCCGAGGGCCCGCATGCGTCGCGGGTTGTCGCGGATCGCCTGGAGCCCCAGGCCGAAGGTCGAGCGCGAGAGGTACACCACCGCGCAGAAGAAGAAGCCCGCGACGAGGAGCGAGAGGTAGTAGAACGGGACCGGGTCGCGCCAGTAGACGCCGAGCAGGGTCGGCGGCTCGATTCCCGCGAACCCCGTCCAGCCGTTGAAGATGACGTAGTTCTGGCGGACGAAGAAGAAAAGGACGACCGCGATCGCGAGGGTGATCATGATCGTGTAGATCCCCTCGGTGCGGACCGCGATGGCGCCGATGAGGGCGCCGAGCACCGCCCCCCCGAGGATCGAGACCGGCACCGTCAGCCACCACGGCCAGCCGAGCCCCATCACCCCGACGCTGTTGTCGCCGAGGATGGCGACGAGGTAGGCGGTGAACCCCGCGACGGTGAGTTGGGCGAGGCTCACGATTCCCCCGTAGCCCGCGAGCATCATGAGGGAGAGGGCGATGGTGCCGAGGATGAGCGAGTAGGCGCCGATCTGGACGGTGAAGAAGTCCGAGCTGAAGCTCGGGTAGGCGAGCAGGAACACGACCGCGACCACCGTCGCGGGGTGGAGGTCGGACCACCTCACCCCGCCCGAGAAGATGCCGTGCCCGCGCCTGCGCTCGGCGGCCATTCAGCGGCCCCCCATGATTCCCTGCGGTCGCACCGCAAGCACGAACACCATGATGAGGAAGGTGAGGACCACCCCGTAGGTCGGGAAGTAGGCGAGCCCGAACTGTTCCGCGAGCCCGATGATGAGGGCGCCGATGGCCGCTCCGGTGACCGAGCCGAGCCCTCCGACGATGACCACGACGAGCGAAGCGAGGAGGTAGCGGATGTCCTCCCCGGGGGAGATGGAAAGCGCGGTGCCGCCGACGACGCCCGCGAAGCCCGCGAGGCCCGCCCCGAGGGCGAACACGACCGCGAACACGAGCTGCACGTTGACCCCGGAGGCGGAGAGCATCTCGCGGTCGTTGACCCCGGCCCGAATCATCATCCCGATGCGGGTGCGGTTGAGGAACAGCCACAGGGCGATCCCGATCGCGACCGCGACGAGGAGGACGGTGAGCCGGTAGATCGGGTACTTGATGTATACGGCCGCCCCCGACGACTTGACGACGGAGACGATGGGGAGCTTCGTCGCTCCGAAGAGCCACTCCGGGGGGCTGAACTGGTAGGTGACCCCGGACCAGATCGCGAGCATCAGATCGGCGGCGACGATGGAAAGCCCGATGGTGACGAGGGTCTGGCGCAGATCGTCGCCCTCCATGCGGCGGAACACGAGGATCTGGAGGAGGGCCCCGCTCAGCGCGATGGCGAGGAAGGCGACCGCGAGGCCGAGGAACCAGCTTCCGCTCGCTTCCGCCACGTCGTAGCCGATGTAGGCGCCGAGAAGGTACATCGAGCCGTGCGCGAGGTTGACGTTGCGCATGAGCCCGAAGACGAGGGTGAAGCCGCTCGCGACGAGGAAGTAGAGGCCGCCCAGGGTGACCCCGTTGAAGAGGGTGTTGACGAACGTCTTCTTGCGGCCGAGGGCGTCGACCAGCCACGGCGGCCAGACCGCGAAGATGAGCCACACGAACACCGCGACGAGGAGGACGAGGACGATCGCCCAGAAGGTGTGTCGCTCGATGAACTGCCTCATCGCAACGGGAATGGGCGATCGATGCGAAGACGGCGGCACGCCGCGATGGCCGCCGCCGCGATCGGAACGGGCGCATCCGCGTGGGTCATCTGTTCTTCCTGTGCCGCGCCCCGGCCGGTGAAGATAGCGCCCGAGTGTACCCGACGTACGTGCGCCGTCGCGCGAACGCGCCCCGGCCGGCCTCCCGTCTCAGGCGGTGCGTCGCAGGTACAGTCCGGGGTCCGCGAGGATCCCGGCGAGGGCGTCGAACAGGACTTCGGACCAGCGCTCGACCCCCGCCGCGTCGGCGACGAGGTCCTGGCGAACCTCGATCTGCACGTTCGCGCGGCCATGCCGGGCGCAATGCGCGGGCATCGTGTAGCCGTGGGGCGACGCGCCGTCATAAGGCTCGTTGTCGCCGACGCAAAGGTCCCGCCTGCGGCGGAGCGCTTCGAGGAGCGGCCGGGCGATCCGGCCGTCCTCGTGCCAGAGGATCCCGATGTGCCACGGTCGACGGTGTCCCTCGAAGACGGGCGTGAAGCTGTGCACGATGACGACCGGCGCCGTGCCGCCGCGCGCCTCGACCCCCGCGAGCACCGCGGCGCACGCCTGGTGGTACGGCCGGAAGCACGCTTTCGCCCGGGCGGCGGCATCGCGGGCGGTGAGGTTCCGGTTCCCCGGCACCGGCGTGCCGTCGCTGACGTCGAGGATCGACTGCTGGTCCTCGAGCCGCCGGTTGCAGTCGATGACGAGGCGCGAGTAGCCGGCGATCACCGCCGGCGCGTCGAAACGGGCCGCGAGCCGGCGGGTGACCGCCCCCGCCCCGATGTCCCAGGCGATGTGCCGCTCGAGGTCTTCCGGCGCGAGACCCAGGTTGTCGAGCGCGCGCGGCACCCGGTTGCTCGCATGGTCGCAGAGGAGGGCGAAGCGCGCCCCGCCGTCGGGATTGACGATCTCGAACGGCGGCGGGTCGTCCGCCCCGAGCAGCGGACGGCCCGCTGCGAGCGCCGCGTCACCCGCGCCCCGCCCGCCATTCTCACCGTTCCGCCGTGCTCGATACATTGCGCGCGGACTATACCCGCAACCGCCGGCCCGCGCCCTTGGGCGTGCGACATGCCATGCGAAGCCTCGGGGGCAGGCGCCAACGCAGGCCCCGGCGCGTGGGGTGCGGGCTTCTCCTCCGGCGCGTCCCCCGCGCGGCGGCGGAGTGGGTATCCCGGACTTCGTTCCCGGTCGTCGGTCTTGTCAGGAGTCGCTGTGAGAAGTCGGACCCGGAGTGCGCGAGAGATCGAGGTGAGTGTGGGGATCCGAGTGGCCGAACCCGATACCGACGGGGTGCGGTCGGGACGGATGCGGTCGCGGGGCTACCCGCCCAGCCAGGGCAGCCAGAGGGCGAGGGCGGGGAACGTCACGATCAGCACGGTCAGCAGCAGGGCACAGCCCATGAAGGGCAGCGCGGCGACGCAGATCTCGCCGAAGCGCGTGCCCGGCGGCGCGACCCCCTGCATCACGAACAGCAGCAGGCCGAACGGCGGGGTCGTGAAGCTGATCTCCATCGCGAGCAGCATGATGACGGCGAACCAGATGAGCTTCATCTCCGGGGCGAGGCCGAAATCGAGTCCGAGCACTATCGGAAAGAAGATCGGGACGGTGAGGAGCATCATGGCGAGCTGGTCCATGAACATCCCGAGCAGCAGCAGGATGCCGAACATCATGAGGAGCATGACGTAGGGCGAGACCTCGAAGCTCGCGACCCACTCGATGAGGGCCGAGCTCGAGCCGGAGGCGGCCAGCACGTTGGAGAACAGGGAGGAGCCGAACAGGATCATGAGCGCGATCACCGTCACCCTTCCCGCGCCCCACATCGACTTCCACATCGCCGCGGCGAAGAACGGTCCGAAGGCGAGCGCGGCCCGGAAATCGCCGCGGACGAGCGGCGCCACGAACAGGTATCCCACCGCGAGCACGATCACCCCGACGCACCCGTAGGCCGCGGCCTCGGACGGCGTCGCCACCCCGCCCATGATGAGTCCGATCACGAAGACGATGATCGAGATCATCGGCACGACATCGAGCAGGAACAGGAGGACCCGTCGGCTCATGGGCACGGTCTCGGTCTCGTAGAACGGAGCGGCCTCGGGGTCGAGGGTCGCGCGAACGAAGATGAAGACGGCGTAGAGCGCGGCCAACAGCAGGCCGGGCACCACCCCGGCGATCAGCAGCCGGCCGATGTCGATCTCGGCCAGCGTGCCGAGCAGCACGGCGAGCGCGGAGGGCGGGATCAGCATGGCGAGGCCGCCCGTCCCCAGGATCGGTCCGATCGACATGCTCTTCTTGTAGCCGCGCTTCGTCATCTCCGGGACCATCAGGGTGCCGAGAAGCGCGGTCGAGCCCATCGACGAGCCGGACAGGGTGGCGAAGGCCGTGCCTCCCGCCACCGTCACGTAGGACAGGCGCGCCGGCACGCGGCCCATCAGCCGCTCGACGGTGTTGAACATCCGGGTGGCCAGGCCGGTATGGAAGTAGAGCTCCCCCATCAGCAGGAACATCGGGATCGGCACGATCGCGAAGATCGCCATGTTGCCGAATGCGTTGTCGACGTGCTGGCCGATGGCGGACTCGACCCGCATGTCGAAGTCGCCGAACCGGCCGAAGATGAAGAACGCGGCGACCGTGTTGACGGCGATGAAGGCGATGCCGACCGGCAGGCCGGCGAACATCAGGAACAGGGTGGACCCGAACAGCGCGAGGAGGATCCAGTACCACTCCATCTAGTTGCCCCGATGCCCGGCCGGTCCGACGGTCGAGGCGGACCCGCAAGGCGCTCCGTTGCCCGGAAGGCACGGGGCCGCCGTGCGCTCGACGCGCCGGGGCGGCGATGACGGTGGCGGGGTTGCGGGCATGTCTCGTCGGGCCGGGGCGCGCCCTCGCTAACGGGGCTCCGCGAGACTTCGCCTGGTCGCTTCGAGCTCGGCCCGCTCGTTCCCCAATCCGGCCTGACCGCTGTGCATCGTCTCGCGGCCGAAGACGTAGCGCAGGAACTCGACCGCCATGGCGAAGAACCCGACGGGATAGGCGATGCTGGTCGTCCACAGGCGCATGCCGCGCTCGGCGCGCAGCTCGTCGAACGCGATCGGGTCCTCGAAGTGCTCGATGAAGATGCGCAAGGTGTACCAGAGCCAGACCAGGCAGATGAGGGCGCAGAGCGCCGCGATCCCGCGCGACAGGACCTTCCGGCGGCGCTCGGGCACGGCCGCGGTCAGCATCTCGATGTAGACGTGCCCGCGCGTGCGCACCAGCCACGGGGAGCCGAGGAAGAGGATGTAGATGAAGCCGTATTCGATGAGGGTGAAGACGAACTGGTTGTAGTCCCAGCCCGCGGTCCGGAACACCGTCATGTAGACGATCGCGAGCATGATGAAGCCGATGTAGCCCGCGGCCGACGCCATCATGAGCCAGAGCAGTCCCGCCCAGGCCCGGTCGACGGCGCGCAGAAGTCTCATCGGGTCAAGTCGTCGGTCCGGGTCGGACCGGCCGATCCTCCGGCCTCATCCCGGCTTCACCCCGGCCGGAGTGAGGCCCGCGCGAGGGCGGCCGTCCGGGCCCGGGCGCCCGCCTCGATTTCGAATCGCCGGCGCCACCGCCCCCCGGTCCATCGTGGACCGTCCCCGGAAAGGGGACCCGGGCCCGCAGTCGGAGCCGCCTATTGCTCCTGCCAGAGCTCGCGCAGCTTCGCGACATGGTCGGTCGAGCGGCCCGCCTCCTCGAGGCGCTCGACCATGCGGGCGTAGGCCGAATCGACGGCCAGCTTCGAGTAGACGGCGCCGGCCGGCACGGTGTGGAACTCCATCCCTTCCTCGGCGAGGAGCGCGCGTTCGCTCTTCGCGTCGGCGAGAAGGGCGTTGCGCACCGCCACCTCGTTCTCGATCACCATGTCCTGGATGAGGGTGCGAACGTCGGCGTCGAGTCCGTTCCATCTCTCGAGGTTGATGAACCAGCCGATATCGGTGTGATAGAACTCGGGCTCCACCGCGTGGCGCAGGAACTTGTCCCACTTGAGGTCCTTGAGGCCGATGGTGGCCCAGGCGCTGGCGTCGACCAGGCCCTTCTCGAGGGCGGAGTAGACCTCGGTCGACGGCAGCGGATGGGTCGATGCGTTCATGGCGCGGAAGAAGGCGCCGTAGATCGGGTTGTCGCGCAGCTTCACGCCGGAAAGGTCCAGCAGGCCGTCCGCGTCGAAATTCGGCGCGTTCTTCATGTAGATGCGAAAGCGCCCGCCGGACGAGGTCCAGCCGAGGTTCTTCACGCCGAAGTGCTCCTGCTGGAGCCGGTCCAGCATCTCGAAGCCGCCGTTCGCGCGCACGGTTTGCGGATTGGAAGCGGAGGTCGATACCGCCTCGTTCTCCGGCACCGCCTTGGCAAAGAATGCGTTGGGCGTGCAGACCATGTCGACCCGGCCCTTGCGGACGGCCACCGGCTGCTGGAACATCTTGATCGAGTTGAATGGGAGGACGTTGATGGTCACCTTGCCGTTCGACGCTTCGGTGATGTCGGCGGCGAGCTGCTTGCACTGCTTGGTGTAGATCAGGAAATCGGGAAACGGATGGACGAGGGTCAGCTCGACCGCGGCGGATGCGCGGGGAACCCCTGCGCCAAGGAGGGCCGCCAATCCCGCAACGGCCAAGATGAATCGGGTCGATTTCGCGCTCGGCATCGTGGGACTCCCTCTTTCCGGTGAACGAGGGCCATCATTCCACACCGGATCTACGCCACACAAGCGCGCCACACAAGCGCGCCATGCGGGCGCGGGGCGGAGCGGAACCGGAGCGGGTCGGGCGACCCCAGGGGAGCGGCCGGGACCGCGCCGCGCCATCGGGCCGGGTGAAGACCGGCGGGCGAGCGGAACCGTCTCGAAGGCTACTCGCGCGCGCCTGCGTCGATCCGGGACTGGGCGGCCTGGATGTCGGCGGGCCAGCGGCTCTTGATGTAGGCGAGGCTCGCCCAGATCTCGCGGTCGTCGAGGACCCCGGCGAAGCCCGGCATCGTGCTTCGATAGCCCCTGCCGACGACCGCGGCGGGCCCCTCCCGGGTCATCCGGAACAGGTGCTCGTCCGGATGGTGCCAGGTGTGGCCGGTCGCGTCGTGAGGCGGGGAGGGGAGGGTGCCGTCCGCGCGCCGGCGGCGCCAGTCGGGCTCGCCCTCGAGGTTTCGCCCGTGGCACGAGGCGCAGTGCTCTTCGTAGACGGCGGCCCCGAGGGCCACCAGCTCGGGGTCCGAGGCGTCCGCCCGGGCCGGGGCGGCGCTCCGACTCAGATGCCAGGTGACGCCCGCTCCGATTGCGATGACGATTGCGGCGGCCCCGATCGCCAGCATCCTCGCCGCCGGGCGGCGCGGGCGGGGGCGGCTCATGCCGGTCTCTCCGGATGGAGCGCGCCGCCGTTCGGTTCGGCACTGCCGACCTCCATGCCGGGGGAGGCGATGGTGGTCAGGGTGGCGGTCGTCGCGAGGATCGCGAGCACGGCAAGGGCCTCGAGGCGGATGGATCGGCGCAGGTGTCCACCCGCTCGTAGGGTGCCCATTTGCAGAGCGGGGGTCAGGCGGTACTTGTTGAGCGCGGCGAGGCCGAGGAGCAGCGTGAACAGCGCCAGCTTGACGGCAAGGATCCGGCCATAGGCCGTGCCGAGGGCGGCCAGCGGATCGCCGGTCAGGATGACGAAGAGAGCCACGCCGGCGGCGGCAAGCGCGGGCACGACCCAGACCGCCCACCGGCTGAACTCCGCGGCGAGCGCGCCCGCCGCATGCGTGTTGCTTCCGGCCAGCCGGTGGAGGGGGGCGAAAATTCCGACCCAGAACGCGAGTCCGAGCAGATGAAGGGTGACGAGCGCCCCGAGGACGAGCCGCGGCTCCTCGAGGGTATGGCCGCGCAGGGCGAAGGAAGCGCAGACGAGCACCGTCCCGATCCCGGCGGCAATGCGGGCTGCGGGATGGGCGACGACCACGAGGCAGATGAGGGCGAGCCCGGCGAGGCGCACCCCGAGGCTCGTCCCGAGCGGACTCTCGGCAACCATCCCGACGATGGCCGGATCGAGTGCTCCGGCCACGGAACCGCCCGTGAGGAAGCTCGCGCGAACGGGCAGGCGCAGGGCCGACAACGAGGCTGCAAGTGCAGCGGCGGCTACCGTGGTCTGCCGAACCGACCGGGCCGTGGCGCCGTCGAACCGCGCGAGGGCGAGCAGGGCGAACGCGCTTCCCGCGGCAGCGAGGCAGGCGGCCGAGGCGGCGGTCTTGACGAGGATCTCGAGCGCCGTCACCCCGTCGATGTCGAGGATGGACGGGAACACCGAAGATCCTACGGCCGGACCTCGAAGGCGAAGCGCCCGGACATCGCGTGTCCGTCCTCCGAGAGCCCGCGCCACTCGACGGTGTAGCTTCCGGCCGGGAGGGGCGCCGGAGTCGCCTCGAAGCGAGTGACCGGCGCCATGGCGTCCGTGCGCTCGAGGGCGAACGCATCGCCGTCCGCGTCGGTGAGCTCGATCAGGGTGACCCGCATCGGCTTGTCGAACGCGATGGAGATGACCGGAGGCGTCGCGGTGAGCACCGCTCCGTTCGCGGGAACCGTCGTCTCGGGTCGGGAATGGGCCGTCGCCGCGCCGTCCGTCGCGAGCGCGAATGCGAGCGCGAACGCGGCGGCCCCGACCGTCGCGACGAGTCTTCGAACCAGGAAGTACGGCATCGTCTCTCCTCACGTGTGCCGGAGCGCTAACGATGGCCTGTCCCGGGCTCCGAACGCAAGCTCCCGCGCCCGGCCGTGCCCACGGGTCGGCTCAGCCGCGCCGGTTTACCTCACCCTTCCCGGTCAGCGTCGGATCTTCGATTGCGGAGGGACGACCGGGACCGGACCAGGACGGATCCGGGCTCCGGACCGAAAATGGGTCTCGCACGAGGTGGCGCGCCGGCGCCGGCTTTCGCCGGCGGCGGCCGGTTGCACGATTTGGCGCCTCGGTTCCGAAGCAGGGGGGGGGTGGCGACGGCTGGAGAGGAGGAAGGGGGGCGCGCACGGGGGGGCGCGCCGGCGCCGGCTTGCGCCGGCGGCGACCGTTTGCAAGATTGGCCGCATCGTTCACGAAGCAGGGGAGGCGTCGCGACGAATGGAGAGGAAGATGCCGGCCGAGAAGTCCTCGAACCCCGAACCCCCGCGACCTGCACACGTTCTTTGCGAAGGATCCGATCGCGGCGGACCGCGCGTTCTTCGGCCGCGAGTCGTGCTCCGATCGGCGCGGCTTCCTCCGGGGTGCCGGCCTGGCCGCGATGGGCGCCATGGTGGGTGCGTCGATTCCGTTTCACCGCAATCTGCCGGCGGGCCTCGTACCGGCCGCGTTCGCGGACGAGGAGCGGCTGGTCGGGAAGGACGGGCTCACCCTGCTGAACGAGCGGCCCGTGAACGCGGAGACCCCGGCCCACCTCCTCGACGACTCGACCACCCCGACCGCGCGCCACTTCATCCGCAACAACGGCATTCCGCCGGCCGGGACGGACGCGGACGCGGATGCCTGGACGCTCACCGTCGACGGCCTGGTCGACCGCCCCGCGACGTGGTCGATCTCCGAGCTTCGCGCGCGCTTCGAAGTGGTCACGATGGCGCTCGTCATCGAGTGCGGCGGCAATGGCCGGGCCTTCTTCGACCCGCCGGCCAGCGGCAGCCAGTGGACCTACGGCGCGGTCGGGTGCTCGCGCTGGACGGGGGTGCGCCTCGAGGACGTGCTCGCGGCCGCCGGGGTCGGCTCGAGCGCCGTCTACACCGCCCACTACGGCGCCGACACGGACCTCGCGGGCGAGCCGGGCAAGATGCCCCTCTCGCGCGGGGTGCCGATCGCAAAGGCGATGACCGGCAACGTCCTCGTCGCCTTCGCCCAGAACGACGGCCCGATCCATCCCATGAACGGGGCGCCGCTGCGGCTCGTCGTGCCCGGCTGGCCGGGCTCGTGCTCGCAGAAGTGGCTGCGCCGCATCCGGGTCCGCGATGTCGTCCACGACGGCCCCAAGATGACCGGCACCTCCTACCGCGTCCCCCGCTACCCGATCGAGCCGGGCGAGCGGGTCGCCGAGAAGGACTTCCGGATCATCGGGCGGATGCCGGTCAAGTCGCTCATCACGAATCCCGCGAACGGGGCGAAAACCGGGCGCACGATCGAGGTGCGGGGCCACGCCTGGTCGGGCGACCGCACGGTCGCCGCCGTCGACCTCTCCCACGATTTCGGAGCGACCTGGACGCGGGCCGGGCTGGATGCCCCGGTCAACGACGGCGCCTGGCAGGACTTCCGAGCGAAAGTCGAGCTGCCCGGCGCCGGCTACTACGAGCTCTGGTCCCGCGCCACCGACCGCGAAGGGGCGATGCAGCCCCACGCCATCGACTGGAACCCGCGCGGCTACCTCAACAACACCCTCCACCGGGTCGCCGTGCGGGTTGCGTGAGGCGGGATCGGAGTGGAGACGCGCACCGGCTGCGGTGTCTCCTGACGCCAACGTGACAGAGGTGGATTCACCCCGGCCATGCGAAGCCTTGCATAGCCGGGGCAACTCCAATCTCCCCCTCGGTGGGGGCGTCGAGGCCCGACAGCACCTTCAGTAGAGACCCGACAGCACCTTCATCAGGGTGGACTTGCCCGCCCCGTTCTTCCCGGGCGGCGCGCCCGGAGAGACGGGGATCTCACGGGCTACGTCCAGGTCTTGCGGGCGGGGGACTTGATCTCGATCTGCACGCAGTCCTCGAGCGCCTCGGAGTCATGCGGCACGCCGGGGGGATGGCGCCAGCAGTCGCCGGGCCCCGCGAGGAACTCCTCGTCGCCGATCCGCATCCTCAGCCGGCCGGAGACGAGGGTCGCCACCGACTCATGGTCGTCGTGCCGGTGCACGGGGTCGATCAGTCCCTTGCCGCGCCGGATCCAGAGGGTCACGAAGTTCTCCGCCACCATCAGCACCTTGACGGACAGGTCGCCCTGCTCGACGGCGCCTTCGACGGCGTGGATGGTCTCCTCGGGGATGTCGGCCGCGGCGCGGAAGAGCGCTTCCATCGGGGCCATCATGCGGTCTTGGGGTGCGTTCACTCGGATCCTCCTCGAATCGGGTGGGAATGCGGCGGTGGCGGGCGGGAGCGCGGCGCGAAGGGCGGGGCCGCGAAGTGTCGGTCGGGGCCGCGGCGTGCCGGGCGCAGATCAGGCGGGCCGGGCCGGGCGCCGGGGGGGGGGGCGGGGGGCGGGCGGCGGGGCGCGGGTGCCCCGGCGCGCCCGCCGCTTCGGTCGGTCCGGTCGGTCCGGTCGATTCGTTCGATCCGCTCGGCTCGGTCGCCTCGAGCTCGCCGGCGCCCACCCCTTCGGTCTGCGGATCGTACTTCGCAAGCCGGCTCAGCATGATCCGCACCGCATCGGGGTTGTTGTCGACGAGGACGAAATCACGACCGTTGCGGGCCGCCGCCTCCCCGAACGAGCCCGAGCCGGCGAAGAAGTCGAGGAGCCGTTCCCCGGGGTTCGAATGCACCCGGACGATCCGCTCGAGGATCCCGAGCGGCTTCTGCGTCGCGTAGCCGGTCCGCTCCTTGCCGTTGGGACTCACGATGGTGTGCCACCACACGTCGGTCGGCGTCTTGCCGCGCGCGGCCTTCTCCGGGCCGACGAGCCCGGGAGCCATGTAGGGGATGCGGTCGATCGCGTCGTAGTTGAACGTGTAGCGATCCGGATCGTTCACGTACCACAGGAGGTTGTCGTGCTTGGGGGACCAGCGGCGCCTGGACCTCGCCCCGTAGTCGTAGGCCCAGACGATCTCGTTCATGAACGCGTCGCGTCCGAACACCTCGTCCAGCATGACCTTGCAGTAGTGGACCTCCCGGCCGTCGACGTGCACGAACAGGCTCCCGTCGGCGGCGAGGAGCGGCCGGGCCGCCTCGATGCGCTCGCGCAGGAACCCGATGTAGTCGTCGAACCGGTCGTCGAAGCCGGTCGTGCCGAGGCGCTCGGTCCGATAGCGTCGGCCCTTGAATCCGGTCCGGTCTCCGTTTTCGTCGGCCACCGTGCGAAGCCGGGTGCGGGCCTGGTCGCGGCCGGTGTTGAAGGGTGGGTCGATGTAGATGAGCGAGAAGGCTTCGCGTGGCGCGCGCTTCAGCCAGGCGAGGTTCTCGTCGAAGACGATCCGGTTCACGACCCGGCGCCCGGGGGCGTCTCCGGCGAACGGCCTCCGCTCCCCGCCGCCGCCCCCCGCCGGTACCGCATCGGGCGCGAGCAGGCAGTCGTCGGCGAGCGGCGCGACCGGAGTGAGATCCCGGTGGTGCTGGTGGTCCGGGCGCCGGTCGCGGGTGAGGGCGTTCGAGACCGGGTTCAGGATGACGGAGAAGATGGTGCGCGGCCACGGCGACATGTTGAGCGAGGAGCCGTGCACCAGGGTGTCGCCGAAGATGAGCATCGTTCCGGGCGGCCCCTTGGCCGAGACGAGGCCGCCCTCGGCGATGAGCTCCGCCACCGTCGCGTCGTCCACCACCCAGAGCGGGTAGCTGGTCGTCTCGGTGTCGAGGGTCGCGGGGGCGGGGCCCCGCCGGTGCGACCCGCGGATGAAGACGAGCGGGCCGTTGAACTCGTTCACCTCGTCGAGGAGGATGTGGAGGTTGAGGGCGAGGGGCTCCGGCACCCCGTCCTCGCCGTGGTGGGTGGCGAAGTCGTAGTGCCACTGCCACACGTCCCCGGAGAACGCCGCCTTGGCGTTCACCTTGACCTGCTGGATGTAGAGCGCTTCCCCGAGGAGCTGGCGGGCCGGCTCGACGAGGCGCGGGTGCCGCGTGGCGCGCGCGTACGCCTCGCTTCGAAGGTGCAGCCCCATGGCCGTGCGCACCGCGTCGCTCTCCTTTTCACGGAAGTTCTCCGGCCGCCGCTCGGCGAAGAGCCGCGGCAGCTCCGCCCGAAGGACCTCCACCTCCGCGGCCGAGAACCGAGCCGGCAGGATCAGGAAGCCGTCTTCGCGAAAGCGCTCGATCTGCGAATCACTGAGTTTCATTGGCTGCCCGCTCCCCGATGGCCGTCCGGCCCGTTCGATCGCTCGCGCGATGCGGCGTCGGACGGCACAGGATAGGCCATTCCGGCCGGTGGAACCCCGCGACACCGGCGAGAGGCCATGTACGCAGACTCGGGCCGGAGTCGGGTTTCCGGCGCGGTGGAGCAGGTCGAAGGAATACGAAAGATCCCACCTTGACCCCCGTTCTCCGACCCCGTGTACACCCGGCCGGTGAGGAACTGCACACACGCCGCGGCCCGACGACGCAAGCCTCTCGCTTCTCGGGATTGGCCTGGCGCAACCCCGCCGCCGGATGAGCCCGCGCTCGATCCGTGTAGACTCCGGTCCGTTCCGGGCCGCCGATGCGGCATCGCACCGGAGGCGGAGGCCGGCCCGCCGGGCCGGTGACGGTTTGTCGAGCGCGCCTTCGTGCCGGGAGCCGGGAGCCGGGACCAACGCAAATGAACCTGGGAGACACGTACATGTTGGGATGGGGAATTCGGCGGCTGTCGTCCGCCGTCGTCGGGCTTATGGCCCTCTTCGCGTTCGCGGCCACTGCCGGAGCGGCCGACTACAACTGGAAGTTCCAGTCCTTCTGGCAGGCCGGGACCACGAACCAGAAGGCGTTCGAGCGCTTCGCGGCCAACGTCGGCCGGATGTCGGGCGGACGGATCGAGATCGAGGCGCTCTCGGTCGGTGCGGTGGTGCCGCCCGGCGAGATGCTCGACGCGGTCAAGGTCAAGATCATCGACGGAATGAACGGTGGCACCGGCTACTTCGTCGGCAAGGACCCGGCCTTCGCGCTGCTCGCCGACATCAACGCCGGCTACGAGAATCCGTACCAGCAGGAGATGTGGTTCTGGCACGGTGGCGGCGCCGAGATCGCCCGCGAGATCTACGCCAAGTACGGGCTCTATTACCTGGGGCCGGTCATGTGGGGGGCGGAGTCGATCCCGTCCAAGGAGCCGCTTCGCAACGTCGCGGACTTCAAGGGCATCAAGATGCGGGCGCCCGAGGGCATGGGGGCCGCGATCTTCCGCCGGCTCGAGGTGGGTGTGTCCACCCTGCCCGGAACGGAGGTCTACACCGCCCTCGAGCGCGGCAAGATCGAGGCCACGGACTGGGGCACCCTCGGCATGAACGACGAGCTCGGCTACGGAAAGATCGCCCCCTACGCGATCTATCCCGGCATCCACTCCATGCCGATGGCCGACCTGTCGATCAATCTCGAGATCTGGAACTCCCTCCCGGACGACCTCAAGGGGATTCTCGAGATCGCGGCGCGCGAGGCGAACCGCGACAGCCTGGGCCTGAACGCGGTGCTCGACCGCTCCTTCGTCGCCAAGCGCGATCCCTCGACCCTCGTCAACTGGGGCAGCGCCGAGCGCCGCGAGCTCCGGGCGGTCGCCCAGGAGGTCTGGCTCGAGTGGTCGGAGAAGAGCGAGCTCGCGAAGCGCGTCTACGACAGCCACATCGCCTTCATGACCAGCATGGGACTGCTCTGAGGTCCGGTTGGCCGAGGAGACGAGTCGGCTCGTCCGATTTGGGCGGCGACGGCCCGGCGGCAATGCCCGCCGGGCCCGACCCGCCCCCTTGACCCTTGGTCGAAATCGTACCGAAACCACGCGGCGGGGCTGAGCCGACGCCCGTCGATCGCCTGACCCGCCGGCTGGGCGAGGCGGCGTGCTGGCTCTTCCTCGTCGCCGCCGCCATCTCCGTCTACGAAGTGTTCATGGACTCGGTGTTCCGCGCCCCGTCCGTGTGGGTGCACGACTCCACGATCATGCTCTGCTCCACCGCCTTCATGCTGGGCGGCGCCTACGCCATGCAGCGGCGCGAGCACGTGCGGATCACGGTGGTCTACGACCACATGAGCCCGCGGATGCAGCGCTGGTGCGACCTCGTCACCTTGTCCCTCGCCCTGCTCTACGTCTGGGCGCTCGCGTGGTTCACCGGGCTCCAGGCGACGGAGTCCATCTCGATCGTCGAACGAAGCGGGCGCGCCTGGGACTTCCCGATGCCCATGGTGATCCGCACCGCCTTCTTCGCGGGCGCCATCCTGCTCGCCATCCAGACCGTGGCGAACCTCTACACGCGCGCCCGCGAGCGCTGAGCCGGATCGGACCCGCCCGCCGGCCCCGCCCCGAGCGCCAACCCGCACCCGCACCCGCACCCGGAACCGCACCGCGCCGTCATGGGCATCGAACTCATCACCGTCCTCATGGTGGGCTCGATCGCCCTCCTGCTCATCATCGGCATGCCGATGGCCTTCGCCCTCGGCCTCGTGGCGGTCACCTTCACGTTCGGCTTCTTCGGGTGGGACGCGCTGCAGCTCATCACGAGCCGGATCTACGGCTTCGTCAACGTCTACGTGCTGGTCGCGGTGCCGATGTTCCTCATGATGGCGACCATCATGGACCGCTCCGGGGTCGCCCGGGACCTCTACCAGGCGATGAGCGTGTGGGCGGGGCGGATGCCGGGCGGGGTCGCGATCATGACCCTCATCGCGGCCGTCTTCATGGCCGCGACGACCGGGATCATCGGCGGCGAGATCATCCTGCTCGGGCTCGTCGCGCTGCCGCAGATGCTGCGCCTCGGCTACGACCGGAACCTCGCGATCGGGACCATCTGCGCGGGCGGCTCGCTCGGGAGCATGATCCCGCCGAGCATCGTGCTCATCTTCTTCGGCCTCACCGCGAACGTCTCGATCGGCGACCTCTTCGTCGCGGTCATCATCCCGGGCCTGCTCCTCGCCGGGATCTACACCGTCTACATCTTCGCGCGGTGTCTCCGGAACCCGGCCCTCGCTCCGCCCCTCCCGGACGTCGAGCGCAACATCCCGACGGCCGAGAAGGTGAAGCTCCTCAAGGACCTCATCCTGCCGCTGGCCGTCGCCTTCGGAGTGCTCGGGAGCATCTACGCGGGGATCGCGGCGGTCAGCGAGGCGGCCGCCGTCGGGGTCGCGGGGACGATCATCGCCGCCTGGGTCCGGGGGAAGCTGAGCTGGGGGATGCTCCGCGACGCGCTGCGCCAGACCATGTCGGCGTGCGGTCTGCTGCTGTGGCTCACCTTCGGCGCGACCGCCCTCATCGGGGTCTACAACCTGCTCGGCGGGATCCGCTTCATCAACACGGTGATGACCGGCCTGCCCTTCGACCCGCTCGTCGTCGTGGTGCTGATGATGCTGGTCCTCATCGTGCTCGGCTTCTTCATGGACTGGGTCGGCATCCTCCTCCTCACCATGCCCATCTTCGTGCCGATCATCACCAACCTCGGCTTCGACCCGGTGTGGTTCGGGATCCTCTTTTGCATGAACATGCAGATCTCCTATCTCTCGCCGCCGTTCGGGCCGGCCGCCTTCTACCTTAAAGGCGTGGCCCCACCCGAGATCGGTCTGCACCACATCTATCGGGCGCTGTGGCCGTTCATGATCATGCAGCTCATCGCGATGCTGCTCGTGCTGTTCTTCCCCCAGATCGCCCTGTGGCTCCCGGGGGTCCTGCTCGGAGGGGCGTGAAGGCAGCGGGCGAGGGCGGACCCGGCCGGGGGGGGCGGGACGGGACGGGTGGCGCAGCGAGACGTACGAAGGGCGTGGGACCGCCCCGCGAACGGCGGCGCGGAATTCCCGGATGAGCCGCCGGAGCCCATCCGCGGGGCGGGCGCGGTCGGCCGGACCCGGACTGGAACGAGACTCGAACGAAACGCGCGCGAAGCGGCAAAATAGCGCAGGAAGGAGGAACCCCGGAGGCGGGTCGTTCCCCGATACCGAGGCGATGGAGGACCTTCAGACATGGCAATCGAGACTTCAGTCGGCACGTCGGGCGCGGTGACGGCGCCTCCCGGCGCGGACCGGGTCGAAGCGGATTCCGATCCGCTCGCCGCCCGCTACGAGCGCGACGGGTACCTCGCGCCGCTCCGGGTGCTCGCCCCCGAGGAGGCGGACGGCTACTGGCAGCGCATGCAGACCCTTCGCGAGGAGCGGCCCGAGGACGCGAAGACCGCGTTCTCCTTCAACCCGCACTACCTCCTGCCCTGGCTCTACGACCTCGCGCGCCATCCGCGGGTCCTCGACAAGGTCGAGCGGGTCCTCGGGCCGGACATCCTCGTGTGGTCCTCCGGATTCTTCAGCAAGATGCCGCACGACCCGTCGTACGTGAGCTGGCACCAGGACTCGACGTACTGGGGGCTCGAGCCGCCCGACATCGTCTCCGCGTGGATCGCGTTCACCCCGAGCCGGCGCGCGAACGGCTGCATGCGGATGGTGCCGGGGACGCACACCCTCGGGCAGATCGAGCACGTCGACGGCTTCGCCGACGAGAACCTGCTGAGCCGCGGCCAGGAGGTGCAGGTGGACGTGGACGAGGCGCAGGCGGTCGACATCGAGCTCGAGCCGGGCGAGATGTCACTCCATCACGTGCGCATCGTGCACGGATCGAACCCGAACCCGACCGACGTGCCGCGCATCGGCTTCGTGGTCCGCTACATCGCGACGAGCTGTCGCCAAATCGGGGGCAGGGTGCCGGCCGCCCTCGTGCGGGGCGAGGACCGCTACGGCCACTTCGACCCGCTGCCGTGCCCGGCGGAGGAGTTCGACCCCGAGGCGCGCGCCCGCTACGACGCGGCGACCCCGGTCCTGCGTTCGATCCTCTTCCGCGACGCGGCGAAGGGGCCGCGTAAGCCGTCGTAGCATGGACCTCGCGGGCGCGACCGTCATCGTTACCGGCTCCTCGAGCGGGATCGGGGCCGCGTGCGTCCGGCTCCTCGCCGCGAAGGGCTGCAACGTCGTCGTCAACTACGCGCGATCGGCGGACGCGGCGGCGGCGGTGGCGGACGAGTGCCGCGGCCTCGGCGCGCAGGCGATCGCGGTCCGGGCGGACGTCTCGAACGACGCGGACTGCCGCCGGCTCGTCGCCGCGGCCATGGACGAATGGGGGCGCCTCGACGGGCTCGTCAACAACGCGGGCACCACGAAGTTCTGCGAGCACGCGGACCTCGATGGCCTCTCGGCCGAGGACTTTCACGCGATCTACGCGGTGAACGTGGTCGGTCCCTACCAGATGAGCCGCGCCGCGGCGGCCGTCATGGAGCGGGGAGCCATCGTCAACATCGCTTCGATGGCGGGGGTCATCGGGACCGGCAGCTCCATCGCCTACGCCGCCTCCAAGGGCGCGCTCAACACCATGACCCTCTCCTTGGCGCGGGTGCTCGGCCCCGGGATCCGGGTCAACGCCGTGTGCCCCGGCTTCGTCCAGGGGGAGTGGCTGCGCACCGGCTACGGCACGGAGCGCTACGACTCTATCCGCGAGCAGCTCACCGAGGTGAATCCTCTCGGTGCACCCGGGAAGCCGGAGGACATGGCCGAGGTCGCGGTCTGGTTCCTCGAGGGGGCGGGCAAGGTGACCGGCGAGGTCATGATGGTGGACGCGGGCAACCACCTCGTGGGGAGGGCGCCGCTCAAGGCCCGGTGACGCCAGGCCGCGTGCACGCCACCCACCGAGACCTCCCGCACGACCGCGTGCCGCCTCGGGAGTGGTCTACTCGATGATGGTGGCGAGTCGGGCAAGCACGTCGTCGATGACGTGCTCGGCAACGCTCTCGACCCTCCGGCCGTTTCGGGCGCCGAGCTCGAGGGCGCGAGGCTGATCGCAGCGAATGACGCCGGTCGTTCGGGTGCCGGCGTCCTCGAGAGACACCGCAAAGCCACGCCTGCGCGCGAAGCCTCCCCCGGTGGTGACGGGCAGCACGACCGGCGTGCCGGTCACCTGGTTGAAGGCGGCCGGGGAGACGACGAGTACGGGTCGGGTACCGCGTTGTTCGTGGCCGGCCGTGGGGTCGAGGCTGACGAGCCAGATTTCGCCCCGCTTCACTACAGCAGCTCGTCGCCGACCGGCCGGGCGTCAAGCCAGGCGCGCTCCTCGGACGAGAGGGTGTCCGTTTCGTCGCACTGCGCCAGGAGCTCATCGAGCGAGTAGCTGGGACGTGCCCTTGGCGCGACGATCAAACGCCCATGCTCGACGCCGATATTCACCCTGGCTCCGGCGCGGAGCTTCAGGAGGTCCAGGAGGGCAGGGGGCACGGCGAGCATGATGGAACCGCCGACCTTGCGAAGGCTCGTCGTGTGCATGGACGTATTCCCCTTCGTTTGTTATATGGAAATATAACCATCGCGGGTCGGAGATGCGAGATCCCCGCCGGGGTCGCGGCGCGGAAGGCGGTACGGCGCGGTCGAGTGCGTGCAGGCGCGGATCGAACCCCTCGCCGTCCACGCCGGCCCCAAGGGATCGCCGCGCGGCCACCGGACGCGGCACCTGTGGCACGATCCCGGTCCGGGACGAAGGACACCCGCTGCCGGCGAGCCCGGGAACGGCGCCCCTTGCCCACCCAGGACAAACGGATGCGAAGGACGATGGACGTAAAAGGGAAGGTCATTTCGGCGGACTGCCACATCGATCTCATCTGGCTGCCGCCCGATCTCTTCACCGGCGGGGCGCCCGCGCGCCTCAAGGAGCGCATGCCCTGCGTGGATCAGGACGACAAAGGGCGCGACGTCTGGGTGTCACGGGGCGGGGCGTACTTCGGGCTGGTGAACGGCATGGGGTCGGCGGGGCGCGAGTACGTGCCGGGCGTGATCCACCGCTCGGACCGGATGGCCGCCCAGGGCCTCTACGAGGACGGCGCCAAGGGGATCCGGCGCCTCACCGAGCCCGAGCTCCGGGTGCGGGACCAGGACCTCGACGGGGTGCGGGGCGAGGTGCTCTACGGCATCCTCGGGGCCGCGAACCGGCTGAACGACGGCGAGGCGGCGGTCGAGGTCATGCGCATCTACAACGAATGGCTCGCCGACTTCTGCGAGACCCACCCGGACCGCTTCGCCGGCATCGCCTGCATCCCCAACCACGACATCGACGCGGCGGTGGCCGAGATCGAGCGGGTCGCGAAGCGGGCCGCGGTACGCGGCCTCGAGATCGCGAACACCATCGACATGAAGCCCCTCTACCACGGTCACTGGAATCCCCTGTGGGCGGCGGTCGACGCGAGCGGGCTCCCGGTCCACATCCACACCATCGGCGGCAAGCTCCCCGACACCGAAGGGCTCACCCAGCTCGAGTCGCGCGCCGCCTTCGCGACCTTTATCACCGGCTTCCAGCTCAAGATGGCGGACAAGCTCATGGAAGCCATCTACGGCGGCGTGCTCGAACGCTTCCCCAACGTCCGGCTCGTCATCGGCGAGGCCGGCATCGGCTGGATCCCCTACGTCCTCGAGCACATGGACCTCGAGTGGGAGGACCAGTTCCAGGACCTCGAGCTCAAGATGAAGCCGTCGGAGTACTGGCGCCGCCAGTGCTTCGCGACCTACCAGAGCGACCCCATCGGCGTCCGTCTCATCGACGTCCTCGGCGAGGACAACGTGATGTGGGGCTCCGACTTTCCCCACCCCGACGGCGTCTGGCCCGACAGCCAGGACTTCATCGCCCGCGAGATGCAAGGCATCGACCCAAGCATCCAGGCCAAGGTCCTCTGGCAAAACGCCGCCCGCCTCTACGGCCTCCCCCTCGACCCGGCCGCCCGCGCCTCCACCTCCGCCCAAGCGGCGGATTGACCCCGGCCGGCTAAGTACGATCGTCAGTGCGTCGGCGATTCAAGCGGGAACATCAGTGAACTGGCGATATCGTGCACATGGTATGGGGCCGACGACAGGGGCGGAAGATTACTCGCTTGTGGTGGAATCCGGCGAGTCCGCTCTGTACTTCTACAGAGGAGCCGTTTTGACTTTTATTCTCGCTCAGCGATACGGCGTCCACGTGCTGCTACGACCAGTCTAATGGCTTGACAAATGCCTCCTGCCACCGTTCACAACCCAGATCGCTATATGGCCGATCTGCGCCAAATCCTGTCTCAGGGTCGAAAGCGTATCGGCATTTTCATCGGCGCTGGAGCCCCGACCGCAATTCGCGTGGATGAAGACAACTGCATCGTTGCCACTGGTAGACCGCTCATACCAGATGTCGCAGGGCTCACCGATGCCGTCCTTGACGCGCTTGATGATGACGACCGAAGGCGCGTTGACGTTCTTAGGAACGAACTTTCCGGGAACGCCAACATTGAGGTGATATTGACACAAGTACGAAGACTCGCCCAAGCAATCGGAGCATCAGTCGTGCATGGCCTGGACGGAGGCGGCTACAACTGCCTCGCACGGCGCATTTGTGAAGAAATCGGAAACCAGGTGAATTCGCGGCTTCCGGAGGAGCCCAACCCTTACACACAGCTCGTCTCCTGGATTGCCGGCACACAAAGGGAACATTCCGTCGAGATTTTCACTCCCAACTACGACCTCCTTATCGAAGAGGCGTTCGAGAGAGCACGCGTTGCGTATTTCGATGGGTTTACCGGCTCGCACTTTCCTTTCTTTGATCCGGCCAGCGTTTCCTTGGACGAATTCCCGGTCCGTTGGGCGCGTCTCTGGAAGCTGCACGGTTCCCTTGGCTGGAAAGTCCTCGAGGACACAGTGGTGAGAACCGGCCAGCGAGAGGCGACGGAGCTGATTTACCCTGACCACCTCAAGTACGACCAAGTTACGAGGTTGCCCAGGGATGATCCTTGTTAGGTTTGAAGATGAGCCGATTGATTGCGTGAGCTCGCTGTTGACGGCGAGGAGAGGGTGTCGAGCGGCTTTTGGCGGTAGCGGAGCGGTCCGATGGGGTTCAGCAGCGCCGCGCCCGGTTGGAGAGTGAGAGTTGGCGGGCGTGGCGGACGAACCGGTGCGTTGGCGCGGTCCAGAAGGGACGCGCCG
>MKWU01002767.1_pt1 | contig 25041 bp, 19 predicted proteins | sample 809101 | NCBI WGS metagenome assembly MKWU01 (sample SAMN05860141, study PRJNA318959) | sponge metagenome | host: Aplysina aerophoba | place: Slovenia: Piran, Adriatic Sea, Gulf of Piran | collected 2013-05-07 | reverse complement strand
TATCGACTGGTTCTGCTGGCTACACAGACATTCACGGATTCGTTGATCGAGTAAAGCCAGATGACTTTGTGGCACTTGGTGTCTCGGTTACGGGTGCCGATGGGTATAACCTATCGGATTTCGGTGACGAGAAGGATGGATTTGAACAACGCGCTGTTAATCTTTCAGGTGGCCAATCACTAGAGACTCTCGAATACCGATCAAGTGTTCGGTTCAATCGCACACAGTCAGACTATGACCCGTTTCTGGGCAACGGAGATTACGAGTCGGATATCGAAAGATTGTCGTTCGGAAGCACAATGACGTGGGTCGATAATGCGAGATGGGAACCCTCAGTACAGATTTCTGGTTTATCCTCAAAGTCGACCAACTTGGTCAATGGGAACGCAACAAATAGCTACGAATATCTCGATCATCGTCTCACGTTTGTAAACCGCTTTGACCTACAAGAAAGTCTCAAACTGAGTATGTTCTATGAGTTCCAGGCCAAGTCGTTCAACCAAAGTGGCCAAGCTTCGTTGTTTGGTGACCCAAATCAGAAACAGTCGATCAATAGTCAAAGCTTGGGAGGAGAATTAGTGGTACGACTTCAGGCTACTGAACTACGTTTTGCTCAACGGTTCGACGACAATGAACAATTCAAGCAATCAAGAGGTTGGAATGTTCTCGTGAATCACACAATAGCGTCACATAAACTCTACTTTTCAGCCGGTACGGGTTATAGCCATCCCTCCTTCATTGATCGATTCGGGTATACGCCAGATACTTTCATAGGGAATCCAAATCTCAAGTCTGAGCAGGTCTCTCAGGCAGAAGTAGGCTGGATTAAGAAGCATCAAGCGGGAGAGATTCGAATTGCGGCGTTCTACTCTCAACTACAAAATGAGATCGATGGTTATGTGTTCGATCCTGAACGCTTCGCTTTCACTTCCCAAAATATCGACGGTGAAAGCCAAAGACATGGTATTGAACTGGTGATGAATTTCAATCTTGATTGGGGAGTGGTTCGTAGCAATCTTTCGCTCATTGAAAGTACCGAAGAGGACCTACGTGAAATCCGACGACCACGCCAACTTGGATCACTTTTCTATAGATCGACAACTTGGCACGGTTACACAGTTCAATTCGGTATAGAACACAATGGCTCCCAGAAGGACAAAGATTTCTCAACGTTTCCTGCGACCCCAGAGACATTAGACTCGTACTCCCTGCTCCGAGCAAGCGTCCAGAAGCGAATCAACAATTTCACGACACTTGCCATCCGAGGTGAGAATGTATTGGATACCGAATACACGAATGTCATCGGTATAAATATGCCTACTCGGCAACTTTTCCTGACGCTGAAGTTTGAATCATGATTAGTCCACAAATACAAAACCACATTGACACGTTATGGGAATCGGAGATTGTTCCTACACTCTCGAAGTACATTGAGATTCCGAATAAGTCTCCTGCATTCGATGATGACTGGGAAGCACACGGATACATGGACGAAGCAATCCAGCTTCTTGAGAGCCGTATTCCTATCTTTGGGATCAAGAATCTCACCCATCGAATCGTCCAACTTGAAGGACGTACTCCTCTACTTCTCGTAGATGTCGCCGCGACTGACGACACACAGGGCAATATCCTCCTCTACGGACATTATGACAAGCAACCAGAATTCGTCGGCTGGCGTGAAAATCTAGGACCTTGGAAACCAGTTTTGGAGAATGGTCGGTTATATGGGAGAGGCGGAGCCGACGACGGCTATGCCTTATTTGGATGCCTCGCCGCTATATCCGCTGTCGAGACACAGGATTTACCACATCCTCGTTGTCTGATACTTATTGAAGGATGCGAAGAGAGTGGAAGTTTTGACCTGCCGTTCTACTTAGAAGCGCTAAAGTCCGACATCGGTAAACCCGACCTGCTGATTTGCTTGGATGCAGAATGTGGTAACTACGATCAGTTATGGCTGACCACCTCACTTCGAGGACTGATTAGCGGCACACTCACAGTTGACGTATTGACTGAAGGTGTTCATTCCGGTGGTGCTGGCGGGATCGTACCTTCAAGTTTTCGAATACTTCGGGAACTATTGAGTCGAATTGAAGATGTGCATTCCGGTGAAATGCTACCTTACGTCAACTGCGCGATTCCTGCATGGGTAGAACAACAATCCAACAATCTTGTGGCCGCAATTGGTAATACTGTATTGGAGAGATACCCGTGGTCGGGTAAAACCAACCCTGCTTCAGAAGACTTGGTACAGCTAGTGACTCGAAACTCTTGGGAAGCATCCATGGCAGTTACAGGGCTTGGTGGTGCGCCAGACCCAAAATACGCCGGTAATACTCTGCGCCCATTTACTTCTGCAAAGATAGCAATCCGAACGGCACCTTTGGTGGATGCCAAAGTAGCTGCCGAGAAACTCAAGCACATTCTCGAAAATCATCCTCCTTACGACGCATCGGTAAGTTTCGACATCGATGCTGCCGAGTCCGGCTGGTGCTCTCCTGTTAATCCCGCGTGGTTAGAAGAAGCTCTTCAGACCGCGTCTCAACAGACTTTTGGTCAACCTATGCTGAAAATGGGAACCGGTGGGACCATTCCTTTTATGACCATGCTTGGTAAAACGTTTCCTGACTGTAATTTTGTCGTCACCGGTGTCCTGGGACCTCACTCAAATGCTCATGGACCAAACGAATTCTTGGATATCGAAACGGGTAAGAAAGTAACCGGGTGCATCGCTCACTTGGTTGCACGCGCAGCAGTTGAGCTCTAAGTAGGACATCAACCTAGAGTTTGCAAAACGTATGAAACCAATGGGCATCTTACCCTTTCATCCTCCGCTTCGTCAGTTACTCTTGAGTCTGAGTGAAAGTCATCCATTTGCTCAATATTGCAATGAATTCGGCGAATTTGCCTAGGGCATATGTGTCGATTTGAGCTGATTTTGATCGCAGGGGCATGTGATCAGGGCGTGACATGCATTGCGTAAGGACTGACCCGGTTCGAGCAGAATTTCCGAGGAATTCCTCAGCGCAGCGAGCGCAGACGAGCTAACCGCCGATCGCTGGGAGCAGGTAGTCCAGTGCCTTTATGAGCACTGCGAAGGTGCCGAGTGCAATCCATATTCGGTTAGTCAGCTGGGTTTTCAGCAACTCCATGCGAGTCTCTACGCGTTCAATGTCGGCCTTGGTGGCTACGGTACCCGAGACGGCACCGTTAATCTGGCTTGCCATCTCCTCTTGCCAGCGCTTGGTCGCAGCCGGTCTCCTGCAGTTTCCTGGCAGCCGCCAGGGTGTTGAATGCTTCCGCCATCGGGGTTACCTAATCAAAGTCTGTCTGGATGATCTTAGCCGCGTTGCGACGAATGCGCAAATCTGGAGCGACAGTCTCAAACCGTCTGATTCGGACGAAATACCTCGAAAACGACTGCTCAGAATGCCGCAAAAGACACAAACGATACCTCAAATGACGTGGGTACTCAGGAAGTAGTTTTTTTCAGGTGAATCAACTTGGGTTTTGATTATAACTGTTAAAATATATAGTTATTTATGCGGCTGATTATCCATGTATCAGCTCGTGCAAGAAGGTCAATGAACTGCCTGGGAAGAAGGTTATTGCCGTTCCTTGACACCGACCTTGTTGGTCTCTAAACACTAGACTACCCTGCCAAGAGCGGACGCGGGTAGTTTCGACTAAATCGAGTCTCAAGGAAGTCCTTCTGATCTCCCAAGATTCGACGATTGTTCACCAATGCGAGATATTCAGCATGATTTGGTGCATAAGGTAAAGCCAGTAATTCCATGCCGGGTACATCTTTCAATAGTCGATTACCTTTGTGATGATTACATCTCTTACAGGAGGTGACACAGTTTTCCCAAGTGTCTTTACCACCCCTTGACCTTGGAACGACATGATCACGAGTTAAATCGCGTTTAGGAAAAACCACACCACAATACAAGCAGGTACCTTCATCCCGCTCAAACAACGCGACATTACTTAAAGGTGGAATACTTTCCTGCTTCTGGTTCTCCAATTGCCCACGGCAAGCAATAATGCTACTAACGTCAACTTGAGACCTTTCACCAGTGCGTGCACAGACTCCTCCCCGTACCGAGATGACCATTTCACCCAGCGTCCAACCCACGATACCCCGTGCGTACAAGCACACAGCGGCTTTCCAATCTATCCAGCCGATAGGTTGGCCGGCAATATCCAGTCTAAGGATATGTGGGAAACTGTTTAGGTTGCGATACATGACTGACTAAGTTTGAGTCGCTTGACAATTGTCTAAAAAAGTTAATTCTGAATCAATCGTAAGATTTAAAGTCTCAAGAACAAACACTTTTCGCTGAAAAACTGTCAAAAGTCTCGAATATTGTTTGTTCAGTTTGATCGTGTCCACCTAAGGAAGTTCAGTTTTTTTCATGACACGCGCCTTAATCGCATCATTTTTTATCTCCGCTCTACTCGTGGGCTGTGGGTCTCGAAACAACTCGGACGTAGACCTGGCCGACGAACCAACACCACTTGAAGCACCCGAAACCTGGATATGTGCAGGTGTAGCCGATCCCGAGGAATGGATATGCGCTGAAACTGAGCTCGAGCTAATTGAGTTAGTAGGAGATCGACCAAGAATCGCGACTACCTCCAAATCTAGACCCGCACCTGGTATTACTGAAGATTCAGAAGAGAATCTAGAAACCGAAGCTCCTATTGTTTCCGTCACCCCTGTTAGCGAGTCTACTACAGCCTTAGATTCGCCTATCAGCTTAGCTTCTAAACCAGTAGAGGATCCTATCGAGGTAGCTCGTACACCTATAGAGCTACCCGTAAGCGAATCTTCAACATCCATAGACGCGCCTACAAGTGATGTTGCTGTAGAAACCTCTAGTGTATCAGTTGAGCAGAGCGACAAAACTGAATCGGTGCAGTACGATGAACCAGACACGCAAGATTTAGACACTACAGACATTGAAACAAACACATCTTCTCCTGCGTTCGTCTCCCTCACAGGTGTTGCGCCAGCCACATCCAGTACCGTTAGTGATTTCGACCAGTCAGAATCGGCGGGAAATTCAGAACCACAATCCACATTGGCGGTATCGGATAGTCCTGTAACAACAAGCACCTATAACGACAACACAACGGAAGAAACCGAACTTGAAGAGTCCGTACCTCTTCCAGACACTCAACCAGCGGTTGAATACGAACCAATGTCGACTGGAATCACGGCTAAGCAAGTCTTATTTGGGAATCCTGGAGATTGGATAATCCAAGTTGCTTCGTTTGCAAGTCAGAAAAACCTACAGAAATTCCTTGATAGCAATCCCCAGCACGAATTTCGACAATACCGGGTCTTGGTACAAGGAACTGAGTACGTGACCTTGGTTATGGATTCACTTTACGAAAGCAGCACGGCTGCCAAGGCGGCTAGCGAAGAACTGGAATTGGCCGAAACCGACTCCCCACCCTGGATCAGAACGATTCGATCACTCCAACGCGTATTGGTCAACTGAGACTATTACGCGCGCTGGCAGATCAACCCGTTTAGGCCGGGTCAACTCCAAGTGAGGTTGGCAACCTCAGCTCACTAGCAATCTACTCAGAAGAGCGCGCATCAAGCGCGGCTTGTCTACCAAGGCAACTTTGGAGCCACTTCGATATCATCGGATATGCATCTAGATTGCCTTCACCCGACGCAACCCACATGAAAACGCCGGCGACGTTGAGATCTGCCACCGTAAACTCATCACCCACCAAGTACGGAGAATTTTTTAGATGATTCTCGAGTACACCGAACGGACGTTCGAATTTCTGAGCAACTTCGGCCGCTTTTTCTTCGTCGATTTCCGCACCCATGATGCCAAACGCATAGTTGAGATAGTCGAGCGCTGCGGTTTCAACCGCAGTCATCACCCAAAAACTCCACTGCAAAGCTTTTGCTTCTTGCTCCAAAGATGTTGGCGCTAATACTCCATACTTCTTGGCGAGATAGCAATTGATTGCCATTGATTCAGCCAAGACAAATCCATCGTCGTCGATGACAGGTACTTGACCCATTGGATTGAGTTGCAACAGCGTGTTTTTCAACTCACCGTCCCCGAAGAACCGTCCATCGTGTTCAAAGTCTTGGCCTTTGGCAGCTTTGATTTCTTCAGCCATCCATATCGAACGAAACGCCCGACTTCTCGAAAACCCGTAAATCTTGAGTGACATGACTTCCCCTTTACCTTAACTGAATCAGAGATTTTGAGGTGGCAGTCCGTCGACTACCACCTACGTGATTTATAGAGCTTCGAGAATAGACTCGGCTTTGCTGACGTCGAATCCACCTGCACTTTCAACCGCAAGCTTTGAAACAACTCCGTCGTCGACAATCATCGCATACCGTTGCGATCGTTTACCCAGACCAAAGCCGCTACCGTCCATTACGAGTCCAAGAGACTCAGCAAATTCACCATTGCCGTCGCTAGCCATAACGATGCCTTCGGCATTTCGATCTTTACCCCAAGCATCCATCACAAATGGGTCGTTCACGGATACGCAAACAACCTCGTCGACACCTTTCGCCTTTAGTTCACTCAGATTTCGAACGTATCCAGGGAGATGTTGTTCTGAACATGTCGGTGTGAAAGCACCAGGGACCGCAAAGATAACGGTCTTTTTTCCTGCAGTCAAATCATTCACCGAAAGTTGGGTCGGCCGACCTTCCGACAAGACAAATAGATTCGCCTCTGGTAGTTTTTCGCCTTCTTTAATTGCCATGCTTATTCCTGTCTTAGCAAATTTTGAGTTCGCAATTGTAGTATTGCGATTCGTTGCAAGCTCAATCCCTTATTCGGATCAATCTTCACTCGAACCAACCCTCAGATTATGGGAGATTGTGCGTGACTCCCTGTTCAGCAGAAACCTTCTTATACCAGTCCAACACTTCAGGGTGGTAGGGAATCCCATTTGCCAATCGATCAATTTCCGCTTCATGTTCCGGTATGCCGGGGTAAACAACACGTGACTCACCAGGTGCTGGTTTGCAGTCCAGAATAGACCTCAGATACTCATCCATGTCGTTCTTAAATGTTTCTAGGTCGGTGAACTTTGATATGTCGTATGCCATGAAATAGTGCGTCACTCCTTTACGTCGGTGAGGTCCGCCACCTGTTCCGGTAAGAACGCCACACAATACCTCGATCATCAGAGCTAATCCAAATCCTTTGTGTGAACCAATTTCTCTGGTTCCACCGAGTGGCAACATCATAAAGTCCGCAGGAACTTGAGTTTCTGCCATGATCGGTGCACCTTCCGAGTCTGAAATCCAACCGGGTAGTACTTCGCCACCTACACGCCGCAATAGTTCAATCTTGTTGCCAGCGACTGAACTCATAGAGGCATCGAATATGAAAGGCACTTCGTTATTGGAAGGACAACCGACACCGAGAGGATTGAGTCCAAGTAATCGTTCAGCGCCTTGCGTTGGGGGGACTAGCAACCCGCCGGCAGTCATAGAGATACCAACCATGTCTTCGTTGAGACCTACGTGGGCGTAATAGGCACTGGGTCCATAGTGCCGACCGTTGAAAGCTGTGACCACCGCGACACCCGTCTCACGAGCACGTTCGCATGCAGCAAGCATCATTTCTTTGCTCTGCGCAAGTCCAAGTCCCCGGTCGCAGTCATAAGAAATCGCAGAGACGTGATCGACCGTTCGAGTTAATGTCGCTTTGGGATTGATCTGACCTGCTCGAAAACCTGCCACGTATGCGCGCATCATGTTGGAGACGCCGTGGGAATCAATACCTCGAACATCTGCATAAATCAGCACATCGGCCGCAGCTTTGGCATCTGCTTCTGGCATATCGAATGACATGAAAATGCCTTCCGTCGCTTCGCGAATCGCTTCCTGAGGCACTCGTACTTCAATTTCCTCTGGAACTTTGAAACGATCTAGCACACTAATTCTCCTTTTAAGACTGTACAGTCAAACAGGCTCAGCTTGTGAGCTCAACTCCAGCTAAGCTGTGGACGATTTGGGGATTCAGAGTATAGACGTTTTGAGCTTCGCAAAATCCATATTGATTGCAGAATTAGTGCAGAAAAAACCAAGTACGGACATTGAGTTGTTGAACTCTTCCAGTTCGCGATCTTTCAATCTGGGAAATAACAAGGAGAATCATTGTGCTCTGAAAATCCTCGAAAAACTTGCTAACATGCTGTTTTTAAAGGATGTTAGAAGTCAAGCTTGAGGACAATCTACTACGGTAAATTCGCTCTAATTTCCTTTAGGCGTGACAACCATTGATTTACTGACATATTGAGGTCTTTCGTTACTATAATCCGAAAGACAATAATGGATTTTCCTTGCAGATACTGTACAGGGTTGTTGCACCAAGTTCAAAGAGTATTGAATGTTGTTATGGAACGACTCTGGGAAGGTGTGCGAAGGTCACTTAAGATGAAAGTGTTTAACTGGAGTTTGGTCAAAAGAAGACTACAAACCATAGGGGTCCTTGGGGCTCTAGCAGTTGGGCTTGTGGTATCTTCACAACATCCGTTGCCGTTGAGCTTTGAGGCCACTACAGACTCGGTCAGTCTTGAGTGGGATGCAGTGCCAGGTGCCTCTACGTATCACGTCGTCGCACGAGAAGGCACAGGCGTCGGTCGGGTCCTTTCCGTAGCATCCATTCAGGAAACCAAATTCAAACTCAACGGACTAAGTCCGAACGAGGAAATACTCGTCACCGTATCCGCTGAAGGGAATTTCAATTCCGTCGTCAGCACGACCAAAGCTATTAAGACCGCTAATACCGACATCGGCACTCCATCGAACCTTCGTACCCTGGATATCGGTAGTACTGAAATCGAAGTTGCATGGTCAGCGGTGGAAAATGCTGTCGGTTACAACGCAACAATCAGTTCTATTGGTGAGTTCTCAGATTCCAATACCAATCTGACCACGGAGTTTCAACTAGACCCTGCAGATCGGACCATTAAGTTTGAAGGGCTTCTACCCAATCAGGTTTATACCGTCCACTTAAGTGCACTGGACGCAGACGGCGAGGGTAAACCGGCCATTCTTCCCGTGAAGACGCGTGAGGCTAACGACGTCGATTTCAGTTCTATGCGAGTTGCAGCTCGAGCTCCATTCGATAGCTTGGGTGAAGAAGCAAGATACGTCGTCTCTAACCATCCTCCTCAGGTGCGAAAACCTCTGCGGGAAATAGCACTCACGAGCGATCAGCCATTAACCGAGCTCGACCTAGACGAGTACTTCGAGGATCCTGAAAACGGTCCTTTGATCTATACGGCATACCCTTCGGACCCAGATATCGTATCTGCGTCTGGCGATGAACGTTTAGCCTTGAACGCAGAATCTGAAGGGCGCACGGTTGTTCACGTTACCGCTACAGATTTGCGTGGCGAGAGCACATCGCAGTATATTGCGATTACGGTCCAAGACTTCAAGGGATCAGAAGAGGTTGATCCACGCCCCCTGCTACGAGACATGGATGGCTTGTTGCTGTCTTCGCGAACTCCTCTTGTCAGCAAGGACACACCTTTGGTAATCGGGAATACACGAAACAGATCCTCAGAGACAGAATCGTTGATTGCGCAGAACTTATCCAAACCACTCACCAATCTACCTGAAAACAAAGAGCTGGGTATTGGTAGTCAGTTGTGGCGAGCCAGTCATCTTGCATCAAATCAAAGGTCTGGCACAGAGAATTTGAACCACGACGCCGGAGTGGAATTGCAACAGTTCAATGTTTCTGGGAGGCATTCATTTACGGAATTTGGTAATGTCGCACTGGCTGTCCACAGTGACTATTCTGCGGCAACCGTAGCACCTGCTCAGGAGGCATCGGGTAATACGATTACTCAGCCATTTGTCAGTCGTCTACGCGCTGGGCTAGAAAGTTCATTTACCGCGCAATTAGGCCAGTTAGGACAAATATCTCCGTATACCAGCGTCAACCTCAGACAAGACATGGGTATTTTGGATCAAGGCACAGGTGTTGAAGTTGCAGGTGGAGTACGCTTAACAAATGATCGTCTAAGCCTGGAAGCCCAAGGGCGAGCACTTGCGATGCACTCCGTAGACACGGTTGAAGAGAATCGGTTTAGTGTTCGGGCGTCACTAAATCCGGCCCAGGATGGTACAGGATTCTCGATGGCAATCGAACCAAGTTGGGGTCGATATGAGACCTTGCAGAGTACTGAAGGCGGTCAGGATTCGAGATTCCTTGCTCGAAGAATTACCCCCTATACCCCTCAAATTACAGCCATCAACGAATTTAACGTCAATACTCGAATCGGGTATGGTATCCGTTTACCTCAAAAAGGTTTTGTCTTAACTCCGTTTTTGGATGCAGATCTTTCCGATGTCTACCAGCAAACCAAGCTAGTAGGTATCCGCTTGGACCGCTTAGGCGATACGGTGTTGCCATTTAGTCTGGATATGGCTGTTGGCATCATGGAAAGAGATACAGAATCTGACGAGGTAGCCAACATGCGTCTATCTCTGAGCTTCTAGCGACACCAACTCACCACAAGATAAATTGGTTAGCTGTAATCGTCTCTGACGATTACAGCTATACCTTTCATACGCCTGCTACTTGAATGACCCTGTAGAGTTGCTGTATGAAGAGTCCCGCAACAACCCAGTCCTCAAGTTCCACCTATATTTCCAAGCTCAAAGATCCCTTTGTGATCTGTTGCCTCTTAGGCGTTCTTGTGTTCACGATTTCTTGGTACATTGGCAACGAAGATCAAGACCGACTGATCATTGTTACAGAGGCTGAGATTCATAGGATTCAGCAACAGTGGTTGCTTGAACAAGGTCGACTACCAAACGATGATGAGCTCGCCAACTTGATAGATGCATTCGTTCAAGAGGAAATGCAGGTACGAGAGGCGCTGGCGCTTGGTCTCGATCAAAACGACACGATCATTCGAAGGCGATTGATCCAGAAGTACCAGTTCCTGTCAGAGGAACCAGGGACCAGTGAACCGGTTACCGAAGCTCAGTTAAATGAGTTCTACAAGGCCAATACAACCCTCTACACCCTTGGTCAAACAACGTCATTCCGACATATCTACTTCAACAACGCGAACGACGAACATTCAAGAGAAGCAATTGAGGTAATTGCAGAGTCGGTCAACGATGATAATTGGTTCGATCTTGGTGACCCCATTCCCACTCCTAGAGAATTCAAAAGTGTTTCAGATCAACAGGTTGTGAACACGTTCGGCAATAGATTTCGATCGGAACTGAATAACGTCGAGCTAGACAATTGGTCCGGACCAATCGATTCAACTTACGGTCTACACCTGGTTAAGATATTGGATCGCACACCGTCTCGCGTTGCAGAATTTGAGTCGGTTCGCAATCGAGTCAAACTTGACTACGAAGCCATACTACGCGAGCAAGCTTATCTAGACAGACTCAAGGAAATATCTACTCGTTATACCGTGGACATTGAGGAAACCACACTAAATCCGTGATTTTTGAACGGTTTTCAATCGTTTATCAATGATGCTATCGTCCCCGAATCAATAGATTTTGTGGACGAATGTGTTGGACGAAATCCTTGTACCCTTGACGGAAAGCACCTGCTCTAAATCTCCAACCCATTAAAGCGATCAGTACAACTGCGCTAACGATTTGAATAATCTGGATGGAGTGCGAATCAGTCGGCAATAGATTGACGGTGATACCTAGACCTGCATAGAGTAGAAAGACATCGATTGCAATACCCAATACGACTGTGACTATTGCGACTCCGGCAACGTAGATGGAAGCAAACTTAGATCCGAATTGACTGACGATCATCGCTACTGTACCCATATTGGTTGCAGGTCCAGCCATTAAAAAGATAAGGGCCGCACCCGGACTAAACCCTTTCGCTACGAGCGCTGCAGCGATAGGAGTGCTTGCAGAAGCACAGATGTAGATAGGAACACTGATTAACAACATAATCGGATAGGAAGCCCATCGAGCGTATTCGTTTGCCATTAAATCTGAAGGCAACACCATGAATAGCAGCGCGCCGAGACCAATGCCTACACAAAGAGCAAAGAAGATGTCATCCCCTACTTCGACGAAGCCGTACTTAAACACATGCTTAATCACATCTGAGAGCTTGACCTCACTACTCTGATTGGTGTCCTCTTCTGACCCAGCTACTTTCACATCCTGCAATGCTTCCTCAGAAGTTTGGCCGGAAGTCCTCCCCAGCCACTTATCGAATGTGATCCGCTTGAGAATAGAAGGCGATACGTAGCAATCTTCTTGACCCTGCATGAGTGGTTGGTGGTCATCGCAACAATCGTCGCAGTTATCCTCAGAAGCACAATCTTTAATCGTGACAGGAGTCACTTCAGCTTCGACTGAATCTCCTTCCGACCGTTCTTTTCGAGTCAGACCCAGGAACGAAAGTCCAGCAATGACTGCGGTTACATAACTGATAATTGGTCTGGCTAGTGCCGGGATCCACCCAAAGAATGCGTTCGTGACCAGAATCGAATCAGCACCTGTTTCAGGTGCCGTAATCAGGAATGACATGCACGCTGATTTAGACGCGCCTTTCTGTTTCATCTCTGATACGACTGGCACGACCGAGCAACTACATAAAGGTATCGGAACACCTACGGCAGCACTTGCGGCGATTGCACCAAAGCCTTCTTTTTTGAACCAGCGCTGGATGAGATTACGTGCTATGAACACATGCAGAACCCCTGCCAGAAACAATCCCAGCAAGAGCATTGGAGCGAGTAACAGCGTTGAATTGACGATGAAGTCAATAAATCCGATTCCGATGGACACCAACTCTTCAGGCATCAGTATTCCTTAGGACGCTACAAGGTACAAGAGTAAGTCTAATTTGGAATCGTGAATGCCTTACGACGAGAGTTGCCATATGCCCCTTTCTATCGAAAGATCGAATAGTCCACCTACTGCTTGAATAGATATATGACTTCCTGCAACTAGCTTTTGTTCCTTTTCGTCTTGCTCTAGTCAGGTTGGGCTAAAACTATGGTACTTCCAACCTGTTATTCTTTTGGGAGTTATATACCTAGTGTCTGTGTAAAAACTCTCGATTGGCTCAATTTTGCCATGAACGAGGTGCATTCGGTGAATTTGGGTCAGGCATGGGTGTCGAGTTAAGCTGATTTCGACTGCCGGGTCGTTAAATTTCGGTCGTTTCATAGCGACATTTAGCTGATTTGAGGCGTTTGTGCGGACGTTGGGTATAGCTTCGCCCAGAAATGAGAAAAAAGTTGTGTAAAAAGTCGCTGTTAAGCGGCTTGTTTGTAGCGTTTGCGACGGGCTCGACGGGCTCGACCAGCTTCTTGCAACAATCGACCGAGTCGATGACAGTTGGCCGCCAGGATGCTGAGCGCCACGGTTCTCTCAAACCGCTCCGCGCCACGATTGCGTATACGACTCAGACCGTGGCATTCCAGCGCATGAATCGCCGATTCCACCGCCGGGTGTTGACGACGCGCTTCAACAAAGGCCTCGGTGGCTTCATAAGCTCTTGATTCCTGGCTACCACGCCCTTTGACCGGTAAGACTACCCACTCAAGTAATTCACCCAGCTTCTTTTGATTCTCCGGACTGTGGTAACCCCGTTCAAAACTGCACTGTCTCAACGCTGGAAAACGTGCTTGAGCATCTTTAACCAGCGGTACCGCTGTCCGAGGATTTTCAAAGTATTGTTTGTTCGCGAAAGAATCCTTTGCGGCTCGGCAATGTTGTCGAGCCGCAGAATAGGATTCGCCAGTCTTCCGCATGCGAGAGCGGATCTGGCATTTCAGAGTATAGTGCGATGTCATCAATCACTCCACACTCCAGACCCGGTCCCTCGGCGACCTGCCCAGAGCAGGATGGACGATGACACCTCAAGGACTGAAGCCCCTTTTGTCTCGTGGTTGATCCCGCCGAGTGAGACCAATGAGGTTGCGCTGGAAGCTAGCAAATCAGAAGTTTAGCATACCTGACGAGCAATGCAATCGAACACGACGAATCCTATTCAGATAACTGATTCGATCTCGTATGGTCTGAATACAATCAAGGACTTATGCAATTCACCTAGTCTTGAGCCGTATAAATTGAGGTCCCTATCAGTCTTGGCACGCTACTCAGAGGAGCTCTTCAATTCGTTCCATGTGCAGTAGTTCCTCTAATTTTTCTTCAATAGGCTGCAATCCCATGAACTTCCCAGGCTCAGTATTCACTTTATGTGCCCAACACTCATGAGGCCAACAAGCATCAGCAATCGCCTCGAGCCGAAATCGACAATGGGTTCGTTTGACAATGCTCGATCCAAAATGCAAAGTCCATTTATGATCAGTCGAACAGACTTGATACTCAGAATGACCGAATTGCTCGCGGTAACCGTTTACCACAGCTTCTACTTTAGGAAGAACATCTTCTGGTACTTGTCGCATGTACTTTTTGAAAAGCACCCTAAAACCAGGCTCGGCTGGCGGAGCGCTCGCCGCACCTAACCAGCCTAACGCTCTCATATTACTTTTAGGAACATCACCCAAACCATAGAACAATATGTATGCAAGTCGCGATTGAGCATCTCGAAATCCTCTCTTAGCTAAGTCGAGTAAGAGTGGATATGCGACGTCGTACCTTTCCTCTCGGTATAGTCTGTTCGCTCGTTCACGAATGTGCCTCATATAACTAATGTCACTTACACTAAATTCTGCTGGATCTTCAGATATGTGACCAAAGCTAAATCCATAGGCGGTTACTTCCTCAATGTGGTCACGCTGCTTGAGTTTATGATCTTGCTTCAGCTTTCTCCGTTGATCTGGTGTCATAAGAGCCAGTTGATTTCTCCCGAACTCCAATAGAAAATCTAGCAACTCAACCTCAGAAACTTCATCTCCGAATCTAGGATCCAACCCGCGTATCTCCCTGCTATTCAACTTAGAGAGTTTTGCAGCAGCCGCGACAAGCGCATAATGCTCCTCTACAGTGGCATATGTACCAGCCAATAGATTTTGCATGCTCTCATTTGGTATATTCAGTTTCTCAAGTACTAGGTCAAAATCCCATTTGCTCTCTTCACTTCCATCTACTGGTGGAATTTCATCAGCAAAAATCACAAAACTGAAAATCACCACAGTGACCAAAACGGCCACCGTGCACAAACTATTCAACCATTTTTTTCGCCTCAAAGTCTGAATCATGACATACTGCTAGCAGGGTGGATAACCAAAACTTTCGATACGTTTAACATTCCCTTCTATATCGTAATAGAGGCACACCTTTACCCAAAATTGAATGGATTGCGGGTTTCCCGGACTGAGCATACACCAAGAAACACGTGGTTCGTAATGACATTCCTTCCTCACAGGACAAAAACCAGGTTCGTCATAGTAACCTCCCACAATCGGTATACAGCCATGTTCGTTACCATCATCCGCGATGGCTACGAATGAGAAAACAAGGAAAAAACTAGCCACGTAAACTATGGTTTTTTTCAATCGAGCTTTAATCATCTCTACCTCTGTTGGTCTTAATTGACGGATACGAAAATTCTAAAAAAAGTGGTCCAAAACCCAAAACGAATAGATAGTGTCTCTGTAAGAACTTTCGATTTGCTAAATTTTGCCATGAATGAGGTGCATTCGGTGAATGTGGGTCAGACAGGGATGTCGAGTTAAGCTGATTACGACTGCCAGGGCGTCAAATTTCGGTCAGTTTGTGGCGACTTTTAGATGATTTGAGGCGTTTGGGCGAACCTTGGGTATAGCTCCGCCCAGAAATGAGCAAAAAGTGGTGTAAAAAGTCGTTGTTAAGCGGCTTGTTTATAGCGTTTGCCTCGGACTCGACGGGCTCGCTCAGCTTCTTGTAACATTCGACCGAGTCAATGACAGTTGGCCGCCAGGATGCTGAGCGCCACGGTTCTCTCAAACCACTCCGCGCCACGATTACGTATACGACTCAGACCGTGACATTCCAGCGCATGAATCGCCGATTCCACCGCCGGGTGTTGACGACGCGCTTGGACAAAGGCCTCGGTGGCTTCATAGGCTCTCGATTCCTGGCTACCACGCCCTTTGACCGGTAAGACTACCCGCTCGAGTAATTCACCCATCTTCTTTTGATTCTCCGGACTGTGGTAACCCCGATCAAAACTGCACTGTCTCAACGCCGGAAAACGTGCTTTGGCATCTTCAACCAGCGGTACCGCAGCTTCGGTATCACCCCCTTCCCAGTGGAGTCGCCAAGCCACAATGTAGCCACTGGACTCCTCCATGATCGAGAGTGGTACACCCAGCTCCGCGCCTTTGGCTTTACCCTTATTGATCCAACGGGTATGCGGTTCATACACCGAGAATATCTTCTCATCCTGGGGGATCTTCTCATGTTCGAGAAGATGCCGTCGGACCTGATCTTGTAGTGTCGTGGCATGCTCAATCAAGCCTCAGATCTTCTCAACGCGTTTCGATGAAGCACCCGCTTCCTGTAATTGTTGTACGGTCGCCGACATCCGTTTGGATAACGGTTTACTCCAAGCCAGATACTGCTTGATGTCATGCGATCGCGACCGACACTGACTCACTCGAGAGAAGCGGTTGTAGAGCTTCTTGCCGGTCTTGAGGTGGTGTTGCCACTGACGCCAATCACCCAGTTGATAGCGCCCGCCAACTGGCCACCTTCGGTCAGCATCTAAGAAGGCGAAGATTGAGCAAATTCGGTCGAAATTCGCAATAAAGCACCGAATAGGTCCCATCTTCAGGTGCCATATGGTAGCTTGCTTTCCCTGTAAAGTCAATCAATTCAAGGAAAATTGCAGTTTAATTGAGTTTTTACACAGATACTAGGTACATAATTCCCATTCTTTTTGGGCATTTGTAACGCAGGTCTCCACCTCATCACTGAAGGATCCCAAGCATTATTCTGATGGTGATCCCCAAAGGATTTTTCCGCCTAGTAAAAACAAGGTATTCGACCTCAGTGCCGTTGAGGTTGGACTGCTTGATAATGACATTTAAAGTTGCCATTAATCAGCTTCAAAAAAGTGAAACTAACCCATACTGGGCCTAAATGCACAACTCAGTAATTCGGATATTTGGTTTTTCCTTTTTCGTCCTCGTTCTACAACCCTTGGTCTCAGCGCATGAACTGAGACCTGGTTATCTCCAACTCATTTCAACCACTGAATCTGAGTATCAGGTGACATGGAAACAACCTACACGGAATTCGCGTACATTAAGTCTGTTTCCAGCCTTTCCATCTGATTGTAGGTTGACCTCAGACAAAACCTCCGTGCTTTCGAGCAACTTCATCACAGATAAATTCACCATTGAATGTAGTTCGACATTGGTCAACCGAGAAATCGGGATTGTCGGACTGGCCAAAACGCTGACGGATGTATACCTTAGAGTCGAATTCTCTTCGCACATCTACTCGACGCTACTGAGACCAGAAAGCCCGTTCACAGTGATTGAAGGACATGCTGAACTACCAACACTCAGCTATCTATGGGTTGGCGTGGAACACCTGATGCTCGGGTTCGACCACCTGTTATTCCTGGTTTGTCTAATGTACCTTGTACCGAGACTCATCAATTTAATCAAAGCGGTCACGGCTTTTACCGTGGCTCACAGTATTACTTTGATCCTAGGCGTGCTTGGCTGGTTGCCTGTAGCTTCCGTTCCGATAGAGACAGTGATTGCTCTATCCATTTTCTACTTGGCGTTCGTCGCAACTTACAGTGATCCAGAACGTATTTCCATTCATCAATCGTGGTGGGTGATCTTTGCATTTGGATTGATCCATGGCGCAGGATTCGCGACCGCACTATCCGAATCTGGCTTACCACAAGACGACCTGATACCAGCTCTACTGCTCTTCAATCTCGGCATAGAAATCGCACAAATTGCGTTCATAGCCATCATCTTTACCGCAGTTTATTGCTCTAAGAACTGGCTACGACCAATCCCCATTTGGTGCAAACAATTACCGCTAAGTGCAACTGCTGGAATCGCCGTTTTCTGGTTGTGTGACCGAACGATTCAGTTATTTGGGCCGCTGTTCTAAACCATAGCCTCAATGAGAAATGGACCGTCGGTTGAGTTAGACGCGTCCAAACCGTCAATAAACTGTTCACAGGTGCTTGCACGCATCGCGGGAACTCCCTGTGCTTCTGCAAGCTTTACCCAATCCAATTGAGGATTTGATAGGTCAAATAGGCTTGCGGCTCTCTTCCCTATCTCATTAACGCCCGTGCGAAGGTACTCGACTTCCAATATGTTGTATTGCTGATTTGAGAAGATAACCGTCGTTAAATTGAGATTCTCCCGCGCCGCAGTCCATAAGAACTGGTTCGTGTACATTGCGCCACCATCTCCTAGGAGTGCGAATACTGGCCGATCAGGACATGCCACAGCAGCGCCTACTCCTACTGGGCCTCCATCGCCGATGGATCCACCTGTGAGATTCAGCCATGTGTGACCAACTGCTCTCTGCATAAGTGGGAACGCCGCACCTCCTCCACCGGAATCACCTGTGATGATTGCATCGTCAGGTATCCTGGTAGCCAACATAGTTGCCACACTGCGCACTGAAGTTTCTCCACTAGTAGGCACTTCAGGTCGAGTTCCATTAGCTGGGTCATAGTCTTTCGCACCAAGCGAATCCGCTAGGTTTTGCAATGTGGTAGCAACATCTTCGTGTCGATGCGCTAATTGAAGTACTGCACAATGATCAGGTACCAAATGACTTGGTAAGCTCGGATATGCGAAGAAACTTACGGGTGCGGCACCGCCACAAAGAACAAGCTTTTGAACCGGCTGCAAGAGTTCAATGATCTGCTCAGGAAAATAAGGCAATCGGTGGATCAAGGGAAGATCTGGACCGGATTCGACTCGAGCGGGAAATGTAGGTGTAAACACTCGACACCCCGTCTTCTTGGCTATGCGACCCGCAGACTTTACCCCTTCCTCTGTTAAGCCATTGCCGTCAACGAGAATCATCGTGTCTGAATCAATGACCTGAGCAACCTGCTCTACTTTAGCTGGATCTGCCGCAACCAGATTCTGCGTAATCGGAGGCAAGGACCGTTCTGTGCTCTCACTCCAGGCACAGTCTGCAGGCACGATTAGAGTAGAAATATTGCCTAACGAGTCCGGATGGTTGCTCAGCGTCGACTGAACAGCATCCCACACATCAAGATCCATGCTTGTGGAGGATCGGCTTGTTCTAATCCAGGAAGAAACAGGCTTCGCGACCGCTTCAATGTCTGAGGTCAATGGCGCGTCGTATGCTACGTGATGAATGGCATGATCACCTACGATATTTAATAGTGGTGTAGCTGCCCGACGACAGTTATGGAGGTTTGCAATGCCATTTCCTAAGCCAGCACCTAAATGCAATAGAGTACTTGCCGGTCTACCGCGCATGCGTCCGAAGCCATCAGCCGCGCCAGTGCAGACTCCCTCAAACAGACACAGAATCGCGTGGAAATCTTCAGACCTATCGATGGCTTGAACCATGTGCATCTCTGAGGTTCCAGGATTAGCAAAGCATGTGTCAACACCACAGGAAATTAAAGAGCTTATTAATCGGTCTGCACCATTCACGAATTTTTTCCTCTATCAACAATTAGCATGCAGGTTATGCGAAAAACAGTTTAAGAGCCCAATCCTGTCGCATCACTTATAGGTGATCTAATCCACCGAATGTTCGGTTGTTAACACTGTATGGACTCATCCTTCAGCGCTCGTCCATAGTCATCATCCAGTTCATGTAATGTGTCAAAATTTGCTCATAATTGACCTATAGAATTGCGTTCATCGTCCGAGCATCTTCTGTATCGGATGCCGAACCTTCAAAACTACAGTCTAACTACAGGATGTACAACAGAAAACACGTCCCGACCATATTCGTATCCGATGTCCACCTGGGTACAGAGCTTGCAAGTGCTGAAAAGTTGCTGGATTTCTTGCAATCACATACTTGCGACGAACTATTCCTAGTCGGCGATATTGTGGATGGATGGAGAGGCAAATCCAATTTCCATTGGCCACAATCACATACGGATGTCATTCAAGAGATTGTCCACATGTCGATGCTGGGGACGAAAGTTACCTACGTCACCGGTAACCACGATGAGTTCTTGAGAAGATATTCTGGATTGGAGTTAGGTAGTTTCAAGTTGACCGATGAGGCGGAATACACTACCAAAGCAGGTCAGAAGTTACTGGTGATCCATGGCGATCAGTTTGACTTTGTGTCTAAATCCTCTCGATGGCTCGCAATGGTGGGTGACCTCGGGTATCGATTCTTGTTCAGTATCAATCACTGGTTGAATAAGTGGCGTAGTCGATACGGTTACGAATACTGGTCGCTTTCAGATTGGGCAAAAAGTAGAGTCAAACGAGTCGTTAATTTTCTTGGCAAGTTTGAGAAATTGGTCGCGCAGGAGTGTAACCAACGCGGTTTCCAAGGAATTGTCTGTGGGCACATCCATAAACCTGAAATAAGTGACATTAACGGCACCAAGTATTACAACTGTGGTGATTGGGTGGAATCCTGCAGTGCATTGATCGAGGATGAGACAGGACAACTTGAAATCTATCGTTGGCAAGAGCACGATTCTCAGGTGATCACATTCCCAACCAGTCGGGCAGTTGGCGAATAGACAGGCACATTCGTCTGTGTAGTTCGTTCTAGGTTTGAGTTGGCTGACGAATCAAGTAATCAGTTTTGAAGAACGGAGTGCTAATCAACGAATCTAGTACGCTTATCGTGGGATTGGGTATCTCGGATATGTCTCTAGAGAGCTCTTCACGTCTGTAGTATCCCTAAACACCTCAAAAGGGAGAGATGAGCGAACAAAAGCACCTCGTGCTCGTTTCCGATGCTTGGCTACCGCAAACTAATGGAGTAGTCACGCTCCTATTGCAGCTGATCAAGCAACTCGAGACTTTGGGAATTCGCGCCACGGTCATACACCCAGGCGAGTTTCGGGTAATACAACTCCCAGGTTATAGCGAGGTAGGCATCGTCTGCAACCCGTGGCAACTCGGCAAGAAACTAGTGAGCCTCAGGCCTGATTACATCCACATTCCGGCAGAAGGTCCCTTGGGACTAGCAGCGAGGAGCTTTTGCAAGAAGCATGGATTGCCGTATACAACAGCTCTGCACACGAAACTTCCCGACTATGCCAAAGCCCTTTACGGTATTCCAATCTCTTTAGGCAATGCATACCTACGCTGGTTTCATAAGTTTGCGAATGCCAGAATCGTTCAATCAGAAGGACATAGCCGAGATCTTCAACAAATTGGTCTTACTGAGTTGAGTGTCGTAGGAGGTGGCGTAGATTTAGATGTTTTCCACCCTCAGGAGCTATTACCTAGGCAAAGACCTGTACTTCTCTTCGTGGGACGAGTCAGTAAGGAAAAGCAAGTTGAGCAATTTCTGGAACTTAATCTGGATGCAGAGAAAATCGTTGTCGGCGACGGTCCTCATCGCGCAACCCTGGAAAGGCAATTCCCAAACGCCATATTCAAGGGGTACTTGCGAGGTGAGCCATTAGTAACGGAGTATGCACAAGCAGATTGCTTTGTGTTCCCGTCAACGACTGATACCTTCGGGCTTGTCCTAGTAGAGGCGATGGCATGTGGTACACCCGTTGCGGCATATCCGGTTACCGGGCCAAAGGATCTGGTCAAAGAAGGGATCAATGGCGCTTTGTCTCACTCACTGGAAGATGCTGTAGTCCGAGCATTGAAAGTCGATCGGCAGGGTTGCCAAGCAAGTGTTCAAGAATATGGATGGCAGAATGCCGCGCTGAAATTTTCAAACGTCCTAAGAGAAAGCCAGATTGATTCCTTTCCTCAGAGAGCAACTTGAAATTGGGATATTCTGGTTCTAATCTAGGATAATCTTGGTATAGCGACTTTTCCGATACTGCACAGCGATACTCATATGACCACATACGCATTTTCAACCGTTAGATGCAAAGACGGCAATTTCCAGTCAATGCTTCCTGACCTGGATTCGTTAATAGACAACGAAGATATTTCCCTATGGGGAAAATTCTTCGGTCTCTTCGGTTTAGGTTCAAACGAATTGATTGTTGTGACCTACGGTGCCGTCAGCGACGTGAATGAGCGACTGAACTCACTTGATTCCGTCGACTCGGTAGCCACGCTCCTGCTTGTGCCAACTGCGAGACCAACCACGGATGAGCAACGGACCAAAGAAGGCTTGTATGTGTTTAGAAGATTCGCGGTAAACCACAAAGATGTAGAGGAAATTGCGGACCTTTCCAAGGAGGCTTGGAAGTCATTTGAAAACACAGATGAATATCAAGCAATCCCACAAGCACTCTTTTGTCAAGGAGATCGGTCACAAGAACGGGGTACGATGCTATTGGTCACCTGGTACGATGGACTGAACTCCTGGCAAACTTCTAGAACACCTCCTGGCAATGCGGGTGAAAACTTTCGACGGCGTGGTCAGATTACGTTAAGTACCACGGCGACAGCAACTCGGCTCTTAACCTAATTCGTGCTACTGAACCTTGTCGTCGTCTCCCAGAAATGTGAAACTCTGGCTTGTAGGTCTCTCGCCAAGACTATTTCCGGCGTCCAGTGAGTTGGAAAGTATTGGGAATGTCCTTCTCTCGTAAATCTCGGATCGATCAGTATTACCACACCGCGATCATCTGTACCTCTTACGACACGTCCGGCAGCCTGCACCACACGCGCCATTGAAGGCAAACGATACGCAAACTCAAATCCATTTTCTGAGTGATTTTTGATCTTCTCCAGTTCGACTGATTTTGGAGGCAAAGCCGGACCGACCACGATCACTCCCATGAGAGTTTCGGAGTCATAGTCAATCGATTCAGTAAATACACCACCGGTTACAACCAGTCCAATTCTTTGCTCTTCTTCATTGAGCCATTCGAGAAAATCTGATCGTTCATCCAACGACATATCCCTACTTTGAGCACGAATGAGCGGATCCCCTTGAAAATGCCGCTCAATCAAGTCAAGGTAGACAAACGAAGGAAATGCGACTAGCCAGTTCCCAGTGCAGGTAGATCTGACTTCCTTAATGATGTTGACTATGGAACCAGCAGTCTCATTGCGGTCTTTGTAGTAGGTTGAAACATTAGGAACGACAAACACACCTAATCGCCGGTGCAGGGATGAGGATTGGCTTATTGCTACGTCGCTTTCAAGCCCATGAATCTCGTTATACAGACTGGGTGGTGACAAAGTTGCTGAGATCCGAACTGAGGCGCGATATGCGCTGACGTTTTCTGCGATCCAAGAACTTGGATCTATGCAACGAAGTTGCAATTTGTAGTGATCTTCATCTCGAGCTATTAGCCAGAAATAGGCATCTCTTGAATAACGGTCCTTAGCGGTGAGAAACTGATGAATCACAAAGAAAAAGTCTCTCATCTCGTCGGTCTGGAAATCGGCTCGATTTCGAGGATGCGTGGCTGTCTCTCTGAGTTCAATAAGGTACGTCCAAAACGTATCTAAATCAAACTGGACTTCGGTCTCCTCTTCATTGAATAGAGATTGATCTCCGATACCGGCGATAAATGCAGAAAGTTCAAGCAGTTGATCAGAGAGTTGAGCGTCCGATACGTTTTGTAGTGCACTCTCAACTGTTTGTTGCAGTAACTCACAGCAGAGCATTTCTTTCACCCGCTCACCGAGACGATGAGCCTCGTCAATCAAGAGAACGTTATTGGCAAAGAAGAATGTGTGAATACGAGCAAGCGCTACGAACGGATCAAAAACATAGTTGTAATCGCAAACCACGGCATCCGCCCATTCGGCAGCGTCTAACGACAACTCGAATGGACAGACCTTTGCGGTGCGTGCAACAGCTTCAATGGTGCCTCGGTCCATTGTTTTTCGTTTAAGCAGAATTTCTGTTGCTTCGCGCACCCGATCGAAGTGACCTCTCGCATATTCACACCCTTCAGGTTCACAAGGCATACCTTCCGTGAAGCAGATTCTTTCCTTGGCGATGATGTTTGTATAAGTCAATTCCTCATTTTGTTTTGCGAGAATGGACAGAGTATCCATACCTGTCTGCTGTCCTGTGGTCCGAGCTGTGATGAACACGATCCTGTCCACAAGACCCTCTCCAATGCTTTTGAGTGCAGGGAACAACGCTGTCATTGACTTCCCGCTTCCGGTCGGTGCAGTCAACAAGAGATTTTCTTGATCTTTGATGCGGAGATAAACCTTTGCGGCAAGGCGATGTTGGTCGTCCAGATATTCTTTGAATGGAAACGTCTGTTCTTTGGCCAGAGTAGCTCTCTTGGCAATGCGTTCCTGCATCTTTTCAATCCAATCCAAGTAAACTCGACATGTCTGCTGGAAATACGCATCCAGTTCTTCGCTTTTGTGGTCTTCCCGGATCGGCGTGCTCTTCATCGTGTCCGGGTGGGTGTAGATTAGATTTGTAGTGCAGAACGGAATTTGCTCTTTGGTACAAACCATCGCTGCGTACAGTTTGACCTGTGCGTCATGGACAGAACCATCGTGAGCGCGCTTGTCCTCTACCTTCAGCCGTGTAGTTTTTACTTCCTCAATAATGGCTGAATGACCAAGCCGGCGATTTCGACTGATAAGCAAGCCGTCTACTCGCCCACTTACGGTAAGTTCATAGTCCTTGTACGAATAGGTCCTTTTGTAGGAAACTTCTGTCTCGTAGCCTCCCGATGTACCGCGTTTCTTCGCTTGAAATCTACGATGAGTTTCTGCTCCTTCAGTGGCCGAAGTGCCTTCATCAAAGTATTGATTGATGTCGCCCCGGCGCCAGACGAATTCCGCTAGTCGCAGTACAGATATGGATAGCTTCAAGATGCTGGCTTGAACCTCATTACTGACACGGGTATCTCATGTTCAACGAGCGTTCTGATCCAGATTCGTTGATTCAACTGCAACCGATCGTTGGGTCCCTTTACTTCGACGAACTCAATGCTCTTTTCCGGAGTGATGACAGTGAGATCTGGAAATCCTGACCACATTTGCCTGAGATCT
>MKWU01002764.1_pt1 | contig 25058 bp, 15 predicted proteins | sample 809101 | NCBI WGS metagenome assembly MKWU01 (sample SAMN05860141, study PRJNA318959) | sponge metagenome | host: Aplysina aerophoba | place: Slovenia: Piran, Adriatic Sea, Gulf of Piran | collected 2013-05-07 | reverse complement strand
TATTGAGTTCCGCTGCTAGGAGAAGTAACTGACTTTCTGCAAAGGAACGACGAGCAGCACTGCTTGCGCTCAGCCAGATCTCTTTCCACAAGGTGAGAGCTTGTTCCTTCTGACCACTAATTGTCATTAGCCAGGCAAGTCGATTTCGCTGGTCGTAGTCCAACCGGCCTCTTGCTTTTTCAATATCAAGAAACACATCTCTCGCAGCTGCGAACTCGCTGATTCTTTCATAACAATCCGCCACTGCATGTAGCTCTTTCGAGCCAGCGGGCAAGGATTCCTCAAAGCGCTCTACTACCGATTTCGCAACATCTTGCCGACCTTTGTTCAGATGAGTTTCAAATAGAAACAGGAATAGTTGAGTTGAAGGACCCCGGTCATTGAGATGCGCTTCTACGTATTGGATTGCTTCTTCTTCAAGTCCGAAACGTAACATGGCCTCGGCCCCTTCCGCTAGGGAATCGGGATCAGAGGAGTTAAGGTTGACAAATCTACCCCAGAGATCCTGAACCTTTGAGGTTTGGGCGGTGAGAAGATAATGTGAAGACAAGCCCTTATACCAAGCTACTTCTTCAGGGTATGCGGCGAGTAGTTTTGCATACTCTTCCTCTAACTCAGAATGTCGATTGGCGAGGGTGTACAGGCTCAGTAATCGTTGCCGAACCTCGGTTGAAGAATCCTCTTCTGCCAAACGCAGATAGAGATCGATGGCGTTCTCATATTGTTGCAAAGCGATAAATTGGTCGATTTGCAGTTGTCGTAGTTCTTCACTCAATGGCTCACGTTCTTCTAGTGCCACTAGGAAAGCAGCGAGATCTTCTCCCTTCTTATAGGCTTCTTCTAGCAACGCAAGTGCATACAGGCGATCAACTCCAGTTGTCGCGCTGTCGTAGGCTTGCCATGCAGATGTTTGAGCGGTGGTGAAATCTTCTATTTCAATTGACCATTCGGTTTGTCGGAGCAATTGGCTGGTATATTTCTTGGCGTCGACAATCGGGTTGAATAATTCCAGGGCTTGAGCCGTATGGTCCAGAATAGCCAGCACGATAGCGACTTGGTTCTTGCGTTCTTGATCGCCACTCTTCGCAAATGCAGTCAATGCGTCGATGTTGTCTACATCGGCATCAATCATGGCTAGCCGTAGGTGAGTGATTTCTCGTTCGTTCGGATCGGCCGTGGAGTCAGCAACTTGCTCGTACCATAGGACTGCGTCTTGTGTTTTACCTGATGCGTCGAGTAATCGACCCTTCATGTATTGACCACCTTCGGTCGAATGTATCTGTAAGGACTGATCGATCGCTTCTAAAGCTTCGTCCCTTAGTCCGTGTCGCCATTGGAGGTGCGCGAGAGTTAAGAGGCTTTTAGCACGATGGATCGATGAATTGTTTGCATCTGTACTGAATTGCTTGAGATTAGCAACTGCGTCTTCAAAACTCTTGTCTAGTACGATCTGGTTATATAGAGCGTTGAATTGACTTAGATCAAGAGAACTTTCAGTTTTCACTTGCTGGTCAAGGAAGTCATCGATTGAAGTCGCTTGGACTCCCCAGGGCGCAAAGACTAGCGCCAACAAAATCCATCTAGATGTCCATGCCATTAGTTTGGGATATGCTCGCAACATTTCTAGATTACCTCGGCCACCTTCGATAGACCAACTCACCGAAATAGACGATTAAGGCGAGTAAAACCAACCAGGGCCAAAGCCTGGTCACGACAAACGAGAGTTCACCTGGACTCAAGCTCAAGCTCTCTAGACTCATAATGCTTGATTGTGACAATACTTGTCCTCCCGTAAATTCCGCGAGATCTTGTAGCGATAAGGCGTCTTCGGGATGGACTTGTGATTCCAACGACTGATCTGAAGCAGCCTGGTCCACTGCATAGATCCAACGTTGTTTGGTTGTGTCCTCAATACCTAGATAAATGGTCTCGTTGTTGGGTATATCGAAGCGTGCCTGATATAGATTAGGAGCCATTTGTGCTAAAGCTACAGGTTCTGCGAACTCGGGGGATGCTACAGAATCTTGAAAACGAACTAATGAAGGAGCTTCGGCAGATTGAAGCCCTGCTAATCTGGCATAGACCGTATTGTTTAGACGCTGAAGATCTATCTTGTAGGGATCTGGGTTCGTTGAGGTTAATGCCACTAATCGACCAAGAAACTCTGGATATTCTGGCCACTCTTGCCAAGATTGAGTACTGCTACCTAACGGTTCGGTAGTGAGTGTGGTTACTTTACCTAGTCCATATTGCCACGACGCAAGAATGGGATGCTCTGTCTCCGCTTCTTTAACCAGCACCTGCGCTTTAGGCCGTTTTTCTACTTCGGAATAACCAGCAATTGCAGGTATACCGTCCTCTATGCCCTGTAGCCAGCTCATGTTGGATTTTGTTGAGAGCGAGAATTCTCCAGTCTTAAATAAAGGCGGTGTGGCTAAAGAGGGTTGTTTCAGAATTAGGTCGACTAACTGAAACTGATTGCCGACCGAATAAAACCGACCTTGACCCCAATTGGCAATATTGGACATCATGAGGTTGTGTCCGCCTTGCCCAACAAGAATCGTGGTTACGTTGATTCGATCTTTGGAGATCTTTCGCACCATGGCTTCGTAGTTCGCATCTTCTACGCCGGCATCGGTAATTAGGACAATGTGCTTAAATCGTGTATTGACATTCTTTAGTCCGTAGTACGCCTCTTGCACAGCAGGATATAAGACCGTACCGCCGATTGCTTTCATGCGGCCAATGGCTCGATCAATCTCAATTTTGGTGGAGGCTGGTTGCATGGGCACCGCCCAGTGCTTATTCCCGTAGAACTCCACGATGCCAATGCGATCATGTGGCTGCAAGCGGCGAACCGCAACTCGGGCAATGTGTTTGGCTAATTCGATTCGAGAGCCTGCCATTGACCCTGACGTATCAAGGATGATTGCTAACGCGACGCTCGGATCAATGTTGTCCTGTTTGCCTTGTATTTTTATAGGTAAAGCGTCCGCAATCGGTTCTTTCGAATATCCACCATCACCAAAGGATCTTTTTCCACCTGAAACGATCAATCCGATCCCCTCAGTCGCTACAAGCCGCTTCAGGTTTTCCTGAACATCTATCGAAAGCAAGTCCGCAGGGACATCATCAAGCCACACGACATCGAATTCTGAAATATTTATCGTTCCAAGCTCTGTCACCGATGTGCTACTAATTTGAAATCCAGTTCCGAGCAGGCGTTGTAGGTCACCGAATTGGTTACTTTCTTGATCTCTAACGTACAGGATTCGAAACGCTGGTTGCACTGCTACAACAGACTTCAGTGTGTTATTGGATAAGTCTGAATCGATGGCCGCGTCCACCACAAGTTGGATTGTGAGTTCGACAAATGCTCTCTCAGGTGCTTTAAAACTAAGCACTCGAGTCGTCGGGCTCGTTTCAGCATCGAATACATCCTCAGTGAGAATTTCTTGGTCGGCCAGGACCTGGAGGATTAAGTCTGATCCAGTACCAACGACGCCCACTTCAAGGGCCATGTCTGAATTAAGGCGTGCGGTTTGCGCGAGCACAGTGGATGGGTACAAGTCCTGGTGAGTACTCTCTAAATACACCGAATTCACGGGAATCGCACGCTCGGTGATTCCTTGTAGAGGAATACCCCAATGGGTGTCAGTTGATAATCCGTCAGAAATTAACGTAATCGACGCTTGTACACCGAGTGGGATTACCTGTGCTGCCAGTGCTAGACCATCGGATAGAGATGAGCGATTTTCGTCCTCCATGTGGATGGCTCGGACACCTGTGAAATTTTCGCCTGGGCCTCCTATTTGGACCAGCGTAATGTCGCCATCAGCGCTCAGATTCTCAACCAAATCAAGCGTAGTTTGCCGGGCATTCTCCTTGATCGCCTCGTCTAGACTGTTGGACTGATCTAGAACAATGGCGAAATGTTTCGTGGCTTGACTTGAGAGCACAACTGGTTGCATGAGAGCTACCGTCAACAGTACGAGTAAGATCGAGCGTAGCATTGATTGACCGCGTAACGTAGGTTGTCGAGGTAAAAACCAAACTAACGGGACCAGCAGAATTAGCAAGCCGAAGATCGGTACTGAGAAGGAGAAATCCATCAGGGAATGAGTCTGCGTTGGTAGAGGAACCATTCAAGGGCTAACAACAAAATTGCCAGACCGACCAACCAAGGTCCAATGTTTCCCCAAATGTCTGACCTTGATTGAGGCAATTGGTCTGACTGCGGCTGTTCACCAACGGTACCAATTAGTTCGGTAATACCGGAATCAAGAAGAGATACAGCTAAAGTTGCCGAGGGGGCGGTAGCTTCGGATGTCGGTCGCACCGGAATGAATTCACTTCCGAGCAAGGCAGATGCTAATTCGTTTGATACAGCAAGAGAATCCAAATCATTGCCTACCACAAGGGGTTGACCCGCCGCTACGAAGGCATATTGCGCTGATTCATCGCCGAGCCAGCGAATGGCTTTGGCGATGAAAACGGGAAAAGCCGATGAATTTGTGAAGGCGATATCCTTACTCAGTAACCCATCTTCAATGGTGAGTGTGCGAACTTCGGTAGTCTCAAATCCGATTAGAAATCGTTCTCTTTCTGCCCCATCGTGCTTGGCTGTCTCAATCTGATCCATTCCTAATCCGAGGGATGCAGATCGCAACTTGCTGGCATCGTCGTATCGAGCCGGAATACCAAAAGTCACCATGGAATCAAGCGCACGGTTGGGAACAACCCGGAGTACGGGGTTGCTGGAAGGTGCATCCGCTGTGCCTTGCTCGACACGAACTTGCTCCCCGGATTGCACGATGACAATACCAGGGTCAGAGGCAATGACCTTATAGAGTGAAGAGTCAATTTCCGAATCCACAAATACAGGAATCAGCCGCTTCAACGGTAACCGTAGGCGGGCGGAGTTATCTACTGTAAATCGATCTTCGACATCCAGCGTGGCCGTCAGTAGTGATCCGTCGGCACGAACTCCCGGAATTAGGTACGATTGTACGGCAGTCTCTATCCAGGAATCCTTTGAGAGTGCCTCACCGTTTACGAGAATAGTGAGCGTTGGGGGATCTAAAGAGACCTTAGACGAACTAGCAAATTCGACCAGTACATCAACCATTTCCACTGAACCCGTTGAGGAAGGACTCCACCCTAAAGAAGTGATTCCCCAATTGACGGATTCTTCCGTGGTGATCGGTTGTTGAACGATGGACATGTTTTTGGGAAGCGATGCGAAAACTGTATCGTCAAGCATTACATCCCCATAAACGACCAAGCGGGTACCGTTTGGGATCTGATCAGTGGTACCTAAGAGTCTTAAAAAGTCACTTAAAGGTGAGACTGATCCGTCAGGTTGAATGTCCTGTAACCTTCTCCCGGCAATGCTGTGGTGTTCTCCTTTATTAAGTATTTTCAGGGTCCTTGCGGCCCCAAGATACACCTCACGTTGGTGCTCAGGTAGGTTCGCCAAGTCTGCTAGTAATAGATCTTTCGCACGTTCAAAGTCTTCGATATTTGAGGTGTATGCTGATCCATCTAGATACAGAACATGAAAGCCGACCTGCTCACCTGTTTCTCTTTCAGGGTCCGCGAGTGCCAGCCACAATAAAGTACATATCGCCAGAATTAACAAATATGCCCACCAATGTCTAAATCGGTCTCGAAAAACACGAACCGGAACGTCTCTGACGGATGCCTGCCAAAACATAAGGGTAGGTACCGTAACTTCCGTGTTTCTCGGTCGTAGCTGTTGTAGAAGATATAGCCCAACAGCAATGGTAGCGATACCGCCTAGAACGACGAGAGTTGGTAAAAAGAGAAACGTCACTGAATCTAGACCGGGTACTGGAACATCGAACTAAGCTGCTTCAGAACATCCTGCTCGACATTGACAACCAACAATCCAGAGTTGCTGGCAGCTGCGTCGTTAGCAAGTTTTCGTGTGAAGTCTTGGTATGCATTGCGGTATCGAGTCAAGACAACCGGGTCGATCGATATATCCAGACCTATATTCGTTTCACAATCGAGAAGTCGAACATCGCCGTTCAGTTCTGCTTGTAGGGTAGGGTCGCCATCCGAATCTTTGACTAATTGGATCAATATCGATCGATGTTTCACGAGGCGCAATCTACGTGCAAAATCCTCAAAAACCATTGGATCAAAGAAGTCGGAAATCACTACGAGCAACCCTCTTCGAAGCTTGTATTGGCCAAACTCAGCTAGTGAATCAGAAAGATCAGTCGTTGTACCTTGATATAGCTCAGACATGAGTCTGGCGATTGGAATGAGATTGTGTTTACCCGTTCTTGAGCGAGTTAGTGTATGCAGTTGATCGGTAAATGAATAGAGAGCCACACTATCGTGTTGGCTAAGTGAAAGCGACGTTAGCGCGAGCGCGCTTCGTAGACCTGCGATAATCCGGGAGGAATCCTCAAGGTACATGCTGGCTGACTGATCAACAAGCAAATAGATCGGTAAGTTCCGTTGTTCTTCGAAGATTCGGATAAAGAGCTTGCCAAGACGTTGGTATATATTGAGATCTATAGCTCGAATATCGTCGCCAGGTACATAGGCTTTGAAATCCTGAAACTCCAAACCACTACCTCTTGAGGGGGAGTTCTGATTCGCGAAAAAACCGCCTTGCGGAACCCGTTTTGCTCTCAGTGTAAACGCTTCAAGCGCGCTCAGGAACTCCGTATCGAATAGCTCCTCAAAACTTAGTTCTTGAGCCATGATTGAATGGACTACTCGACGTGATTCGGGTGTTTGATCTTGGTCAGGACTTGATCGAGCACTTCATCTGCAGTAACGTTGTTTGCTTGCGCGCTGAAATTAAGCACGATTCGATGTCTGAGTACTGGCTTGGCAACGGCATTAATGTCATCGGTGCTGACCGCGTATCTATCGTCCAACAGAGCTCTTACCTTACTTGCCAAAATTAGACTTTGCGCTCCTCGAGGACTGGAACCCAACATAACGTACTCATTGGTTAGGTGTGATGCATAGCTGCTGCCAGGCTGGGTAGCCATGACTAACCTGATGGCGAAATTCTTAGCAACCTCTGGAACGGCTACGGCACGGGCGACTGAGCGCATTTTGAGAATCGTGTCTGCATCACAGACTGGACGTATTTCCGGCTCAGATTCACCGGTCGTACGATCAATGATCTCGTGATAGGCAGTTTCTTCCGGATAGGTCACTAATATTTTCAGTAGAAAGCGATCTAGTTGTGCTTCAGGCAAAGGATAAGTCCCTTCCTGTTCCACTGGGTTCTGCGTAGCCATGACACAATAAGGCTCAGGTAACGTGATTGTGTTATTGCTTACCGTGATCTGATGCTCTTGCATAGCCTCAAGTAATGCTGATTGCGTCTTTGGGGTTGCACGATTAATTTCATCGGCTAGTACCAGATTGGCAACCAAGGGACCTTCCCTGAACTGCAATGTGGGGTGCCCTGCCTCCGAGTCTTGCAAGATCATCGTTCCTTGAATGTCAGCAGGCATTAGATCTGGCGTGAACTGAATTCGCGAAAATTTCATGCTTACTGCTTCACTCAACGTACGCACGAGTAATGTCTTGCCTATTCCAGGGACACCCTCTAGTAGAACGTGACCGCCTGCGATCAGAGCAGTCAGGACACCCTCAATGACGTCCTCCTGACTCACGATGTATTTGGCCACTTCCTCCTTAATTGTCTGGAAAGTAGCATTAAAGTCTGAAGCTTGTGCTACCGCGGTTGCACTGCCTCCTAGGCTTGATTCTTGCATAAAGACTCTTTATTTAAATGGCTTCTGGAGGACTGAAATAGTCTTGTATCAGTCTCTTCATCCATGGATTGATTTTGGGTTGTGGTATGGCACCGATACTTTGATCGAATGTGCCTTGGGAATCAGCACCGACTAGGTCTTGGAGCTGTACGTTAGGTTCTGAATTCTTTCGACTGATTTTCATGCGACCAGGATTGGTGTGTCCGGAGAGTTGATCGGGCATTGGAACGCCAAGCAGTTTTGCCGCGACACCCCTGGTCTTTTTCAAGCCACCGGCACCGCTACGTCCATTGGCATCTGGATTCTCTTGTTGCGGACCTGCACCTGAAGGTGAAAGTTGTCGGTCTGCAGGTGCTTTTCTTTGTTCAATCATTGGCTTGGATGATGCCCCTGCATCTTGTTCTTCATCTTCTTCATCCTCTGACTCCATTGATTCCTCATCAAGGTCATTGTCTTCCCTCGTAGGGAAATTGCTACTGTCGGAGGAAGATGTCGACACCTTGCTACTAGAGGAAGATTTGGATGTTCCGCTCAGCTGATTACTTGACATCTCAGGGGAAGGAGAAGGGGCTTTTGGTTGTTGTTCTTTATCAGACTCTTTGTTCTTTTTTGATTGAGAATGTGGATTTTCCTCTTGAGGGTCACTGTCTGATTTAAAGCCAGTAGATTGCTGGCTATTACTTGATTGCGTCGATTGACTATCAGCATTCGCAGAAATGTTGGGTTGCTGCGATGTAGTCTGTGCCCCAGGTTCTTGATTGGTAGGATCTTGCAACCTTGAAGTGAGCGATTTACTGGATGAGACCAGAGCAATGAAGTTATCACTGGACATTTCATCCGAAGAACGTTCTGGATTTTCGTTCTGCGCTGCTGACTCATCTGATTGATTTGGTTGTTGGTCTGCATCTGCTACTTTCACAGTGTCAACCGTTAATTCTGAGGTGAGTAACTCGAACGAATTCAATGCCAACGCAAAGGAAGCTGCCATCAGGAGTACCAGTGAAACCATGCATTCAATCCAACGGGGGCGCCGAAAATGAACTTTGCCAAAGGACACTGGTTTCAAGTCAAAATCTATCGCGGCTTCTATCTGATGCTTTGACCCTGCGATTGCTGCGTTTTGGAAGTCAGTTCTGTCATTGGACTGAAGAAACTCATCAACGATTTGAAGATCATCTTTAAGTTCCAGTTGCTTGTCGTAAAGCGCTAATGCCCACGCCCGTTCGACTGTTTGATCCTTAAATGGAAAGATCAGTCGAATAAGGCAGAACAAAGCCAATCCAGCTACGGGAAGATAAAGAAGCTCTTGCCATCCGACTTCTACAAACTTGTGCGGCACAACAGCATGAATCCCAGTCATTAACAGGATTAGGACAGATGCAGTCGCAATCGCGTATAGTGCCCACACTCCTAAATTCTGAACCTCCTTTTTGATTACGAATCTGCGCAACCTTTTACGTCCAGTCGCAACGAGTCGATCCAGTGCCTCTTGGTATTCTGCGGCGTTCACGGGCAAATCAGGGTTCTTTGGTCAGTAACGGATCGTCGGGTGCTAATTGTGGAGAGATTCTCTCCATTGCTTCGTTCGCCGATGCGATCATTTCCTGTGGGAGGTTTTTTTCCAGCGCTCTCGAGTAACTTGAGTATGCACGTCTTAATCGACCCTGAGCTTCGTACGCTCTACCTAGTTCGTGGCGAACGACCCCGTCCAGATTGGGGTCGCCATTGAACGCAGCACTAAGAAAGTACCTCCAAGCATTCATGGCGTCTGCTTTGGCCAAATAGCAATCTCCCAGCATCATTTGAACGTTTTGCCGAATCCGCGGAGTTTGAGACAAGCTGATGTATTCCATAGCTCTCTCAGCGACGGTTATCACAAGCTCTCGCCGTTGGCTACAGTTGGTACCAAGGTTGTAGATATTGGCGGCATTCTGAGCGAGAAGAATAAATCTTCTACGTTCTTGAGAAGCCTCCACCGCATACTCCAACAAGCCCATCAGCTCTTTATCCGAGGCATTAGCACTCAATCCCCATTCGATGCCTAACTCTACTGCTTCTAGCACATTCCGATCAGCAGGGTAGGCCTGAAGATAGGCGTTTAAAGCGCTGAGATCCTGCGCGTAGGTTGCTTGATAAAACAAGTGATCTGCAATTGAATATTGGTTCGGATCAACTGCAGTGAATGCAATGTAGTTATTCTGAGGATTTAAATCGATCTGGTAGCCTTTCAAAAAGCTCATCCCGGTAGTAAGTAACCAAATTCCCGACGGAATATCAGCTTCCTGAGCGAGTTCTGACGGAGGAAAATCTGCGTTTTGTTCCTCTAGCATTTTCTTCAGGGTATGTTCCGCTTCTAATTCAGCTTGATATCGGGCATCTTCCTCTGCTTCCAGATCCCGTGGAAATAAGGCCACCTTTCCAGAGAGATTCAGCGTAATCTGTCCCTCCATTCGGATCGCTAGCGAATCTACCTCGTCGATTGGGTCAACAATGGTTGAGTTCACGTAAGTGTGGTAACCAGCGGTATTGAACTTGGAAAACCCGATCTGAGATTCGCCGTACTGTACGGGAAAGAAAAGACTATCGTCAATGATCTGCAAACCTCGAACCGTCACATCTGCTTCTTGTTGTGCTTGTTCAAACGTTTTTTCGTCCGCGGCTGAAAGCGACAGGGATTCGTTGTCGACCTTCAATGTGAGATGAAAGTTCTTGAGCACTGGCCAGCCGATGATTGCAGTGATTTCCTGTTGTTCCAGTTCGTTATCGTGGATTGCCGTTAGATTTGCTGTGCGAGCGCCTTTCTCTCGGATGATCCCCTCTCGAGGCACGTCAAGACGAAACCCTGGTTCGACGATTTGCAGGATTGTGTCATCTTCTGCGTACTGAAGAGTCTCAAATGTTGACTGATTCATCTGCAACGCGTAGGGAGATGCATAGTCGACGATGATGTATGAATCTTTAAACCAAACCGAGGTTTGCATTGCAGCGCGAATCAAGACGTGGTCACCAACGATCTTCGTCGTTGGATCGCCACCAAGATCAGCTTGAGGTACGGTTATCTGACCCGAAACAAACTGCGAACTTAGTAGGAACATCGTCGCAATCAGCTGTGCGGTTATGTTTATATTCAGAATTTTCATAAGCTATTTATTAGCTGTACTGACCTACTCGCTTGATTATGGAAAACTGCAATTAGTACGGCAGCTGATTTGGTCTTAGATGCAACGCAACGCGTGTCAGTTGCAAGATACGTGGAATTGTAGAGTGTCTTTGTGAAGCCAATAACTGCTGTTGGCATTTCTTTCTAAAATTGCAGTCATCTTAATCAAGCCCAGCTTTAAGATAACATCGCCATCCTAAAAGGAGCCATCTTAATGAAATTTATGTTTCGGAAATTGAATCCAATTCCGATTTTCTTAATCGTGTCATGTGTACTCGGGCAAGTTGCTTTCCAGCAACAAGCTGTTGCTGATGAAGTCACTGTCACGCAATTGTCGACCGTTGAAGGTATTACGGAATATGAACTCAATAATGGGCTGAAAATCTTACTTTTCCCAGATCAGAGTAAACAACAGATTACGGTCAATATCACTTATTTGGTTGGCTCCCGCCATGAGGGATACGGTGAAACCGGAATGGCTCACCTGCTAGAGCACATGCTCTTCCAGGGATCAACGAAGCACCCCGACATTCCGAAGGAACTCAGTGACCGTGGTGCTAGTCCGAATGGCACGACGTGGCTTGACCGCACAAACTATTTTGAAACTTTCACGGCGACTGACGATAACTTAGATTGGGCTCTGGACCTTGAAGCGGACCGCATGGTAAATTCGTTTGTGAAGGCAGAGGATCTTGAATCTGAGATGACAGTCGTTCGCAACGAAATGGAGAGTGGTGAGAATAGTCCTGGACGTGTTCTTAGTCAGAGAGTTTCGTCAGCTGCCTATCTGTGGCATAACTATGGGAACTCAACAATTGGTGCGCGTGCGGACGTCGAAAACGTTCCAATTACCAGACTTCAAGCCTTTTATAGGAAGTACTACCAGCCGGACAATGCAATTTTGGTAGTGGCCGGGAAATTTGACACTGAACGTGCGCTGGAACTAATCAAGGAAAAATTTGGGCCAATTCCACGTCCAATCAGAGAAGGCGAAAATGTGCTCTACTCAACATATACAAGAGAGCCCGCTCAAGATGGTGAAAGAACCGTAGTGCTACGTCGCGTGGGTGACAACCAAATCGTATCGATGGCGCATCATATTCCTGCTGCTACTCACCCCGATTTTGCCGCCCTGAGTGTACTGGGGGCTTTAATGAGCCACATTCCTAGTGGCCGCTTGTACAAAGCGTTAGTCGAGACCGAGCTCGCCACAAGTGCGTCAATGAGTTCATTCCCTTTCCGAGAGCCTACGTTGCTTTGGGTCAGTGCCTACGTTAGGAAAGAAAAATCATTAGATGTCGCAGAACAGGCTGCGCTAGAGGTTGTAGAACAGATTAAGAAGGAAGCACCCTCTCAAGCGGAGGTTGATCGTATTCAGAATGAATACGCTGCGATGTTCGAATCCAGTTACACCAATCCTCAAGCCATCGGTCGACAGCTATCTGAGTACGCAGCTCAAGGTGACTGGCGAATGCTGTTTATTTCGCGTGACCGTGTTCAGGAAGTTACGCCTGAAGACGTGCAACGGGTTGCGCAGAAGTATTTAGTGCACTCAAATCGTACAACAGGCTACTTTTACCCTACCGAAGATACACCACCTCGCGTAACTATCGATGAAGCTCCTGATATAAGTACGATCGTCGACGGTTATGTTGGCCGAGAGGATCTAGTGATGGGTGAAGCTTTTGATCCAAGCTACGTCAACATTGACTCCCGTACAGAACGTTTAGCCTTAGATAATGGTGCGAAAGTTGCACTATTGGAAAAGAAAACAAGAGGTGCGATGGTGTCTTTGCGGATGACTTTCCGTCATGGGTCCGAAGATATGCTCACCGATGTCTATCCCGTCTCAGGCTACACTGGCGGTTTGTTGATGCGGGGTACGCAGAGCAAGTCTCGAGAGGAAATACGTGACCTCTTGACAAAGCTGAATGCACAAGGTACTGTATCAGGTGGTCTGACATCTTCGAGTGTGTCCTTTACAACGAAACGTGACAGTCTCCCTGAGTTGCTTCCACTCATAGCTGAGATTCTCAAGGAACCAGCGATGGATGAGAAAGAATTCGAGATTATGCGAGAACAGAGACTCGCATCTATCGAAGGCAATATGAAAGAACCGCAAGCAAATGCAAATCTACGTCTTTCCCAACATATCAATCAATATCCTGAAGGACACCCCTACCATGTCTACTCCTTTGAGGATCAATTAGAGAAGCACAAGGCGGTAACGCTGGAAGATGTCAAGGATTTCCATGCGGATTTTTACGGTGCTCAAAACGGTATGATTGTGCTGATAGGTGACTTTGACAGAAATGGTACTGTTGCACTATTGAATGAGCATTTTGGAGATTGGTATTCTGCTTCGGTTTATGAAAGAATCCAACGGCAATATACAGACTTGGAAACGATCTCCGAAGTGATCGAAACGCCAGATAAATCTAACGCGGTAATGTATGCCATTCAGACATTGCCTCTGCGAGATGATCACGAGGATTACCCCGCACTTCTTATTGGCGGCGAGATACTAGGTGGAGGTTTTTTAAGTTCGAGGCTAGCTACTCGCATCAGGCAAAACGATGGCTTATCGTATGGTGTCGGATCGCAGTTTGGCGCAAGTTCATTTGACGAATATGCAACTGTGTCAGGTTATGCGATCTACGCTCCAGAGAATTCAGAAAGGGTACTGGGTGCATTTTCTGAGGAACTTCAGAAGATCAGGGATTCTGGGTTTACTGAAGAGGAAGTCGAAGATGCTAAACAGGCGATCATTGAATCGAATAAAACTTCACTCGCATCAGACGGCACCGTGGCGAGCATGTTGCTGTCAAATCTTGAACTAAATCGAACGATGCAATTCAGGAAGGGGGTTGAGGAAGCGATGCTTGCTTTGACAGTTGATGAAGTAAACGATACATTCAACAACTACATCGATATGGAAGCTATGAGTGTGTTTCGCGCCGGAGATTTCGCTAAAGCTAAGACTGCTTCAGCCGAGTGACGGATCCTACCGGTCACTGCAATAGATTAAACGGGTGGTGTGCACGTCGCACCACCCAGATTTTGAGATCGTCGTTGAAAGGGGATCGGAAATGAACTACCCAACAAGCTGTGAGACTAAAGTCAGAACAGAGCCGATTGACATTACACTGTTTCGATTTGCAGGATCTTGGGGTCCATTCAAGGTGAAGATTCCGTGTGGCGAGTGTACCTTCACTGAGGATGTGATTCAAGATTGTCTGGACAACGAACTCAAGGGGGTCCCAGTCAACTTCCAACAGTACGACTGGTTATCGAACTGGTGGAAACCTTTGCGTCGAGGAGGTTGGCATGCGCCGATCGTATTCGTCGGTAAGAAGATGATCTCTCAAGGCATCGCCTTAAATCGTGGTCTACTGGCTCAAACGGTCATCGAAATGGCGGCAGATAGCCTGCCCATGAAAGGAAATCGAGTTTATGGCAAAAACGGTTGCCCGCACTGTGAAAGGGCAAAACGGACATTAGCTGACTCTAATATTACGGTCGACTATTTTGACGTGGTAAAAGAACCTACTGCGCTCTATGAAATGATCGCAAAAGTCAAGCCAATCGTAGGAGAAAAGACTCCTATTACCGTGCCTCAAATATGGTTAGAAGGCAAGTATGTGGGCGGCGCAGATGAGCTTGAAATTCTGCTGGCTAATTCCAGTGATACTCAAGCAAGTCAAGCATAAGGTGGATTTACTGTGACTCGAGGCAAGATTGTCGTTTTATTGGTTGCCATCATTGGTATTGCTGCGTTTTTCTTTTTCGATCTGCACCAGTATGTCACCTTGGAGTTTGCGCAGCAACAGAGAACCGTAGCCATTGACTACTTTATTGCGTCTCCAGCTATCGCAATTCTGGGATTCGTGTTCTTCTATATCGTTATCACTGGTATGTCTTTACCCGGTGCTACGATTCTGACGTTAATAGCTGGGGCGATTTTTGACTTTTGGCTGGGTCTGGTGATCGTTTCATTCGCCAGTACCTTCGGTGCCTCCTTGGCATTCGTGTTATCGAGATACTTATTTCGTGATCTTGTTCAGAATAAATTCTCTTCTCAACTGGAGGCAGTAAATAACGGTATACGCAAGGATGGCATCTTTTATCTCTTTGCGCTACGGTTAGCACCGTTGTTTCCGTTCTTTGTCATCAATTTTGTGATGGGACTTACACCAATACGACTCATTACCTTCTTCTGGGTTAGTCAGGTAGGCATGTTGGCAGGTACCGCAGTTTACGTAAATGCCGGTAAACAGCTAGGGCAACTAGAAACGTTGAGCGGAATCCTCTCTCCGATGTTGATCGGTTCCTTTGTACTGCTGGGCGTCTTCCCGCTCGTGGCGAAGAAAGGGCTGGATTGGTATCGGGCGAAATATCGCACCAGCGAGAGCGAGTAGCTTCAATCTCTTAACTGGTTTGGTTGGGTTACCAAGCCACACACCTCCCATATACTTGATCGGTCGACTTGCACAGTAGGGATCGTTAGATATGAAATTAGGGACTGGTGTCGGAGGATGGTTAAACCGCGTTGGTGAAGATGCTCAACATGCTGAGCAGCTAGGTTATGACTATTTGACTTGCGGTGAATTGTCGCACGACTCGATGTTGACTATGACAGTGGCTGCTGGTTCGACCGAGGAGATCGGGCTGACCACTGGTGTCACTATTGCGTTTCCGAGGAGTCCATTAGTGTTGGCAATGGAAGCCTGGGATTTGCAGGTGTACTCCAAAGGCCGTTTTAGTATCGGTTTAGGTAGTCAGGTGAAGGGACACAACGTACGTCGTTTCGGAATGAATTGGACCGCTCCCGCACCACGAATGAAAGAATTCATCCTGATGATGAAAGCTATTTGGGATTGTTGGCAAAATGGTACGGAACCTGACTTCCTTGGAAAACACTACCGGTTCAACCTAATGACCCCAAATTTCAATCCGGGTCCTATTGAATATCCACGCCCGAAAATTTTCCTGGCAATTGTCGGAGAAGGTATGGCGAGAGTTGCTGGAGAGGTTGCCGATGGTGTCCTACCTCATGGTGGGATTATGTCCGATAAGTACATGCGAGAAGTCTTGCTTCCTAATATCAAGATCGGACTAGACCGCGCCGGTCGTTCATGGGAAGACATTGAAATAGCTGCTAGCGGCTATACCATTTTTGGTGAAACCGAGGAAGAGATCGAACGTGGACTGGATCAGATGAGACAACCTCTATCGTTTTACGGTTCGACTCGGTCCTACCACCATGTGCTTGAACTCCACGGATTAAAAGATCTTGGGGACGAGTTGCATAGATTGTCACTCCGTGGTGAATGGCGAAAAATGCGAGACATCATCTCACTTGATGCGATCAGAGAACTCGCGCAAACGACGACCTATGACCAATTACCGAAGTTCCTTCAAGAACATAGGGAATATGCATCCAGAATGGGTTTTGGAATGCCGCGTAATACACCAGAACAGAGAGAACGCGCCACGGCTATCATGAAAGAGGTTCAAGAGGTACAGACGCCGCGAGTTCCCAGAGAGTTCGCTTGAGTTTCACTTAGTGGTACGGACCTTGAGAAAGGGTACTACATGGCACCTTAGAGGACCATGTTACAGACTCTGGTCATTTTGGTTGCTGAGTCTTTTGTCCGTTCAAATTTTTGGTGAAATCGCAAGGGATACAGGAGGCGCGTCTGACACTGTGTCTCTAGAAGGTGTGTTTGTATTTGAGCCGAAAGGCTTGGAAGTTCACGAACATACAAGAGCAACTTTTCTTCCTGAAGTACTTCGGGATCTACCGCGGTTTGAAATTGAGGTGGTTACCAATGGAATGGAACTCATACCAGCGAATCGACGCTTGGTCACCACCGAACACCCTCAATTCGACTACATCGTAAGTGCTGGGTCTGTTTGGGCCGAAGGCGACGAACACTGGGCGGGTATTCCGTTCACACTTATCCATCGAGGAGTGAACTGCACCCATAACGGAGAATTTACCTTTCGATATGGAGATAACTCCATTGCGCAACCTTTTGTGCGAGTCAATCAAGAAACCTGTCATTTCCTGAAAGTCGACATTCAAGGCTCCGTGGATTCGTTTTCTTACGATCCACAGCCAGTGGCTAACCGTGATGAGATCGTCGAGAAATACGTCGTTGAATCAAACGCACGCTTGCCGGTCAAATCACTTGAGGCACTAGAGCAGGAACATGGTGTGAGTATCGCTACATTGAAAGCAGCTCTGCCTCCAGACGATGGTTTGTCGATTCTAGGTGTGTATTACGATGGCATCCACTACTCTACAGAATGTCGTACTCGCAGTGGTCCATATCGTTACTGTGATCAGATGTTGTTTACCTCCTTTTCTACCGCAAAGTCCACCTATCCAGCCTTGGTTCTGATGCGTATGGCTCAGCAATATGGCATGGAGGTATACCAAGAAAGAATTACAGAAGTGATTCCTGAAACTCAAGATTCTCGAGGTGCTTGGGCGGATGTAACACTTGACAACTTAGGAGACATGGCATCAGGTAACTTCAATGTGGCAGCACCGATGGCCGACCCCGGTCCAGGAAATTTCTACTCGGACATAGATGAAGCGGGAAAGCTGTCTGCAGCATTGAGTTGGCAACATAGTGCACCTCCGGGATCTCAATTTGTCTATCAGACAGCGGATACCTTTACGTTGGTTGTAGGACTCAATCGGTTTTTAAGTGGTGAGAAGGGCAAGCCTACGGATTCATTCGATTATTTGGTGGAGGAGGTGTTCAGGCCACTCAATTTATCTGAGGAGTTATTCGCTTCGAGACGGACGCGTGAAAGCGGAATTCCAAATACAGGTTCAGCATTTGGTGGTATGGGTATGTGGTGGAATCGAGATGGGATCGTAAGGCTATCAAAATTCTTGTCGATCGACGATGGTCGTGTAGGGGATAGGCAAATCCTGCACCCAGATGCATTGGCTGAGACGTTACAGAAAAAAGACCCGCCACAGGGACTGCCAATGAACTTTTTCGGAAATTACTACAACAACGGCATGTGGGCATTGCCGGTGCACCAGACTAGGCCCGACCTGTTCCAATGCGAAGTATGGGTGCCATTCATGAGCGGATTATCTGGAGTTCGAGTTATGTTGTTTCCAAATGACACCATCATCTATTTCTTCAATGACACACAGTCTTTTCCAATCTATGAAGCGGTGGATGTTGCCAACCAATTGTCACCGTTTTGTCAGGAGTAATTGGCCCTCCGGTGAGCCTAGCCTCGCATCCAATTTCATAAAGGTGCTTGCTTAGGTGAGAATTGAATTTGCCCGAAGTACTAGTGTTGATAAACCAGACAAAGGTTTAAGGAGAACTTAGATGCCACAATTAGGCAAGTGGGGTATTGATCTGAACTGTATTAAACCCGAGGTCAATCCCGGAGATGACTTCTTCCACTATGTCAACGGGAAATGGCTTGAATCCTATGAATTGCCACCAGACATGGCTCGTTATGGGAGTTTTAACAAGCTGGCAGATGAGGCAGAAGCCAAGATCAAGGAAATCCTAGAAGCTGCGTCGGTGCCACACCTAGATCGGACATCGGAGGAGCAGAAAATTGGCGACTACTACGCAAGTTTTATGAACTTAGATGCGGTGAATACCCTTGGGCTAGAGCCGTTACGTAAGAACTTACGAAGGATCGATTCAATTGATTCTCTTGACGATCTCATGCACTACGTAGGACAGTCTGCCATTCATAAGAGTACTGTACCTTTCAACCTGAATATCAGCATTGACCGCAAGGACCCTGACCGGTACTTATTGTCTCTCGGAATAGGTGGTTTGGGAATGCCTGACCGAGACTACTATCTGGATTCTTATGAGCAAATGCAAGACTATCGGGATGCATACCGACAGAATATTGTGGACGTTTTGAGGTATTCAAACCAGCCGGCGTACATGGATCTTGCGGATTCTGTTCTTGCACTTGAGACTGAGATGGCGACTTACCATTGGACTCGAGCAGACCGCCGAGACCGAGAAGCTACGTACAACGTCTTGGCTGTCTCTGATTTCAAACAGTCTTACCCTGGATTGAACTGGGAGACATTTTTTCAAGGATTTGGCGTGGACGATCCACAAGAACTGAATGTCAGTTTTCCCTCAGCCATGCAAACGATGATTGAGCTGGTTACCGAAACGTCCTTTCCAATATGGAAGGCGTATCTCACCTACCACTTGATCGTCGCTAGTGCCTTCTATCTAGCTGAAGACATCTATGAATCGGTCTTTGAATTTCATTCAAGACACTTGAATGGGGTGCAAGATCCACTTCCTCGCTGGAAGCGTGGGGTTCAGTTGGTCGGTGAGAGAATGGGGCTAGGCTTTCTCGTTGGAGAGGTCTACGTGCGGAAGTATTTTCCTCCAGAATCGAAGAAATTGATGGATGAGCTTGTAGAGAATGTGCGCTCAACCTTCAAGGAACGACTGACTCATCTGGAATGGATGAGCTCGAAGACAAGGGAGAGAGCGCTTGCTAAGCTCGCATCTTTTCGCACCAAAATCGGGTACCCCGAGACGATCCCAGATATGTCTGCCCTAAAAATCAAGGCAGATGACTTAGCGTCTAACGTCAGAGCAGTTCGAGAGTACTGGCATGAGCAAAATATCCAGCGGCTAGGAAAACCTACCGATCGCGAAGAGTGGCTAATGACCCCTCACACAGTCAACGCGTACTATCAATCCTCATACAACGAAATCGTATTTCCAGCAGCTATACTCCAAGCACCATTCTTCGATGCAGATGCAGACCCTGCAGTGAATTACGGTGGAATTGGTGTGGTTATTGCACACGAGATGGGTCATGGATTTGACGATCAAGGGTCAAAATTTGACGAGAGAGGAGTAATGACTGACTGGTGGACTAAGGAAGATCGGACAAGATTTATTGAGCGCACCAAAACTTTGGTGGAGCAGTATGACTCTTTTGAACCAGTTCCAGGTGCATTCCTTGATGGAGAATTCACACTGGGCGAAAATATTGGAGATCTAGGTGGTGTTGGCATCGCATATGCAGCCTATAAACGTTCACTGAATGACAAAGCAGATGTGGAGATAGACAATCTCACTGGCGACCAAAGGTTCTTTTTGAGTTATGGCCAAATATGGCGTAGCGCAATTCGAGAGGAAGAATTGCTGAAAAGGATTAAGTCGGATTCACACTCACCCGCTCAGTATCGTGTCAACGGGATCGTCCGCAACGTAGATGCTTGGTACGGTGCTTTTGATATTGCATCGGATTCAGCGCTGTATCTAGCCCCTGCAGAAAGAGTGAGCATTTGGTAGCCTCAAGGGACTGTTCATCGGCTACGCGTACGCGCTATTTTCCAGAGGCGGTGTGCTAATCAGTACACTATTTTGACATATTTGAATACTGGTGACGGATGTGTTAACACTCACTGAGGAACAACGAACTCAATGGAACGAAGAAGGGTATCTTCTACTCCGAGGCGTTCTCAATTCAGACGAAGTCGAACTATTTAGCTCAGAGATTGATCGGATTCGGCGGACACCGGGGTATGAACCGATCTTCGATGAAAGTATGCCTATCGGTCACTATGGTTGGCTACCACACGCCAACAGTCTCGATAACGATGGGTTCATGGATCGACGTGATCTTGTCCCATACGGTCAACATTTCATTGACCTGATTGACCGTGAGAACATGTTTGACCTAGTCGTCGACATCATGGGTCCGTACATCCTACTTAGTATGACTCAGGCTATAGTTCGTCCGCCGTCGCCTAAATTTCCCGGCTACACGCATACCGATGGAGGAGAAGCACTGCGTCGTATTCGAGTGGATCCCGATAGTCCGCCGCTGGCACTGAAAGCCTTGTATTTCCTGACAGACGTAGAAGAGGAAGAGTCGGGAAATCTAACTATCTTTCCCGGCAGTCACCGTAAACAGATTCCGTACAACCTTGACGAACCACCCAATCCCTATTGGCCAGGTGCAAAGCAGATTATCGCCAACGCAGGAGATGCAGTTCTATTCCCACACTCAATGTGGCACGGTCCTTGTAGAAATGAGTCTGGCAAGCCAAGGAAGACTCTGTTGTACAACTATTGTCAGTTATTCCTACGCCAGTACGATTTTGAAGTAACCACGGCAGTTGCTGAATTCTGTACGCCTCGCCAGAGAAGGCTCTTGGGTGACTTGGGTTACGACTTCAGGCCAGGTTCGTACTTCTATGTGCCAAAGGACCAAGTGGAGCTCATAACCACTCCTCTGAGCTAGTTACCGAAGTTAAGGCTACTCGGATAGGTCGGACGTCTGTCCACGGAATATAGAGGTAAGCGTGGAACGGTCTTAAGAGCCTTGAGGGGATGCTTCCTCCAGTTCTAAAGCAGATACTGTCTCAGCCGTATCGCCTACCGTAGACGCTGTAGCGATAAATTCTCGGACGAAATCCTCTAGCTCTTCAGCTTTTACGTCTTTCCCGACTATCTCTCCAGAACTGTCTACAACATAAGCTTTTGGAATAAAGGTCACACCATAAGCCATCGCAACGGGACCGTCGCCTTTCGAGATATCTCCGAGATTTATCCAAGGCAATTCGTGCTCATCGGATGCTTCTTGCCAATCTTCGTCTACATCATCAATTGAGACAGAAACTATCTCAAATCCTTGATCATTGAGTTCGGAATACATCTCTTTTAAATGAGGGAATGTCTTGATGCAAGGACCACACCAGGAAGCCCAAAAGTCTACTAGCACTACCTTATTCTCTGCTAGAACGTCATTCAAGGTCATATCGCCGCCGGTCAACGAGGGTGCCGTGAAATTCGGGGCGGTTTTACCGACCCCTAGCGCTTCGTTTGCAGCAACCCGTTCCTGGTAACTCTTCATGCTTGCGATTCGAGGACGGACGCGGGATTCTACCGTTGCGACAGGAAGTAGCTCTGCAAGCTCCTCTAATCTTGTGATGTTCTTGTCGGGCTCGCCCAGACCACCTAGCTCAATGGCTAATAACGCTATTTGCGGATCATCTCCAAGTGCGAAGACTTCCAGTGCAGCTCCCTCAATTTCCTTGACTGCAAGGTAGGCCTCGTAGGTTGGGTCGACTTCTTTGGATTCTTCTGCGGCATCCTGACTAGCTTCTTCTGTCGCAGGCTCTTCATCGGCTTCTTCAGATGAGTCAATCTGTGCTACGTCGTTACTTTGGCTGGATTCTTCCGAAGCGTCGGCCACATCTTGTATTTCGGTGTCAGATTGAGTTTCATCCGTGCCTTGAACTTCAGCCTCAGCTTCTGCTTTTTCTTGTAAAGCTCTTTTCTCCTCTAGGAGCACACCGTAATGAGCCACCGCGTTTTGGAATTCGTCACCGAATTGCCAAGAGGAAAGAAGCATCTTGTGTGTACCAGTGCCATCAGCTATCAGTCCCATAGTCTTACTTGGGTGTGAGACTGTGATCTCCGCGCCGGTCTCAAGAACTGCATACGCGAAGTTCAGAGGTACATCATCCGCCAGTGCATAGATTCGAACGACAGCCGGTTCCTCAATCTCACCGACTATTTCAAACTTGCCGTCAGAGGTTTTCGTTTCCGCGATAATGTCCACATCCCTTGCGCCCTGCTCATCGTAAATTCTGTGGTGTATTTCAACCTTACCCTTTGACCAGTCTTCAGTGAGAGGACCGATATCACCTATGATTCGATAGTGCTTGGTTGGGTCAAATTCGACGATTGGATTGCAACCAGCAATAATCCAAACGAGTGGAAAAAGGAAAAACAGAGCCAATCGGGATGGTCTGCGGATCATAGTAGTTCCTCTTCTAGAGCTTCATCAAGATGGTGTTGGCGCAAATTCTTCGCTACGATCAAGCCTGATTCAGCATTCACTAAAAAGTTGATAGGTACACCCGTCACGTAGTATTTCTTGGGTGCTTCAGCATCGGAACCCATACCTAAATTAACCCAGGGTAGATCTTCTTCTTCAGAAGCGACCTCCCAGTCATCACGGGAATCGTCAATCGTGAATGAAATGATCTCAAATCCTTGATCTTGGTATTTTTCGTAGGCTTGTTTCATATGTGGGATTTCAGTTCGACACGGTCCACACCACGACGCCCAAAACTCAAGTAGGACAAGCTTAGAGTCTTTCTGAACGTCGGCTAATGCAATGACATCACCTGTGAGTGTCTCTCCCTCGAAATCCAATATCGGTGAGCCAACTTCAATCTTGTTTTGCTCTTGTTTCTTGTCCCACCTTTCGTTTTCTATCACTGCTCTGTTCTGTACCCATGGATCGTCTGGCATTAGCGATGCCAATCGATTAATTGATTCACGATACCACGGACCTATTAACCAAGTGGTCTGGAGAGTTAGCTTGCGAACCAGAGGATCGGGATGCGTAAGGCTGGTCGTTTGTCGACCTCTTTCCTCAATATCCAGGGTCTCTCTCTGTGCTGCTATGTATGCATCAACCCTTCGTCGTCTCTCCTCTTCGGTCTCGCCTTCTACGTCTTGAACGAGGGTACGGAATTCGTCTCTCTTGCCAAGAAATTCATCGCTGGTTTTCCAGACATTAAATACAGCGTCGTTGTAATAGCCGCCGTTCACGACAAACTTGGCACGAGAATCCATGCTGATGCTTAAGTTCCCCGGTTCAAGTATGAATTGTTGACCTTTAACAGGTGCCATTTTCATTCCATTCGTTGAAATCGCATCCAGCACATAGAAATATACAGGTGTCGGTTCTTCGACGTCTACGGAAAGATTGAATGTACCATCAGGACCAAGCGGTGCTTCCACAACGATATTGAGCGATTCTTCCAAAGCGTTAGCCCTTGCGGTCGCTTCGGCTACATCTTCTGACGAGGAATCACCTTCGTCCGTCTTGGCCGCTGGAGTACTTGCGGACATTGATGTACTGGTAGCAGGTGTAGCAGCGGCCATTGAAGTAGCTGCAGCGCCTGGTGACGTAGATATCTTTGGTTTAGGCGTAAAGACCACAAACCTACCAGATGTGTAAACGGCCGACATATCGCCCGCAAGGTGCATCTCTCCTGATAGCTGAGTGGTACTTGTATCTTCGGACTCACAGCCGCTGTTGAAAATCAAGATCAACAGACTCGATAGTGAGATTGTGAGTAGACGCGAGCGACTCATCCTAAATTCCTGTGTCATGTGGTAAATCCCTCGATTAAATGACAACCATATCCATAGACCAATTCAGGAGGTGGTTGTTCAAAGTTTGGTCCACAAATTGCGGATTCAGCTTGTCAGTGGACGACTAGAAAAGTAAAAGGTCGATATTTGAAGAGGAATCAACGAATATCGACCTCGTGATTTTGCAACAGTCGGATTAGAACGGACTGCGAAGTGGCACCTTCAGAGATAACCCAATGAATCTTCCATAAATTGGTGAAGAATCTGGACCAGACTGTTCAAGTACCTCTCCAGTTTCATCAGAGAAAATCTCCGTTTTTCCTAATTTATCCTGAACGTTATTGACGTAGAAAGTGAGTCGTGCGCCTTCCAAAAATTGCGGATATCCAAACCATGCACCATCCACCATGTGGTAGCTGAATGTAAGGTCGGTCTGACTGAGAGGTGTGTAAATATTTGTGACATTACCACTGGCTCGCACAGTCTTTGAACGAGTCTGATAGTCAATACTTGCGCCAACACCTCGATGGTTCCAAGAAAACGTTCCATTCATTGATGCACGAGGTAGCACACCGATTATGGTTGATCCTTCAGTACGTCCTACAACGCTGATTGGTGCATTCGCATCGTCGTCTTCAACTGACGGATCAATGACGTATTCGTATGTATTGGTAACCGAACGCTTGAGATGCACATTCATATCACCCCAGTCGGTGAGCGACCCGTAGATCAGCTCAAAGTCCATTCCTTGTCGAACGACCGAGGATACGTTGATCCATCTTCGCTCTTGTACATAGATGTTTTCGTCATCGCCGGTGCCTGGTATCACGTACGTATTAGTTGGCAGATTAGTCGGATCGATGATGAAAAAGGACAATTGGTTAATGCGATCCTTGTATTCCACATCACTATAGGTTGCCTTCAAGAGCAGGTTCGGCATGATCGGTGGTGAGTATTCAA
>MKWU01002763.1_pt1 | contig 25069 bp, 21 predicted proteins | sample 809101 | NCBI WGS metagenome assembly MKWU01 (sample SAMN05860141, study PRJNA318959) | sponge metagenome | host: Aplysina aerophoba | place: Slovenia: Piran, Adriatic Sea, Gulf of Piran | collected 2013-05-07 | reverse complement strand
GACCCTTCCCCTCGGCGATCGGCGCATCCCGGACCTCGTGGAGCCCGAGGACCCGGCCTGCGACCCGGACGAGATCCTGGGCGTCGTGCCCGCCGATCCCCGCCGATCCTACGACGTGCGCGAAGTGCTGGCCCGTCTCGTCGACGGATCGCGCTTCGACGAGTTCAAGGCGCGCTACGGCGCCACGCTCGTGACCGGCTTCGCCCGCGTGCACGGCATACTCGCCGGCTTCCTGGCCAACAACGGGGTGCTGTTCTCGGAGTCGGCGCTCAAGGGAGCGCACTTCATCCAGCTCTGCGCGCGGCGCCGGGTCCCGCTCGTCTTCCTCCAGAACATCACGGGGTTCATCGTCGGCCGGCAGTACGAGCAGGCGGGCATCGCGAAGGACGGGGCCAAGCTCGTGCACGCGGTGGCGAACGCCGCGGTGCCGAAGATCACGGTCATCATCGGCGGCTCGTTCGGCGCCGGCAACTACGGCATGTGCGGGCGCGCCTACGAGCCGCGCTTCCTCTGGATGTGGCCCAATGCGCGCATCTCGGTCATGGGCGGCGAGCAGGCGGCCGGCGTGCTCGCCACGGTCAAGCAGGCCCAGGCCGCGCGCGAGGGGCGCGCGCTGGCGGAGGGCGAGATCGAGGCGCTCCGCCGGCCGATCCTGGAACGGTACGAACGCGAGGGGTCGCCCTACTACTCGACCGCTCGCCTCTGGGACGACGGCGTCGTCAGCCCGGCCCGCACGCGCGACGTGCTGGGCCTCGGCCTCGCGGTGGCTTATCGCGCGCCGATCCCCGAATCGACCTTCGGCGTCTTCAGAATGTAGGAGCGATGCCGGCAGCACCGCCCCGCCTCGCCGGAGCCCGCCTTCTCCCCTGCATCGGCGGCCGCCCATGTTCCAGCGACTGCTGATCGCCAACCGCGGCGAGATCGCCGTCCGGATCGTCCGGTCGTGCGAGACGCTCGGCATCGAGACGGTCGCCGTCTACTCGGAAGCAGACCGCCATGCCCGCCACGTTCTGGAGGCCGACGCGGCCGTCGCCATCGGCGAGGCACCGGCGGCGCGCAGCTACCTGTCGATCCCCCGCCTGATCGACGCGGCACGGGCGAGCGGAGCCGACGCCGTCCATCCCGGGTACGGCTTCCTGTCGGAGAACGCCGACTTCGCCACCGCCTGCGCCGAAGCGGGCCTGACGTTCGTCGGGCCGTCGCCGGAGGTCATCGCCCGCTTCGGCTCGAAGATCGAGGCGCGGCGCGCGGCTCGGGAGGCGGGCGTGCCGCTGGTGCCGGGCGCCGAGCCGGCCGACCAGTCGCCGGTCGCGATTGCCGCCGCGGTGCGCACGACGGGGCTGCCGGCCCTGCTGAAGCCGTCGGCCGGCGGCGGCGGGAAGGGCATGCGGGTCCTGCGCGACGACGACGAGGCGGCGGTGGCAACCGCGGCGGCAGCGGCCCGCCGGGAGGCGGAGGCTGCCTTCGGCGACGGCACCCTCTACGTCGAGCGGCTGCTCGAGCGGCCGAGGCACGTGGAGGTGCAGATCGCCGGCGATCGGCACGGCCGGGTCGTCCACTTCGGCGAGCGCGACTGCTCCGTGCAACGGCGGCAGCAGAAGGTCGTCGAGGAGACGCCCGCGCCCGACCTGACGTCGGCGACGCGCGAGCGGCTGACAACTGCCGCGGTCGACCTGGCACGGGCGGCCGGCTACGACAGCGTGGGCACGGTGGAATTCCTGGTCGAGGGCGGCGGCGACGAGGCGCGCTTCTACTTCCTGGAGCTCAACACGCGGCTGCAGGTCGAGCACCCCATCACGGAACTCGTCACCGGCGCCGACCTCGTCCGGACGCAGATCGAGATCGCAGCCCGCCGCCGCGACTGGTCTCCGGCGCACCGCGGGCCGCGCGGGCATGCGATCGAGTGCCGCCTCTCGGCGGAGGACCCGTCGGCCGACTTCCGCCCCCAGGCGGGGCGCCTGCTGGCCTACCGGGAGCCGACCGGCCCCGGAGTGCGCGTCGACAGCGGCGTCGGACCCGGCAGCGACGTCCCGGTGCACTACGATCCGCTGCTCGCCAAGCTGGCCGTGTGGGGCCCATCGCGCGACGCGGCCCGCCGGCGGGCGCTCGCCGCGCTCCGGCGCTATGTCGTCCTCGGGGTGCGGACCAACCTGTCGTTCCTGCAACGCGTGCTGGAGAATCCCCGCTTCGCGCAGGGGGCGGTCGACATCGGCTTCGTCAACGACGAACGGGAGACGCTCGCGGGAGGCGCTCCGAACGAGTCGGTGATCGCGGCGGTGGCGGCGGCCGCCGCCACCGCCGGGCGGAAGGAGCCCCCGCGTCGACTCGCCGGCGCATCCGGTGCGGCGAAGGCGCCCGGCGGCGACACGGAGTCGGACCCGTGGTCGCGCCTCCGCGATTGGCGGCTCTGATGCCCGGACCGCTGCAACGAACGCTCATCGTCCGCGCGGGCGCTTCGACCCGACGAGTCCGGGTGGTCTCGGGCGACGTCGTCGAGGTCGACGACCGGCGCATCGAGGTCGAGGTGTCGCCTCTGGACGAATCGACGTTCGTCGTCACGGCGGGCGGCACGCGCCACGCGGTGCACGTGGCGGTCGACGGCGAGCGGGCGTGGGCGATGGCCGCGGGAGAGGTATTCGAGATCGAGCTGGCCGCACGCGATTCGGCCGAAGGCGAGCGCTCCGAGGGCACGGCGGCCGCGACCGCCGGTGGCGCGTCCTCGGGATCGGACGAGGCGGCGCTGTCCGCGCCCATGCCCGCGACCGTCGCCGCCGTGCTGGTCCAGCCGGGCGAGCGCGTCGCCGGCGGGCAGACGCTGGTCCGCCTGGAAGCGATGAAGATGGAAATCGTGGTCGCAGCCCCACGCGGGGGCCGCGTCGCGACGGTCGCCTGCCGGGAAGGCGATCTCGTACAGCCGGGGCACGCCCTGGTCAGGCTGGAGGACGACCCCGGCTCCTAGGTAGCCGGCTGCTCCGCCGCTGTCTCCGCCGCCGCGCCCCCGGACTCCGCCTCGAGCACGTCGACGACGTTCGCGTAGTCGTCCATGTCGATGGCGTCGTAGTCGGGCGGGCAGCCGAAGTCGCGCGGCTGCGGGGCGGTCGGATTGCCGAGCGTCACGCAGAGGCCGCAGCCGATGCACTTGTCGATACGCACGGCGCAGACCATCCGACCGTAGGCGTCGGGTTCTTCGACGATGCAGTCCTCGACCGGGCACGCCGCTTGGCAGATGGAGCAGGCGTACGCGCCGAAGCAGCGTTCCGGATCGATGACCGCGATGCGCTTGGGGGGCCTCTTGCGAGGCTTGTTCATCAGCTTCGTCCACATGGCCGCGCCCATTATACCGGAAGCCGACGCCGGGTCGCCGCGTCGCGCCGAACGGCCGACACCTTACGCCGACCGGCCGCGGGCCGCGATCTCCCACACCGCCTCGACGAGGCCGTTGCGGACGGCGTACATGCGGTCGTAGAGATTCACCACCGGGTCGCAGTGCGACACGATCAGCTCCAGCTTGTCGCCGACGGCGTAGGTCCGGCTGGCGTCGTCCCCGTAGCGGATCGAGCCGAACTCGTCCGAGCCGGAGGTGTAGCTCATGCCCCGCTCGCCCTTCACGATCGACCAGGGCCGGTTGATGGTGCACGCCTTGGCGCCGGCGTCGGTGGTAGCCCGCCCCTCGTACTGCGCGTTCAGCACCGTCGTCAGGATCGTCAGGGCGGGCCGGAAATCGCTGTAGACCTCCGGATCGTCTGCACCGCCGATGCCGAGGTACTGCGCGTCCATGAAGACGTAGCTCCCGACCTGCACGTCGGTGAAGCCGGGCGTCTGGTGGTCGATGTTGTACGTGCCCGTGCCGCCGCCGCTGAAGATCTCGGTGTTCAGCCCCGAACGCCGCAAGCGCTCGCAGGTGTCGGCCGCCGCCGCGAGCCGTTCGAGCGTCTGCGCCTGCCGCGCCTCGAACCCGGTGACGTGCTGCGAGCCGCCGTCGTAGCAGAGCATCCCGCGCAGGCGCAGGCCCGGCAGCCGGTCCACGAGCTGCGCCAGCGCCAGGGCCGGCTCCCCCGGCGTGATGCCCGTCCGGTGTCCGCCCGGATCGACGTCGACCACGACGTCCGCCATGACCCCGGCTGCCTCGGCCGCCGCCGACAGGTCCCGCGCGTTCTCCGCCGTATCCGTCGCCTGGACGAACGCCGGACACCACTTCCGCAGGTGCATCGCGCGGCGGATCTTGAACGGCGTGACGTTGCTGGTCGTCATCAGCAGCCGGTCGATCCCGTGCTCGAAGAGCGCCTCGGCCTCGCTCACCTTCGCGACGCAGATCCCGACCGAGCCGGTCTCGAGCTGCCGGCGTGCGATGGCCGGCGTCTTGTGCGTCTTGGCGTGCGGCCGGCTGGCGATGCCGTTGCGCTCCATCGTCCGCTGCATCGTCGCCAGGTTCGCGTCGAGCGCGTCGAGGTCGACGACGAGCGACGGCGTGTCGAGGTCCCACATCGACACGCCCAGCGCGGAGAGCTCCGAGCCCGCCTGCGCCGCGAACGCGGCCATCTCCGCCCCGGAGTAGCCCCTGGCCGGCGTGGGCACCCAGACGGCAGCTCCTGCCCCGGCGGCCTGGAGGAAGTGACGGCGTGAGAGTGGCATAGTCATTGGCGGTCCCTATCCGACGAGGCGCGGAATTCCCAACGTCGAGGTGGCGGCGAGCGTGTCGAACCTGCCGTTCAGACTACCATGGGTCTGCAGCGGCTCCCGGTCCCGGCGCGGGGCGGACTCGGCTTCTCCCGGCACACGATGGCGCGGGGCGAAGGCCGCCCCAGCCGACCTCGCCGACGCTCGCACTGACGCGATGAAACGCACCGCACTAATCGTCGGAGCAGGCATCGGCGGGCTGTCGGCCGCCCTCGCGCTCCGGCAGGCGGGCTGGAGCGTCCGTCTGTTCGAACGCGCCGGATCGACGCGAGAGCTCGGATTCGGGCTCCTGGTGGCACCGAACGCGATCGCGGCGCTCCGCGAGCTGGGCGTCGCGGACGTCGTGCTGGCCCGCGGGTTCGCCCCGGCCCGGGGCGAGTTGCGGCGGATGGACGGTACGGTCCTCAAGCGCGGCGAGTTCCCTCCGCCGGAAGTGCTGGGCGGCCCGACCGTGGTCGCGCTGCGCCCCGCCCTCCACGGCGCCCTGCTCGAAGCCGTCGGTCCGGACGCGATCGCGCTCGGGAGCGAGGTGACCGGATTCTCCGCCGCCGGCGAACGGGTGCGGGTGCACCTCGCGAACGGCGCCAGGGCCGAAGGCGACCTGCTGGTCGGCGCGGACGGCATCGGCTCGGTCGTTCGCCACGCGCTCCATCCTGCCGAACCGCCGCCCCGCCCGTGCGGCATCGTCACGGTGCGGGGCGCCGCGTCCGGCGCCGCACACTTTGTGGGCGACCTCTCCGGCATCTTCTACCTCGGCCCTGGCGTCGAGTCGTTCCTCGTCCGCGCCAGCGAGACCGGAATCTACTGGATGCTGTCGCTGGCGCGCGACGTGGTGCCCGCGGGCACGCGCGATCCGGCGACCGTCCTCACCCGCCTGGCGCCCCGATTCGATGCGGAGTTCCGAGCCGTGACGTCCGCCACGGAGGAGCTCCGCTGCGACGAGCTCGTCGACCGCGATCCCCTGCCCCGCTGGGGCGAGGGCCCGGTGACCCTTCTGGGAGACGCCGCCCATCCGATGCTGCCGCACACCGGCCAGGGGGCGGCGCAGGCGATCGTCGACGCCGTCGCCCTCGGCCTCGCGCTGCAGCGCGAGGCCGACGTGCAGGCCGCGCTACGCTCGTACGAGCGCGAGCGCCGCCCGAAGACCGCCGTCCTCGTCGGGCAGGGGCGCCGGACCGCGAGGATCATGCGTACGACGAACCCCATCGCCTGCGGAATTCGCGAGGTGGCGGTACGCCTGATGCCGCTGACGCTGTTCGTGAAGCTCTACGCGCGGCTCAACCGGCGCGCGGGCACGGACGCCCGCCGCGCGGCGTGACGGGACCCGTGGAGCTTCGTATCGGGGTCGGATCGGGTCCGGCGGACCGGTACGATTCTCCCCGTTTACCGGGCACTCTTGCGATCTCGAGCGCGTATCGGTAGTCTCCTGCAGGCGCCTGCGCAGGCGCAGGGAGAGTCCATGCCGCGAAAGCCGACGGAGCTGTTGCCCGGAACCCTCGACCTCCTGATCCTCAAGGCGATCTCGCTGCAGCGCCAGCACGGCTACGGCGTGCTGCTTCGCATCCGGCAGATCACCGGCGAAGCCCTCAACGTGCCGCAGGGCTCCCTCTACCCGGCCCTCAATCGACTCGAGCACCAGGGCCTCATCGAATCGGAGTGGGGCGAGAGCGCGAATCGCCGCCGCGCCAAGTACTATCGCCTCACCCGCTCCGGCAAGCGTCGCCTGCGGGAAGAGAAGGCCGGCTGGGAGCGGCTGACCGTCGCCATGGCCGCCGCCCTTCGAACTACGCCGGAAGAGGTGTGAGGCGGAAGAGACGTGCTCCCGTCCGATCTCAGTCGAGGCGGACGCGGTCGAACTCGTCCCAGGCGGACATGTCCGACAGCACGACCTGCTCGCCCGGCGCGAGCCCCTCGAGGACCTCGATCGTGTTCACCGAGGCCCGGCCGAGCCGGACGCGCGTCCGGCTCGCGCCGCCGCCCTCCTCGTCGAGACGGAACAGGCTGACCGTGCTCTCCTCCTGTCCGAACACCGGGCGACCGACGTACACCACGTCGTCGAGACGCTCCAGCTCGATGGTCCCGTCCACCGTCAGGTCCGGACGCGCACCCCGCGGCAGCTCCCCCTCCAGCGTCACGTCCACCGTCACGGTTCCGTTCTCCACCGCCGGATCGATCCGCACCACGCGACCCGCGATGACCCCATTCCGCGTGTCCACCGACGCCGACTGCCCGATCTGGATGTCCTTCGCCTGCGTCTCCGCGATCCGCAGCTCCGCCTTCAGCACCGTCGGGTCGCCCACTCGCGCCAGGTTGGCTCCCGCCGTCACCCGCTGCCCCTCGTCCAGCGGCACCTGCTGCAACACGCCCGCCATCCCCGCGCGCACCCGCAGGTCCGCCACCTGTTCGCGCCGGAGCTCCCACAGCGCCCGCAGCCGATCCACCTCGGCCTGCTCCACCGCCAGCTTCGCGGCCATCGTCGTCTCCGACATCCGCAGCCGCTCCTGCTCGAGTGCGAAGCGCGTCTCCTGCTCCCGCTCCGCCGCCTGCTTCCGCTCGAGCTGCAGCGACGACACCAGACCGTCCCGCGCCAGCTCCGCGTCCGCCTCTGCCTCCAGGCGCGCCACCGTCAACGCCTCCCTCACGATCGCCAGCGTCCCGCGCTGCAGCACCAGGTCGCTCTCCAGCTCCACCCGCCGGTTCTCGTAGCGCGTCTCCGCCGCCCGCAGGTTCAGCTCCGCCTCCTGCGCCTGCTGCTCCAGCTCCGGGTTGCTCAGCTCGACGATCACCGAATCCGCCGTCACCTCGGCCCCCGGGTCGATGACGATCCGCTCGACGTTGCCCTCCGTCGTCGCCGGGATCCAGCGGATCTCCTCCGGCACCAGCGTCCCCGTCCCCCGCACCTGGCGCACCATCGGGCCTCGCTGCACCGTGTCGATGTAGACCGTGTTGCGGTCGACGCGCGGCGCCGCCGGCTGGAGCTGCTGCACCCCGAACGTGATCAGCACGATGACCACGGTCGCGAGGACCCCATACGCCCCCTGGCGGAACTTCTTCTTCCGCGCGAGGTCGGGTCTGGCGATGTCCATCCGCGACTCACCGAACCGCCGGCGGGGAGGGGCCGCGCCGGAGCCTGGGGCGCCGGCCGGAGCGGCGGGCTGCGGAGCGGGAGGCGGCGGAGCCGTGGACGGTGCTCCGCCCTGGCCCGCGGCGCGGCTGGCGGACTGCCGAACCGGCCGCTGCGGGGGCGCCGGCGCCGGGCGCACCTCGGGTCGCGAACCCCGCGCCTTCGACGCCATATCGGACCTGGGGGTGATCATGTCGTCCCACCATCTCTTGTCGGATCTCTACAACAGAGTGATCCGGGCCGCATGAGTCTGTCAAGGAGCGCCCGGCATCGCCAGGTGGACCAGCACGGCGGTGACCGCGAGCAGCGCGGCGGCCAGGCTCAACTCGAGTCGCGCCGAGGCGAGAAGCGCGCGGGTGCCACGCGCCTCTCCGAGGCGCGCTGTCAGCCGGCGCCAGTTGTAGGCGCCGACGGCGCCCGTAGCGGCGAACAGGCCGACCTTGAGGAGGAGCGTCCGCCCGTACGCGGTCGACCAGAGGTCGGCTACCGCGTCGAGGTAGAGGACTGCGCTCACTACACCGGACACGAGGATGACCGCGACTGCGGCGATCGCTAGGCGAGAGAAGCGTCGCACCAGCGCGCCGATGCGCGAATACCCGGCCGGATCGCGGGCGAGAAGGAACGCCACGCCTACGACGGCGGCCAGCGTGCCGATCCACAGTCCCGCGGCCAAGCCGTGGGCGACCTGCGCGATCCAGGGCAGGCGCGACGCCCCGCTCATCGCATGACCGGTCAGCGGGAGCGCCACCCAGGACCCGGCCGCCGCCAGACCCGTCATCCACCAACCGCCGCGCGGTTGCCGCGTCCACCACACGACGCCGGCCGCCGCGGCGACGGCCAGTCCGACCTGCGGCTGCCAGCGGGCTCCCCAGCGGCTCTCGAGGCCGACGACGCGCACCAGCTCCAGCGTGACCGGTTCGTCGAGGCCGAAGACGGACCAGGTCTGCGCGTAGAGCCGCGCCGCTGCTCCAAGCAGGAGGACCACCGCGGACGCGCCGGCCAGGGTGACCAGAACTCGCTCCGGCGGTCGTCCGGTAGCCGGCACCGGGCGGTCCGGAATCACCGCCAGCAGTGGCCGGCAGGCGACCGCACCGGTCAGTCCGATCAACCCGACGTCGGAGGCCCAGGTGGACGCGGCCAGCAATACGAGCCCGAGCAACTCCCCGGACGGCATCAGGGCGCCCGCTCCGGGCGGGGCCGCCAGCGGCTGGCGAGGACATCGAGGGAGGGCCGCTGCCGCGCCGTCGCGTCTGTTACATTGGGTGCCCGCATGAACCTCGCCACCGCCCCCGTGCCCGACCCGACGGCCGGCTCGCTGCGGGATGCCCTCGCCCGCAGGCGCCGCCCCGACGCGGCGGGCCGCCCCGCCCGTGCTGTCTGTGACGTGGGGTGCCCGCATGACCCCCGCCACCGCCCCCGACCCCGCCCCGACGTCCGGCTCGCTGCGGGATGCCCTCGCCCGCAGGCTGCGCGCCGAGCCGGTGGTCCGCGCCGCCTGGTTGTTCGGCAGCCGGGCTCGCGGCGCAGAACGCCCCGACAGCGACGTCGACGTTGCGGTCCTGGTCGACGACGTCCCGGTCGCGACGCCCACGCTGCGCAAGCAGGTCATCTGGCAGCTCGTTGCCTCGCTCGCCCACGAGATCCGGAGCGACCGGATAGACTTGGTGCTCCTCAACGACGCGCCGGCCCTGCTGCGCCACCGCGTCATCCGCGACGGCGTGCTGCTCACGGCGCGCACCCCGGGCGAACGAGCCCGCTTCGTGCGGCGAACGATCCGCGACTACCAGGACTTCGAGCCACGCCTCCGCGAATTCACCCGCCTCCGTATCCGGCGGCTCAGGGAGGATCGGGACGACGATGGTCGATACGGAGATCTTCTCGCGGCGGCTCGACGCACTCGACGGCTACTTGCGCCGGCTCCGGGATCTCGGCCGCGCGACTGAAGCCGAGTACCTCGCCGATCCGACGGTCCACGACCTCGCCGCGCGATATCTGCACTTGGCGACGGAGGCTGCCCTCGACCTCGCGAACCACTGGATCTCGGACGCCGGGCTCCGCACCCCGGAATCCAACCGCGACTCGTTCCTGGTTCTGGAGCAGTCGGGCGAGATGGACCCCGACCTCTCGCAGCGCCTCCAGGGCTGGGCCGGATTCCGGAACGTCCTGGTGCACGACTACCTCACCCTGGACCACCGCCTCGCCTACCGTGCGATTCAGCACGATCTCGGCGACCTGGAAGCCCTCCGCCGCTGGGCGCTCAGCAAGATCGACCCAGGGTGAGCGGGCCTGCGGCCCGACAGAACCGAGATCAGTCGGCGGCGAGCACGGTGAAGGCGAAGTCGCCGCGCTGGGTGTGGCCGTCGTCCCCGGCCGTCCTCCACTTGACCGTGTAGTCGCCGCCGGCCAACGCCGCCGGCAGCATCGCCTTCAGCGACTTGTCGTCGTGGACGGTGGTTTCGCCGACCGCGATCTCCCCGTCCGCCCCTTCGAGCGTCAGTCGGCTGATCGCAGGGTCGGGGTCCTGCGAGAACCAGACCTGGATGTGGTCCGGCGACGCGGCCAGGGCGGCGTCCGCCTCCGGCATCGACTTCTGCACCCTCAGGTGCGCCGTGGCGATCCCGATCGACGCCACGACCAGCACGAGCGCCCACAGAACGGCATTCCGCGTCCACATCGTCATCGCCCTTCCCTCTGCTTCCGTGCGTTCCCGGCTCGGATCCGCGAACCTCGGTTCGACCCGTCCGCCCCTGCCTGCCGAGTCCCGCCGAATCCCGGCCTGCTCCCGTTTCAGAAACCCAGCTCGACCCCAACATACGCCGTCCGCCCTACTTCCGCAATCCGCTGCGCGGTGAACGGGTTCAGCGAGTTGAGGTGGTTGACGTAGAACTCGTCCGTCAGGTTCTGTATCCCGCCGCGGAGCATGAGCCCCTCCGCCAGTTCGGCCCCGGCCATCAGATCGAGGGTGGTCCAGCCGGCCGTCGGCAGCTCGAAGCGGGTGGCCGCCACGCGGCTCTGCCCAGCGGTGTTCGTGACCAGCACCTCGAACCAGCGGGTCCGCGACGGGTTGTGGATGTCGAGCGCGTACTGCTGCTCGAACGGCGGCACGCCGAACAGCGGCTCGTCGAAAAGCACGTCCTCGGCACGCACGAACGACCAACTGCCGCGCAGGTCGATCCACGGACCGGCGCCGGAGCGGGCCCGCATGTCGACCCCCGCGAAGCGCGCCGCATCTGCCTGTACGTACCGAAAGACGCGCTCGGGGCTGAGCGGCAGCCTCTTCGCCAGGTTCGGGTCGGGCGCGACGGTGATGTAGTCGTCGACGCGCCTCAGGAAGAAGTCGACCTCGATGCTGGCCTGCCCCGCATAGAGCATCGTCCCCACGTTGGCCTCCAGGCTCTTCTCCGGCACGAGGGCCGGATTGCCCACGAACTCGGCCGCGGTCTGGAACTTCACGGCCGGGAAGCGGTCGGCGTAGCGCTCCAGCGCCGACGGGCTGCGCACGGCCCGGCCGACGCCTAGCGTGACCAGCCAGCCGTCGGTCAGGCGGAGGCTGGCGTTGGCGGCCGCGCTGACGTTGGTGTTCTCCTGCGCGAACTCGTCGCCCGGGACGAGCATCGCCGCGCTCTGGCCGTGTCCGTGCCCCTCACCGTGCCCGGCCTGCATGCCGTGCCCGCTCTCCACCTCCTGATCGCTCTCCGACCCGTGCCCGCCAGACGACCCTACGCCTCCGTGCATCTCATGGTTGCCGCCCTGCGCCGCATGTCCGGCGCCGCCGTGACCGCAGAGCTCGGTCACGCAGTCGAAGCGCCCGTGACCCGCGAGCAAGCCGTAGCTGGGAATGGCGTTCCCAGCGAAGAAGGACGTCACCGGCCCGATCCGGGCCTGCTCCCGGTCCACGCGCAGCGTCCCGCCGATGGTGCTGCGCCCGCGCTCGAACAGCACTTGCGCGTATGCGCCGGCGTTCGTCAGGTCCGCGTCCGGCCACACCGGATGCCGGTCGTGGTGCACCATGCCGGTGTCGCGGTCGCTGACGGTCTGCGTCGCCGCCTGCCGCAGCCGGTAGGCGTCGAACCCCAGCTTGTAGCGCAGCGGGCCTCCCGCGAGCGCCGCATGGAACCGCCCGCCGAGGGTCCGGGCCGCGGCCGGCAGGTCGACGCGGATCGCGAACGGTGGCGTGCGGTGCGGATTCGCGACCGCGGTCGGCTTGCCGTCGTTGTTCATCAGGTGGCTCTTGTCGTTGAGGTAGACCTGACCGGCAAGCTCCTGCAGCATGCCGCCGCCCGCCTGGTGCGAGAACTCGACCGCGTGCGATCGGGTCTCGAAGAACGTCGCGTCGAGGATGCGTCCGGGGTAGTCGATGTCGTTCTGCCGCTGGAAGCCCCCGCTGTACTCGACCCGCGTCCGCGCCCCGACCCGGATTCCCGTGACCAAGCGCGTGTCGAACGACTCGTAGTCGCCCTCGACGCGGTTGCCGGCGCCGTCGGTGTAGTCGCTGCCGGTCCGCGTGTTGTGCTGCACGCCGAACCGAACGCGGTCGGAACTGCCGTGGAGGCTGGCGAAGGCGTCCGATGCGTTGCCGTTCGCGCCGTAGTTGTAGCCCGCCCTTCCGCCGAGCTCCAGCCCGCCGCCGGAGAATGCCGGCCGGAAGGTCTCCGCCCGAATGGCGCTCAGGGTGCCGGCGCCCCAGGTGAGCGCGTAAGGGCCGCGTACCACGCGGAGCGCCTGCAGCGCGTGCGGGCTGACGTGACTCAGCCCCGAGTCCATGCGGGCCGGGCCGGCCGCGAAGGTCCGCGTGCCGTCGACGAAGACGCCGATCTGCTCGGCGTACAGGCCGCGCACGGACGGGTCCAGATTGATTGCCCCCCGGCGAAGCGAGGTGACGCCGGCATGGCTGCGCAGCGACTGGGCGAGGTCCTGCGTCACGCGCCGCTCGATGTCTGGCGCGGCGACCACGAACTCGGTCGCCACCTCCGGCATCAGGGCCGAGACCGTCACCTCCTGGGCGAACGACCTCACCTCGAGAATGATCGCACGGCCGAACCGGCGCGGAACCTCCGTCCGCCTGCGTCGCCGCGGGACCCACCGGCGCCGGGCCGCACTGCCGGCCGGAGATCCGCGCGGCTTGCGGTAGGATCCCGGCATCATGGCTTCGGTATACGAACAGGTCTACCGGCGCAGCCGGGACGACCCCGAGGGATTCTGGGCGGGGGCCGCCGAACCGCTCTACTGGCACCGCCGCTGGGACACGGTGCGGGACGACCGCCGCCCGCCGTTCCACCGCTGGTTCGCCGGCGGCGAGCTCAACACCTGCTACAACTGCATCGACCGTCACATAGACCGCGGGCGCGGCAAGCAGCTCGCGCTCATCTACGACAGCCCCGTCACCGGTACCATCCGCCGCTTCACGTTCGAGGAGCTGCGCGACGAGGTGGCCCGGGTCGCGGGCGCGCTCGCCGCACAAGGCGTCAGCGCCGGCGACCGCGTCGTCATCTACATGCCGATGGTCCCGGAAGCGGTGGTCGGGATGCTGGCGTGCGCCCGGATCGGCGCAGTCCACTCGGTGGTCTTCGGCGGCTTCGCCCCGAAGGAGCTCGCAGCGCGCATCGACGACGCCCGGCCGAAGCTGATCCTCTCGGCGTCGTGCGGGATCGAGGTCGGCCGCGTGATCCCCTACAAGCCGCTCCTCGACGCGGCCATCGACCTGTCTTCGCACAAGCCGGAGCGCACGATCATCCTGCAGCGCCCGCAGGCCGATGCCCCGCTGGTCGCCGGCCGCGACCTGGACTGGCGCGAGGCGTGCGACGGCGCCGCGCCCGCCGACTGCGTGCCGGTGGCGGCGACCGACCCGCTCTACATCCTCTACACGTCCGGCACGACCGGCGTCCCGAAGGGCGTGGTGCGCGACAACGGGGGCCACGCCGTCGCCCTGCACTGGAGCATGGAGCACGTCTACGGCGTCGGGCCCGGCGAGGTCTACTGGGCCGCGTCGGACATCGGCTGGGTCGTCGGGCACTCCTACATCGTCTACGCGCCGCTGCTGTGCGGCGCCACCACCGTCCTCTACGAGGGCAAGCCGGTGGGCACGCCCGACCCGGGCGCGTTCTGGCGGGTGATCGAGCAGCACGGCGTCAGCGTGCTGTTCACGGCCCCGACCGCGTTCCGCGCCATCAAGAAGGAGGATCCGGAGGGCGCGTTCATCAAGGAGCACGACCTCTCCCGCTTCCGGACGCTCTTCCTCGCCGGCGAGCGCTGCGACCCCGACACGCTCTTCTGGGCGCGTGAGCGCCTCGGCGTGCCGGTCGTCGACCACTGGTGGCAGACCGAGACCGGCTGGGCGATCGCCGCCAACTGCGTCGGACTGGGAACGCTGCCGGTCAAGCCCGGGTCGCCGACCCGCGCCGTCCCCGGCTACGACGTGCGCATCCTCGACGACGACGGCAACGAGATGCCGCGCGGGCAGATCGGCGCCATCGTCATCAAGCTGCCGCTGCCGCCCGGCTGCCTGCCGACGCTCTGGAACAACGACGCCGGCTACGAGCAGTCGTACCTGTCGCGCTACCCCGGCTTCTACCTGACCGGGGACGCCGGCTACATGGACGACGACGGCTACCTCTACATCATGAGCCGCGTCGACGACATCATCAACGTCGCCGGACACCGGCTCTCAACCGGCGCCATGGAAGAAGCGCTCGCCTTCCATCCCGACGTGGCGGAGTGCGCGGTGGTCGGCGTCGCCGACGAGCTGAAGGGTGAGGTGCCGGTCGGCTTCGTCGTGACGAAAGCGGGCGTCACCCGCGGGGCGGACCAGATCGTGCCGGAGCTCGTCGAACGGGTCCGCGCGTCGATAGGGCCGGTCGCCGCCTTCAAGCAGGCCGCCATCGTGGCCCGGCTCCCCAAGACCCGCTCCGGCAAGATCCTGCGCGGCACGGTGAAGAAGATCGCCGACGGCCAGCCCTACACCACGCCGGCGACCATCGACGACCCGGCCATCCTCGACGAGATGGCGGCGGCGCTCCGTGGCCTGGGGTACCCGAAGGGCGCTGCGTAGGCGCGCGCCGGCTGCGGTTCCACGATGGCATTGCGTGGCATGGCACCCGCCGAGTCGACGCCCGGAGCAAACCGCTCGGTGGCGATCGCCGAGACGCTGCGTTGGTACCTCCGGGAGGCGCCGCCGACCGGCCTCGTGGGAGGACTTCGAGCGAAGCAGACTCCCAACGCGCCCGTCAGGGCGCGCTACCGCAGGACGCGGCTCAGGGGCGGTCCGGCGTAGCCGGTCATCTCCAGGTAGCCGCGGCCGGTGACGGGCGTCCCACCGCGGGTGCCGCGCACGTCGATCGCTCCCTCCCAGTAGGTGACGCCGGTCGAACGACCGGTGCGGAGCTCCTGGGCGTCGACCGCCGCCTCCGCCTGCAGCTCCACGTCGAGCGAGGGGACGGCGATCCGCCACGCGACCGGATAGGACCCTCCGCTGGCCGGCGACGTCCAGCGCCGGCCGGGAAGGAGCCGGTAGTCCCCGGCGCGGAGGCGCGTGACGCCTGCCGGCGTCACGACCGTCCCGCTCGACCACGGGTCCGCCGAGCCGTCGATGCGGCGCATCGTGTAGAGCATCAGGTCGGTGCCGTCGTCGAGCTGGATCGAGAACCAGTCCCAACCGGCCTGGGCGGGCTCCAGGAAGCTGCTCCCGAACTCGTGGTCCATCCAGCTCGCGCCGGTGACGTCGAACCACTCGCCGCCGACTTTGAGGCGACCCGTCGTCGGGAGCCGCGTCAGCGAGTAGTAGTGCGAGGCGTTGCCCGGCTCGTTCCCCTTGCGGCTGTAGCCGTCGTCCCCGTGGAGGACCGGCGTCGCGGTCGACTCGAGGCGGAGGTCGACGGCCAGACGGCCGTCGTCGCTCGCTGCGACGAGCCGGTGAGCGCCCTCCTCGAGCGTCAGCGACCACCCGTCGTTCCAGACGTGCAGCGTTTCGGGATCTGCTCCCGCCCAACCGACCCCGGCCCGGTTCAGCCGCTCGGCCACGTGGTGTTCCCCCCGCGCCACGTCGGTGACGGCGAGGTGGGCCATGTAGAGATCGCGGATCGCCCACCGCGACGGGTTGGCGGGCCGCCGGTCGACGCCCGCCCGGAAGAACGTCACCTGGTAGCCGAAGCGTCGTCCGCCGGCGGCCTCCACGTTGCCGGTGTAGTACCACCACTCGATGCGATAGTCGGGATGGGCGGCATGGTCGCGAGGGAAGACGAGCTCGTAGCCCGGATCGGCGCTCGACCACGAGCCGCTCTCTAGCGCAGGGTCGGCATCGATCCACCCGCCGGACGCGGGCTGAGCCTCGGCCGGCGCGCCGGCCGCCAGCAAGGCGAGCGCCCAGATCGCCGCCGCGCGGGCAGGCGCACCCCGGCGCCCGCGGCACGCTCGCGCGCATCCGTGCGCGGCAGTGTCGGTTCGGCTGGTCACGGGCAGGACCATCGCCGGATGGTCGGGCCGATCGGCCGTCACCGCGCGTCGGACAGGTCGTCGCAAGCGAAGCGCGCCGCGAGCCGGGCCGGGTAGAGGCCGGCCACGGCGGCTCCGGCCACGACCGCCACTGTCGCCTGCGCGAGGAAGCCGGCCGGCAGGTGAAACTGAATCGTCCATCCGAAGCTCTGCACGTTGATCACGTAGATGAGAATGACCGACAGGGCAAGGCCCACGGCAAGGCCCACTGTCTGGGCCACGACGCCGAGCGCCCCCGCCTCGATCACGATCATCCGCCGCAGGTGTCGGCTCTCGGCGCCTACGAGGCGGAGCATCGCGATCTCGCGGCGCCGCTCCAGGGCCAGCGCGAGGAGCGTCGCGGCGATGCCGAACATCGACACCGCGATGGCGATCGCCTCGAGAGCGTACGTGATCGCGAACGTCGCGTCGAAGATGCGGAGCACCGATTCGCGAAGCGAAGCGTTGGTGTTGAAGAACAGGCGCCGCTCCGGACCGAGGGCCGCCCGCAACTCGTCGCGGACGGTCTCCGCGTCGGCGCCCGGCACCAGGTAGACACTGAGGCCAGCCGGCCGGCGGGGCCCGAAGTGGCGGGCGAACGTCCCCGCATCCATGACGACGCCCCCGCGATCGCTCGAGTAGTCGTAGTAGACCGCCAGGACGTCGAAGGGGGCAGGCCCGTGCGGAGTCGGCAGCTCGATCCGGTCGCCCGGTCCGGCGCCGTGCCTGAGCGAGAAGGCCTCGGTGACGACGACGGCATCCCTGCCGACGGCGTGCCGCATGGCCTCCCGCCCATCCGCCGGGGCCTTGAACTGCAGTCCGCCGTGTGCGGTCACGACGTCGAAGCGACCTGCCCCGATGGAAATCACCGATCCGTCATAGCGGGCCTCGACGCTCGCGAACCCGTCCATCGCGGTCACGCTCGGGTGGGCCGCGATGATCGCCTCGGTCTCGTCCGAGATCGCCACGCGGGCGTCCGTCGGGCCGCGACGGGAGGCGGCCACGAAGAGGTCGGCCTGCAGCGTCTGTCCTACCCAGTAGACGACGGTCTCGCGGAAACTGCCGACCATGATCGCGACCGCCACCATCATGGCGAGGCTGGCCGCGAGCGCCGCCACGGAGATGGAGAGGCGCGGGATGGCCGCGCCGAGATTGGCGTGCGCGAGCCGACCCTCGACGCGCCCCCAGCGCGCCAGCGCGGCGCCCGTCACCCGCCGGAACCCGACGAGGACTGCGGGCATGAGCGTCGCCGCGCCCAGCACGACGGCCAGCGCGGCCAGCATTCCGAACACCGGCAGGCCCCCGAGCGGACCGGGCAGCGCCAGCGCGGCGCCGACGGCGAACAGCAGCACGGGGCCGACCACGAAGCGCCGCGGCAGGCTCCCGCGCAGAGCCAGGTCGCGGTCGCCGCGCACGGCCGCCAGCGGGACGACACGCGACGCCTCGAGCGCGGGCACCGCAGCCGCCGCGAGAGCGAGCGGCACGCCGACGGCAAAGGCGATCGCGACCGTCGTCGCCTCGAGCGGCGGCACCTCGGCCGCCGACGCGATCCAGAACTGGCTCACCGTCGAGGACGTCAGCCCCACCGCGCCATGGGCCATCAGCCACCCGAGGGGCGCACCGAGCGCACACCCGAGCACCGCCAGGGCAGCCGCCTCGCCCAGGAAGAGTCCGGCGACGGCGGCCCGGGTCGCGCCCAGCGTCCGCAGCGTGCCGATCTCGGCTCGGCGGGCGATGACCGAGACCGACACCGTGTTGTAGACGAGGAACAGGCCGACGAGGAGGGCGATCAGGCTGAGCGCGGTCAGGTTGAAGTGGAAGGCGCGGAGCATCCGCTCCACCTCGGCGCCGCGCGCCGACGGGCGCCGCACCGTCAACCCGGGCGGCAGGCGCTCGGCGATGCCCCGCTCGGCCACCGCCACGTCGACGCCGTCCGCCAGCCGGACGTCGACGCGGTCGAGCCGCCCGAGGCTGTCGACCGCCCACTGCGCGGCCGCGATGTCCATGAGCGCGAAGTTGCCGTCGAGGACCTGCGCGGGGCCGTCGGCGCCCAGGATGCCGGTCACGTGCAGAGGCGCCCACCGCTCCCCCGTCGCGAGAGCCACCTCATCTCCGATCGCGACGCCGTGGCGTTCTGCCAGCGTGCGCGTGAGGATGACCGCCCGCGGATCCGTAAGGCGATCCAGGAAGGCCTCCGTGGTCGTCTCCCGGACCGCATCACCGTCCAGCAGCGGGTAGTCGCGGAACGGCCGGTCGCGGAGGATGTCGACGCCGAGCAGGCGCACGGTCTCCAGGACGGCCGGCGGATCGATTGGCGGGCCGGCAACGGGCTGGATCCCCGCGGTACCGGGAGACCGCGTGCCGACGGCACCCGGCGACGCGGCGGCCGAGGTCACGGCCAGCGCGACATCGGCATCGATCACCGGGCTGACCAGCCCGTACTGGCGCAGCCAGTCCAACTCTGCGAGTCGCGTCTCGTCCAACTCCGCGCCCGTCGCCGTGACCTCGAGCGACGTGCGCCCGGCAATCGCCTCCAGGGCGGTCTCGAACCCGCGCACGGAGGCGCCGTTGGCGAGCTGGATGGCGACGACGACGCCGACGCCCACCGCGAGGCTCGCGACGGTGACGGCGCTGCGGAGTCGCTGCTGCCGGAGGGCGCGAAGGATGAACGTGCGGAACAGCGTCATCCGCCGGCCCGGGCCGCGCCCCGGACTGCTCACGACGCCGGCCGCTCCGCCGCCGGGGCCACTCTCGCGATCGGCGGTGTACGCCCGCGCTCCGCCTTCGCAATCGCGGTCAACTCGTCCGGGGGCTCAGCCTGCGGCCGCTCCCTCGCTGCCAGCAGCCGCCCGTCCTGCATCTCGAGCACCTGCTCGGCCGCCGCCGCCACCGCGGGATCGTGGGTGACGAGCAGCACCGCCGCCCCCGAGCGTCGGTTCACGTCGCGCAGCAGCTCCACGATCCGCCGGCCGTTCGCGCTGTCGAGGTTGCCGGTCGGCTCGTCCGCGAGCAGCAGCACCGGGTCGTGCGCTACCGCCCGCGCGATCGCCGTGCGTTGCGCCTCGCCGCCCGAGAGCTGTGCCGGCAGGTGGTCGAGCCGATGCGAAATGCCCACTCGCTCCGCCCACTCTCCCACCCGTGGCGTCACCTCTCGCGGATCGCGACCGGCCAGGAGCAGCGGCAGTCCGATGTTCTCTCCCACCGTCAGCGTCGGCAGCAGGTTGAAGGTCTGAAAGACGAACCCGACCCGCGTTCGCCGCACGCGCGTCAGCGCGTCGTCGTCGAGCGCCGCCAGCGACCTGCCCTCCAACCGCACCTCCCCCGCCGTGGGTCGATCCATCGCGCCGCACAGGTGCAACAGGGTCGACTTGCCGCACCCCGACGGGCCCACCAGCGCGACGAAGGCCCCGCGGTCGAGGGTCATACTGACGCCGGCCACGGCCGTCACTTCCGTGTCGCCGAGTGAATAGCGCTTCTGCAGGTCGCGCGCCTCCAGCACTGTCATCCCTTCGACGATAGCAGGACCGCGGCCGTCAGAAGGTCAACGCTGCGTCGCGTCTCGGTCCCGCCGGGTCATACGGAAGGCTAGAAACGTAGCGTCATCGCAATTCCACGGCGCCCCCGCGCAACCAAGGGCCTCACTCTCACGCTACGCGCTGCGTTGTAATCCACCGCGCGGTAAACGACCTCCCAGCCCTCGTTCAGGGCGTCGACTGCCCATCCTCCAAGGGCGCCGAGAAACACCATACCAATGGGCATCCCTTCATCATTCTCCCGGGCGTACCACGCCATGAATCCTCCGCTCGCGAGCGTTCCAATCAGGGCGCCGTTCCACCGCGAATCCCGATGCCTGCGGCGAACAAGGCACAGTTCCTCTTCCTTCAGGTCCAACTGCGCGGCCCCAGTCCGAAACGACACGCTGCCAGACGACAAACCCGTAAGCCGACCTTGCAACTCTCTGCCCTGATTGCACGGGCGTCTCCCGGCCTCCGTCTCCACGCGGAGGGTGACTGCGACGCGGTCTCCCGGCCGCACCCGGCGCGACAGCTGGTCCAACGAAGAAACCACCTGCGACTCGGCCACCGCCGGCATCACCATCAACGCAATCAGAACGCACACACTACGCATCGGTCCCCCTCGATCATGCCCCACCCGTGGCCGTAGGCGCCCCCGCTGTCACGGCCGCTGTTCCCGTTCTGCCGGGGAATGCGTGGTCGGCAGGGAAACCGGCTCACGGGCGGATCTGCTCGTGTTCCCGTCTCGCTCGGTCTTCCCCTCACGATTCCGTACAGCACTCGATTCCCCTTTTCGGTTCGGGGAACACGAGCGGATTGCCTGGAACGAGCGCCTCCGCGGCGGCGGTGTTGTAGAGTCTCCTCAGTTTGCGCCCGAGCCCGGTCACAAAGGAGTGCGCCATGAGCCTCCCGCTGCCCCGTCACCCCGCCGCCGTCTGCCTCGCCGTCCTGCTGCTCACCTCCGCCACGGTGGGCGCGCAGGACGAAGACCGCATCGACGCGCTCACGCCGGTGACCGACGCCATGCTGCAGGATCCGGATCCGGCCGACTGGCTCAACTGGCGGCGAACGCTCGATGGGCAGGGCCACAGCCCGCTCGATCAGATCACGACGGAGAACGTCGACCGCCTGCGGCTCGCCTGGAGCTGGGGCATGGCGCCCGGCAGCCAGCAGACGACGCCGATCATCCATGACGGCATCATGTTCCTGGCCAACCCGGGCGAGATGGTGCAGGCGCTCGACGCCGCCACCGGGGAGTTGATCTGGACCTACCGCCGCGACGAGCCCGCCGCGGCCGCCGGCGCCGCCGCCGGCGTGCCCGGCCGTCCGCACCGCAACATCGCCATCTACGAGGATCGGATCTACCTGAACACGTCGGACGGGCACGTGGTGGCGATCGACGCCCGGACGGGGGCCGAGGCCTGGGACACCGACGTCGCGCAGGGTGCCACGTTCCAGTTCACGAGCGGCTCCATCGTGGCCGGCGGTCGGGTCGGTGGGGGGGTGCCCGGGACCCGGACGCGGGGAGGGGGCCCCCTTTCCGTTTCCGAGGCGGCTCGATCGGGGCCGACGGTCGGATCGTTGCGGGTCTGACCGGGTGCGGCGTCTACCAGGACGACACCTGCCACATCGTCGGGCTCGATGCCGCCACCGGGGAGGAGGCGTGGCGCACGTCGACCATCGCGCGGCCGGGCGACCGGGGCGGCGACACGTGGGGCGACCTCCCGCTGATGTTCCGCGCCGGGAGCGACTCGTGGATTCCCGGCAGCTACGACCCGGTGACGAAGACGCTCTTCCACGGCACGGCGCAGGCCAAGCCGTGGGCGACGGTGGTGCGGGGCACGGACGGCGACGCTCTCTACACCAACTCGACCCTCGCCCTCGACCCGGTGACGGGCGAGATGAAGTGGTACTTCCAGCACCTGCCGGCCGAGTCGCTCGACATGGACGAGGTGTTCGAGCGGATCCTCGTCGACTACGACGGCCACCGCTCGGTCTTCACGATGGGCAAGATGGCGGTGCTCTGGGAGCTCGACCTGGAAACAGGAGCGTTCCGCAGCGCGCACGACCTCGGCTACCAGACCTTCGCCGACGTCGACCCCGAGACCGGCGCCGTGACCTACCGCGAGGGGACGGTCCCCGAACTGTACGAAGAAGTCTTCTGGTGCCCGAGCACGTCCGGCTTCAAGAGCTGGCGCGCGATGTCATACCACCCGGAACTCGAGGCGTTCTTCATCCCCATCATCCTGAACTGCGAGACCGGCGTCTTCGGCCCCGTGGACCGGGTGGAGGGCGGGGGCGGGACCGGCCCGGTCCGCCGGACCAACCACATGCACCCGGCGAGCCCCGAGCACCTCGGCGAGTTCCTCGCCATGAGCATCCGGACCGGCGAGGTGCTGTGGCGCCACCGCACCCGCACGCCGATCAACAGCGCCGCTCTCACCACCGCGGGCGGGATTGCGGTAGCCGGCGACTGGGACCGGCATCTGTACATCTTCGACGCGGCGACCGGCGACATCCTCTGGCAGACCCGCCTGTCGACGTCCGTCCAGGGCTTCCCGATCACCTACGCGGTCGACGGGCGGCAGTTCATCGCGGTTCCGGTCGGAACGGGCGGCGGGAGCTGGGGCACGATGCTGCCGGCCGATCTGACCCCCGAGAAGCAACGACCAGTCGGGTCCAACGCGCTCTACGTGTTCGCGCTGCCAGAGCGTGAATAGGGGTCCGAGGTGGTCCGCGGAGCACCGAGGAACGCCGGTTCTGCTGAGTAGTTTGGCTCCCGGAGGCGGTATAGGGTCCGGGACGTGCTGTCGTCGGTCCGCCTGTTCCAGCTCCCAACGTGGCATATTCGTGGGGCGAGATACGGGGGCGACCACGGTGGCAGGACGACTCAGGGCCAAGCAGACTCCGACCTTGCGGCCGGGACGTCACGGTGACGGCGGAACGCTCTTCCTCGTCGTGGAGCCCGGCAGCCGGAGCTGCCACTGGGTGCAGCGGTTTACCGTCGACGGCAACCGTCGCGACGTCGGGCTCGGTGGGTATCCGTACGTCGGGCTTGCCGATGCGCGTGCGGCAGCGTTCGCCAATCGTCAGGTGGCGCGCCGGGGTGGCGACCCGACGGCAGCGGTGCGGCCGTCGCGGGTGCCGACGTTCCGCACCGCGTGCGAGCGGGTCGAGTCGGCGGCGGACTGGAAGGGGTTGGGGCTCGAGAACCGGCTCGGGCCCTGGAGCGCTGCTGGAGGCCGCTCGGAGCCTGCACAGTCCGGCCGGCTGGTGTTCCCAGCCCCCACACGCGCCGGCAAGGCGATACACGCGACGACTCTGGCCCACGTCCGGAGGCCGCTGTTCGGGAACCGCTGCACGCTGCACGGCTTCCGCTCCTCGTTCCGCGACTGGGCAAGCGAACAGACCAGCGCGCCGCATGCGGTCGCGGAGGCCGTCTTTGGCGCACCAGGTCGGGAGCGCCGTCGAGCGACCGTACGCCCGGTCTGACCTGTTCGCGAAGCGGCGCGACCTGACGCACGGTGGGCGGAGTTCGTGACCGCGCGAGCGTAGGCCGGGTAGGGAAACACGGTCGTCGGTCCCGAACGCCCACCATGCGGTCGACGCGCTTGGCGAACGCGGTCGCCGGCAAGAACGCCCCCGAGACGCCAACGGGGGCAACCTCCGCGACAGCCGGTCTCGGAGACCGCGCCGGCCGACCGGCCGCTGGTGCTCCCGCCGTGGCACATGCGAAGCCTGAGACGGCCCGCGCCGTGCGGAACCCAGATGGGCGCCGTCATGGGAATTGACCTTCGCCCTGGACCCGCGGAATGCCACCCTACCATCGCGTGCCGCTGGCGCCGTGTTTCTGGAACGTACAGTCCCGTGCGGGGCGCGCGCCGGGGCCTCGTCGTCCGCGGCTCCGCTGGCGCGCTCCTATGGTTCGCGGCCGGCATGGTCTCGGCGGCCTCAGTCAGCACCCTGCAAGGAGCGGACGAGGAATCACGATGGTCGACAACAACAGCCGCTACTCGCTGATGGTGTTCGGCGAGGAATCCAAGCACTGGGACAGCTGTCACGCGGCAGGGGTCGCGTTCATCGGCTGTGACGACGTGGGCGATCTGCGACAGCTCCAGAACAAGGACCAGCTGAGACAGCGCGGTCTTGGCATGCACGACGCGCTTGCGTGCTGGGAGGAGGTATTACCGAAAGTTGTGGATCGGGGGACGTGAGACAGGTGGCGTATCCTTTTCATCGGAGTAACAGTTTGTAATTCCATTCCCCGTGAAACTCATCGCGGACCAGCGCGAGTGCGTCCATCTCTTCCTTGGTCACCGTAACGCCCCCTGGAATACTCCCCGGTGTCGAGTTCGGCCCGGATCTGCAGCCCGGTTGCCGTCCGGACGTTGCCGAGCGGTCAACGATGGTCTCATAGGTCGTCGTCTTCGGCGAGGCGGACGGCGCCACGCCGTTCGCGCCCCTGATGACGGCGGGAGAGCCGCCGGCGGTCGACATCGATCCGCGCGGCGACCTGGCGGCGCTGCCCTACTCGAGCGGCACCACCGGCATGCCGAAGGGCGTCATGCTGACGCTCTACAACCTGGTCGCCAACGTGGCCCAGATCGCGCCGTGCAGTCGCACCCGGCGGTCGCCGACGCCGCCGTCGTCGTACCCAGCCCCGACGAGGAGGCCGGCGAGGTGCCCAAGGCGTTCGTGGTGCTGCGCTAGGGCGCCGCCGCGACCCCGGACGAGATCATGCCGCATGTGGCCGCGCAGGTCTCGCCGCAGAAGCGGATGCGCCGGGTCGAGTTCATCGACGCGATCCCGAAGGTGCCTTCCGGGAAGGTATTTGGTTAGCGGGTGATCTGCCAATGAATACGGGCTGAGAGTGGGCTCGAGGCGAGGAAGTTGGTTGGAGCGACAGCGTGTTCAAGCGAGTGCCTCCATGGTTGCGATTCCGCGGGAGACCGGAGGCCATCGCACGGGAACGCACGGGTCTGGCCTGTCGGCGAAAGTCCGGTGGTGACCGAGCGCAGAGCAGTCGGGACTCTCCCCCTACGGCGGCGCGCGGCCGGGACCGGTCACGCGTCGCGGCGGCCGTGTGCGGACGTTGACCGCCTATGCGGTCGGCGGCGGAAGGCCGAGGAGCTCGGGGACGGCGGGTTCGGGGGCGCGCACCAGCGCGGCGATCAGCGGAGGCAGGTCGAGGCCGCGTTGGCGGGCGGTGCGCACGATGCTGGCGAGCACCTGCTGGGTGTCGGCACCGTGGCGGGTGCGGTTGCCGCCGCACACCTTGCGGATGACC
>MKWU01002762.1_pt1 | contig 25075 bp, 26 predicted proteins | sample 809101 | NCBI WGS metagenome assembly MKWU01 (sample SAMN05860141, study PRJNA318959) | sponge metagenome | host: Aplysina aerophoba | place: Slovenia: Piran, Adriatic Sea, Gulf of Piran | collected 2013-05-07 | reverse complement strand
AGTCGGCGGGGCGCCTGGCGGGGATCCCCCGCGAGTCGCGTAGCCGTTCGTAGTAGGCGAGAAGACGCTCGGTCACGTGGGGCCAGGAGTACTCCTCGACGCGGTGCGCTCCGGCCGCCGCCAGTCGCCGGCGCTGCAGCGGGTCGCTGACGAGCGCGCTCAGCGCATCCGCGAGAGCGAAGGGATCCTTCGGACGTACGAGCAGTCCGTCGCGGCGGTGGGTGACGACGGAGGCGTAACCCTCGATGTTGGAGGCGACGACCGGCACGCCCGACGCCATCGCCTCGAGCAGGACGTAGCCCTGCGACTCATGGCCGACGGCGGGTGAGCAGACGATGTCGGCGCTGCGGTAGTAGCTCGCGAGCTCCTCGTGCGGAACGCGGCCGACGAAGTGAACGCCGCGGCGCCCCATGCGCTCCACCGACGCCCGGTAGCGGCCGAGCGCCCGCTCGTTCGGTCCGACCACCACCAGCCGCGTGCGCGGGTCGCGGGCGTTCACGGTACCGAAGGCGCGGATCAGGTAGGAGAGCCCCTTGCGCTTCTCGGCCCGGCCGACGTAGAGGATGTTGAACATGCCGTCGTCGAGCTCGGGGCGTCGCGCCACCGACGGGTCCCGGAAGCGGCCGACGTCGATGCCGTTGGGGATGATGTTGTAGAACCCCGGGAAATAACGCCCCACGTAGTTGGCCGCGGGCGGCGAGACGGCGATCTTCCCGTCGACCTCCCGGAACCAGCGCTTCAGCAATCTGCGGCCGTAGGAGTAGAGACGGTTGCCGCCGTCCTTGGTCGCGTGGAAGGTGCCCACGGTGATCGTCTCGGGATTGGCGGCGCGCGCGTGGCGGAGCGCCTGCAGGGGGAGCACCGGCATCAGCGGCTCGTGCACGTGGACCACGTCGTAGCGACCGGCGGCGAGGAGTGCGCGCACCTTCTGCCCCAGTCGCGGATTGAGCGAGATGCGCGCCGTCGAGCCGGAGGCCGGGATCGGTCTGGGGCGCCCGACGATCGTGATTCCGGCCTCGTGGGGGTCGGCGGTGCCGGGGGCGAGGATCCGGGTCTCGTGCCCGCGTTCGAGAAACTCGCGCCGGAGCTGGGCGACGTGATTGTTCACGCCGCCCGGTGTCTGCCAGTCGTATGGCGAGACGAGGGCGATCCTCACCGCGCCCCTCCGCCCGTCGGCATCCCGATCGAGCGCAGCCGCCCCCTGGCCCGCGAGAGCGGGGGCCCGAGGATGCGTCGGGGCGTCACGGAGAGGCCGCGGACCTGCTGCCGGGCGAGTGTCCGCCAGCCGATCGCGGAGAGGGGGACGGGTGCCAGCAGCCGGCCCTCGGTCTCCCCGGCCGCGAGCGCCGACCGCAGCTCGGCGATGGTCGACCCCAGGAAGAGAGTCGCCGCCCGTCCCACCTCCGGCAGGAAGTGGGCGTCGGAGCCACCCGTCTCCGGCAAGCGGAACGACTCGCGGTTCAGGCGCCGCGCCTTGCGCTCCGTGACCCGCGCCGCCAGCGAGCCGCTGGCCAGTTCGATGCCGTCGGGCCGAAGCTCCGGAGCGCCGGTCGCCAGCAGGCGCCGGAGGGCGCGCTCGCCGATCGAGCGCGTGAGGTACGAGAACGGGTGCGGCACGACGGCGATCCCACCCAGGCGGTGGATCTCGCCCACGGTCTCGTCGAGCGGGCGGAGGGGTCTCAGCGGGGAGTCGACATCGAGTGCGAGGAGGTGGCCGGAGCGCGTCGTCAGCTCGATGCCCGTCATGAGCTCGAAGCAGTAGCTCCCGCGCGCGTGGATCTCTCTCGCGGCGAGCGCGCCCCCGATGTCGTCGTGGTCGGTGACGGCGATGATGTCGAGCTCGGTCTCGTGCTCGACGTAATCGAATATGGTGCGGGCATCCATCATTCCGTCGCCCGCGGAGGTGTGGACCTGGAGGTCGGCGAGTCCGTAGCGCCGCGGAGGCGTGGCGCCACCAGCTCCCCGGGCCGCGCCCGGCGTCTCGTTGCGGGGGTCGGTCCCAGCCATCGCGCCGCATTGTACGGCCGCGGCACCGTCTTCAGCGCGGAATGCGATTCCAGACGGGCGTGAGCGCGAACCACTGCTCCGGCGCAGCCCGGATTCCGCCCTCCAGCCGCTTAACCAGCAGGCGCATGCCCTCGACGGTGTCGGCGGTCCGGTCTCCCGTGCGCGGGATGGCCAGCGGCGGCTCGATCACGATGCGGTAGCGCGCGACGCCCCGGCGGTAGACGAAGCCCACGACGAGGGTGGCCCCCGTTCGCCGCGCGAGCTCGACGGCGCCGTGCGGCAGGGGCGCGCGCTCCCCGAAGAAGGGGGTGGAGCGCCCGCTCCCCAGCACGTCGCGGTCGGCGAGTATCGCGAGCGCACCGCCGGCGCGAATATGCGCGACCGCGCGGCGCATCCCCGCGCGGTCAACAGGCACGAACGACACGCCGGTGTGCCCGCGCACGCCGTGCACCAGGTCGTGGAGGCGCCTGGGGGCGAGCGGCTCGGTCAGCACCATCGGCGCGATGCCGAAGGGTCCGAGCGCCTGCACGATCATCTCGGGGTTGCCGAGGTGGGCCGACACCATCACGACGCCGCAGCCGCGATCCCACGCCCGGAAGAGGTGCTCCAGGCCCTCGTAGGACTCCACCTCGGCGAAGGAGGCCGCCGGATCGAGATGGGAGTAGCGCGCCAGGTCGGCGTAGTAGAGAGCGGCGGAGCGCACGGCACCGCGCGCGGCGGTATCCACCGCCGGTTTCGCCGCGCCGAGACCAAGGACGTGGCGCATGTGGTCACGCGTGGTCGATCGCAGCCCCGGAGAGGTGGCCCATGCGAGGCGCGCCGCGGCGCCGGCGACGGCGTAGAGCACTCGTACCGGGATCCAGCGGCCGGACTTGACCGCGAGCCAGAGCGCCACGTAGCGCACCACGGGCTCTCTCGCTACTGCCGTGCAGCCGCGGCCGGCTCGAGCCAGAGGTCGCGGAAGATGTACCACTGCGCGGGGTCAGCCCGGATCTCTGTCTCCAGCACGCGGAAGGTCGCCTGCATGAGATCCGCCACGTCGCGGTCGGTGTCCCCGCTCGGTTCGAAGTCGATGGGAATGATGCGGGCCCGGACGTGGTCGCTCCAGGAGTCGCGGCGCGGCAGCATTCCGCAGATGACCGGGGCTCCGGCCCGAAGGGCGAGGCGCGCGAAGCCGTCCGCGACCCCCGCCGGGGCGCCGAAGAAGTCGACGCGGGCGCCCGCCTCCGCTTGGGGGATGTCGACGTGCAGCGCGGTGATCTCGTTGCGGCGGAGCGCTCGGAGCACGCGTGGACCGGGGCGGTCGGCCGGGACGATCGTGAGGCCGAGCCGCTCGCGCGATCCCAGGATCAGGCGGTCGAGGCGCGGGTTGCGGAAGCGATCGGCGACGGTCGTCACCGGGACGCCGCCCGCGGCGAGGCCGACCGCCCCGACGTCCCAGAGGCCGTAGTGGGGCGTGACCAGGACGGCACCGTTGCCCGTGCGACTGGCCGCGAGCAGGTCCCAGTCGTCGAAGTCGAAGCGGGCGCGCACCTCCTCCGGGCGGGCGCCGAGCAGCCGGATGAAGTCGACGAGGTAGGCGCCGTAGTTCGCAAAGGAGCGCCTCGCCAGGCGCCGTGCCGCGGACGCGTCGCCACCTGCGACGCGCATCATGTTGCCGACGCAGCGCCGCCGGCCGCCCCGCCACGCATAGTAGGCGAGCACGCCGCCCGCGCGCGCGAGCGCGTACGAGACGGGCCGCGGCAGCGCCCGGGCCAGCAGCGTGCCCAGCCGCACCGCGGCGTAGGTGACCACGGCGCGCTCGCTACTCCGCCGAGCCGTGTGTCGTCGCGGCCTCCGCCCCCTCCGGCTGCTCGCCCGCGATGAAGGACTCGAGTCGGTCGCGGGCGACGTCGTCGTGCCACTGCACGGGAGGGGACTTCATGAAGTACGCGGACGGCTCGAGCAGCGGACCCGCCTGGCCACGATCGAGCGCGAGCTTGGCGCAGCGGATCGCGTCGATCACGACGCCCGCGGAGTTCGGGCTGTCCCAGACCTCGAGCTTGGTCTCCACGGTCAGCGGCACGTCGCCGAAGGTCGTGCCCTCCATCCGGATGTGGCACCACTTGCGGTCCTGCAGCCAGGGGACGTGATCGGAGGGGCCCACGTGCACGTCGCCGGCCGGCATCTCGAAGTCGATCTGGGAGGTGACGGCGTTCGTCTTGGAGATCTTCTTCGACTCGAGCCGCTCCCGCTCGAGCATGTTGAGGAAGTCGGTGTTGCCGCCGAAGTTGAGCTGGTAGGTGCGGTCGAGGCGGACGCCGCGATCGGCGAACAGGCGGGTCATGGTGCGATGCAGGATCGTGGCGCCCACCTGCGACTTGATGTCGTCGCCGATGATCGGCAGCCCGTGCTCCTGGAAGCGCCTCCCCCAGTCGTCCTGCCGCGCGATGAAGACGGGAATGCAGTTGATGAACGCACACCCCGCCTGCAACACCTGCTCGACGTACCACTTGGTGGCCGACTCCGATCCGACCGGGAGGTAGTTGATCACGACGTCGGTCCCGGTGTCCCGCAGGATGCGGACGATGTCGGCCGTCTCGCCGGGTGCCTTCTGGATCACGTCGGAGAGGTAGCGTCCGAGACCGTCGTGCGTCATGCCGCGGTCGACCCGCACGCCCGTGGTCGGGACGTCGGCGAAGCGAAAGGTGTTGTTCGGTGGCGCGTAGATCGCCTCCGCCAGGTCGGCGCCCACCTTGTTGGCGTCGACGTCGAAGGCGGCGGTGAAACGGATGTCGCGGATGCGGTAGCCGCCGAGAACGGGGTGCATGAGGCCCGGTATCGACTGCCCGTCCTCCGCGTCGCTGTAGTACTCGATGCCCTGCACCAGCGACGAGGCGCAGTTGCCCACGCCGATGATGGCGACCCTGATTTCGCTGTCCATTGGCTCGCTCTCCGTTCTCTATGACCGCTGCCGTGCCGGCGGTCGTCGTCGCGCGGAACGGTAGTCGAAGCCCCGCGATACGACAAATACATGTAACGTGTGTGAAACATAGGTAATGGGCATGCAAGAAGGATGCGACCGTGTCCGACCACCGCTCCGGCGACCAGGCATCGCTGCTCGACGTGCGGCTGCGTCAGCTCTCGTATCTGCGGGAGATCGCCCGCTCGGGCGGGGTGACGCCGGCCGCGGCGAGGCTCGGGGTGAGCCAGCCTTCCCTCTCCCGCTCGCTGGCGAGCCTGGAGCGCCGCGTGGGGGTCCGGCTCGTCGAGCGCGACGGCCGTGGACGCCGCCTGACCGGGGAGGGGGAGGACGTCCTGGCCTTCGCGGAGCGGGTGGCGGCGCAGGTGGAGGCTCTCCGGGAGCAGCTCGGAGAGCGCGCGCGAGGGGAGCGCGGGACGCTGCGTGTGGGCATGATCGATGCCGCGAGCCTCTACGTGCTCCCCGGCGTCGTGCGCGACTTCGGGACACGGTTCCCCGGCGTCGATCTCAGGCTCAGCGTCGACACGAGCGGCGCCCTGCTCGATCGGTTGCGCCACTTCGATCTGGATCTCGCGTTCGTGGTCGGCCCGGCGGACAGCGACCTCTGGGGCGTGGAGGTCGAGCGGGAGCCGCTCTGCCTCTACGCTCCGCGGGGGTCGCCAGGCGATCCGGCCGACTCCGACTGGGCTCTCTACCCGAGGGGCCAGCGCACGCGCGGCCTCATCGACGCGGGGCTGGCCGCGCTCGGCATCAAGCCGCGGGTCACGCTGGAGAGCCACAATCCGGAGGTCCTGCGGCAGATGGTCGCACTCGGCCTCGGATGGAGCGTCCTGCCGCCCCCAGTCGTCGAGCGGGGGGCCGACGCACTCCCGCGCGGTCAACCGATCGCGGAGCGCGTGCTCGTGGGCGTGCGGCGCGCCGACGCGCCGTCCCACCCCCGGCGTGATGCCTTCTTGGAGCTCGCCTTGCGTGCCCGCCGGGGCGGGACGACGGCTGAGGTCGGTCGCCCCGCTCGCGGGTCAGGCGTCGGGGACCGCTAGGCTTGCGCCTTCTGGATCTTGAACATCTTCGTCGCGCAGGTCGGGCAGGTGCCCTGCACGGCGGGACGGCCGTTCTTCATGGTGATGGACGAGGCGTTGCTCATCTCGCGCTTCTCACGGCACTTCAGGCAGTACGCTTCCATCGTCCTCCTCCGGCCGAAGCCTCCCGGCGCGTGCTCGGCGCTCGGGTATCGCCCGCCCGCCCCCCGGCGGGCACCTGCTACTCCTAATGGGTAGCCCGGTGGGTGTCAACGACAGCGCCGGCGATCGCGAGACCCCTCCCCGCCGATCACCCGCTCGCTCCGCCGCCGCTCGCCGCCGCGGCGCCCTCCCCGCGCTGGCTGGCCGGCAGCACGCGGTAGGGGTGCCAGACGTCGGGGATCCCCGTTGCCACGAGCAGAGCGACGAGGTGTCCGTCGGGTCCGTAGCATCGCGCCCTCCGGCCGCGGGGCGCGACGCGGTGCGGCCAGTGGCGCCTCGTGCGAATGTCGCGCCCGACCCTCAACTCCGCGACCGCTTCGTCGGCGACGATCAGGGCGGGCCAGCTGGTCAGCACGGCGTCGGGAGCGTGCACCAGCGTCTCGACATCGTCCGCCCGGAGCCGCTCCACCGCGACGTCGAGAGGTACCGACTCCTCAGCCCGGAAGGGCCCGACGCCGAGGCGTTTGAGCGCGCGGAGGTGTGCGCGGCACCCGAGGGCACGCCCGAGGTCGCGTGCGAGGGAGCGCAGATAGTAGCCGCGCCCGCACTCCACCTCGAGCGTCACGAGCGGCGCCTCGCCCGTCGCCCGCTCGAAGCCGAGAAGATCGACGGCGTAGGTGACGACTTCTCGCTCCTCGAGGTCGAGCGGCGCTCCCGAGCGGGCCGCCCGGTAGGCGGGGACGCCGCCCCGCTTCACCGCCGAGTAGGCGGGGGGTCGTTGCCACTGCTCCCCGCGAAAGGGGCCGAGCCCCCGCTCCACCTGTTCGCGGGTGATGGCAGTGGCGTCACCCCGGGCGACGACCTCGCCCTCGCCGTCGTCGGTGTCGGTCTCGGCTCCGAGCTCGATGGAGGCGTGGTAGCGCTTGGGCGCCCCCAGCACCTCCTCGACGAGGCGGGTCGCTTCCCCGAGCGCGACCGGTAGCACGCCGGTGGCAGCGGGGTCGAGCGTCCCGGCGTGGCCCACGCGCCGGATGCCGGCCGCGCGGCGGACGGCACGGACGACGTCGAAGGAGCTATGCCCTGCGGGCTTGTCGATGTTGAGGAAGCCCCGCATGCTCGGTCGCCCCGCGTCAGCGCCCCGCCCCGTCACGGGGACGGTTGATCGGTCTCGTGTTCGTTCGCACCCGCGCCGTGCGGCGCGCCGTGCGCCAGCTCGCGCATCAGGGCCGTGACCCGGCTCCCCTCGCCGATGGAGTGATCCGCGAGAAAGCGCAGGCGCGGCACGCGGCGGACTCGAAGCTCGCGTGCCAGCTCGCGGGTCAGGAGCGGTCCTGCGCGGCCGAGCGCCGCCAGGATCCCCTCCTCGCGCAGTCTCGTGTCGACCTCGCCGCCGTCGCCGAGGCTCAGCACCGAGACGTAGACGCGCGCGGTGGCGAGGTCGGGCGCCACCTCCACGCGCGTCAGCGATACCAGGCCGCCGTCCAGGGCCGGGTCCTTGAGGCGACGCTGGATCAGCTCGGCGAGCGTCGACTGCACGAGGTCGGCGAGCTTCTCCGTCCGGCGGCTCATCGCCTCACCTGCCAGACTCTGACGCGTCGCCGGGACGCGTGCGCTCCGACGTCTGTGGTGCGATCGGGCGGGGCTTCGAGCCGCGCCGCGATCAGCGTGTCTGCTCCAGGTGGTAGGTGACGATTTCGTCGCCCTCCTCGAAGTCGGTGAAGCCGCCGATCATGATCCCGCACTCGAAGCCGGCGGTGACCTCGCGAGCGTCGTCGTCGACGCGACGCAGCGAGTCGATCTCGCCCTCGTGCAGCTGCTCGCCGCGACGCAGCACCCGCGCCTTCGATCCGCGGCGGACCGCTCCGTCTCGCACATAGCAGCCGGCGATGGCGTTGCGCCTCCCGCGACGGAAGACGGCGCGTACCTCGACGACGGCGTCCTGTCGTTCCTCGAAGATCGGCTCCAGCAGGCCGGAAACCGCCAGGCGGACGTCGTCCAGCATCTGGTAGATGACGTCGTAGAGCCGGATCTCCACGCCCTCCTGCGTTGCCAGGCGGCGCGCCCCCAGCTCCGGGCGCGTGTTGAAGCCGAGGATGACGCCCTGTGAGGCAACGGCGAGGTTCACGTCGGACTCGTTGATGGAGCCGGCCGCGGCGTGGATCACCTTGACGTTGACCTCGTCGACCGCGAGTTCCTCGAGCGAGCGCACGAGCGGCTCCACCGAGCCCTGCACGTCGGTCTTCAGCACCACGTTGAAGTCGCGGACGTTGCCGCTGTGAATCTCGCCGAAGAGGGTGTCGAGCGAGACGGCCCCCGCGCTCTCGCCTCCGGCCTCCGCGGCCCGCCGGCGCTCCTCGGCGAGGCGGCGGGCCGCGCGGTCGCTCGCTACCACGACCGTGCGCTCCCCGGCGGGCGGCACCTCGGAGAGCCCGAGCACGGCCGCCGGCACCGAGGGCCCTGCTTCCCGGAGGCGCTCGCCCCGCTCGTCGGTCATCGCCTTGACGCGTCCGTGGGCGTAACCGGCGAGGATCGCGTCGCCGACATGGAGCGTACCCGTCTGGACCAGGACGGTAGCAACGACGCCCCGGTGGGGGTCGGTTGCGGCCTCGAGCACGATCCCCGTCGCCGCGCGCTCCGGGCTGGCGGCGAGCTCCTGCAGATCGGCGACGAGCTGCACGTTCTCAACCAGCGTCGCGATGCCCTCGCCCGTCTGCGCGGAGATCGGCACCACCACCTGTTCTCCTCCGAACTCCTCCGGGACGAGCCCGACCTCCATCAGCTGCTGCTTCACGCGGTCCGGATTCGCGTTTCCGGTGTCGATCTTGTTGATGGCGACGACGAGCGGGACGCCAGCGGCGCGCACGTGGTCTATCGCCTCGCGCGTCTGCGGCATGACCCCGTCATCGGCGGCGACGACGACGATGGCGACGTCGGTGACCTGCGCGCCGCGCGCGCGCATCTGCGTGAAGGCCTCATGCCCCGGGGTGTCGATGAAGGTGATCGGCCGCCCGTCGGGCGCGGTCGTTCGGTAGGCCCCGATGTGCTGAGTGATACCGCCGGCCTCGCTGGCCGCCACCTGCTCCTCGCGGATGCGATCCAGCAGGGTCGTCTTCCCGTGGTCGACGTGGCCGAGGACGGTGATGATCGGCGGACGCGGCCGGAGGTCTGGACCATCCTCCTCGATGATGCGCCGCGAGGTCGTCGCGCGGCCGCCCTCACCCGCCTCCTCGCCCGCCTCCTCGGGTGCCGTCGGCGCGGTCGCTACGAGCGCCGGAGCGGCGTTCGCCTCCTCGGGCGCAAATCCGAAGTCGCTCGCGACGATGGCGGCGGTGTCGAAGTCCACGACCTGGTTGATGGTGGCCATGACGCCGTTCTTCATCAGCTCCTTGATCACGTCGATGGGCGTGACGCTGAGCAGGTCGGCAAGATCCTTGACCGTGATGGCGTCGGGAATGCGGACGGGGGATTCGGCCTGCGTCATCTGCTCGCTCCCTCTGTCGGTCGGGTCGGCGGGCCCCCGGGGGCGCCTCCGCGCGCGCCCGGTTCGTCGCCGAGAGCACCGAGCGCCGAGGGGGCGACCGCCGCGACCGGCGATCGCAGCGCGCGCGCCAGCAGCGCGGGCTTGCTCAGGACGCGGCGCCGGCAGGACGGGTCGTCGCACAGGTAGGCCCCGCGGCCCTCCGCTCGCCCGCCGGGGTCGGCCTGGACGGAGCCGTCCCGCCCGCGTACGAGGCGGGTCAGCTGGCTCTTCGCGCGCTTGGCCCGGCAGGCGACGCAGCTGCGCTGCGGCCGGTGCCGGATCGGGTCCGGCGCGTAGGGCGGGCGATGTCTGGTGGTGGCCTCCTGTGGCGTGTCGCTACTCCTCCTCGTCCGTGTAGTCGTCTCCGTACTCCCCGTGGAGCTCGGCGAGTCCCTCCTCGATCTCCTCCTCGTCGATCTCGAAGCGTCGTCCTTCGCGCGCCGCGGCCGGGGTACGCTCGGCACCGGCGGCACGTCCGCCGCGCCCGCCGGTCCGCCGCTGGCGCCGCTGGGGCCGGCGGTCCTCCGGCTCCTCCTCGCGCGCCAGGCCGGAGATCTCCTCGGCGAAGCGCAGGCCGGTGGTCGGTGCCGCGGGCTGGGCCCGGGGAGGCGTCGGAGGCGCCTCTGCGACGGGCGCAGCAGCCTCCTCCTCCTCCACGAAGCCGGCCAGCACCTCCTGCTCCGGTGTCAGCGCGGGCTCGGCATCGGCCGGAGCCGCGGCCGGAGCGGCCGGTGGCGATGATCCGGGAAGCCCCGGACGCTGGTAGTCGGCACCGGCCGCGACCGGCGCCGGAAGCGGGGGCAGCGAGGGCTCGGGCGCCACGTCCGCGCGAGGGATGGCCTCCATGTTCGGCTCCGGCGGCGGGTAGAGGTCTGCCCCGGAGCCGATCAGCGAGCCTTCCGCCTGGATGTCGATCCGGCGGCCCGTGAGCTTGGCGGCGAGGCGCGCGTTCTGGCCCTCCTTGCCGATGGCGAGGGTCATCTGCTTGTCCGGCACGGCGACGAACGCCGTCTTCGTCTCGGCATCCAGCCTCACAGAGACGACCTCGGCGGGGCGCAGTGCGCTGGTCACGAACACGGCGTCGTTCGGATCCCAGCGGATCAGGTCGATCCGCTCGCCGTTGAGCTCGTTCACGATGTTCTGGATGCGCGAGCCGCGTATCCCGATCGTGGCTCCGATCGGATCGATGCCGTGCTGGCGGGAGATCACCGCCACCTTGGAGCGGTATCCGGGATCGCGCGCGATTCCCATCACCTCCACCGTGCCGCGCGCGATCTCGGGCACTTCGAGCTCGAGCAGCCGCCGGACGAGTTCCGGGTGCGAGCGCGAGATCACGACCTGCGGACCCTTCGAGGCGCGGTAGACCTCCTTCACGTAGACGCGCAATCGCTGGCCCACGCGGTAGTGCTCCGGTCGCACCTGCTCGGACATGGGAAGTACGGCCTCGGTGCGTCCGAGGTCGATGATGACGTGGCGTCCCTGCTCGACGCGGAGGACGGTGCCGGAGACGAGCTCACCCTCCTTGCCGGTGAACTCACTGTAGACCGCCTCGCGCTCCGCCTCGCGCAGTCGCTGCAGCACGACCTGCTTCGCGGTCTGGGCGGCGATGCGCCCCGTGCTCGGGCTCTGGGGTATCGGCTCCAGTACCTCGCCCCCCCGGTCGAGGCCGGGGGGGGCCCCCGCCGCCGCGCCCCCCGGTTCGAGGCCGGGGTGGCCCATCGCGGCTGCCCGCTCGGGCGAGATCTGCAGCTCGTCGTCCTCGATCTCCTCCTCGGTGACCACCTCGTAGCGCCGCCAGGCGTCGATCTCGCCGGAGTCGCGGTCGATCTTCACGACGACGTCGGCATAGAGGAGGTCGTCGTTCTTGAACGCCGATGCCATCGCCGACTCGACCGCGTCGAAGACGGTGTCGGTGTCGAGGCTCTTCTCGGCCGAGAGCTGCGTGATCGCGACGACGAAATCGTTCTTCATGGTCTCTCCGGTGCCGCTCAAGGGGCCGCGAACGGATGGTGGCCGCGCGCCGGGCCAAAAAAAAGACGTGGGCGCCGCCCACGTCATCCTCGAGAGGCGACGCCGGTGGTGATCCTAGCACGCGCCCACGACCCCCTCAAGCTGCAGTCCCGGCCGGCAGGTGGGGATGGGGTCAGCGCAGAGGCGAGAAGTCCGTCGGCTGGAGCAGGCGGTTCTCGCTGTGACTCACGATGGGCCCGTCGCGCTCGGACTCCTCGTACGCCTCGCGCCACTCGGGGTCGGCGCTGAAGGCGGCCCACGCGCGCTCACGCTGAGCGACGTCGTCGAACGCGAGCAGGTAGACGAGTTCGCCGTAGCGTCCACCCGCGTAGTTGGTCCAGTACCCGATGTTCCGCATCCCGTGCTTCTCGAAGAGGCGGGTCGTGTGGTCTCGGAAACGGGCGAGCATCGCCTCCCGCCGTCCCGGGAGGGCCGTGTAGACGCGGAGTTCGTAGATCACCGTGGGGCTCCCTCGCTCCGCCGCGGGACGGCGGTGTCGTGGCGACCCTACAGCGCGCGCGGCCGCCGTGCTGCGCGGCGCGCGGGGCGGGAGGCGCCGGGCGTGCCCGGATGGTGAGACCGTTGCGGCCCGAGCGACGCTACGTTGTCTCGCCCGGGGCGATGTCGCGATGCATCAGCAGCAGGTCGTAGGTCTCGCCGTTCGTGTCGCTGACCTGATCGTGCAAGACGGCGACCGGGACGAAGGCGAGCGCCCGGAAAGTCCGCATCGCGGCGATCTGGTCCAGAGTCATCTGCGTCGTGACGCGGCGGACGCCGAGTCCCTGGGCGAGCGTGAGACCCTCGGAGGCGAGGCGGTGGCCGAGACCCCGTCCCCGCCGCGACTCGCCGACGACGACGTGGAGATTGGCGATGTGCCGCATCCAGATGGCCTCGTGCCGGGCCACCGCTCCGAAGCCGATGATCTCGCCCGCCTGCGTAGCGAGGATCACCGACGCCAGGCCGAGCAGGACGTCGTCGACCCAGCCGTTCACGCCCTCGACCGTTGTGATGTCGGTCGGCAGGAACATCAGGTCGTGCTTGGGGACCGACCGCGCGAACGCCAGCACCGCGTCGGCGTCGCCGGGCTCCATGTAGCGAAGCGCAACGGTGTCCCCGTTGATGGAGACCGTCGGGAGGGCGTCCGGCGCACCACCGGTCACCTCGTCACCTCGCTCCCTAGGCCGCGCCGGCGGCTACTCGCCGCTCGGCCGCGCGTAGGCGTGCCTGCCGGCCACCATACCGCACCGGTGTCCGCAACCCCTCCCTCAGGAGCGCGGGTACTGATCGATCGAGACGTGGCGCTCGGCGAAGAGCCAGCGCCCATCGACGCGCTTCAGGGCGTCGCGGTAGATGCCGGTCCTGTCGACACGGGGCCCGGCGTCCTCCAGCGCGATCAGGAGGATGTAGCAGGTGTGGGTCGCCTCGTCGCCGTCTCCCGTGATGACGTGGTTCGTCGTCCAGTGCCGCAGCGGGGAGCGCCGCGCCCATCGCTCCCAGGTCCGCTCGAAGTGCCGGACTAGTTGTGCCCGCCCGCGCGACACGGCGCCGGTATCGCCGACAAACAGGCCGTCCTCGGTGAAAGTCGCCGCCACCGCGGCGGCATCGCGCGTCACGTCGAGTTCCCAGCTGTAGCGAGCGGCCAGCTCGATGATCTCGCGGCGGTCGCCGTCGCTCAGGCTCATCGCTACCTCGACGGATGCGCGCTCAGTCTACGCCGCTGCCCCATACGGCTGGGCGCTGCTCGACGCGGCCTCCGGCGCTGCGGTGGTGGCAGGCGCTAGGATCGCTCGTGGAGGGGTGCCCGAGTGGTTTAAGGGAGCGGCCTTGAAATCCGTCGTGTGTTTCGACGCACCGTGGGTTCGAATCCCACCCCCTCCGCCAATTTCAAACCTGCGACGGCCTCTGCGGGGCGTTCGGCGCCACTCGTTCGGTGATCACAAGCCTGATCAGTTGTAGGCATTTCGTAGGCATTCGCCGTCAATGCGGCACGACTGCCGCCGATGATATTCTGCGAGCCTCTGGTCCGGGGACACCGCTCCCTCTGCCGAGACCGGAGAGACGCAAGCGCCTTGAATCTGCGACCTCCTGACCCCCAGATTGGCTTGCCGCGCGCACGGACGCGCACCACTGCGCACACAGGTTTGATTCCGGCGGCGAGAACGTACGCATACGCACGGACGCGCAGGTCCGCGCACCGGCGAAAGGGACCACGAAAGGGACCATGAGGGCGACTGATATGGAGTGCCTCGGTGTCAAGCGCACCCACCGGAGGCCGCCGATCCCCCATCGCCCCGGACGCGACCGCTCCCGCCTCCAGGGTTGGTATCTCTCCCTTCGGACCTCCTCTCGCTCAGGCGGCCATCCGGTGCTCGGCCCCAATGCGCAGCACCGCCCACAGGTAGCCCACGAGCTCGCGCGCCACGGCGACGGTCGCCACGGGCGAGCGTTTCCCCTGCTCGGTCAGCAGCCGGAAGCGGCGGTGCAGACGTCGCTGCGCCCCCTCCGCCATCGACACCGCCCAGCCCGGCTGCCCCTCCCGGCGCCGGCGCAGGCCCACTCCCACCCGGGGCGGGTGCCGGTAGTGCCAGGCGCTCTCCACCAGCACGCGGCGGACGTGGTTGTTGCCCGCCTTCGTGATCTCGCCCCGACGCTGGCGGGCGCCGCTGCTGTATTCGCTGGGTGTGAGCCCGAGGTAGGACATCAGTTGCCGGGCGCTCCCGAACCGGCTGACGTCTCCGAGTTCAGCGAGAAGCGTCATCGCCGTGACGGTGTCCACCCCGTGGAAGCAACGCAGGAGTCCCACCGCCTCGCGGTAGTCGTCTCCCTCCGCGCAGGCGAGCAGCTCCTGCTCCAGCGTCCGCGCCCGCTCCTCCGCCGCCTCGAGTGTGCGCAGGTAGCCGTCGAAGGTCGCCTGCGCCGCCGGGTGGTCGAAGCTGAGCCTGCGCAGCCAGGCGCGATGCTCTAGGGTCCAGTTCCTCCTGCCGTAGCTGAGCCCGCGGCGCAGCAGCAGCTTCGCGAGCCGGTGCTGCGCCCGCTTGCGGTCGGCAACCGCGTCCTCGCGCGCCCGGGAGAGGTCGCGCACCGCCTCCTGCTCGGGGGTCGGAGCATGGACCTCGGTGAGAAGCCCCGCCCGCAGCAGCTCTGCCAGGTTCCGCGCGTCGCGCCGGTCGGTCTTCACCCGGTCGCCCGGCTTGCGCGGGATCAGCGCCGGGGCGATGACCCGGCAGTCGATGCCCTTCGCCCGGAGCTGGCGCATCAGCGCGAAGCCAGTGGGACCCGCTTCGTAGCATGCGACGACCGAACCCGGTGTCCCGCGCAGGAGCCGCCTGGCGAGGCTGGCCACCGCCCTCGGCTCGTTCGCGAGGCCCCACTCCTCCCGCTGCGCCCCTCCCGGACCGAGTACCGCCACACGGATCGTGCGCGCGTGTACATCCATCCCCACGTACGTCGTCTGCTTCTCCATACCTCATCCCCTCCCTGATCCCGTTCTGCGTCCACACGCAGAACCACATCAGTGAATCGGAGTGAGGCGCTCCATACGGTCTAGAATCGCGTCCGAGGCGGTGGAGACGCAGTGGAATCTGGCTCCAAGATCTCCAACTGCCGACGCTCCCTCATCCCGAGCCCGCGCATTGGTCGGCCTCCGGCCTCGTCCGGCAACTCGGGTGAATCGGCCTCCGCGGTGAGTAGCGACCGACCGTTGGTGGTCCGCGCCACTTCTCGACTCTTGGCTCCCTCAGTCCTTCGACTGAGGAGGGCGACCGGACACTGCGCCAGCGAGCGGCGCAGTGCGCGCGCCATGCGTTCGAGCCGACACGACTGCCACTGTGCAAAGGGCCCTCGGCTCAACGAGGACGGTCGCCCGATCTGTTGCGCGCGTTCCTGGAGACGGGTTGAGAGCGGGCCCGCGCCGCGCCTTGTCGGAGGAGGTGTAGTATACGCGCCCGGTTTGGGCGAGGATGGCGCGATCGTGCAGACGGCACGTGTGTCGTACGGGAGCGACACTCGACTTGCTTCGGATGACCGCAGGCTGATTCGGTATCTGATGTGCCACGAGTGCACCACACCGTCTAAGGTGTGCGAAATCAAGGCATTGTCAGGAACTGGCTCCCGCCTACTTACGAGGCCTTCTGCGACTATCGTCTCAAAAGCACTCGGTCTCGAGGAAGAGTAACATGCTCACTGACACCGTCGATGCCCAAGTGGCTCTTGCTGACTTCCAAAGCCAGTTGCACCGCAAAGAAAAACACGAGTCTGAAATAAGAGTCAGTTTTAGACAAAAAGGCGGAGGTACAGGCCGTAGAGACGTTTTCACGCACTGGTTGCATTCGTATCCAGCCAAGATGTTCCATCGGATACCCGCAGTGTGTTTGGACAATCTGCATCTGCCGCAAGAGGCGACTATTCTTGATCCGTTCTGCGGATCAGGCACCGTTCTGCTCGAGGCAAATCTGAGAGGGCTAGATGCTGTTGGACTAGACATCAACCCACTCGCACTGCTCATTAGTCGCGTTAAGGTGACTCCGGTCGATCCGCACTTCCTGACGGACCAGCTCGCAGCGCTCCTGGCGAAAGCGAAGCGGTACCGCTCTGCGCCGGCCCCGAACTCTGTTCTTGAATACTGGCTCTTGCCCGCTGCGCGAGCTGGCCTCCATCGTCTTGCGCGTGCAATCGCTGAAGTCACGGATCCTGATTGCCGAGCGTTTTTCCTTGTGACCATGACCAGCACGGTTCGCCGACTATCGACGGCCGATCCGGCCATCCCACCGTTGGTGCGCCTCAGCGGGGTCCGCGCCAAGTCTGCTGGAGCTCGCTACCGCAGGGCGCTCGGACATGCTCAATCGGTGACGACCGCTTCCGTTTATTCGGCCTTCCTGAAAGCAGCGACCGCGAACATCAGGCGAATGTCTGAGCTGCACGCCGTGCAAACCACGCTCGGCTCTACGCGATTCGCCGACGCTAGTGCCCATGCGGCGCGCACTGGTCTCGACGTCGACTCCATCGATGCCATCATCACATCGCCGCCGTACTGCGGTGCGCAGAAGTATGTGCGAAGTATGAAACTTGAATTGCTCCTCAGCGGATTCCCTCAGTCCCAACTGAGAATGTTGGACCGCGCGACACTCGGCACAGAGGCGGTCACCGTAGGCGCTGAGGCGGTCGGTGGTCTCTTGACTGGAGACCACTACGTGGACAGTCTGGTGCGTGAGGTGTATGACGCGAACCCGGTCCGCGCGCGGATGGCTTCCGACTACTCGCGCTACATGTGGGACTTTGCCGAGGAGTGCCGACGCGTGCTCCGTCCAGGCGGTCACCTCTTCGTCACACTAGGCAGGAGCACATTGGCCGGGGTGCCATTCCCGGCAGATCGCATTTTCCACCGGGCTGGCAGGAAGGTGGGTCTCGATTCGATCGCTACGCTCATTGACCCAATCCCGAGCCGCGGCCTCCTGACACAGCGACACAGTACGGCTGGTCGTATCGACCATGAGTACATCGCCTGGCTCCGCCGCCCTGCCGAACTCGGATGACCGCAAGATGACGGAACCCGTGTCAACGAGTAACGGTCTTGACCTGTTCAAGAAGATAAAGGTCCTCAACGAGCTCCTCTGGGAGTATCGCGCCGATCTGCCATCTGTCCAACAGTGGCTGCGGAACTTTAGCGGAAGCCACACTCTGCAAGATGCCGAGCAGCGCCATGCACTGTACCTACTTTCTCGTTTCCTCTACTACGGAAGTCCTGAGATTCGTGTCTTACTGCGCTCGATGTTCCAAGACCTTGTTCGCCACCCACTAACAATAAAGGCACGAACATCGGTCTCCGACCCAAATGACTTCGACAGAATACATCAGGCTTTCGAAACCGAACTAGCTTCCACTCGTTTCATTGGTCTCGGTAATCCTGCAGAAAGCAGCACTCATATTCTCTATGACTTTCGTCTCGCAAACAGTCTGCCAATAGAGTATTTTCTGGTCTTTCATGAGCTGTTCTCCGGTGCGCTGAACGCCAAGGACACCGAGTGGGCGGATCCCGGCGTGACGCGAATAATCTTCATCGACGACTTTTGCGGCACGGGCACGCAGGCAACGGATGTGGCATCGAAGTACCTTCCAGTGGTGCGTCAGGCGGCTTTACGCAGCCAGATTGTGATCGAGGTCTGGTATCTCACGATGCTGGGTACAACCGCTGGCCTTGCCCGCGTGCGCGCAGCTGGGCGCTTCGACTGTGTCAGTGCGGTCTCGGAGTTGGACGATACCTACAGAGCCTTTGGGCCCGACTCGCAGCTCTTCATGAACCCTCCGCCTGGCATCGAGGCCACCGTGGCGGAGGAAGTGTCGCGCCACTACGGTGGCACACTGGTGCCGGATCACCCCTTGGGATACGAGAACTCCCAACTTCTTCTTGGATTCAGCCACAATGTTCCCGATAATACGCTTCCGATCTTCTGGGCCGGCGCTTCTCCGGGGCATCCTTGGTCTCCCATTTTCCCTCGTATCTCGAAGCTATCGGTGGCGGGAGGTGCCCTGTGAACAAGGATCGCTTCGACACCAAAAATGTGGCCGAATGGATGAACCCCTTTGCCGTCACGAAAGCGGTAGACTTCACTGACAAAGAGATCAAGGCGAATTGGGTCGATTGGCCTCAGCATGGCGGGTTCGCCACGTGGCTGAACGTGAAGTCACCGACGCCGCGGATCATAGTGGGAGGCAAGGGTACTGGCCGTACCCACCTAATGCGCCACTTCTCAGCACCCGTACAAGCTATTCGTAGCGACACGGTACCACTCGATCAAGTTGTCGACGACGGCATTCTTGGAATCTATGTCCTCTGCAGCGGACTCAACTCTAGTCGATTCCGCGGTCGCGGTCAGAACGACGAAACTTGGGAAGCGGTATTCTCGCACTACATGGACGTCTGGCTGGCGCAAGCTGCTCTCGACGCGTTCTCGACGATCGCTACCTCGGATCCTCTAGCGCGCGACGTTGAGGCCAGCATTGCTGCCGAGATCGCCGGGTATATCGATTTTGATGACCGACGTAAGGTCAGCCATTCTTTGGATGCTATACAGGACGAGCTGTTCGCGATTCAGCGAGAAATGGATCGAGTCATAAACGATGCCGCGCTAACTCCTGAGCGGCCAATTCACTTCACCCTGACATCGAATCCCGCAGAGTTGGTCTTTGGTGTCCCAGAAGCTATACGGAAACACTACCAGCCGCTGGAGAATGTCCTGTTTCTCTACCTGATCGATGAACTAGAGAATTTCGCCGAATCGCAGCAGCGGTATGTGAATTCTCTAATACGGGAAAAACGACCAGGAACATCGTTTATGGTTGGAGTACGCACGTACGGTCTGCGAACATACGCTACCTTGACACCTGGTGAAGAAAACCGCCGAGGTTCCGAATTCGATGAGATCCGGCAGGACCGAAAGTACACGAGTCGCCGTGGCAGGCGACGATATGCTGACTTCTGTGACAGGGTCGTCGCGAGACGACTGACAGAGCATGGCTTGATGGATGAATTCCGAGTAACCCGGCTCAAGGGTCAACTCGACGCGTTCTTCGAAACCGCGGGGCGCGATCACGTAGAGAGGCTGGTATCAGAGCGCTTTGCTCCTGATGAGCGTCCCCACCTATTGCAACTTCGGCAGGATCTTGGGCGCCATTGGGCTGCCACGACCGATGAAGTGGACCAGATTGTTGGCGCTGTGGCGGTAGAGTCAAGTCCGCTTCTCGAGAAAGTGAACATACTCTTTGTGTACCGGGCCTGGAGGAGGGGACGCGATCTTACAGCGGAGGCAGGGGACATAGCGCGTGGTCGAGTCATGGGTAGCCGAAGACGTACCGTAAACCTAGCCGACTACCAGAAGACCGTGCTTGAGTACTATGGCAGTGACCTCCAAGCGCAGCTCTACCGAGATCTAGGTAGATCGCCGGTTTACGCTGGCATGCGCGAGTTTATTGCCATGTCGCACGGGTTACCTAGGAACCTTCTTGTAACGCTCAAGAACATCTATCGTTGGGCTGCTTTCTCTGGGGAGAGGCCGTTTCGGTCGGGGAAGATCTCGCTCGAGGCGCAACGGCTGGGCGTGCTCGAAGCAGCAGAGTGGTTCTTTCGTGATGCCAAGCCGATGGGCACTGACGGTGATAACGTCCACGACGCCATTGGGCGCCTAGGCGACATGTTCCGGATGCTTCGCTTTTCTACGAAGCCGGTCGAAAGCTCGCTCGCCAGCTTTAGCGCCGACCTCACAAGTTGCTCGAGGAGAGCAAGGGCGATCATCGAACTGGCAGAGCAGTGGGCGCTGTTGGTGAGGGTCGACGGTGGTCAGAAAGAACGGAATTCGGGACTGGCTGAGGCAAAGTTCGAGTTGAACCGCCTGTTGAGTCCGCGTTGGGACTTGCCAACTGCACGCCGTGGTGCCATCCGCCTTAGTGCGATAGAGGTCAATGCCATCTTCGACCCAGAGCATGCGATTGACTTCAGTCAGGTGGTGGACGTCAGGTTGAGGAGAATGAACCCACCGTTTGGACGGGGAAGGCGTGATCGCGGGCCGGTCCAGGGAGCCCTGAAGATTGCTGAGTGAGTAAGATACAGGCAGTGTTTCGACGCGCGGATTACTACGCATTTGAGCGCTTAGCATTCGCGCCCTCGGAGTTGAGTCAAGCGGGACCTTGGGACGTGTTCTGGTCTTCGTACGACGAGACGCAGCGTGTGCGAGAACCATTCGATCAGGTGCGGGCGGATCACAAGCAGTGGCTCGTACACACAGAGTACGGATTCCGCACGGAGGATCTTCCGGGTAATGCTATTCTGCTGTCCGATTCGTTTGACCCGCCGGACTTGTTGGAATTCGTCCGAAGTCGGCAGACGACCCTCGTCGGGAAGAGTATCTGCGTCGACTGCACCGGATTTGTGAGGCCGCACTTGCTCGTGCTCCTGCGAGCGCTTCGCGACTCGGGCGTCAAGAAGATTGATGTCCTATATAGCGATCCAGTGCGTTACAGGGAGGACGAGGATACGGCGTTCGTCATTGGGCCGGTCGAACGGGTCGAGCAGATTCCCGGATATGAGGGCATACATCGCGGAGCGGGGATCGATAACGAAGTGCTTATTGTAGGAGCTGGGTACGATTATGAACAGATTGCCCGTGCATGCGAGGCTAAGCCGTCGAGCAAGAAATATCTCCTTACGGGTCTTCCATCACTACAGCCACACATGTACCAGGAGAGTGTGTTGCGCATTCATGAAGCGCATGAGTCTATTGGTCATATCCCTCGAGAGCAACGGCTATACGCGGCAGCGAACCATCCTTTCGCAGTGGCTCAAGTGCTGCATGATGTCGTGTTGGGTGAAGCACGAGAGGCCGCGGCGCAGGGTCGGCCCACACAGAATATCTACCTATGCCCACTAGGGCCGAAGCCACACGTGCTTGGATTCGCCTTGTATTACTTGCGTGAGCTCGGGGGGAAGGCAGCCAGCATCATCTACCCGTTTGCTTCGCGATACGAACGACTCACAGCTCAGGGCCTGCTGCGTACGTGGCAATACCGCGTCGAGTTGTAAGCGTGCGGTACGACGGCGTTTCTTAATCAACTCGGCGGAAGCAGTCTCGCCAGCATGGAGGTGGGAAGGCCACAATCCGACTCGCCGGTCGGGTTGTAGGCGGCAGCTCGGCGGGATTGTCGTTTGGGTGCGAGGCGCGCCCCGCGTCGGCGTGATAGCCGGTACCGGGACCTCGCTTATCAACACGTTGCAGCACCCCTAGGCTCGCGTACCCGGTCTTCTCCGTGTCGCTCCCGCCGTCGGAGCTGCTTGCCGTCGTTGAGCGCGACCAGCGCCATACGCGCGCGTTCCGGCAGGCCGTCCCAGGATGGCAGCGTGTAGCCGTCGAACTCGGCCACGAGCACCCACTTCCCCGGATCGACCTCCTCCTCGATCGCCTCGATCGCATAGATTGGCTTGCCACGCGCACGGACGCGCACCACCGCGCACACAGGTTTGATTCCGGCGGCGAGAACGTACGCATACGCACGGACGCGCAGGTCTGCGCACCGGCGAAAGGGACCACGAAAGGGACCATGACGACTACGAGACGGCGTCGAGATGATGGAGACGCCGTCGCCGGGGCACTCGTATGCTGGCTACCGCCGACGCTGCCTGCGCAAGCGCAGCAAGTGTCGGATCCTGCTCGCGACGCTCATCGGCGCCGGCGCGCCATTCGTCGTCCCACATCGTCCCGTCCGCCGTGGCGGGGACCGCGCCGGTGACCCCCAACCCTAATGCAGGAAGCCCGAAGGGGATAAGCTCGCGCGGGAGGCCTCAGGGATGTTCTCAATCCCGGTCATCGTTAATTCTGTCGGACTATCCCTTGACATAATTGGGGTGATATTGCTCTTCTTTTGCGGTCTACCTCCAGAGGGTGTTAGCAGGACGGGTGCTAGCCACCTCACGTGGGGAATCGATTCAAGGGCTCGTGAGAAGGGAAAGCGCTTCGCGTTCCTGTCTTGGGTGGCGTTGGTCCTGCTCGTAACTGGTTTCGGCTTGCAAATACTCAGCAGTTTCATTAGTTCCCCATAACTCCAGCCTCGATCCGTGATTGCACACTTGACACAGAGTCAGGTTGCTTCTAGGATGGCTTTATGGGAGCACGCACACCGGCCATCCGCTCCAGTTCTGCTGCGGCACGCTTGCCGAACAGCATCTCGATGAGCTCGTGGTCGGTCGTCTCCTCGTCCACCTTCTTCGGTAGCTTGCGGGGCTGAGCCATGACCATGAACCTCCTCGAACTCGTGGACCGCTACGGCAGCGACGACGCCTGCCGCGCGCTCCTTGAGAACCTGCGCTGGCCGGACGGCATCGCCTGTCCCCGCTGCGGCTCCCTCACCGTGAGCGCCGTCAAGACCCGCCCCGTCTACGACTGCATCGACTGCCGCTACCAGTTCTCGGTCACGGCGGGGACCATTATGCACGACTCCCACCTGCCTCTCCGCAAGTGGTTCGTCGCCATCTACCTCATGTGCGAGAGCAAGAAGCGCGTCTCGTCCCTCCAGCTCCACCGCACGCTCGGCATCGCGCGGCGCACCGCCTGGCACCTGTCGCACCGCATCCGCGAGGCGATGGCCAACGACCCCCTCGAAGGCCCGACGCTGTTCGGCGTCATCGAGGTCGACGAGACCTACGTCGGCGGCAAGACCACCGGCAAGGGCCGCGGCTACCGGGGCAACAAGACCATCGTCGCCGGGGCCATCCAGCGCTCCGGCAACGTGCGCCTGGAGCGGATCCCCGACGTGCGGCGCACGACGCTGCACGGCTTCATCAAGCGCACCGTGCGCGACGAGGCCGACGCCATCTACACCGACGAGCTGGCGTCCTACATCGGCATCGAGGACGACGAGACGCGGCACGAGACGGTCAACCACGGTGCCGAGGAGTGGGTCGTGGGCGACGTGCACACGAACTCCATCGAGGGCGTGTGGTCGCTGTTCAAGCGCTCGATCGTCGGGAGCTTCCACAAGGTCAGCTCGAAGCACATCGACCGCTACCTCTCCGAGCTGGAGTGGCGCTTCAACAACCGCAACAACGAGCACATCTTCCGCGACGCGCTCACGCGCATCGTGCGGACCGACCGGCTCACCTACCGCGATCTGGTGGCGTAGGTGGCCGCGCGCCTCACGATGCTGCTGTTCGTGCTCGTAATCGCACTCGCCTGCGCGAGCACCGCAACGCCTGCCCCGGGAGCGACCCGGGTTCCGACCCCCGACGTTACCGTGATCGGGAAGTCCTTCGAGCCGGGCTACGGGTGGTGTGTGCAACTCTTGGTGAAAGGTGCCCGCGGCGAACATTGTGGCCGCGATCCCAGTTGCTACGAGGCTGCGCGCATCGGCGCGCAGGCGCCCCGCGCTTGCCGCTAGCCCTGGCATCTCGTCCGGATCTGCTCCTTTACTCCTCAGCCAAAACCGCCACCTTGAGCTGCAGGAGGAGTGCTTGGGCCACCGCTGTTGGGAAGTATTCGTAGTCTGAGCCGCCGGGTTTCCCGATCTGCTCGTCCATATCGTTGACGAACTGCCGCGCCTTCGGGCCGTCGGCATACTTCAGGAGCACCTTGGCCAGAGCCTCCACGAAGATGTCGTAGCCAGCGCTCTGTTCCTCTGGTGTCGGCATGGCGTCTCCTTTCTCTCAGTACCCGAGCATCGCGGCCGTGTTCCACACGTCCGGCAGCACGCTCCGGTGGAGCTGGCCGACGATCCGGCCGCCGTCGACGGTGAGATCGAACGTCAGGCAGCAGGTATGTTCGCTGCAGCGGCGCATCGGCTCCGGGCCTTCCCGGCCCGGGCAACGCCTCTGCGGTCAGCGGGGGTCGTCTGGTAGACTGCCGCTCTGACGTGGTCCGCAAGGCATTGGCCGGACCATGAGAACGCCGCGATTCACAGTCGCGGCGTTCTGCTTGTGTGGCGCGCAGTCTACTACATCACGGCAGGCAGCTCAGACGCGCGAGCACGTCGTCGATACCTGAGAGCGGCATCGCCCCGCCGCGCGGCGGGTACTCGGGCCACGTGTTCTGTCTGAGCGACAGCTCGACCGACAGCGAGTGACTGCCGCGCAGCGAGTCGGTGAAGGCATGCGGGTCGGGCGCGGAGGCCCACAGGTAGTCGGGCGCGACGTTCCACCCGGCGCGCGGGATGTCTGGAGGGTTGTCGATGACAACTGGATGATCGTCAACCGGCCTTTCGCACCATCAGCCGACAGGGTGCGGTCGGGTTGCGTCCACGGGCCGGGAACCCCTTGGAGTACCAGCGCCGGCGATCGTCCTCGGTGCCTCGCCAGAACTTGTGGGGCGTCTCGAACACCATCCACGCGGCCAGCTCGTAGCCGTCGGGGAGCTCGACCGCGCAGTAGTGCGGGCCGCCGTCGCTCGGGAACTGTAGGTCGCGCCACTCATCCACGGTGAAGGCGTCTCGTTGCGCGACTTCCGGCGCGCCGTACGGGTCGAGGGTCAGGCCGAACGTGAGGATCGGAGTGGGGAGCACTTCAGTGTGGGGGCGAGCGGGGCGACGCCAGTAGGCGGCGAAGAGCAACGCGAGCACGACGATCCAGAGAACTGGAAGCCACATCCATGGAGCGAACGGGATACCGAGCACGAAGCCCGCAACCGTCGAGGCGAGTCCTGTCGTCGTGATCAAGGCCACGATCGCCTCGAACCGGACGAGATGGTCGATGATCCGCCGCATGGCCGCACGCTAGCCTGTTCTATCACCGGGACCTGGCGACAGATCCTGTTGTGTCTCACGACCATATCTTGGTCTTGCCGAGCACGCTTTCGGGGGTGCGCCCGCGCGTCCAGCGCCCGGTGTGGGCACGGTCGGTGTTGTAGTACTCCAGGTAGCGCA
>MKWU01002761.1_pt1 | contig 25078 bp, 18 predicted proteins | sample 809101 | NCBI WGS metagenome assembly MKWU01 (sample SAMN05860141, study PRJNA318959) | sponge metagenome | host: Aplysina aerophoba | place: Slovenia: Piran, Adriatic Sea, Gulf of Piran | collected 2013-05-07 | reverse complement strand
CGGCACTCCGCCATCGGATACCACTCACCCGTAGACTACGAAAGGAGCACCCAACCACCCTGTTGATAACCAAAACCACCTGTGGATAACAAAATCGCGAACTGTCCACAAAAGCGGGGCAACTCCAGAACCGCCATCGACCAAGCCGCAGCTTGACACTTGCGCGCCCGTGGTGTCTACTAAGCGACTACACCGAGCGGGCAACCGGTGGGGAGACACTCACCTTGACAGCCACTTCCCCAAAGGGTGTCGGGCAGGGGAATTTCGAGCCATCCCCACCGGCACTGCCACACCCCCACATACAAACACGCACGGGGAATTTCGATGATCGTCAACACCGCAATAGAATCTGCGAAACTGACGGGAGATCATATGTTTAGGGAGGTGAGCACCCGCTCGATCCTGGGCAAAGTGCCGACCAATCTGCAAGGGGAAGTAGCTCGGTCTCTATGGCGGCGTATCAACAGCGAGTTCGAGTTCGGTGGGCCGAGCGCAGTTACCAGCTATTTGCGTGCGCAATTCGGGGAGATCGAATCAGGGCTCCGTGATGACCTCAAAGCCGCCAAGAACGGCGAGTAGGGGTTAGCCACAATGTCGGGGGCCGCATTCACGATCCAGCGCTTGCTTATCGAAGGCTTCAAGGCTTTTGCCGCGCCGCAGAGGTTAGACCTAGGCGGTCACGTGTTTGTGTTCGGCAGGAACGGCCTCGGCAAGTCGAGCATCGTTGAGGCCGTGCGCTGGTGCCTGTTTGGCTTGGCCGACCGGCCTGAGGCGGAGGTACGAAACGTCTTTTATACGGCTGGCGAATGCAAGGTCGAACTGGAGATGGAGGGACCGGGTGGGCGATGGAGGATCTGGCGCAGCTTACGTCCCGGCGCAAGCCGTTCCCGTCAAACAATCCAGGATCCGAGCGGCAAGAGAGTACTGCAGTCCGAAGTCTTCCCGCACATCGCACGCCTCGGACCACATGAAGGCACGCACATCATCTTTGCCTCGCAACAGTCTACCCGCCGTCAGCCCCAGGCAGACATCACAGACTTCGACAAGGTGCTCTACTCGTACCTGCAGATCGATGACGTGACGACCTTGCTCGACCTCTTGGACAGAGAGATCAAGGACCAAGTTCAAAACGAGCGACAGATCGCGGAGGAGGTCGATGACGCAGAGGAGTCGCTTCGGTCGCAGCTCAGAGATCTACACGGTCGCATTGAGGAGATCCGTGCCTCAACGCCCTGGCCCGGCGTGACAGTCCCCACCGACGCTGAGACTGATGCGCGAATCCGGGCATTTGTAACGGAATGCGGTGGCAGCGTCAAGCGTCCCGGCCGTAGGACCGTGACCCGCGAGTGGCTGCTAGCGGAGGCTAAGCGGGCGGTACAGGAACTGTCCGCAGCGACCCAAGACGCCACTCGGCGCCAGTTGGATACGGCACGGACCGACCATCGAGAGCTTGTGACCGCCATCGCGACGTTCGAGGATCACAGCGACCAACTATGCGCAGCTAAGGCCGAAGTCGAATCGTCTGAACATGCCCTGAGGGACGCTCTCGCCAAGACAACCAAGGAACGATTGCGCGAAGAGCATGACAAACTGGTACGGCGGGGCACTCAATCGGAACGCCACCTCGTCCTTGTGCAGCAAGCCACAGGCTACTTCGAGGAGTTCGCGCCAGCACAGTGCCCGGTGTGCGATACCCCCATCAGTACGGGTGCCGTGTTGTCGTTGCTTGAGAGTCGGATCGGGTCGGACCCCCGCGCTGTTAAGGTCGACGAGGCATTGACACATGTTCAGGCGCGTCTGGGGAGGATCAATGCCGCGGAAGTGGACCTAGAGCGGGCCAAGAGTGCTGCCATATCCAGCGAATCAAGTGCGGCTAAGGCCCGAAGCAAGCTACAGCGTCTGCTGGAGCCATCTGATCTGTCAAGTAAGGACGAAGTGGTAGGGCGACTCAACGAACGCGTTCAGCAACTTGATCGTGAGCTTAAGAGGTCGGGGAGCCTGGTGGCGACCAAACGGAAGCTCCTGAAGCAGCTACGAGCGGAGGTACGGTTTCAGGATTACCGATCTCGTGAAGAGGGGCTGCGGCGCAACCTTGAATCGGGCATGGAACCCGTGCGCGATACACATCGCGAGTTCACAGAAGTGCTGGAGACACTGCGCGCCATCCGGGAAGCGCTCCAGGAATCCTTCAACAACACACTCAACAAGACACTGCCCCAGATCAACACGCTGATGACCGACGTATACGGCCGACTCACACAGCAGGCATCCTTCCCCATGATCGTGGTAGAGCCTGGGCCACCTCACGAGAAACGTAGGCTACGTGTACGCGTTACCTCCGATCGTACACCGGGAGAGTCCTTCGAGCCCTCCAAAGTACTCAACGGCCAAGCGTTGAACGCATTGAACCTTGTACCGTATTTCGTGTTTTCGCAGTTCCAGGCACAGGCACTCGAGTTGGACTGCCTCCTCATTGATGACCCCTCACAGAGCTTCGACACATCGCGTGTGGAACTACTCATGAGCGAACTGGCAACGGCAGGAACTCATGCCCAACTCATAGTCGCATCTCATGAAAAGGACCGTTTCGCGCCCTTCGTTGATAAGTACTTCCAACCGGGCTCATATCGCGTGCTTCGGGTAACGTCATTCGCTCCGGACCGTGGGCCAACCCTTGACTGTGCCGACTGACCATGAGCGCGTCGCTGCCCTCTTGGGTCGACTGAGGGCCAAGGTCGGAGACATCGAGTTCGGCTATCGTGCCCAAGGCCTGTTCGCTCACGTACTGAACGAGATCGGCGCGTCCGTACTCGAAGTCAATAACACGGGGCACCCGGACATAACCGCCCTGCTCGAAGGACGGCTCACAAGAGTTGAGGTCGAGATCTCGTCAATCGGCAAGAGGTACCATGTGATCAAGAAGGACGACGCTCATGCGATTGCCCCTACCACTGAGCGCAACGAGCAAGGATACTTAGCGGTGCTGGACATCGCGGAGCCTGTCCGTTGGGCACCCATCGAGTACTCTCGGATTCGACACCGTCTTGGGAGACAGCCGGTCGCAACCCTTCACGCGCTCGCCGACCGAAAGTTCGCGAAGACGTGCAATGATGCATTTGTGGAGATCATCATCGCGAACGCCGAGCGGCTACCGGCACTGACATTCCACCGACTATGCCAGGGAGTCCGGCCTCGAAACTTCTGACCTCGGCGACGCCCTAGTAGCGAGTGCAATGAACTCAACGGCTCATCGATGTTGGTGGGTATGAACCGCCCCGGTTTGTCAAGCCGCCTCTGGTCGGGATCTGTTGGCGCGGGATCGTTGTCGTTGTCGGCGAGCATGAGCCGCCAGACACGCGACGCGATCTTGCGTTTGAGGCATCGCATTGCTGCTTTGTGGAGGGCCAGAAACATCAACCTACGGACAACACCGGGGGGTGTGGTAGCTGGCTCAGGCCGTGGCCCGGGTCGGCTCCGGTGCCTGTGTTCGGGGCTAGCTGTCACTGGCTAGCTCTGGTTCTCCTTCAACGAAGTCGCGCAGGGTCAGTCTGTCGCCTGCTAGGTCTTCCAGTTGTTCGAACAGGTCGGGTCGTAGCATCAGTGCAGAACCGACCAGGCGCGGGCGTGGAATGGAGTTTGTAGGAGTTTCGTAGGCTGACCGCCAGGTGACTAGCACGAGTCCGCAACCGTCTGAGTCGCCGAGGGTGAACCGTCCTGCGGGTTGGAGGTTCAACAGGGCGATCAGTCGGGGAACTGGCACCAGAGTCGGGGATGGGATGCCGAGCAGCCGGGGACCGTCTGCAGCGGCCACTAGCGCTGCTACCGATACAGGTCCGTCAGGCAGCCGCACCTGGGAGGATTGCCCTACGGGCGCGCGCCACCATCGGATGTCACCTCTGTTGAGCGGCCGCCGGTCCAGGCCGGTGGCGGCATCGGGAACTCTGAACTCGACGGCCCGGTGGCGCAGCGCGCAGAACTCAGTGTGATTGAGGGGCTCTGGATTGGGGTACATACGTCGCTCAGCAGAGGCGATCATGCGCCACCCCCCGAATGGACCTCGATCAGCAACCCAGCAAATGGAAGCGGGCTGTACATCGAGGGTTGCGCGAAGGTCCTGGTGTGCGGACGCGGCGCTGGCGGAGGCCTCTATCCAGACTGTTGCACCGTGCGGGGGCGGTGCAAGGATCGGAGGTCGCGGGAGTCGTAGAGCCTCCACCGCCAGCGGTATTGCCGGGTCGTCCACCAACATATCCGCCAACTGGTCCTCCCACACAACCGGGTCCCCGACTACGGCACCCGCGATTGCTCGAGCGGCGCGCCCACCCGCGGCAGTCTCCTGCAAGATCTCTTCCACGGTCTGCTCACGAATCAGGAAGGCGTCCGGCCACCGTTCCCCTCCGTAGTCGGCATACGCGTCAAGCTGTCGGTCCAGAAGGTGCCTTCGGTCGTCCTCGTGCATTGCAGTAGCGAAGCCATCGGAAACGGCATCACCCAATCCGGGCAGCACCGTTTCGGCTTGACGCAGCCTGCGTCGAGTCATCGCCTGGACGAACCCGTCGGCATTGTGGTCTGTCACCGGTGGGACGTTGCTGGGGTTGTCGGGTACCCAGAGGCTATCGGCGCGTGTTGAGAAGAGCGAAGGATGGGGAGTAGCCGGTGGTGGTATGGGCGGAGCGCCGTCTCCGAGCAGTCGGCGAGCGAGGGCACGAACCACAAGGAACGGCCCTGCTGCGTGCTGGCTGAGTTCGTATTCGCATCTGGCTAAGACCGTCATGCGGGGTTCGGTTCTTACCTTGAGCAGCAGTTGGAGCAGCCATGAGAGTGTTGCGGGCTCTCGTAGGGCACCGAATGCGGCTTGGAAGGCTTCGGCTGCGAGCCCGGGGCGCTCCTCGAGGAGCAGGCGGATGGCCAGCAGGGTCCGTCTCTTTCTCTCTCGGCCGACATGGGATAGGCTCGCAATTGTTCCTAGGGAGAACGCTAGATCAACCTCTGCTTTGGTTGTCTCCTCGGTCGGCCACTCCGGTTCGTAGGGGTCTTGGGGCTCGTCGGAAGGATGAACCACGGGTGCCCTGTCGCTGATGACCGCGCACACCTCGTCCCAAACCTCGAATGCCACATCGGTTGACAGTCGGTCAGGTACCTTGATTGCTCCTACGGCGAAGGCGTGGATCAGTGCCTGGGATACTCCGTTGGTGGGGTATCCGATTCCGATCAGGTGTTCGATTTCCTCGGCGATGACTCTTTGTGTGAGTTCTGCGTCCAGCTGGATTGCCTGCCGTAGTGCTGGTATTCCTGCTGAGCCACCGAATAACCGTCCTATACCGCCTCCCGTCGCTCCGGTCCATCCAAGCGTGTAAGTGATAGTGGCCAGCGCCAAGTGTCCGCTCCGCTCGAGGTCGACGGCGATCTGTTGCATCAGGTCCACGCGGTCGCTCGATCCGAAGCCTCGGGCAAGCGGACGAAGCGCCCTTGCAGCATCGTCCGCGCGTCCCGCTTCTGCTACCTCTAGGAGGCGAGAGACGATTACGTTGGCGAAACGGTCGACAGACCACTCATCGGATTCGGGCTTATAGGGCCTCGTTTGCCATGCGCGAATCGCTTGGGCTAGCCCTATCGCGCCTGGAGAGAATGAGCGTGGCGGTGCGTCCTCGGCGAGGTGCTGGTTGGGAGACTGTGGGTAGCGATCCGATGGGTCCGGGTGTGATGATGCCCCGTTGAGATAGTCCCGGATGGGAATCACACCAGGCAAGCCCGCGGTTTCAGCAGCGGCGTTGAGTCCGGCGATCTTGTGATCATCTGCCTCGAGGATTTCATCGCTGTTGGAGGATCCGTATTCGACGGGGCGTTCGTCTGCGCGGGCGAGCAGCCAGATCATGAGTCTGTCGGGAGGCCCACCGTTTTGTTGGGCACCTTCAGCTAGTAGCGAGAGAACATCAGCGTCGGTTGCATGTAGTGGTGTATCCAGCGTGAGCCGCAGCAGGGCCGCGAGGAGGGGATCGGCGCTCTCGCACCAGGATGCCCAGAGGTCTTCTAAGGCTCCATGTAGGACCCAGTCCGGGTTGTTACATCGGCTAAGCAGGCGGCTGCCAGCGAGTCGGGCGACAGCGACGGGATCGGCCTTCCCGGCCAGGGTCCACCATCGGGTCCATGCATGGTCGGTTTCCTTGCGGTCGGTGTGCCATGGGACCCGTTCGCACAGGGGCTGGAGTTGGGCTACGAGTTCGCGTCTTCGGGACGGGTCCGCTTCCATGAGCGCTGGAACCGGGTTGAGCACCTCGAAGATCGTGATGTCTTTATGCCACCCGTACCCGGACAGCAGAGCGCATGCGCTGCGCCAGCGTTCGGTCGCCTTTGGCAGGTTGTTGGAAGCGACCGCGAGGCGCGCTGCGAGGAGATGTAACTCAGCCAGGTCTAGGTAGTGCCGACGGGCTGACTCGTTCGCGATCACGTCCTCTAGGAGTTGCTCGGTAACGACTCGGGCTGTGTCGCTTCCGTTGACTGCCGCTTCGACAAGAAGGTCAAGCGGTAGCGGGTTGTTGATGGAGCCGCGCAGTGAAGTCTCGATGGAGGTACCGACTTCGTGCAGCAGGTGGAGCATTTGGGCCCAGTTCTGATCGTCAACCAATGCCAGAGCACGTTTGATCGTGGAAGAGATGACGTGGCGGATCGAGTAGAGATCACAGGCTCGGGGATCACCAGCGAACGGACCAACGTCAGTCATCAAGCACCCGAAGGCTTCGCTGATATTGACGTGTCGCTCATCATCTTCGGCTGCTTCGGCCCGAACCAGGCCTATCACGAACCGGAGCCAGCACTTGTACCACCCTTCACCAGCGATAAGGCCCTGCGCCGCGCTGAGCCCGAGTGGATCCAAATGGGCTGCGACGAGGCAAGCGTCCAGCCACGCCCACAGAGTCTCGTTCTCCCAAACGATCGATGGGTCCTGGACGGCGCGGGTGAGGTCCAGCAGCTGCTGGCGGGCCTGCTGCACCGGGACCGGGATGATGTCCTCAACTGGCACACCGAGGGCGATGACACGGTGCAGCGCGCCGGGAGGGAGACCGTGTTCGGCTGCTTTGACGGCCCACTCCCGCGGGACTCCGACATCGGGACCTGTCTGGCTGTCAGCCAGGAGTTCAGCCAATGCGAGGCTCATGGGACCGGGCTGGTCGAGGTGGCCCAACAGTACGACAACACCTTCAACGCCGTGTGTGTCGAACACTGCCGCTGCCACAGCGGCGGGGTCGACTCCGTGCCTCTCCATCCACCGCGGCAAACGGCGCCAATCGATTGGCGCGGACAAGTTCAAGCGTCGCTCCCCGCCAGAACCTGAACCCTCTCCAGCGGGATCGCTAGCCACAGAACTAGCTGATCGTTCCGAGCCTTCTGGTTCTGGCTCAACGAAGGCGGCGTACGCTGAGAGACGGAGCCGACCCCTTAACCACGCCAACGACACCTCCTCGTCTGGGAGATCAGCGTCTGCGATGCCGCCGGCTTGGACTTCACGGACGTACCCGGTCATGTACTCACGCCAGGGAGCCGCCCCCCGGTGCGCGTCGATGGCGGCACACACCTGGAGTCCCGCCTTAGCCGACATAACCAATCGGTGCTCGTGAACAAACCGCTCAGCAACCGTGGCTGCCCCGAGCAAAGCGATGGGAACATCCACGAACCCCACCCAACTCGATTCGAAGCCCTCCGTCTGATACGTCTCGGCAGAGCGGCTCAACTCGACGCAACGCGCGACCAGCGGCCAGTCCCCTAGAGACGCAGCGCACCGGATCGCGTATGCGAGATTACGGAGTATCGCGGAAGTAGGGAACCCAGCCGCGACGGAGCGAACGACGAAGTCCCGTTCGACGAGTCTCACGGCTTCGCGATCGAAACCTTCTGCGGCAAGGAGCGGAACCAGCGAGTGGAACGCTCGGGCATCCCCAAAGAGGCCCCGCTGTCTCAGCCAACCGGCGACATGTTCCACGAGCGCTCGGCGAGCTACCGGGTAGTCGGAGATCCGCCCACGGAGATACCTAGCGAACGACTCGTGATAGACACGGACACCACCCTGTGCCACCCGTTTATTGAGCACAGGACCCAATACGTCAAGTGCCGGACCGATCCGATGCGCCGCAGCGGGTCTGAGCTCACACAGTTCACTGTGGGTGACCGCGAAGTCCACGAAGCCGATCACATCGGCTACCCAGGCCCCTTCCGGATCAAGGGATGAGTACAAATAGCTGTAGTACGCCTCGAGGGACTCGTCGTATTGCGGGAAGCTCCCAACTGCCGCTGCCGGATCCCCAACGATTGGAACGTGTCTCAGCATTTCGCCGCATAGATAGGTGGCGTAGAGAACATTACCCGCGGACCGCTCAGCAACAGCGTCCAAGAACGCTCCCACATCCGCCTCATCGATCACGGCGGGAATCACCGCGGTGACAGGCGCATCCCCAACATCAGGTATCAGCCCAAGCTTTGCCGCAAGCACACGAAGCTCGGGGATGCCGAGGCCCTCCACCTCGACGGTCGTAGCCCCCATGGCCTCGAGCGGCTCCAGATGGCCTCCCGGCTGGCTTAGTACGACCAAGACCGTTCCCCTCGGAACCTCCATAAGGGCGAGCACTTCGGCAAGGCTCCGCGACGGGTCGGATCCGCCTATGCGACCGCCGAGGACGCGAGTTATGTGATCGATGCCATCCACTACAAGGGCAACCCGACGGGTTGGTTCGCATTCGACGGACCGCTTGATGTAGTCGACTAGGACTCGTTCATCCGCCGCGAACCGCGGCTGCTGACCTGCGACCAGCCGTGGATCGGCTTCGGCGAGTCGACCGACGAGGCTCCCGAACACCCTCTCAGCAAGGACACGTTCATCTCGTTCGCCCTCAGCGTCACCGAGATAGCAGTAATGCTCCACCGCCAACCAGCCACGGCTGTCCAATTCCTGTCGCAGTTGGTGACACAACCAGGACTTGCCCTGCCCTGGCGGTCCCACAGCAAGGAGAACCCCACCAGCTTCTGCAAGCGACTCCGCCTCGCGCGCCAGACCATCGACCTCAACGGGCCTGAGCACTTCTACCGAGGGGTCTACTGGATGGGCACGGGAGACAGCACCGAAGTCGATGCGGAGTTGCGCCCGCCGTATGAGTTCGGGGCGGCTGACTTCGTGACCGTGCCGGCCTGCTCGGGCGCTCCTGATCAGAGCTTCCGCCACATCTGTGGGACTGCGGTGGCCGTTAGGAAACACACCAGCCCCCACCTCCCGTGCAACGCGGGACAGGAGCAATCCTTCAGCCAAGCCGGGCTCAGTCAAGTCCCCACTCATCGCGGGTGCTTCCACCTCGATGACAAGACGGCGGCAGGCCCATTCCAAGTCACCAAAGCCCATGGACATACTCCCACCTAAGAAGGCAAAAGGGCCCGCACGAGAGTGCCCATCGTCGCCGCCCTCCTGGCGCGTTTGTGCCCACAGAGCCTCTGGGTCGAAGGCCAGTCTCACGGTTCGCATGTTCTCAATGAAGGGTCCAGGGTCAGGGTCGGCGGGGACGAGCACAGACGTAAGACGCGGATCGGTGGGACGCCGGTCCCGCAGAACAACCCGGAACACCTGCCCGTTCGCCGAAGAACCGAACCGGCTCCGGTGGAGGACCATCGCCGCGACTAGACTGTTGAGTTGCAGGTGGCGTTTGTCACTGGTGAAGGTGCCGGTTAGCAATGGTCGATCGTCGTCGTCGGTGTGTTTGACCTGGACGCTCTCGCGGACTCCGTGGATGTCGACTGTGGTGAGATCATCGAACCGGTCATCCGGGACCAGCTTCTTATCAACATGAACCTTGACTACGTCTCCCCGAAGCATGTCGACCAGTCGGCACGCAGAAAGAAGATCCTGGTATTCGTAACCGCGGTGAGCGCTGGTGAGACTGGACATCACCCGCCATTTTATCGCTGTGGCAGAGGCTTAGGTGGATCGATCCCATCAGGGTCTTTGGCCGTAGGCTGTAGTGTCGGCGATCGGCTCCATAAGTCCCTGAGCGAATAATGTGTCTCAGGCGAATTACCCTGAGGACCCTGGTACGCCGGGAACTGCAACGCCCCCCCGATCAGCGTCCCCCAACATACGAACCGGACCTGTTCCGAGCCCGCTTCACCCTCCTATGGCGGGCGGACCATCTCAGCGACGCCCACCAGGCGCACCTCAACCTGCTCATCGGAGCTCATCCACGTCTCCGAACCGCCTGGGACGGTTCGCCGATCTCTACGCCACCGGCCAGATCCCCGAATACCGAGATGGAGTTCCCCCCGCTAGCCGGACATTTCCACAAAGAGCGCGTTTGGTCTCCGACAATGGGACTGCGCGCTGGGAAGGAGTCCTGTTGGGAGGGAAGCGACCGAGAAGAAGGTTCTCGGATGAGTTCAAACGAGACGCGGTAGAGATCGTCCGTACCTCAGGCAAGCCGATCCGCCAGGTCGCCAACGAGTTGGGGATCTATGACTCCACGCTGGGAAACTGGGTACGCCAGGACGAGATCAACCGGGGTGAGCGGGAAGGTCTCAACTCCGATGAGCGGGAACGGCTCCGGGAACTCGAGCGGGAGAACGCTCGGCTGCGGACGGAGCGTGAGCTCTCAAAACGAGCTGTGGCCTTCTGGGTGAGGGAGTCGAACGAGTGACGCTGCAATTGCTTTGTCGATGCTCAGAGGGCCGAAGGCTTCCCGGTGAGGCTCATCTGTTCGGTGGTCGGGGTATCTGCGTCTGCCTACTACGCGTATAGGAAGCGACCCCAGTCGGGGCCGGCGCAACTGGCCGAGGCCGCCCTGGTCGATGAGATCCGGTCTATATGGGCAGAGTCGGGCGGGACCTATGGTTCGCCCAGAGTGTGCGCTGAGTTACGTAGGCGGGGCCGGGTTGTGAACCACAAACGGGTGGAACGGTTGATGAAACGCCACGGTATGGCCGGTTTCGTACCCCGCAAACGGCGTGTCACCACCACGTCGGGCACTGCACATCGGCGCCCTGACCTGCTCAGAGGCGACTTCGCCGCTTCGGCGCCGGACGTCGCTTGGGTCGGCGACATCGAGCGCCACGAGGCGTTTTCTAACCGTGCGGTGGTGAAAGGACACCGCTTCGTACTCGTCGCAGCGAGTGCGCTAGAGCTGAGGGCAGCCTGAACCCCGGGAACAGGGGTGAGGGTGGACAGCAGCCCTGACAACGACGGGACGGACCAGCACCGCCAGATGGTCTGGGTCCGGCAAGCGAGACAGAAAGGCGTACGTGAGGAACCAGCGACCGAAAGCTCCTCAAGAGACCCAGCGGCTCGAACCTGGCGGATCGGGGCCGCGTAGCAGCGCACACCTACGCACGGCGACGTGTGTAGGGAACTCCTCGGTCGGTTGATGTCGCCGGTCGGGAGGCCACGGTGAATGCCTGCGGCGTAGCCGTGGCGATGCTGCAGGGGCATAGCTGGACGCCGACCCTGTCAAACGGTTGGAAAGTGAACGTGGGAACCATCCCCCCGGTTCGAGCCAACCCAGCCAACGACCTACCAGACGCTACGACCCAACAGCCCCAGCGACCAGCACCCACATACAAGTCGGCGGTTCACCGATTCGGGACGGTCGTGTGATGGCGACTCGTGGGCCATGGTGGACTGCTAACGAGGGCCAGGCGCTTCTGCAACCGATGTGTACACGGTGTTCAGCGTACCCCTGTGCCCTTCTACGATTGTCGGCTTGGCCGGTATTATTACAGTCTGGGGGATGCAGGCCTTCGGAGGGGGGTTAGTTTGAGCGGGTTGCCCCTTGGCCAGTCACGGTTTCGGGTACGGGTGCTACCGGCGCGAGCTGCCTACATCACAGACATCGGTGATCGACGCGGCGTGCTGCGGGCGATTTGGGAGGCGTCGACTCGTTGGGCCGGCTTCTCGGAACCGATTATCCCGGTCTCGGAGGACGGGCACGTAGATGACTGGTGGCTCCAAGTCGCGAAGCTGAGCGATGTGAACGGCCTTGTCAACGTTAATCTAGACAGAGAAGTAGCCAGCAAGGTTGCTTGTTCGCTTGGCCTTCCGTGGGTTGGCTTGGACCAGATCGACTCGGCAGGGCGTACGCAATTCTCAACGCATCCCGTATACGTTCGACCCACAGGTGAACTGGCTACAGAGGCCGCTGTGCTGGCCAGAGCCGGTGGGAGTCTGTGGGAAAAGGTAGCGGCTGGTGAACTCTCTCCTGAGCAAGAAAGGGAGTATACGAGGGTACCGGGCGTGAGCCTGAGGCGGGCCACGAGCGGGTACGAGGTCGCCGAGGCACAGGTTGCCGGGAGATGCTGGCTGGACGTTGCTGCCAGCCAGTTCGGCGAGGCCGCCATGAGGGGCAACCCCTGGTCGGTACCGTTGATTGTCTGGGTGGCTGAACCCGACAACATCGAGGATTGCCTCTACTTTTGGAACTTGCGGGCTCTTCGTTCGCTCAGCATCGCGCGCACGCCGATATTGGTTGTCCCGGCTGACCGCGTGGCTGCATGGACCAGACTCGGGAACCTTCTTGCTGGCTATCTCGCAAGGCCAGAGGTCATCGAACCGGATGTCGTCATACGGTCGGTGTCGGTTCCGCTCGACGAACTCGAGAACATTGGTCAGTCGCTCGGACTCGTCATGTCAAGGGCTCAGCCGGAAAGGGGATTCCAGATCCCTCCACCTCCGCCAAAGAGCCCACCCTTCACGTTCCGCCACGACATCGACGTCCGTCAGTATCTCACTTCCGAGAGGAGATACGGCAAGACCGCCTGGGACCTCGTTCAGCTATACCCCGATAGCACTGTGATCAGTTTCGACTCGCCGGTGCAGTTCACGGGACCGGGCCACCACCTCGTCCGTCTAGCGTCCACCGCCTTCGAAGGCATACCACGGCGACCCGTCACAGCTCGCCTCATCCACACGGAGGTTGGGACGGAGGCTACATGGTCACGAAACGATATAGACGGCGACGAGCTAGAACTCAGCCAAAGAGCAGCCGATCAGTACCAGATCACGCTTCGCATACCCAGCCTCGACAAAGTGACAACAGCGCTCTTGGCAGCCCAGACTGTCGATGCGACACTCTCGGACAAGGGCCAACTCGCAACTCGCATGGGGGAACTCGGTACCGCGGATGTCCTGCTTCAGGAGTACGTGATCGATGTGATCGATCTCCTCAGGACTCGTCGTTCCCGAAACCTGGTGAGAGAACTGCAGAAGCGGCGAAGCGAAGGGCATCCGGACGAGGACCTGTACAAGCTGGCAGCAGAGTGGGGAGGCCGCCTCCAGCGCCGCAACCTACCGCTGTCGCAGGTAAAGGGGATCGGGGACGGGGCAACCGCCGCGATCGAGGCGCTTTGTTCCCGCTCGTGGGCAGAACGCGGTATGAGAATCGACTGTGACCGCTGCAAGCTCAAGAGCTTCGTCGCCCTCAGAAGAACCAGATCACAACCGCAGTGCCCCGCCTGTGAGGCAACGGGACAAGCCTACAAAGGACCAGACGGACCAGAGTTGTATTACCGGCTCAACAGTCTGGTTGACCGGGCAGCTGACCAGGGGGTGATCCCTCATCTGTACGGTGTTGCCCAACTGGCCAAGCGAAACCCCCAGACCTTCATGCTGCCAGGAATCCAGCTCACCCTGAACAACGGCGACGAAGTGGAAGTCGACTTCTACGGGATCCACGGAGGGCGGGTAGCGGTAGGTGAGGCCAAAACGAAGCCCGAGGGCTTCACCGAAGAGCAGATTGAGCGGGATGTCGCTCTGTCAGTCCGCCTTACGGCGGACATGTACCTCCTAGTCTGTCCCGGACGAGTACCGAAAGGTACAGAACACGTCGCTAAGGAGTTAGCGGAGAACGCAGGACTCCGCCTCTTGATTATTGACGAGCGCGAGGCCGATAGGCAGCGACCCGAACACCCAGGAGGCCTCCGATGGAGCGTAGACACCTCCCCGGGCGCAGATCCCAGCGTCCAAATCTCTCTCGGTACTCCCCCATACTGAACACCAGGAACGAGTAGTTCACCGGCAGGCGCCAACACGGTTCCGGCTGCGCTGCCAACGTGACCCCCTACGTTAGTTACAAGGAGCTACGTGGCATAGGACACAGCGTTGGTGTGGGCACCTGGGGAGTCGGTGGGTCCGAGAGGGATGTAGAGATCGTCGTCGGCTGTGTTCGATGCCGATGTGTGCGGCTAGGTCGAGGCCGATCGTGGCCGTCGTAGGGGTCTTGTCAACGATTCAGTACAACTCCCCAGCGTCGATCAGCGCTCTCCTCACCCTGTGAAGGCAAGTACCTGACACTGAGTAGGACCAGTGAACAGATGCCGCCGCGACTCGGTTGATCCTATGCGATTTCTAACCCCTTCAACGTCGGGTGAATACTGAGCGCTTCTAGCTGGTCGAAGAATGCGCGGTGGTTCCGATGTTTTCGATGTCCCTGGAGCCGTTTGGTCGGTTCTGGGGAGGAATGGGTGTATGAGGTGCATGATTGGGTTGGGGTTCATCGACTGGTTCGTTCGGGAGGGCATGTCGAAGTCGAGGGTCGCTGATCGGCTCCGGGTAAGCCGTAACACGGTGGTCCGGCTGTTGAGCCTGGACGAGCCGCTCCGGTATCGGCGCAAGCCTCGGGGTTGAAGCTGGATCCGTATAAGTGTTCGATCGCGGTGATGCTCGAAAGAGGTCCGAGGGCGCCGGCGAGGGTGGTCTTGGAGCGGCTGCGCCGGGAGGGCTACGACGGTCGGTGTCACCATCCTCAAGGACCATTTGGCTCGGGTGCGTCCCCCCAGGCGGGAGCGGAGGGGGTATCAGCGGACCAGCTATCTGACTGGGGAGCTAGCTCAGTGCGACTGTGGTGGCAACTCCCTGGATCGCTCCCGGTTGGCAACGGCGGCAGCCGCAAGGTCTTATGGGCTGCTGACCACCCTGCCGTATTCGGCTGCTCACGCGGCGGTGTTGTCCCATTCGCGGACGACGGGTGATGTCTACGAAGCGTTGCGGAGATCGGTCCGGCACCTCGGTGGTGTCCCGGAGGGGGTGGTGGTGGATCGGGACACCTCGATCGTGGTATCGAAGTTCCGACCCGCACGGGTTCATGACCCGGTGGCGGCTCTATTCGCAGGCGTTGCGGATCCGCCCCATCGTCCTGTTCCCCGCCGTTCCGACTCTGAGGGTCAGGTCGAGCGGACAATCGGCTATCTAGTGGGTCGTTCCTCCCGCTGCGTAGGTTCGACTCGATCGCAGATGTCCAAGCTCATCATGACCGCTGGGGTCAGGAGGCAGTCTCTGAGCGGCACCACGCAGAGTCGGAGCGAAGGTTGCTGACGCTTGTCAGCCGAGAAAGGCTATCTGTATGCGTTGCCTGATCCACTGCCTGACACCGACCATCGCACTGAAGTGCGGTGAGTAGGGACGGTTTCCGCCGTATTGGCGATGTTGACTACTCGACACCGCCCGGTCATGGCGGCCCGACGGGTCGGCGTGCGTGTCTTCCATCGACAGGTGGTGACCCGTGTCGACCGCCGCCAGGTTGCCTGCCACCGGTCAGGCGGTCTGGAGGGGGTGGCCCGACTCTCCTGTTGACGTTGCCGCGAGCAGAATCAAATCCGGTGTTAGAGAGGGAGCCCACTGGTCGGCCAGGTATCCTGATGGCTAGTGGTGGTGTGGTTGTGACTCGTGGGCCCGCTGATGGGGAGCGTAATGCGTTGCGCGGTATCCGATGGCAGTACGACCACATCGCGATGCGTGTTTATGACTCGCTGTATGACGACGATTTTGTGCGGTTGCGTTTGGTGGATCCTGAAGCAGGACGCATCGATGACCTCGTCCTTGTCCGAACCGGTCGCGTCGACTGCTACCAGTTCAAGAGCAGGCAGCGTTTAGGCTATTTCAGCTTCATCGACCTGACTAGGAGGCGGGGGCAGGACCGTCAGTCCCTGATCAGAGACCTCGGAGATGCGTGGAAGAACATACGGCACGGTGAGGACGCCCTGTACGTTCACCTCGTCACAGAAGAGTTCCCCTCGAAGAGCGACTGCGTGGTGCCGGAGGGAAGCGGCGACATGCCTTCCCCTAACCACTTCTCCGAGTTCCTGACTCAGGTGCTCAAACCAATGACCTCGGGGCGAGTAGAACCCGGGGATGTGAGCGTCGAATGGCATCCGGCGGTGCAGCGGCTCCGGAAGGCCAGCGGCGTCCCCGAGGAGGACTTCGGAAGGTTTCTCCGGTCGCTGCGGTTGGATATCGGAGCTGGGACGGGCGTGCCCGAGCGCCAATCGCGTCGACGCTTCGACATCATTGATCTCTCGAACGCCCTAGACCGTGCTGTTTCCGAAGCATCAGGCGTTGTGGAGTTGGACCGGCGTCGTGTGCTCGGACTGGTGGGGTGGGAGTATCGGCGGGGTCTGCGCAGCAGGCACGAGTTTCCCGTGAACCTTGACACTTACGCACCCCTTGAGGGCGCTATTCGGCGGTTTGAGAGCCTGGTGAAGACGTTCCACAACGGCTATGTGGCTGTGCTGGGTCCACCTGGCTCGGGGAAATCAACGCTGCTCAGCCAGGTCCTTACAGGTCGCTCGGAACGGATCATCCGTTACTACGCGTATGTTCCAGGCTCCCCACTCGCCCGAACGCGGCTAACCGGCCGGGGTTTCCTTCACGACATGGTTGTCATGCTCACCAGAGCCGGATTCGAGTCGCGGGAGCGGCAACTGCCCGGCCGGGATGCTGACGAGCTTCGCGAGCAGTTTGCCGACCAACTTGATACAGCCGGAGAAGCGTTCAGACGTGCCAACCTCCGTACGATCATAGTGGTCGATGGACTTGACCAGGTTCAACACGACCGTGCGACAGTCGACGACCTTTTAGCCGAGCTACCTCGCCCCGACACTTTGCCCTCTGGAGTTCTTGTGATAGTTGGTAGCCGGACAACCGCCCCGCTGAACCCGCAGGCTCAACAGCAGCTCGAAGAACGAGACGCCGTAGTCGATCTACGGAACTATCGCTTGTCGCGGCCGTCTATCATTGAGATATGCAGCCGGGAAAGAGTGGTGGCGCACCTGGATCGGACGGTGCATGAGCGGATAGCCGAACTGAGCGGCGGCTATCCGTTGGCGCTGGGGTATCTTCTCAACCGCCTCCAAGAGGCCGACAATGAGTCCGCTGAGGATCTGTTGTCCGATGTTCTGCGTTATACGGGTGACATTGCAGGCATGTACCGAGAAGTGTGGAACAGCTTGGAGGATCATGCGGAGATCGCGGAGATGCTCTCTGTGTGTTCGAGACTACGGATTGGTTTCAGGACCGAGTGGCTACACACTTGGTTGCCTGCCTCCGCGGTTCGGATCTTCCAAACCCGGCTGCAGTACTTGTTTGTGTGCTCCTTGGGCGTTTGGCGTTTCTTCCACGAATCGTTCCGCCAGTTCGCGACTGATCGGACTGCTCTCGGTGACGGCACTCTCTCCAAAGAACGTGCGGACGGGCTGGCCCACAGACAGGTCGCGGCGTTGTGCGCCCAACGTGGTGATCCGAGGATCGCTGACGAGGAGTTGTACCACCGGTACAGCGCCGGGCAACGCGACGAGGTTCTGGATTTGGCACAACAGGCAACGTTTCGTGAACAGCATCAGCGGCTGCGTTCCCCGGCCCTTATCCATGAGGACCTCTCGCTCGCTCTGGACATAGCGGCTGGTCGAGGCGATGTCTTGGTGATGCTCCGGCTGTTCTTATCTCTCGCTGAGCTGACCGCCCGGTCCGCGGCGCTGGAGGATGTGGACATGCCAGCAGCATTGTACGAAGCGGGGCTGATCGATGAGGCGGTCGCCTATTGCGGTGCCGATGCTCGACACTTTCCCCTGGCTCAAGTATATGGCTTGGCAGCCAGACTCGGCGCCGACAACCATCCCGCGGGCCGTGAAGTATTCGATAAGGTAGAACACCACGGCTTCATAGACCCCGAACGTGGACATATAAGCGGCCACGAGGACGATGCCGCTGTAGCTTGGACCCAGGCAGCCGTTCAGTTCCGACCGCTTCCAAGGGTACTCGTCGCTATTCGAAGAGTTCTCGATGACCGCGCATCGTCCGACGCGGATGACTGGTACGAGCAAGCCGAGCGTCTCGGCCGGTACCACCGGATGATGCAAGTTCTGATCGACGCCGTATCGGCTCAAGCGGACAGAACGGCTCTCGGCACGATCAACTCGGCACTTGGCGAGCATGCGGCGAGCCTCACCGAGGAGAGTAGCTCCGGGACTGATGACCGGGCGAAGGCAACCGCGATAGCAACCGTCATCGACCTTCGGGTCAGATCTCGGGCAGAGTTACTTCGATTGGCCACAACCGATGAAGACACGAGCCGTGGCCTGCGGCAGCTGTGTGCAACCTGCGAAGGCGTATCAGTCTTCCACTCGACGAGGCTCGACATCGCGGAGACCGTCGCCCGCTACGGGATGGCCGATGTGGCAGCGGACCTTCTCGACGATAGTCCCTTCAGTGAGCCGTTGACGGTTGACGTTCTGGAGTACGACCGAGAGTCCAATACGCTGGATTACCGATTCCGATACTGGCGGCTACATCACATCCTTGCTCGGGTCGCTGACGATTCTGCCTCGCCACCTCCCAAGACGGAGATCGCGCAAGGTGGTGGGATTGGGTCAGGGATCCCAGCGCACTTGGAAGCCGATGCCGTCAAGTTGGTGTCCCGAGTTGACAGCGTACTGCGCGACCTCGGGTGCATTGACGCGGCAACCGAATCAGGCCACAGAATCCCTCCGGAAAGTGCTTGGACCGGTTTGGTGTCACAACTTGACGTATTCCGGCCCGCGTGGCAAAGGGGGCGGCCGATTTTCTATCGCTTGCCGCAGATGGAATCCGAACTCATGCGAATCATCGTCGAAGTAGCGGCAAGGTACGGCGATAGCTTCCCACAGCGCCTCAGCGACTTGTTGGCGAAACGATTCGAGGAAGATCCCGAGCGGTGGCCGCCCTGGCTCCGGTCAGATCTTGGGAATCTACTTCGTTCAGCCAGCGCGAGAGTGCCTTGGTATCAACAGAGTCTTACTGCCAAGGAAGCCAGCGCAGCAGCGCAGGATGTGCACTCGCGGCTCGTTGACCTTGTCGACGTAGTCCACCGTTACGCACGCGACGGGCAGTGCGAAGCTGCCCGCCGCCTCGCACTCAACCTGGTTCCGATGGCGTTCGGTGTCGGCTACCGCAAGGACTACCAGTTCGACTCTTGGGTGGCCTGGCTGGGTCGGGCACTTGCGGAACCCGCCGGTGAGCGTTACCTGGGCGATGCTACATGGCTGGCTCGGGTGCTCATTGCGGCAGACCCGATGTCAGAAAACGCGTCCCGCTCCGCCGCGATTCAACTTCCGGCAGCCGTAGCTCGGGCAGCGCCGATCGCCTCTGTGCGGGTCTTCGAATACCTCGTTCGGCACGGAATCGTCAATCATCTGAACGCTCTCGCAACACTTCTCGAAGCGCTAACGGCTCACTCTGGTCTGAACGATATGGCGGCCATCAGGCTGGCTGCAGACATAACCAGCGAGCTGATCGTTCCCGCAGCGAACACAGCCTACCCAGAACTCGCAGAGCGTCTTGTAGGAGCAGCCCAGGTCGCTGCTGGCCGAGCAGAAGCGACAATGTTGGCGGAGGCGATGGCAAGTCGCTCCTATAGCCATGCGCTGGCTACAGCAAGGTCCGGGTGGCGCAAAGGGCTCGGCCTCTCCCAGAACCAAGACCAGGAAGACAGCGGCAGCGCAGACCCGACCCTCGACGGCTCCGAGCTGGTTATGTCAGAGGATCACCGGATCCCATCAGACCAGGTTGGCTCACTCATACAAACGGTCGACGACATCGCTTCGCTACGCCGCAACGAATCCGATACCTCCCTCTTCGCCTGGGCTCGGGTAGTCGATAAACAGGTACTAACAAGCGACGCGATAGGTGTGCTCCTCGGCGTGTTCGATGACGGGTCCAGGACCAGCGCTGAGGTCCGAGCCTCTCTTGCCGAAGCCGCCCAACGTAACGGAGACCACGAAACGGCATTACGCCTCGCGTCCGACATCATCCAAAACGCGCCAGGTGATGGTTGGCTCGGCCATTGGGCAGCACGCCGACGGGCGTCGGCCACGGCCACCCGATTGGGTGCCCAAGACATCCGCATAGCCGCATGTAGGGACCTCGCGCGCAGGGCCATCACCAACCGCTGGTCCGCCGGCTGGCTGGTCTGGGAACTCGACAGTATCGTGAAAGCCCTCGACCCTGACCTCGCCGCTACCACAACATGGCCGATAGTAAAGTTCTATCTTGAAGGCATAGCAGCGACACTTGACCTCTCCGAGGCCGAGGTCCTCGCCGACCACGGCTGCCGCTGGTGGTTGCTGTCCCCAACCCGGGACCGGCGAACAGCATGTGACGGGTCAACGGCGGAGGCCGCAATCGCCGAACTCGCAGTCGGTCACCTATCCCACCCCACATGGCTTGTCCGAGACGCAGCTACAGCCACAGTCACCCGCGCCCTCATCGCCACAAACAACGAAGTTGCCAACGCACTGGCCGGCTTCGCACAACCCGACGCTAGCGACGACACGCTGGAACGCGCCGGACGTTGCCTCGCCGCGGCGCGAGACCACCACGGTTACGTAACGCCTCCTGTTCTCCAACCACTTGAAGACACACTTGCAAACCACCCGAACCAAGTGATCCGCGACCTTGCAGGCCGACCCCCGAAGGCCCGCCGCCGACCACCCCCCAGCGTGAATCACCCCGGGTTACCGCCGACGGCTGTTCCGATCGGTTCCGAACCCCTCTACTTGGCCCCCCACGAGGAGCAATACCAAATCCTCGCCAGGGAAACCGGGCTCAACATCGACGCGGTGCGCGCCGATGCCGCCCGACACGCATCCGAAGCGCTGGCTAATCTGCCCCCCGAGCAAGAAGTCCGGGAGGCACTGCAGGCTTCGCGCCTACAGTTCGAGTACCCGCACCAAAACATCGCTGCTTCACGCGCAGCGTTCGGGCGAGTCCTAGCCGACTTGACCGACGCGCACCTGCTCGACGACGCAGCACCGGATGTACACCGGCAGCTCCGAACAGTCGACATCGACATCCTGACACGAACCCCGACCCGCCGACCCAATGTCGTCCCAACTCCACCACGAGCCGGACATCAGCGGACCGACCGGTGGCTCACCGATATCAACAGCCGACTTGAGGAACACGTCACCGCATCGCTACGCCAAGACCAGATCCTCATCGGTGGAAGGTACTGGCTAACCGTACTGGACCGCAGTAACCTCGAAGAAGAACTCGTGTGTGGGACAACCACAGGAACAAGCCCGCCCGCCACCGGCCGCATCCTGGCCCGTAGAGACTCAATGACCCTGAAGGACCTCCTAGACACCTCAACGAGTCGAGCCGCCTGCGTTGGAGAGCCCCTCGTTGTTGAGCATCTTGGTTACACATTTCATCAGATCCGCGGCAAGTGGCTCGCGTTCCGACCCGACCTCGCAACAGGACTATCCTGGGCACCAGACGCGACTCGGCCCGGACGCTGGCACACCCCAGCCGGTGACCTAGCTGTCGAGAACATCTGGTGGGTGGACGGATGGCCGGGACGAGCCGGCCCCGTACTCGATGACACGGAAGCCCACGGCCACATAGTCGCCCTAACGACCGCAGGCCTCGCAGACCTCGCAGCCGCGTTCGGGAAGATCACGCGCCACTTCAAAGTGACACGGCACGGCCGCGATCATGCAACGAACATACGGTCGGTATCTGCAGCCCGATCCATTCCGCTCCATAGCGGCCCCTAGACAACACCCCGGAGTCATAGCCAGCCATATCCCCCTGGTTCACCGAGGCTTGACCCTGGTACGGCAGGAACTGCAACGCCGTCCGCCCGAGCAGCGGCCCCAACGTTCGAGCCGTACCTGTTCCGAAACCTGCTTCACCCTCCTCCGCCGAGCCTGCCATCTCAGCGACGCCCACCGAGAGCACCTCAACCGCCTACTCGACGCTCACCCCGGCTCCGCACCACCTGGGGACGCTCTCGAAGAGCCCTCTGCCAGCTGTACGAAGCCGAAGACCTCGACGGCGCCAAACCAAGCCCTGGGACGGTTCGCCGACCTCTACGCGACAGGCCAGATCCCCGAGTACCGCGAGGTTGTGGACACCCTCGTTGCATGGGGGAAGAGATCCTGGCCTACCACCGCAGCAGACGAGCAACCAACGGACCCATCGAACCGATACAACAAACTGCACCCTGGTCCTACGCCGCGTCGCTCACGGGTTCACCAACACCGACAATTTCGCGGGCCGAGGACTCCTCGTAACATGAGCCCGTCTATCCGCGTGATGCCCTGCCCGCAATACGCCGTTGGCCGAATCCGTCCCGTCGAAGAGCCACTGTATGGAACGCCGTGTGATTCTGTGTCTAGGTGACGCCCCCACCCGGCGGGAAAACCGTGTAGCCGAGTTTCGTCAACACACTAGCCGCTACCACAGGGCACTTCTTCACAGTCGCCACAGCCTGCACTTCTTCCCATTGGCGGAGTGAACGCAGTACTGCTCGTTTCCAGCCGGGCTTGAAGTCGGTGTACAGCCTCTCGCGGTTCAGAAAGAGCAGGAAGTCCTCCAGTGTGGGGCAGAACTGTTGACCGCCGACGGGGAAGTGGAGGGCGTGGAGATCCGGTGCCGGCCTGTCGCTTGACCCGTATACCCATGCCATCTCGGGTGAGTTGGCGTGGAGATGAACATGCGCCGCCGGTCTGTCTGTGGCCCGCGGGTATCGGTCGTACTCCAACCGGACCAAGGGTCGGTGTTTCTTTCGCCCACCCGTGACGTCCACCCACAGCCCGATGGTGGATGTCACTACACGCAGGTACTCCTCGCTCCGAGCCGACTCGACAATGTACGTGGCTCTGAGCAGGAGTGCCGGTGCCGCAGGATCATCGACCGCGCGAACGAGCGGGAACCCGTCGGGGCGGGATTGCTTTCTCGAAGCGCCAATGCGGGTCCGCGAGCCGTTGGAGATCAGACCTGCCACGAACCTGATGTCGGTGTCGATTGTAGCGGCGACCACATCGTTGAGGCTAGACACGAAGCCTCGCGCGGAGGCCTCAAGTGCTTGTTCGGTCACTCGTCGAATATAAGGGGCCGGTACTCAAGCCAGAGATCACGGAGGTAGGCGTCGGTGAGCGTATCCGCTTCGCCTTCGGCGCGGAACTCCTCCACGGTTACCCGCTCCTCCTCAAGGAGGCCTTCGAGCTCATGCAGCAACTCGTCACGTGTTACGTATCGTATCGTGGTCATTCTCAACCTCCCCTAGGCGACCCCTTCTGGGGATGAGGGTACCGGGACCGCATGGACTCCATCCTACGCAGCAGGTCGCATTCTATGTCCGTGCTGTGACAATTGCTGCTCGGTTTGGGGAACGTTTGAAGCACGGGCAGTGGATGGCCGGTCTGCGTGTAGGGCCGTCTTGTGCCCACAGGACGGCGGACGATGGCCGCCTCGTCCCCTTCAGTCTCCCCGCTCGGCGATTCAACGGGCTGTGCGGGACTACATGGCCTAGGCATTGCGGCTGGGTCGGGTGGGGCCGGACGCCAGCCAAGATCTCTCTAACGAACAGCTGCCCGGGTGGGTAAGGCCATCGAGCTGGTACCTGACCGGTTCCCTAATCCCGTCGGACGCGCCGTTCGAGCAACGCAGCGACGACGATGAGGACGACTCCTCGACGAGGTTCTGAACTCTCCCGGGCTGGCGGAGACGTCCGCTGACGATCGACGGGCGGCGAAGAGGGCTTCCTACCGTCGTCGATAGGTTTGAGCTTCCTCGTGTCCGAAGAACGGAGAGCGTCGATGTAGGGGGTCGTTTGGGGCGACTATGCGGCCGGAGAGGTGGAAGGCGCCGATGGTAAACTGTCGCCGTCTGGCAGACTACCACCGGGGAGCGAACCGTGGATGTGAAGCTCTCGGATCCCGTTGACCGGAAGGTCTCGGAGTCAGGTGGTCTCCGGCTGCATGTGGTTTCCAGGCAGACCGATGGCCGGCGTCTGCCCAGTGTTCGCCGCGGAACCCGATCGGTCTCGGTGTTCCTGGTGAACAACCGGCCGCCCGCCCCCGGTAGTCCCGACGACGCGGAGGTGCCGGAGTCGCCAACCGGGCCTACGCGTTCCAGGCGGAGTTCGAAGTCACGTGCCAAGAGTCCTTCGTTCCCCGGCCCGACCCCTGCAGGATGGCGGCTGTGAAGTGGGACGATAGGGTTGCCGACCTCCATTACGCCCGACACACCCGAGTATGCCGTCGGTAAGTGCGCGTCAGCCGAATGGGAGGTGGTCGATGGTGACTGCCGCCTGCTGCGCACGGCGTGGATCCCCGGTCCGTCCGCGACATCCTGGCCTCCCCCCTTTGGTCGGTGCTGTCCACGGCGATCCTGAGGAAGGATACGTCCTGGCCACCGATCCGAAGGTGGCACAACTCCGGCTGACTCTCCTCGGCAAGGAACTGACGAGCTCGGAACCGGCTCGGTAACCACGATGGCGATAGTTGGTATTCACCGATACCGTTAGGGTTTCTCGGTCCGGGGCCGATCGTGGATGGCCGATCAACGGCGCCGGGCTGTGCTTCATGCACTCCCTACGTCGTCCCCGCGGCCATCGGATGGATCGACCGCCGTAAAACGGCGCTCGACAGACGAAGACCAGAAGATTATCGACGAGTTGCTAGCTAAGCCGTGCGGGAAGCGGGACTGAGTGTCGGTCAGTCGCCATCAACGACCGGTTGCGGAGGGCTTGTCAGACAAGGGGGTTCTTCGTCAACGAGACCGGCAGCTACTTATCAAGACCGGCTGACGTATTGCCCCCAGGCCTCCATGACGGCGCGGCGGCGTGTTAGAAGGTCGCTTCTAGCGTAGGCTTGTTCGGCGGCGGTCCCGATCCGATGAGCCAGACACGCCTCGGCGACTTCGCGGGCCACGCCGGTCTCCCCGCACCAATCCCGGAACGAACTGCGCATCCCGTGCAACGTGCCGTCGATGCCGACCCTTCCGGGCAGCTTACTGACCATG
>MKWU01002760.1_pt1 | contig 25079 bp, 23 predicted proteins | sample 809101 | NCBI WGS metagenome assembly MKWU01 (sample SAMN05860141, study PRJNA318959) | sponge metagenome | host: Aplysina aerophoba | place: Slovenia: Piran, Adriatic Sea, Gulf of Piran | collected 2013-05-07 | reverse complement strand
CCGGCCACGATGCCGAGATCCGCTGCATCGAGACCTGCCACGGTCCCGGCAAGCCGATCAAGTACGCGCCGGTTACCTACGGCGACTACCTCTTCGAGAAAGTACTGAGTAGCCGGCTCGCCGAGGAAGCCGCTTCCTGAACGGCTCGCGGGGGACAGCTCTCGACATCGGCCTTGCCCGGGTGGCGGTCAGCAGGCCGCATTGCCTGCGTGCCGCCTCTGACCGAAGCTCTCGCCGCCCGCCGCCATGTATGCCTGTTCTTCCGTCGTGCTGTCGCGGCCAAGCACGGCGTTTCGATGCGGGAACCGACCAAAGTGGGCGACGATGTCTCGGTGGCGCGTCCAGCCCTTGATGCTCCTCTCCACGTAGCCGTGCCAGGCCCGATCGGCGTCGCGCCGCAACGCCCGCAAGAGCCCGAGTCCGCGGTCCTGTTCCACGATGTCCTCGCAGTGATGGAACGGGTGCCAGAGCCAGATGCGCGCGACCGGATGCAGCGCCTGGTCGAGTCCGCGGTCGATGGCCTGGTTGACGATCTCGAAGGCGCGGGCATCGCCCGCATAGGCTTCGACGGTGCCGCGATAGAGGTTCCGTGTGAACTGGTCGAGCAGCAGGATCAGGGCCAGCGCGCCGTCCGGCGTTGCCCGCCAGCCCATCAGCTCGCCCGCCAGGGCGCGCGGCACCAGGTCTGCGAAGCGCGCGCGGATCTCTTCGTCGACCACCGGACCCCCGTGGTACCACCAGCCGCGGCGGGCAGACGCCCGGTCCGGGCTGTCGCGGCTGTCGCTCAACCAGAATGTGACGATGTCGGCGATGATGTCGGTGTTCACGTCGGGTAGCTCGACGCGGCGAACGCAGTCTGGCCCGAGCGCCTGGCGGATGGGCGGTGATCGGTTCCGGGAGATGGCCCCTCACATGTCCTCATCGATGCGTCGGCGGCCGATCGGCGAAGAATGGACACGCTCGACTCCGTGACGATGGCGGAGCCGAGTCACTGACGCACGATGTCGTCGTGCATGTCCACGAGCAGGTGCATGGCAGCGATGTGCTCGTGAATCTCGACATCCGCGTCGATCATCGCCTCGGCAAAGTGCTGCGTCATGATGCTGAACTCGTACTCGGTGACGCCCACGACCTTGTGGGCCTCCGGCAGGCCCGTCCCGTCGGACAGGCAGGGACCGCCGGTGGCTTCGCAGACTCGATCGATCAGGAGGCCTCGGAGCCGCTGCATGTCGGTGTCGGCGAAACGAACGCTGAGCCGATCATCGTCGCTGACGTCGGCGAGGAAGTGGTCGACCACGAGTTCGACGCCGGCTTCGCCGCCGAGCCGATCGTAGAGCGGCGCGACGTCTCGGTCGAGAGTTCCTGCACCGGACGCGAACAGGAACGACATTCCTGCCAGCGCCGAAAGAGCTGTCACGGTGAACAGTTTCGAATTCATCGTCTTCTCCTCTTCGCGCAGCCGCAATCGTCGTCGTGAGCGAGGTCCGCGCTCATCGCACACCGGCATCTTCGAGTACCAGGGCGCACGGACTCGCAGCGCTGGAGCGACCCCAGGTCAGGTCGTCAACCTGGAGCCCCGGTCAGGGACCACGAGTGCAGCGTCAGGGAGTTGACGCAGTGGGAACAGACAAGGGTGAACCGATTCCGAGTGGACTGTGGCGGCGGACTGCGCAGTACACATGCTCGGCGCCGATGTGACGCCCGCCCGGAAACTCGAAATCGGCCGAAAGGGGACCGGTGAGCCGGTATCTTCCGGATACCGGCTCACCGGAAAAGTCACCTTGCCTGCGCGGTCGGTGGCGCCATCTCGGCAGTCGTGAGCGCGCGGAGACTACGGACCTCTGCACGCATCCGGTGTGTCACCGCCTGCCCGCGGGAGTACAATGACTGCCCCCACATTCCACCCTCGAATGCGACATGTCCGAGGAATCCCGTGAATGGTCTCCGGCGCTCGGCGACTCTCGGGCGGGTCCCGGAGACTCGGCCCGAGAGGAACGACGTGCCGCCCGGGCGCAGTGGCCGGTACGCAAGTTTCGACTTGGCGCGGAGCCGGGCCCCGACTTGTCCGCGACCACGACAGCGAACGAGCGTCTCGCAATGATGTGGCCCCTGGCCCGCGACGCCTGGACGCTCGCGGGTCGCGCCATTCCCGACTACCCGCGCGATCGAATGCCGGTCCGTGTCGTTCGCCCGACCGGCGTCCGCTCTTCCGATTGAACGACGATTTCCGCGACCTGCTGGTCAGCCTGCACCGGGCCGGTGTGCGTTTCCTGGTGGTCGGGGCGCACGCGATGGCGGTCCACGGCGTCCCGCGATCGACCGGAGACCTCGACGTCTGGATCGAGAGCACGGAGGAAAATGCGGCTCGCGCATGGGGGGCGTTGTGCGAGTTCGGCGCGCCGGTCGAAGCCCTCGGCGTGACCCGGGAGGATCTGCTTCGTCCGGGCACCGTCATCCAGTTGGGCCTGCCCCCGAGGCGTATCGACCTGCTCACGCGCATCACCGGTATCGAGTTCGACGCCGCGTGGCGCGGCCGTGTCGAACAGGTGCTCGACGGCTGTGCGATTCCCTATCTGGGACGGAGCGAGCTCATTGCCAACAAGCGCGCGACCGGGCGCGCACAGGATCTCGTGGACGTGCTGCTGCTCGACGCGGCCGACGGCGAGCAGTGAGCGAATCGGGGCTGTCCCGATGCCCCGGCGCCGAAACCGATGCTGCGCTATGCGAGCCTCCGCAATCGACCGATGACCCGGCGATCTAGGCTGACTTGCGCACCTTCTGGTCGATAAAGCTGCCGGCTCCCACATAGTCGACGGCGTCATTGATCTTGACTTTGCCGGTGACCTTGACGCTCCGTGCCAGGGTGTCCAGCAACGGGCATTGATACTCGACCGTATCGACGAGACGCTTCAGATCTTCCACTGGGGCCGAGCTCTTGATGTGCACGTCGTAGCTCATCTCGAGCAGGCCCGGGGGTGTCTCGGGATCCAGTCCCATCAGGCCATTGAGATCCAGGTTTGCGTTCACGTCGACCTTCACCTCGTCCAGAGGGATATCCATCGTGGATGCAAGGGCCACATACATGATCTCCTGGCATGTCCCCAACGCTACGAGCACGACGTCCGCGGGACTTACCGCCGAGTCACCGCCGCCGAATGCCGCCGGCTCATCAATCACCATGGGGTCGAAGTGACGGACCCGGCCCGTGCAGCGAACGTCTTCTTCCCATACGGTCCGCGAACCTCACTGCCCCCCGGGCGCGGGCCGGATCATGTGCATTCGGGCGGACAGGTACTCATTCACGGGGTTCGACCTCGCCGCGACGGCGCCCGAACCAGCGACCCACCCTCCGGCAGTAGGCCTGGTACGGCTCGCCGAATCGCCGAAGCATCGCATTTTCCTCGAACGCCATGTACCAGTACCGAACGATGAGCGCGAACACCGCGCTCAGGACCAGGGCCGCGAGCGTCGCCGACACCAGCGCGGCACCGAGCCCCGCAACGACCAGGCCGAGATACATCGGGTTTCGGCTGATGCGGAAGAGCCCATCGGTCACGAGCTCGCCGGGCTCCTCGAACGTGTAGACATTGGTGCCGATGCGCTGGAACTGGCGCTTCGCGGCAGCGGAGACGCCGATGCCCGCGACGACGAGCACCGCTCCGAACCAGGGGAGCCAGGGCGCGTCGAATGTGGCCAGGGGGAAGAATCGGTCGACCGCGACGATTGCGGCGATGAGGATCCAGAACAGTGTCGGCGGATTGATGCGCATGGTTTGTCCTCGCAATGGCGATGCACGACGGTCAGCGGGGAATCGCCCTGCCCGCAGCGGGAAGGTCGGGTCGATGTCTGCGCTGATGTCCCCGATGGCCGCGAACGCGGCCTGCTCGCGAATCATTGTCCTGGCGCATTGCCGAGGTGTTTCCGCCATGTAAAGTTTCGTTGCGCGCGCCGCTCTCCGCTCGAGCCTGATCGGCACACCTCCCGTGACTCCGCGCGGGAGAACGATCCCGTAAGCCCGATGATTTGACCGACCGCATCCGCGGAAGGAACATGAGACCCGCACCCGGAGCATTCCTGATGCGATGCCGCTTCGGAGTGCATCGTGCGGTCACCCCAGGAGGTTCCCATGTCCGTCACCGATGAACTGTTGCAGAACAACGCACGCTACGCGGAGAGCTTCGACAAGGGCGACCTTCCCTTGCCACCCGCGCGCGGTGTAGCCGTGGTCGCGTGCATGGACGCGCGCCTCGACACCCACAAGCTGCTCGGCCTCGACGAGGGGGACGCCCACGTCATCCGGAATGCGGGCGGCGTCGTAAGCGACGACGCAATTCGCTCGCTGGTGATCTCGCAGCGTCTGCTCGGCACACGCGAAATCATCATCGTTCAGCACACCGACTGCGGGATGCTGACCTTCCGCGACGACGACGTGAAGGACGCGATCGAGGCCGACACCGGCCTGCGCCCGTCGTTCGCGATGGAGGCGTTCGGCGACCTGGAGGAGAACGTCCGCCAGTCGATCCGCCGCGTCAGGGCCAATCCCTTCATTCCGGTGAAGGACAGCGTGCGCGGCTTCGTGTACGACTGCGCGACGGGCCGGCTGAACGAGGTCACGGGCGCCTAGGCGCGGCAGTCGGACGCCGCGTGAGTCGCGGTCCGTACGTCGGCCGGGTTCCCGCGCGGGCGGGGGCCCGGTCACTCCTGGTGTCGGTGCCGGATCGCTGGAGCGCCTCCCGTCAGGCGTTCGCCCCTCAACAGGACACGATGCAGGCCGGCTCCGCCGAGCGGTCGAGAATCCGCTCCCTCAAGGCGGCCCACATACCGGGCGGAATCTCCGGGCCCGGACGCTGGCGAACCGGTACGGGCTCGATCGTCTCCCCTACGCGGCGACCCACCACGAACGAGAACACGAGCCGTTCCTCCAGTCCCATCCGAAGGTCGGAGATCGCGATCTCGCCGCTCCCGAGCTCCCGTCCGCTGAAGAATCCCCTGGAGAACCAGATGAGGCGCTCTACCGCCGCTTCGCCCCGAAGCGGCCCTCCCCCCCGCCTCCGCCCCGACGCGGCTCGAGCAGCTCGTGGCCGCCCCGACGGCTCGTGAACAAGACCCGAGGCTCCGCGTCCAGCAGCGAGTAGTAGCCTTCGAGATACCGCCCGTCTCCCGCCATCGCGACCACGCGCCAGAGCACCGCGTTCATCGGCGTCGGCGTGGTGAAGACACGGGTCACCCCGGGCGCCAGGGAGTCCCTCGCCACACGGTCGACGTGCCCCTTCGCGACCACCGTGAAGGCGAGCCAGGCGACGCCGAGCGCGAGGCCCGCGTGGTTGAGCCGGTGCCCGAGCGCCCGCTCGCGCGAAAGCACCAGCGCGGCCAGCACGCCGAGCGCGACTGGCACGCTGAACGCCGGGTCGATGATGAAGACCGTCGACCAGGCCACCGGAAGATCCGAGAACGGCAGCAGGACCTGCGTCCCGTAGACCGTGAAGCAGTCGAGGAGCGGGTGGGTGAGGAGGGCGAGGAACGCGAGGAGCAGCCAGCCCCCCCGGAACTGACGGGTCCCCGAGTGGATGCGAACCGCCGCCCACGCGACCACCGGCGTCGCGAGGACGAGCACCGCGATCGAATGGCTGTAGCCGCGGTGCCAGGTGAAGGCGGAGACCGCGTCCGCGAACGGCCACAGCACGTCGAGGTCCGGGAGGAGCCCGCAGAGTCCGCCCCACAGCGGTGCCCGCCACCCCACCTTGCGGCCGAGCGTCGATTCCCCCACGGCGGCGCCGAGGGCGATCTGGGTGACGGTGTCCACCGCGCGCGGTCAGCTCATGCCGGAGTCGGCCGCACGCGGGAACATGCGAGCGGCATCGGTACGCCTCACGTTTCCTCGTCCAGGCACTCCGGGGCCTCCGCGAGCACCCGCCGCGCGTAGTAGTGGAACGTGGCGTTCAACGGCGCGGGCTTCAGCCGGTAGTCGTGGGCCTGACGAGCGGCGTCCGGCGGCAGCGCCCGGATGGTGCCCGCCGCCATCGCCATCAGTTGCAGCCGTGCCGCGTACTCGATCGTGCGCGCCCGGATGGCCGCCTCCTCCACCGTCGGCGCCGCGGCGAGCTGACCGTGGTGGGCGAGGAGGATCGAGTTCCTGTCGCCCAGCGCCCCCGAGATCAGCTCGCCCTCCTCGTCGCCGATGGGCGGACCCGGCCACGTCTCAAGCCACGCGCAGTCGTCGTGGAACATGGCGGTGTCCATGTGCGCCGCGTGCAGCGGCACGCCGAGCATCGAGAGCGCCGAGCAATACGGTGGATGCGTGTGCACGATGCAGTGGACGTCCGGCCGCGCCCGATAGATCCAGAGGTGGAAGCGGTTCGAGGGGTTGGCCATGCCGTCGCCTCGGACGACGTTCAGCTCCTGGTCCACCAGCAGGAAGTCGCGGGCCCTGACCTCCTCGAAGCCGAGGCCGAAGCGGGCCGTCCACATCGTGCCGGGCGCCTCGCCCCGGGCCGTGATCTGACCCGCAAGCCCCGAGGCGTGTCCCTCGGCCGCCAGCATGCGGGCGGTCAGCGCGAGCTTCTGGCGGACCGACCACTCGGGTCTCGGCAGGTGCTTCTCCATCGCCGACGTCGCCCGGCTCTCGAAGTGCGCCTTGGGCTTGTGCCGGGGCTCGTGCCCGCTCGCAGTGCTCGACGCGGCGTCCGCCATCGGATACCTCCACATGCTATTACCGCCCGCCAGCGTCGCGGGGCGTGGGTCACGATAGCAAATGCGTGTTCGAGAATGCCCATGTACGTGCGTGTGGTGACAGTGTTGATGTCGGTATGGAGCCCACTCACCCGGGGTGCTCACCGGGTGGTGCACCGACGTCGATGCCGAATCGCTCCGCGGATGCGACGAATCCGGCCCAGACGCCGTCAGCGATATCGAGGCCCCGGGACCGCGCCTCCAGCGTCCGTTGCGCTTCCACCTCGCCCGGCATCCGGACCCGGTCGAAGCCCGATGCCGGGTTCAGGCCATGGAGGTCATCGATCACGGTGTCGGCGTCGTCGTCACAGGATTGCCGCGGCCGAAAGACATCCGCCTTCACCGCCAGGAACAGCCAGTTGAATTCGAAGGCTTCGCCCATCATGGCCGTGGTGATCAGCTCGGCCATGAGGCCCAGTCCCGATCCCTTGACGCCGCCGAAGGGGAGCAAGGCGCCGCCGTCAATGTAGTCGTCCGGGTCGGTCGAGGGGTTCCCGGCCTTGTCGACGATGTACCCGTCGGGCAGGGATTGTCCCGTCGCTTTCGCGATCGCCACCTTCCCTCCGGCGACAATCGAGGCGGCAATGTCGAGCACCGCCGGGGAATGGCGGCCGCCGGGCGCGCCGATGGAGAAGGGGTTGGTCGAGAAGAACGGCTCGCGGCTGCCGAAGGGAACGACGCACGGATAGAGCCTTCTGCCGGCGCCGCCGAACGAAATGAGCACGCAGCCGGCGTCGGCCGCGGTCTCGGCATAAGCGCCCATGCGGCCGGTATGCCCGCAGTTGAACAGCCCCGCCGCCGCGACACCGTGGCTTCGAGCAGCTTCGACCAGGTATTCGACCGCCAGGTTTGCAGCCGGAATGCCCAGACCTTCGTTGCCGTCGACGAGGGCCACGACCTCGGTCTTCCTGGTGAGCGCGGGTTCGGCGTCGGTCGAGAGCATGCCCCCGTCGAGGAGCGAGAGATAGTAGGCGACCCGATTGATGCCATGGGAGGCGACACCGGCCGCCTCCGCTTCAACCAGATGCCGGGCGACCTCTCCAGCAGCCCGACCCGGGAACCCTGCCCGCAGAAAGATGGCTTCTGTCAGGCGTTCAAGCCGCGAGGTGGAGATCCGGATTGCCATGGTTCACGTGCCGAAACCGCGAGGTGGATGCTCGCGCGTCAGTTTTCGATCGAGGCGGTCGGACATTATCGGAGCTCCAAACCGTGATCGACCCTCATCTCGACGACCCGATCGTGCTGGTCACGGGAGCCACTCACGGGGCTGGCTCCCTCGAACGCGGCGACGAGGGCGTCTCCCACGCGCCAGGGATTTCCGCGCCGGTTGGAATCACCGCCATCACTCCAGGGACTGCGACCGCCTCCCGATGGTCGCGGTCTGCACCATGGCATGCGCCGGTCGTCAATCCGGCGCCGCGTCCACCTCGAACCCCTGGCCGCCTTCGCGCATCTCGAACCGGCCGTCGGCTACCGCCTGCGCCCACCGCGCCGACTTCTTCAGCCCGCCGAGCGGATAGACGTGGACGCCGCGAATTCCGCACTGCGGATCGGTGGCGCGGTAGGCCGCGAGACCGGCGACCAGGCGGTCGGGGGCGGTGACCTTGAGCAGCTTCGTGACGTTGCGGGCCTGGCGGGTGAGGAAGCGCATCGACGGGCCGACCCCGCACGCCTTCGCGTGGCCGATAAGCGCCTTGAGCGACGCGAGGCCGGGGATGCCGATGTAGACGGGCAGCCGGTTGCCCTCGGACTGGATGCGCCTGTCCCAGGCAATCACGGGAGCGGCCTCGAAGCAGAACTGGGTGACGATGTACAGGGAGGCGCCGGTGCGCTCCGCGAACGCGTTCTTCCACGCGAGCGCCGCGCGAATCTGCGCGTCCGGAATGTCCGGGCTGCCCTCGGGGTGTCCGGCGATGCCGATTCGCCCGATTCCGTAGTGGTCGAACAGCCCGGTGTCGAGGAGCTGCATGGTGTTGGAGAACTCGCCGAGCGGCTGGTTGAGCGCGCCGCCGATGAGCAGGGCCTGGTCGACCCCGGCCTCGCCCGTGAGGCGCGCGAGGTTCTCGTCGAGGAACGCGCGGCTCGGGACGCTGCGCGCCGCGAAGTGGGGGACGGGGATGAACCCTTCGCGGCGCAGCCGGAGCGCGACCGCGATGGTGTCGGCGAAGCTCGATCCCGGCAGGAAGGTGATGAACACGGTCGCCTTGGGGGGCAGGTGGGAGCGGTAGTCCGCGATCTTCGCCGCCGCGCCGGGGGTCGTCTCGGTGGTGAAGTCGGACAGCAGATCGATGATCGACTGCCGCGGGGACGGCTTCGACCCGATGTCCACGACGCGTCCGACAGGCTGCGGCGTCACGATGTGCTCCCCATTGAACCGCGGCCGATTCGACCAGCGCTGGCCGCCCGGTCCCTCTTGCCGTCAGGGCACGGACGTCTGGAGCCGGATTCGGGCGCTGTCCGTGCGCCAGGACGGTTCAGCCGACGCCGGAGACCTGCCCACCGGTTTTCGGAACTCGCCGGCCACGACGGATTCTCGCTTTCGCGGGCAGCGCGGCTGTCGCGGAAGCGACGCGTGCGGCGGAAATGGCGTCATCCGCGCGAAGCCGGTCCTGATGAACACCGGGGCGGGCATTCTTCTGCTGAAGCCGGGAACCTGCCTCGCGAGTCGCGGGTTACGAATCGTCCCACTCGAACGAGACCACGGCGGAGTGGAAGTCGTCGAACTCGTCGTTGTCGCACGACAGCACCCGGAACCCGTTGCCCGTCGAACCCGCCCACTCGTTGTCCGCGATGGTCCGGTTGGCCACCCACCAGTCCGAGTACTGGTGCACGAGCACGAGGTACATCGCGGCGGCGGGGGATGCGATGCCGTCGCCGGGGCCGAGCCGGGTGTTCATCGGGCGCGGCGTCTTCCAGTCCACGAGAAGCTCCGTCGACGGTCCGTCCACGCCGGGCGCCGCCATCGCTCGCTGGATATTCCACGCGTACGAACGTCCGAGCATCCTGACCCCGGTCGCCGGCATCACGCACAGGACCGCGTGGCGGTGCTCTCCCCGCACCGAGAGGGCGTCGAGGAACGCGTCGCTCGCGGCCACCGGGTACGCGCCGTAGGCGGAGGTGTCGCCGCTTCCGGCCGCGGCGACGATCCGTGCCGCGGCCGCGCCGTCGAGCAGATCGGGAGCGGTCCAGTCGAGGCTCTTCAGCTCGTCATGGTCGAACTCGGGGATCGGAAATCGCTTGGCCATCCGGACTGTCCTCTGCGTTGGGGCGGGCGGGACGGCGTATCCGCCGGGTGAGGCGTCCGGGGTCCCGGTCGCCGCGGCCCGTGCCGCCGCTCGATTTGCGCCGGGGGGATATTAGCAACGAGCCCGGAGGCCGCAACCTCCGGATGTGGACACCGGCGAGGCGTATGCCGGTTTGCTTCCGGGCCGCGGTCGCGATTGCGGCGTCCGCAACACCGCGATCACTCCTCCGAATTCCGGTCCTCGCGGCGATTCCGCACCGTGGTGTCGTACCGCACCCCTGCCGGAATCGGGACCGCCTGGTGGACCGTGACGCCGTGGCTCCCTTCGGTGCGGCGGGACGAATCCACGGCGATGAACGACGTGTAGCTGGAGGCGAGCTGGTGGCGGAGCGCGACGCGCGTGATGGCGTCGCGAATCTCGCCGTCGGGGTCGCCGCCGGCGATCTGCCGGTCGGCCAGATCGGCGATCTTCGATCGCGCCCACACCTTCGCGATGGACCGCCCGGCCTCGCTGCCGGGGCTTCCGCCCGCGGTCAGAGTCCGGCGCGATTCGCCGGCCATGCCGGACACGGTGATCTCCCGCGGCCGGCCGCGAAACTTGCCCGCCACGACCAGCGGCCGCCCGACGAACAGGTCCGGCAGCTTCGCCGGATAGGTCTCCGACACCTCCATTCCACCCCAGTCGATCTCGATGTCGGTGAGGGCCGGCCGGCTCACCCGGTCGAAGAAGGCGCCCATCACGTCCTCGGCGGAATCGTCGAATCCCAGGTAGGCGGCCACGCCCCGGCCCGCCTTCGCCATGCGTTCCATGAGGTAGCGGTTGACGGAGTCTCCGACCCCGAAGCTGAAGATGCGCGAAGCCCCGACCCGCCGGTGCACTGCGACCAGGATCTCCGACTCGTTGCCGATGTAGCCGTCAGTGAGGAACGACACGAAGCGGAAGTGCGTGCCGCTGTGGGGAAAGTCGAGGGCGCCTCGGATGCCCTCGATCATCTGCGTCCCCCCGTCGGCGTCCAGCTCCGACAGGTACCTGCGTGCCGCCGCCACGTTCTCACCGGTGGCCGGCACCGGCGCGCGGCCGAACCGGGAGGCGCGGTCGGAGAAGCGGATGATCTGGAAAGTGTCGGTAGGCGCGAGCCGATCGAGGGCGGTCGCCACGGCCGCCTTCGCCTGCTGCAGCGGGCGGCCGTCCATCGACCCCGAGCAGTCGATGACGAACACCATCTCCATCGGCCGGCGCGCGACGGTCGCGGCGTCCAGCGGCGGAATCAGCATCAGCGTGAAGAACCCGTCGCCGGTCTCCCCGTCGGTGTACGTCAGCAGGTTCGACTTGATGGTCCTTCCGGCGACCCGGAAGTCGAGCACGAAGTCCCGGTTCGGGATCGTGGTCCCTTCAGCGAGCGTCACGCCGGCGGTCTCCGGCCGGTCCCGCACCGTCGCGATCTCGTGGCTGGACCTTACCTCCTCGATGGTCACCCCGGCGTCGATGCGCACGCGGATGCCGATGTCGTGGCCGGAGCGCTCGTCCGGCGCCAGGTACTCCACCGCGGTTCCGTCCGGGGCCTCGGTGCGGCCACCGCGCGGGACCGCGCCGATGGGGTCGGCGTGGCCGGGCGGGTTGTAGCGCGGGCCGACCACCATCGGGAAGACGAACGAGTACCACCCGTCCCGGTAGCGCAGGGTGTGGAAGTAGGTGATGTCGACTTCGATGCCGCGGCCGGGCTCGATGTTCGCGACCTTCTGCTCGAAGATGTTCGGCCGCCGCTGCACCAGCAGGCTCGCGCGGTACCCCTGGGCGCGCGCCTCGTGGTAGATGGCCTCGGCTTCCTCCTTCTCGCGCACGATTCCGCGGATGGTCCGATCGCCGATCACCATCAGGAACTCGCTGACGGCGGCTCGTTCCGGCAGCGGGAAGACGTACACGGCCTCGATCTTGGCGTCGAACGGATTCTCGAACTGCTGCCGCACCTGGACCGTGCCGACGTGGCCGTCGACCGAGGCGTCCACCGAGGTGTGCTGCAGGGGCAGCGGCACGTGACGGGTCTCACCCGGCGGCGCGCCCATCATCGCGCCGGGGCCGGGATCCATGTCGGGCTCCCGGTCGCGTTCCCGGTCCGCGGTCGCGTCCTTCGTCCGAGCCCGCTCCATCGAGCGCGTCATTCCCAGCACGGACGCCCCGCCTGCGAAGCCGAGAGCCGACCTCGCGCGCGCCATGCCACGTGCGCCCGTCGCCCCCGGCGAGTGGCCTGCGGACGATCCCCTGGCGATGATCCAGAGCTCCTCGTCCTCGGCGAGGGGTTCGATGTCCGGAGCCATGACCGAGTCCGCGGTCACGATCGCGCTCGGCAGCGCGTGGAGCCCCGGCGGAGCCGGCGACGGCGGTTGCGACGCCGCGCGCGACCGGGGCACCGACAGTGGTTGCGACGTCTCGCGTGACTGGGCCGCCGTCGGTGGTTGCGAAGCCGCGGGTGAATCCGGCTCCGGACCCACCGCGCAGGAGCTGAGGGACGCGATGCCGATCAGGAGCATCGCGGCGAATGATGCGAAACGGGTGTAGGCGTTCATCGGGTCCTCTCTTCAGGAATCCGCAGGGCAATCGATGCGTCGATCGCCTGTCCGTCGGATCTCGTGGCGGTGACCAGGCGCAGCTCGAAGTCGGCCTCGCCCTCGAGCATGAGGTGCAGGATGGCGAGGCGCATGCGTCCCCTCGGCAGCCGGCTCGCGTCGGCCAGGGTGTAGTCGGCGACGATGATCCGGTCGGCGCCGCCCGCCGCCACCGCCTCGCGGTCGTAGTAGGGCGCGTCCGGGAACGCGGGGATGCCGCCGCGCTCGATTCCTGCCACCTTCATCGCGCCGTTGCGGTCCCGGAGCTCGAACTGCCACGCCGCGACGGGATGCGGGCTGTCGAGGTGGATCTCGACCGGAACGAAGCGCGGGCTGCCGCCGGAGTCGGCTCCCGCAGCAGTCGGGACGAGGCAGCAGGCGGCCAGAAGGACGAGCCGGGGGACGGGCAGCAGCGCCTTCATTGCGCTTCGACTCGATTCAGGGCGACCACGCGCCATGCGAACGCGTCGAGATCCGCCTCGTCGACGCCGGAGCCGGAGCGGGCCAGGGCCAGCACGTCGGCGATGTCGATCCGTCCCGAGCCGTCGACGTCGGAGTAGAGCGCAGGGTCGCGGTCGAGCGCGTCGCGCCCGATGGTCAGCGCCACCGCCAGCACCGCGCAGGCCGCCACCGCGCCCCAGGCGCCGTGGCGCCGCCACCGTGGAGATCCGCGAACGGAGAAGTGTTCGCGCGCAGTCGCGGCCACCGCCCGATCGACGCGGGCGGTGATGACGCCCGGCGCCCGGTCGAGTCGCCTCAGCTCGTCGATCAGGGGTTGCGGCAGGTGGTCGTCGGGTTCGCGTGTGCCGGCCATGTGTCTCGCTTCCAGGCGAACGGGTTGCCGATTCGCGAATCGGCGGAATCCCCGCGTTCGTCCATGGAACGCGCGGGAGGCCGAAAAGGTTCATTCATTCGAGGAGCTCCCTGGCGAGCGGCGACGACTTCAGCGCCGCGATGCCCAGGTGCAGCCGCGACTTGACGGTGCCGAGCGGGATGTCGAGCGCCTGTGCGATCTCCTCCAGCGTCAGTCCGTCCACGAACCGCAGGGTGAGCGCCTCGCGCTGCCCGGCGGGCAGCTCGGCGAGGAGTCTGCCGATGCCGTCCGCTTCGCGGGCCGGAGGCGCCGGCAGGTCGTCCGGTGCGACCTCGCCGGCCAGGGGGAGCCCGCTCGCCTTGCGCTGCGCCGAGATCGCGGCGTTGCGGGCGATCGGGTACAGGAGGGTGGTCATCTTCGCGGTGAGACGCAGTCCCTCCCCGCTCGGCGGAAACCGGCGAAGAAGCTGGACGAAGGTGTCCTGCAGCACGTCCAGCGCGGTGTCGACATCGGGCGCGAAGCGCAGGGCGACGCGCAGGACGAAGTCCTTGTGGCGCCGGTACAGGGCCTCGAAGGCATCCCCCGCGGCGCGGGCGTCGCCTTCGTTGCAGATCCCGACCAGCGTCGCGTCGCTGCGCGGGTCGCGCTTTCGGTTCGGAGCCATGTCGAATCGCCGTCGGAGCGGGTCGAGCATGGGCGAATTGCGGTCTGCTGCCAATGGAAACGACAGAATATATTCGTGATATTCAATGCAGGAATTCACCTGTCCACTCGGTCAGTTCCTTTTCCCGCGCGAGTCCGGCTGTGTGAGCCCACGACGGGAACGGCTCGCAGGTCTCCATCCCAAGGTCGTTTCTTGGTACGGCGCGAGGAGAAGCTCCGATGCTCCGGCACTCCGTAGGTCGGATTAGCGCAGCGTAATCCGACATCCGACACACACCATGCCGAGCCGCGGACGCCCAAGTTGTCGGATGGCGCTGTGCCAATGCGACCTACCCGATCAATGTCCCGCCGAATTCGTAGCGTGAAGTGCCCGTGGTCTCCGTCCTGACCACTCTTCACTCGCCGGAGCAATGCACGTATATTCACAATATATGAATCGCCGCACACGCATGAGGCGGCCCCGCGACCCGAGAGACGAGACATCAGGAGCGCCCGATGGCAAAGGTCACCATTCTCTACTGGCAGGAAATCCCGTCCGTGGTCGAGGCCCGGGATCGGAGCGGCCGGCACAAGATCGAGCTGAGCCAGCGGTTCCAGGAGCTGATCGATCTCGTCGCCATGAAGAAGAAGATGGCAGGCACCGACGAGTACCTGATCCAGTGGAACAAGGGTGCGCCGCAGGAGCGCGAGGGCGATCCCGAATCCGTGGCCACGGCTGTGGCCGAGGACATCGAGGCGCGTTACGACGCCATCAGGGCGGAGGAGCTCGCGAAGTGCAACACCTGAAAGCCGTTACGCATTGGGGCATTCCTGGGAGCGCGGGCATCTTGCCCGCTCGAACACACGGGTGGGCCTTCAGCACACAAGCGGACGAGACCGTGGGAAGCTCCCAGGAACACCAGTGGGCCTTCGGCCCACTTGCGGGCGGGACGCCCGCGCTCCCAGGAGGGCGTTCCGACACGCTTATATGGAACATCCCGTAACTGATTGATTCGTGGTTCTCCAATTCGAGATGAATCGACGTGGATTGGTGTCACCGAAGCGCGCCGACGACCTCGATGTTCCTTGCGCGACAGCGGGGGCAGGTTTCCTGACCGTGGGAAGCTCCCAGGGGAATCGACCCGCCAGCGCGAGATGCCCGCGTGTCCCGGCAGAGTCGGCTTCCGGTTGTATTCAGAGAATATATTTGCAATATTCCCGCGCATGACCACGACTCTCGAGTCACTCCTGCCGGCGACGGCCGAGGCGGGGCGGTTTCGTGCCGAGCCGGTCGACGTGCGCACCGATCGCATCCTGCGCATCCAGGGCTACCGGGACATGGAGCGGGTGCGCAAGCCGATCCGGCGGGCGGCGGACAAGGCGGCGGCGATTGCACGCGACATCGCGGAAGGCGAAGTGGGCTTTCGGCGGATCGGGATCGCGGCATGCGAGGGGTCGAGCCTCGCGCTGGAGGGCGGCGAGCGTTTCGAGTGCGGCGCATTCGAGCGCTTCCTCGGGGAGTGCGAGTCGGTGGTCGTGTTCGCGATGACCGCGGGGGAGGCCATCGACCGGCGGATCGACGAGCTGATGGCGGCCGACGAACCGGTCGTGGCCCTGCTCCTCGATACCGGCGGCTGGCTCGCCATCGAGTCGATCACGCGCCAGTTCTCCGAGAGGCTCAAGGCGGACTGCGAGCCGGCGGGCCTGCGCCTCACCCGGCGGATGGGACCGGGGTACACGTACCGCGTCGGAAAGGATCTGGCACCGTGGGGCCTGGAGGAGCAGGAGGGGCTGTTCAGGGTGCTCGGCGCGGACGCCTCCCCCGTCGCCGTGCTCCCGAGCGGCGCGATGCTGCCGAAGATGTCGCGCTCGGGGCTGTATGGATTGCGGGCCGCGGGCGCCGCACGCACGGCCGCGTGAAGCCGTCCTGCACGGGAGACTGAACCCACGCCCCGGGCGGCACGCGAGCAGAACCGCGGCGCCCGGGAATCACCGAACCACCTGACGACGAAGGGACACGCATGCCGAACCAGACCCGCGGGCTGCCGAACGACCGCATCATCATCATCGGCGAGAACTTCAACGCCACGCGCAAGATCAAGGCGACGAGCCCGCGCGTGCAGGAGGTCGACGGCAGGACCGGCATCGCCTACACCGACCTCGACGGCACGGCGAAGCTCCTCGACTGCACCGACATCATCCCCGAGGAACCGGCCGAGCGTCACAGCTTCATGATCCCGCACGTCGCCCAGGCGCTGCGGAACAACGACCTCGACTACATCACCTACGCGATCAGGGCTCAGGAGCGCGCGGGCGCACATATCATCGATCTGTGCGTCGACGAGATGTCGGTCTATCCGGAGGAGCGCTACGAGTGGATCAAGTACCTGGTGGAGACCGCGCAGTCGATCACCGACTCCATCGTCGCCATCGACTCGTCGGACTCGAAGACCATCTACGCCGGCCTCGAGGCCCACGACAGCTCGAAGAGCCGGCCCGCCATCAACTCTTTCAACCTGGAGAACGGACGCCAGGAGCTCGTCGGCATGGCGAAGGAGCGTGACGCGATCCTGTTCGCGAACGCGAGCGGCAACGCCGGCATGCCGCAGAACGCCGACGAGCGGGTCGCGAACCTCGCGCAGTGCATGGAGATGATGGACGACGGCGGCGTCGCGCCCGAGGACCGCTTCCTCGACGCGCTCGTCTTCCCCGTGGGCGCGGGCCCCGAGTTCGGCGGGCACTACCTCGACGCGGTGCGGGCGTTGCGCGAGAAGTACCCGGACGTGCACATCTTCGGCGGACACAGCAACGTCTCGTTCGGGCTGCCGAACCGCAAGCTCCTCAACCAGACGTTCGTCACGCTCTCCATCCAGGCCGGCTGCGACGCCGCGATGCTCGACCCGCTGATGAATCCGCCGGCCGACTTCGACGGCTTCAATTTCGCCGCCAACGCCCTGACCGGCGTCGACGAGTATTCCGTGAAGTACCTCAAGTACCAGCGCGGCCTGCGCAAGCAGAAGCAGCGACGGCCCGCGCAGTAATGAAGACGAAGGAGATCTCCCGATGAAAGAACTGCTTCCCCGCGAACGATTCATCCGAGCTCTGCGCCACGAGCCGGTCGACCGGGTGCCGCTGCTCTACCGCATGAAGCACGAGGCGAAGGAGAAGCTCGCCCGCGTGTACGGCATCACCGACGCCGCCACCGGACGCAAGCACAACCCCGAGCTCGAGCTCAGGCTCGGCAATGACGCCATCATCTACCAGATCGGGATCAACGCCGATTTCTCGCACCGCCCCATCGCGATCGGAGAGACCTGGTTCAACCATTTCGGCGTTGGCTACGGCAAGAGCGGCCTCCAGGGGCGCACCCCCGAGGAGCAGGTGGAGTTCGCGAAGACCCAGGAGTTCTGGGGGCCGGCCAAGGTGGTGCCGGAGAACTTCCCCAAGCACCACCCCATCACCACGGTGGAGGAGTACAAGGCCTACGAGTGGCCGGATCCCGCGGACCCGGAGATTCTGGGCCCCATCAAGGACATCTGCGATCGATACCAGGACGACTACTTCATCATCGTCGACCTGTCCTCGACCCTGATCGAGGCCGCCTACGCGCACATCGTCGGAACGCAGAACTTCTTCCTGTACATGTTCGATCAGCCCGAGATGATCGAGGGCGTGCTCGACGGTCTCACCCAGTACTACACCGAGCTCGGCCTGAACGCGATCCGGATGGGGGTTGACATGATCCGGGTCGGCGACGACGTCGGCGCGCAGCAGTCCATGATGGTCTCGCCGAAGCAGTGGCGCGAGCTCGCCAAGCCGCGGTTCGAGTCGATGTTCAACGCGTTCCGCAAGGAGAACTCCGAGCTGTTCATCAAGCTCCATTCCTGCGGGGACTACTCGCCGATCCTCGGCGACGAGGTCGAGCTCGGGGTGCACCTGTCCGGGCTGATGCAGCCCACCGGAGGGCTGAAGGACCAGGCCGAGATCAAGCGCAAGCACGGCGCGGACATCGCCCTCGTCGGCGGCTTCGACGTGCAGCGGCTGCTGCCGCGCGGCCAGGTCGAGGCGGTCCGCCAGGGCGTGTGCGACGTGATGAAGAACCTCGCGGTGGGCGGCGGGTACATCTTCTCGCCGTCGCACTACATCCTCGCCGACGTGCCGGTCCAGAACATCTACGCGATGCTGGAGGCGCAGCGGGACTTCGGAACTTACGGGAAGTACCCGCTGAACTGATGCAGGACGGGACCATGACCGGAGTTCCCGAGACGCCGTCGCCGTCGAGCAGTCGGCCATCGGCGATCCCGAACAAGGAAGGTGAATCATGACCGAGCCGGTGCTTCAGATCCCCGAGGGCTGGGAAGGGCGTGCGCCCGAGGGCTGGGAGTGGCAGACCCTGTGGGAGGCGGTCGAGGAGGGGGACCACAGATACACGCACGACCGGGTCGAGCAGGCGATCGGCGCGGAGATCGATCCGCGCGTCATCCTCGACGACGGGCTGTTCCCCGGGTTCAACCTCCAGGGCGACCGCTTCAGCGAGCAGATCATCTTCATCCCCGAGATGCTGATCACCGCCCGGGCGATGAAGACCGGTCTCGCGCTCATCCGCCCGCTGCTCGCGGCCGCGGCCGAGAAGCCGGTCGGCACCTTCGTGATGGGCACGGTGCTCGGCGACATGCACGACATCGGCCAGTCGATCGTGACCATCATGCTGGAGAACGCCGGCTTCAACGTCATCAACCTCGGAACGGACGTGCACCCGGACCGGTTCATCGAGACCGCCGAGGCCGAGCACGCGGATCTCGTGGGGTTCTCGGCGCTGCTCTCCACCACCGTCTACTACCAGAAGGTGACCATCGAGGAGTTCGTCAGGGCCGGACACCGCGACAAGGTGAAAATCCTGGTGGGCGGCGCACCGACCACCCAGGAATGGGCCGACGAGTGCGGCGCCGACGGCTGGGGACGCGACGCGGTGCAGGCCGTGAAGCTCGCGCTGAAGCTCGTGCAGGAGCCCCGGGAGGCGTGGGCGTGAAGGCGATGCGGGCGACGGGCGGCGATGCGCAGGCGGTAGGTTGATGTCGGATTACGCTGCGCTAATCCGACCTACTCCTGCAGGTTGGTCGGCTGAAGGCGTAGCCCGACACTGCACTTCGAGAGGATCCGGGGCGCGAGGTAAGGAGCACGGCCGTAGGTCGGGTTAGCCGAAGGCGTAACCCGACATTTCGCTCCGAGAGGCACCACGGATTCGAGAGGTTGCGGGGCACGAGGAAGGAAGCGCGATGACGGAGGCGCAAAGCAACGGCATCGAGGTCCGCTTCGTCGACCCCGGCGACGCGAAGGCGGTGCGCCGGGCGCGCATCGGGCACGGCGCCACGCTGCTCGACGCCGCCCGGGCGGCGGGTGTCGCCATGGACGCCACCTGCGGCGCGCGCGGGCGATGCCGAAGCTGCCGGTGCAAGGTTCTCTCCGGCGACGTGTCCCCCGCCACCATGCAGGACACCCTCCAGCTTGGTCACGAGGAGGTGCAGGAGCGCTTCCGGCTCGGCTGCCAGACCCGCCCGGTCACCGGCTGCGAGGTCATGGCCCTGCCGCCGAAGTCCGAGGCGGGGCACCAGATCCTGACTGGCGGCGGTCCGGCCGGAGCCGGACTGCTCGACGGTGAAGCCGCGGACGGCGCGGGGTTCACCATCGACTCCGGCGTGACGAAGCACGTCGTCACCGCAAGCCCCCCGCGCGAGGAGCATCGCCAGACCTCCGATCTCGCGCAGGTGCTGGCGGCCATCGGCGCTCCCGTCGACCGCCGCGTTCCACTCGCGGCGTTGCGGAAGATCCCCGGGGAGCTGCGCAAGCAGCGCGGGGAGCTCACGGTCACCACGTTCAACGGCCGCATCGTCGACGTCGAGGCCGGGGACACCTCCGAGCACGTCTACGGCATGGCGTTCGACATCGGCACCACCAGCATCGTCGGGACGCTCCTGCACCTGGAAACCGGGGAGGAGCTCGCCGCGGTCGGCAGCGTCAACCCGCAGACGATCTACGGCGGCGATCTCATGTCGCGCATCGCCTACGCGCAGTTCGACGAGAAGAAGCTCGTCGCGCTCCGCGCCAAGGTGCTGAACGCGATCAACGGGTTCGTCAGGGAGGCGTGCGCGAACACCGGAGTGTCCCGCGACCACGTCTACAAGATTGTGGTGGTCGGCAACACCTGCATGCACCACATCTTCCTCGGCGTCGACGTGACCTTCGTGGGACTCGCCCCGTACGCGCCCGCGGTCAGCGACGGCATCGTCGTCCCCGCGGGTGAGCTTCCGCTGAAGGCGGCGCCGAACGCGCAGGTCTGCCTGCTCCCGATCGTGGCGGGCTTCGTGGGCGCCGACACCATGGCGTGCGTGCTCGCGACCCGGATTTACGCAAGCGACGAGCTGCGCGCGCTGGTCGACATCGGCACCAACGGCGAGGTGGTCATGGGCTCGAAGGAGCGGCTCATGGCGTGCTCGGCGCCGGCCGGCCCGGCGCTCGAAGGGGCGCAGATCCGGCACGGCATGCGGGGCGCGGTGGGCGCGGTCGAGGCGGTGCGGATCGACGACGACGTGCACTGCAGCGTCATCGGCTCGGCGCGCGCGATCGGCATCTGCGGGTCCGGCCTCATCGATGCTTGCGCAAAGATGGCCGGCGCAGGGGTGATCGACGGAATGGGGCGGCTGGGGCCCCCCGGTCGCGAGCGGCTTCCCTCCGCGCTCGCGGCGAGGCTGCGCACCGCCGATTCCGGGGTCGAGTTCGTGCTGGTGTGGGACGCCGACGCCGGCAAGACCGGGGACGTGACCCTCACGCAGGGCGACATCCGCCAGCTACAGCTCGCCAAGAGCGCAATTTTCTCCGGCATCGTCCTCCTCCAGCGGGTGATGGGCATCGACGATGCGGACCTTGCCGAGCTCATGCTCTGCGGAGGCTTCGGCAACTACATCAACACCGAGAGCGCGGTGGCGATCCGGCTCCTGCCCGACATCGACCTGGACCGGATCACCTACGTCGGCAACGCGGCCCACCTCGGCGCGCAGATGGCGCTCCTGAGCGAGCGCGAACGCGCCCGCGCCGGCGAGCTGGCCCAGCGCATCGAGCATGTGGCGCTCGCAGCGCGCCCGGACTTCCAGGACATCTTCATCGACGGGATGTCGTTCGAGAGCGCGGAGCCGATCGCCCCGCGACCCACCGCGGCGGGAATGGAGCCGCGAAGGACGGCAGCGGGATGAGTGATCTGCGCATCAACCTGCTCTTCGGGTTCCTCGGCTCGGGCAAGACGACGCTCCTGCGGCGCATCCTCGGCGAGCGCGCCGGCGAGCGGAAGATGGCGGTCATCGTCAACGAGTTCGGCGACGTCGGCGTCGACGGCGAGGTCATCGCGGGCAGCAACGTGAACCTCGTCGAGCTCACTTCCGGGTGTCTGTGCTGCACGCTGCGCGGGTCGCTGATGAGCGCGGTGGAGGAGCTGCGCGAGAAGGCCGCGGTGGAGCAGATCGTGGTCGAGGCGACAGGCGTCGCCTCTCCCGGCGACATGCTGGAGGATCTGAACGACTCGAAGATCGCGCGCGAGCTCGACGTCGGACCGCTGGTGACGGTGGTGGACGCTCCGAAGTTCACGCGCCTGCAGCAGATGCTCGGCGAGTTCTACGAGGAGCAGGTCGAGAACGCGGACGTGCTGGTGCTGAACAAGATCGACCTTGCGACGCCCGACGAGCTCGAGGAGGCGAAGGCGGCGGTCCGGGAGATCAATCCCGACGCGGTGCTGCTGTTCGCCGAGCAGGGCGACACCGACCTCGCGCTCCTGCTCGACGGCCCCGAGAGCGAGCTGCTCGCGCAGATGAAGGCGGAGGCGGAGGCGGAGGACCATCCGCACAGCCACGAGTCCGGCGACGGCCCCGGCCATGCCCACGAACACGAGCACCACGACCACCACGGCGACGGCCATGACCACGATCACCACGGCCACGCGCACGCACCGGCCGAGTCGTTCGTCATGGATGCGTCGGGAGACTTCTCGCGCGAGGGGCTCGCCGCGGCGTTCGCCTCCCTGCCCGCGAACGTCTGGCGGGCGAAGGGGTTCCTCGCCGTCGACGGGGCACCCCGCCTCCTCCAGTTCACGATGGGGCAGCTCGAGATGGACGCTGCGCCTGCACGGGAGCGCCCCTATCTGGTGGTGATCGGGGAGGACCTCGATCGCCCGGCTGTCGAGTCCAGGCTTCTCGCGGCACGACATCCGTGATTGGCCAGGGAGTTCGTGTGAAACGATCCCATCAAGGCCGACGGATTCCCGCCGTCGCGGGAACGCCATCACTGATGCTCTCTCCGAGATTCCTGTGGATGCTGGATTGAGAGTCCGCACGGCGGCTGCCCGAACGCCCCCTACCGTCATTCCCGCGAAAGCGGGAATGAGAGTCCGCACGGCGGCTGCCCGAACGCCCCCTACCGTCATTCCCGCGAAGGCGGGAATCCATCGGCGCTCGACGATCGCGCATGCCGGAGCGCCGGACACGTCAATGGCCGGCGACCTTGCGATCATTCCCGCGAAGACGGGGGTCCACGGAGCCTTGACCGAACACGGACGCGCGGTACAGGGAATCGATTCGACATGACCGTCCCCGCACTCGTCGCCGCGCGCGAGGAAGCGCCCCGTTCGCTCGCCGAGCGCGCCTACGAGGGGCTCGTGCGCGAGATCACCCGCCTTGACCTCGCTCCGGGCGAGGTGCTCGCGGACAAGGCGCTGACCGAGCGGTTCGACATCGGGCGCACCCCGATGCGCGAAGCGCTGCAGCGGCTCGCGCGCGAGGGGCTGGTGGTGCACCTGCCCAACCGCGGCATGTTCGTCTCCGAGATCAGCGCCGCCAGCGTGCAGCAGATCTACGAGTTCCGCTCGCTCATCGACGGCCACGCGGCACGGCTCGCCGCCACCCGCGCGAGCGCGTCCGAGATGGACGACCTCACCGCCCTGCACGCGGCGCTCGTCGACGCCACCGAGCGCGACGACATCGACACCTACGTGCTGATGGACCGCCTGTTCTACGAGGTGCTGGCGAACGCCGCACAGAATGTCTACCTCGCGGAGGTCATTCCCCGGATCTTCAACCTCCACCTGCGGCTGTGGTTCTTCATCTCGAAGAAGGCCGGGGGCTGGCACTCCATCGCGCGTTCCCACGAGGAGATGACCCGGGGGGTCGCCGACGCGATCCGGCGGCGCAATCCCAACGAGGCGGAGCTCGCCATGAAGGCGTATATCACCCGCCGTCAGCAGGACATGCGCGGGTTGCTCTGACCCTCGGCCTGACCGCCGAATCGTTCGCGCCGACCCGCGCCGACCCGCGCCGACCAGCGCCGACCCGCGCCGCCCCCCGCCCCCCGCCGCCGCCCCCCGCCGCCCCCCGCAGGTCCCCGCCGCGAGCCGGGAACGCCGCGTCGGCGTGCACCGCCATTCACGACGGGAACCCCGGTTGGCCGCATTCGCACCGGTGTCCCGCAGCGTGCCGCGTGGCCGGGAACGCTCTGATTCCCCGGCATTTCGATTTGACCCACCCCCCGGACTTATGTTTGCATCAATCGACGAATCGGCCGACGGCGCAGCGCCCAAGCGCGATACGAAAGGCGAATCGTTCCGGTTCGGGGCATCGCACGATGCCCGCAAATCCTGCCCGTATCCCTCCGTTGCCTCCTTCAGTCAGACGCGGAGGGAGTATCGGGCTGGTTCACCGGCAGACTTGCCCATCGGGAATCGCGTATCAGGACAGGACCACGCTGACGAGACATTCAAGACAAGACATTCAAGACAAGACATCCACTGCGATTCGGACACTGCCCATACGTTCCAGGAGGACACGAGAATGAAAGACGTCAAGAATTTCCAGCAGATGTTTCGGGACGGGAAGGTCGACCGCCGGGAGTTTCTCGCAGCCATGAGCGCCCTGGGGCTCTCGGCCACGGCTGCCGGAGGCCTCCTCACTTCGGCCAATACATTTGCCATGACGCCGAAGAAGGGCGGGCTGGCCAGAGCCGCATCCAACCTCCACGGCCCCGACGACCAGATGGACCCGATCGTCTTCACCTCGGGCATCGACTACACCCGCGGCCGCGCCACCTACAACAACCTGATCCAGATGCTCGACGGCATGTCCCTGCATCCCGAGCTGGCCGAAGAGTGGACGCCCAACAGCGACGCCACCGAATTCACCTTCAAGCTCCGGAAGGGGGTCACGTGGCACGACGGGTCGGACTTCAGCGCCGACGACGTGGTCTGGAGCATGAACCGGCATCTCGGCGAGGAATCCCCGTCGGTCATCAAGGCGTTCTTCACCAGCGTGCAGGAATGGAAGAAGATCGACAGCCACACGGTGAAGGCGATCCTGAACTCGCCGGACTCCGACCTGCCCGCCAAGCTCAGCGAGAAGCAGGCCAAGATCGTCAAGATGGGCACAGAGGACTTCAAAAAAGGCAACGGCACCGGCCCCTATCTGCTCGATACGTTCGAAGCCGGGGTGCGCTCGACCCACACCCGCAACCCGAACTACTGGCGAGACGGACCGAATTTCGACGCATTGGAAATCACCGCCATCACCGATCCCATCGCGCGGGTCAATGCGCTCATCGCCGGCGACATGGATCTCATCTACACGGTGGACGCAAAGGGCGTTCGCCTGATCGAGCAATCCGAAGGTGTCCACGTCAACTCGACACCGTCGGGTCTGTACGGCGGGATCTGCTGCCTCAAGAACTCCGAGCCGGGATCGAGCGACGACTTCGTGATGGGGTTGCGGTACATTCAGGATCGCGAGCGCATCGTGCGATCCATCCTCAAGGGGCACGGCACGGTGGGCAACGACCACCCCATCGGCCCCGCCTACGGTGCGGACCATTGCAGCGAGCTGCCGCAGCGAGAATTCGATCCGGACAAGGCCAAGTTCCACCTCGACAAGTCCGGCTACACCTCCGCGGAGCTCTACGTCGCTCCGGTGCTCGCCGGTATCGAGGAGATATGCCTCCTCATGCAGGCCAACCTCAAGAAGA
>MKWU01002759.1_pt1 | contig 25079 bp, 12 predicted proteins | sample 809101 | NCBI WGS metagenome assembly MKWU01 (sample SAMN05860141, study PRJNA318959) | sponge metagenome | host: Aplysina aerophoba | place: Slovenia: Piran, Adriatic Sea, Gulf of Piran | collected 2013-05-07 | reverse complement strand
TGCTGGAACTCATGCCCGCGCGCGAATCGGCTGAGGCGGTGCAACTCGCTCGTATCATCGAGGGACAGGCCGACCGCATGCGCGAACTGATCAACGATCTGCTGGACGTAGCACACATCGAGTCCGGCGCACTTTCGGTGGTCGCGCAGCCGGCAGACTTGTCCGACCTTGTGAATGAGGCGAGGAACACATTCATTAGCGGAGGTGGCAGGGCAAGTATCCGAATCGACCTGCCGCCTGATCTGCCGCTTGTAACTGCGGACACACGACGTGTTGTGCAAGTGCTGAACAATCTGCTGTCCAATGCGGCAAGGCACTCTCCGGAGTCGTCGGTCATCAGGGTTACCGCCGTGGTGGAGGAAATTCACGTCGCCGTATCGGTCAGTGACGAAGGCAGGGGAATATCAGCGGAGCGGCTTCCACACCTATTCCGCAAGTTCTCGCGGATTCGCCGAGATGACTGGGTAAGCGACACCGGCTTGGGTCTGGCGATCTGCAAGGGGATAGTGGAGGCGCATGGTGGGCGGATCCGTGCGGAGAGCGACGGCGACGGCCTCGGCGCGCGCTTTATTTTCACGCTTCCCGTCGCAGAGTCATCTCAGATGCGTGTACCCGAGGTCGCTTCAACTGTGAAAGGGGGCTCAAACAGCTCTGCCGACTCACGGCGAAAGATCCTTGCGGTGGACGATGACCCTCAGACGCTCAGGTATGTGCGGGACATTCTGTTGAAGGCGGGTTTCGTCCCGTCAATGACTGCGGATCCTCGCGAGGTCTCGCGCCGCATGAGAGATGAGGAGCCTCATCTCGTGCTCCTGGACCTGATGCTCCCGTGGATCAATGGCATAGAGGTGATGGGGAAGATACTGGAGGCCACAGACGTGCCGGTGATATTCCTGTCGGCATACGGCCAAGACGAGACTATCGCAAGGGCATTGGAGGCGGGAGCGTCCGATTATGTGGTCAAGCCATTCTCGCCGACGGAACTTGTGGCGCGCATCGAAGCTGCGCTGCGCAAGAGGGCGCCGGGCCTTCGAGGGCAACCTGAACACTTTGTTCTTGGCGATCTGTCGATCGACTACAATGGGCGGAGCGTGAGCCTGGCCGGCCGCACCGTTCCACTGACAGCCACGGAGTTTAATCTGCTGCGGGAGCTGTCGGTCAACGCGGGTCGCGTGCTTACCCACGATCACCTGCTTCAACGAGTGTGGGGGCATGAGTTCATCGGCGACTCAGGAGCGACTCGAACAGTCATCAAGAGGCTACGCTATAAGCTGAACGACGATGCGAGAAATCCGTCTTACATATTTACCGAGCCTCGAGTCGGATATCGCATGCCGAAAGTAGAAGACGCGACACCGTAGTCTTGCTCGAAGCATCGCCGTAGCTAAGTTTAGACATCAATGATGTTTGACCATTATCAGCAGAAACAAGTGCCGGATATGCGGAGTCCCACCGGGCTGACCTGTATTCTCGGTATCCCGTACAACAGTGCGAGGCTCGGCGGTCCATTCTCCGTTAAGGACGGCGCTACATCGCACAGCATATGATGCGCTGACATCTTCGCATACTTAGGGTCGCTCTTCCCTTTGCGAAATCAAATCGACTTGTCCTGCCATTGTACCTCGACACTCGCGTAGCCCTGATCGGTCAGAAAGCGTGCGATTTCAGCACCCAAGCGCGGCGGCAGTCACCTCACCCGCGACGTTGTACTCCAATAAGTCGTGCGCCACCGCCCACGATAACACCGCGCGCATGCGCTGTCGCACTCGTCGCGCCGTCTCCAGCTTAGCGGTCCAGATGGGCGTAAGACACGCGAGCACCTCGACCTTCCTGGTTGGGTTGTTCTTCATTTCCCCTATCACATGGAATGGATAGATCAGAAGTGGGCTGATCCACTGGGCCGCGTGCTTCCCATTGCGCCAGGTGGGGGGTTGAGCGCGCGACCCTTAAGTGCCGCCTTTTTGAAGGTGGATATTGTCGCGAGGCGCTTCTCGATTATGCTGTTGGCGCCGCTGGCGATGACCGACCTGTTGTTGGCGGCCTATTCGCGCGCCCGAGCCAGTCTAACGTCCTCATTGCTGCCCAGCCCAATGTCGCGACGAACTCCGTCAATTGTGATGCAGTGCACCCAGCTCTTTGAACCACCCTTCGCCACATTGAGGTGAAGGCAGTTGCCGTCTCCGTACCTGCAGAGACTCTGGATACTCCTGACCTTTACCGCCGTCGGTCTGCCCAGGTTTTCCCTCGTTATCCCACTCTTTTCGCTACGTTGTAGGTGAGATTGCAAAGGAGTTGACGGGAGGTAGCAATAACGCCAAAATAGGGGAATATGGCGCATTAAGCAGTCTAATAGAGTCTAATTGGGATTTGATGGAGTGGTGGGAATGCGGGGGGGGGTGTGGACATTTGGCGGAGAGAGTGGGATTCGAACCCACGATGAACTTGCGCCCATACCGGTTTTCGAGACCGGCGCCTTCGTCCGCTCGGCCATCTCTCCGCGCCTATTTAGACTGGTAACGTAATGTCAGCCTTCATCAATTGCCCACATCTTGCCCACATCGGTGTCAACCACCCTCGCAAATGCTGCCCCAGCTGCTATGTCGGCCTCCTGAGGCACGTGCCCGTAGATGTCCACTGTGGTCGTGATGCTCTGGTGTCCCAGACGGGCTTGAACGATGTGAATGGGCGTTCCCTCGCTCAGCAGCAAGCTTGCATGCGTGTGGCGCAGGTCGTGCAGGCGCATGCCCTGAATGTCGCACTGGCAGGCTATCCTGCGGCATGCACGCGAAAGGGCGTCGGGCTTCATCAATCGTCCGTTCGGCAACGCGCACACCTGCTCTAACACTGCGGTTATGCCCCGCGCTGCATACTCAGCTTCCATTCGCTCTCGGTGCGAACGGAGCAAGAGTATCGTGGCAGGTGATACGGCAATCGTTCGCCTACTGCCCTCGGACTTCGGTTCCCCCCAAATGTATCCCTGTCCCCTGACGTGCATCAGGGTCTGATGGATGCTAAGTGTGTTCGCATCCATGTCCACGTCTTGCCAGCGGAGCCCTAGTATCTCGCCGCGCCGCAGGCCAGCGTATAGCGCAAGGTGGATCGGCACGTGATAGGGCGTCTGACGCGCACCTGCGAGCAGCCGGCGCACTTCGCCGGTGGATAATGTTCTGGCAGGCGACGGCTTCGGCTTCGGCGTTCTCACTCGCTGAGTGGGGTTCCTGTCCAGCAGCTCCCAGGTGATAGCGATCTCGAAGGCGCGATGAAGCAGGGTATGGTGGTGCTTGATAGTCTGGGCAGACAGCCGGTCAAGCAGAGCCGAGTAGTACGACTGGATGTGGCGAGGGCTGAGGTCCGCCAGCCTGATTTGTCCGAGGGACGGCAGTACATGCTTGTGGATGATGGTTCCGTAGCCCTCGGCAGTACGAGGACGTAGATTAGGGCGCACATAATCGCGCAGCCACAGTTCTAGGTATTCGTCGACTGTGATAGTTGTCGGCTCACGATACTCGCCCCTGTTGAGGGAGTGGAGTATCTCGTTGAGGCGAGCTTGCGCGTGACGCTTCTTGCCGTGTACTGTCTCGTATCGCTGGCGGCGCTTGCCGTCTCCGCCGCGTGGGGCGTCGTAGGTAAGTTGCCATGAGCGGTTGCCCCGCTTGCGGATGTACCCTGTTGCCATATTACTCGGCCATGTGGTTCAGAAGTTCTAGCGTCATACGAGCGGTTGCCAGCGCGCCGCGAGAATCGCCATTCCATTCGAGCTGGCACTGCTCGGTCGTTATCATCAAGGTAGTCCCAGTCCTGTGTCTCTTCATTCCATATCAAATCCCTAGGCGATTCGAAGTCGGAGGGTTTGATTTGGAAGGCAAAGTTGTTCTGGTTATTGACGTGCCACCTGAGTTTGAGGGTTTGTTGCCGGAGTTCGTGCGACTGGACGATGTTGAAGCTCTAGCAGTGCTTCACCTGATATTATCCATCCTTCAAGCAAGGGGTCTTGAAGGCGACCAGCAATAGAGGCAGCCAGTCGCTCATCCTCAGTAAGACCACTTTCTTTCTCCCTATTGAACGCACGACGTTCATCGGTCAGGCACGCCAAGAAATCAAGGGATACGTCAAAATAGGTCGCGGCTTTGATTGCGTTATCGAGCGTGAGGTTCTCTCTATTCGTCTCGATGTTTGACACCATCGATTGACTCACTCCCAGAAAATCCCCCAAGACGCCCTGCGATAGACCCCTCTCCTCTCGAAGTTTCCTGAATCGTCTGGCAACACTGTCAGTCATACTTTTCCCATTATACCACGCACAGGGGTTGACAGATATGACTTCTGATAATAGAGTCTATGACTATTAGTAATTTAGCTAAGGAGTTTAGGGATGACCGCATCATCTGACATACCGTCCATTCGAGCACGGATAGCCTATTTGGATTTGACACGTGAACAGGTGGCTATGGCTATGGGCTTGGAGCGTTCAGCGCTGAGCAGATATTTGAACGGCACACGCCCGATGCCGGATGGGATGGAGGCGCGAATACACGCGACACTGGACAAGCTGGAGCGTGCAGAACAGGCGGCGCAGGAAGCGCGCGAGCGCGTGCTGGGGGAGGAGGAGTGATAATCACAGGCGAGTGGCAGGACGGAACGAGCGGCTAAGTGCCGCGCACATCTTCAGAAAGATGGAGGAGCTGTGACGATGCAGGACACACCTGCTCTCAGCATCGGTCGCGGGTACACGGCAGATGAGGCCGCCGCGATACTCGGCATCAGCACTCGGACGCTGAACGAGCGCGTTCGAGAAGGGCACATCAAGCCGATATTCCAGGCGGGCGAGCGGCGCTACTCCGGCTACGCCCTAGCGCAGCTGCTGGGCTGGCCGCTGACCGACGACCCGCGCGATTACATGCCAGTGAGCGACGCTGACCGCGAGGAGCTGCCACGCCTGATTCTGGATATGCTACTGGAAAACTACAATAGGAGGGATGACCAATGACAACAGGAGGGATGACCAATGACAACGGCACACCGATACAATGTCGGCGGGGACTAGTGCATGTACCACATCTATCGTCTGTTGCCTCATCGGAAGATGACGCTCCTTGTATATTGAATCTATCCCCATTTATTGGGCAGATGAGATCAGCGCGTCGTCCACAACTGGACGAGTCAGGCATCCGGCTGACGTCCCGAAGGAGAGCAGCGCACGTTCCGCGAGATTCTTGGCGGACAGCCTGATGTGATCGAGCACAAGTTGGTCAAGGAGGTGGCGCGTGCGCTAGGACCGGCGGCGATGCTCAGAGTGTTCACTACGGACAACCAGCGTTGGCAGTGCGGAGGCCGCATCTGCTGTCACAGCGACTGTAGACCAACCACCCTGACTTTCATTCTAACTGCATCTACCTTTTACAAGGTAGTGAGAGTGCAGTCGGCAGTGTCGCAGGAAGTGAGTTGCTCCCGCGACGGGGAGTTTCGCAGCTGGTCCTTGAAAAATATCAGCCGTTGGACATCAGCCATTGTCATCCCTGGATCAACAAGTGAGTGTGAGTTCAGCCTGAGTATCGCCTTATCGACATAGGTCAGGTAATTGGCGCTTCGCCTGGCACTCGGAACCAGGCCGGATCTCTCAGCGTGACCGGTAGGCGCAAGTACGTGCAGTACCTCAAGAATGAATATGCAATTTTAGACTCTCCTGAGTTTGGGATAGTAGTTAAGAAATCTATCGTGATATTCGAGATGGTAAACTGTCATACATGCCTTTCGGACATCTCTTCCCTGTCGTAGATAGGTCCTCCACATCCCCAGGAATGGGGCAATTCGCCCACCTGTCCGAGCGCGCATCAGACTTCGACACACCGAGAATTGCCACTCTTCAACCCACTCGAGAGTTAAGATAAGCACCTCGCTCAAGATAGGCAAGAACGCATTTGTATATTTAGGTTTTTGTATTATTATTGGTTTAATAAGTCACTCGCTTGTTGAAGATACCAAGTCGAAGGAGTTGCTGATGATCGTCGCCGTTATGGGCATCAAGGGCGGAACAGGAAAGACGACAGTCGCCGTCCATCTTGCAGGATGGAGACAGCTCTCGGGAAACGACACGATCCTCATCGACGCGGACAGGCAGGAAACCTCACGACTATGGGTGGAACGGCGCCAGGAGCTTGACCTCCCCTCGCCTGAATGCATGCAGCAATTCGGTCGCAGCGTCCGTCAGGCAGGCCTTGGCATGGCTCGGCGCTTCGATGACGTTGTGATAGATATTGGCGCCGGCGACCTCATAGCGATCGAAACGGTACTCCGCATAGCGGACGTCGGAGTCCTGCCGTTGCAGCCCAACGAGTTCGATGTCTGGACCCTGCCGGACCTCAATGTTTACGCGGAGGACGCACAGGCCCTCAATCCCGACCTCCGCATCTCCGCCGTCTTGAACCGCGCTCCCACCCATCGTTCCAACAAGGACACAAATGCGACCCTCGAAGCCCTGCGGCAATGCAACGGCATAAATACGTCTCCATGCATCGTCAAGGAACGAACGTCCATTCGTCGCGCCGTGCCGACCGGACGCCTAATCAACGAGACGTCAAGCCTCGACCACCAGGCGATCAACGAGTTGGCACAGGTGTACAGGACGGTCTTCTCCGAGGAAGTTGCGCCTCTTGCTCAAACCGCCTAGTCAATACGACACGCTGACATTGAGAGGTGAGTTATGCCCGCAAACAACGACCCGGCAATGAAACTCCCGGAACCCAGCCGACGCGGTAGCTTCGGCAACCGCCAGTCCCCAGGCAGGGGACGGCGCAGAAATGTGGATATTGACAAGAACAGCGCGTACAGAAGTACTTCCCTCAACCTTTCGGAGTCCTTCAAAAGGCGACTGAAGATGGCGGCCGACATCGAGGGGGTGTCCATGACGGAATTCTTGATTGTGCGCGCGCAGCCAGACGTGGACGCAATTCTGGAAGAGCACAACCTCGGCCACTACGCTACGGACGATTGAGGCCACGACAACATGTCAGACGAATCCCTTCGTACCATCATGGGGCGGCTGAAGCCAGTCTCCGCCGCAAAACGTAAACAACTGCTGGCAGACGGCGCCGCTGCGCCTCCAGACGCTCCCCTTTCTCCCCCTGCCTGCGCCTACTGTAACGACCGGGGCTGGTTCACCTTGCCGGTTGGCGTCGAGGACCCACGGTTCGGCAAATCATACAGTTGCTCCTGTCAGGCGGAAAAGATTGCTTCAGACCGGCTTCGGCGCCTTCGGATATACAGCAATCTCGGCTCGCTGACGCGCTTCACCTTCGACGCTCTTGACGACAGCCGTACTGCCCCTGCCAACGCCCAAGCCTTTTCTGCTTCCTTCATCGCCGCACAGAACTACTCGAGCAACCCTTCCGGCTGGCTTGTCTTCCACGGGCCACCCGGGTCGGGAAAGACTCATCTCGCTGCAGCAATCGCCAACAGACTGATCGAAAACGAGCGAATCGTACTCTTCGTAACCGCCTCTGACCTCCTTGACGAGCTTCGCGCCGGCTACTCCCCCGATAACGACATGTCCTTCAGCGAGATATACCATCGGGTATCAGAGGCGGAAATCCTCTTCATTGACGCCCTCGGCATATCCAGCGTGACGGACTGGGCCCATGAGAAGCTCCTCCAGCTCGTAAACCACCGCTTCAATACTACGATGCCAACCGTCTTCACACTGAGCTGCGATCTGACTTCCCTTGACTCTCACCTGCAAGTGCGCATTCAAGACCCCATTATATCCAGAGTTTTCGCCACTGGCGTAAAGAGTGCCGACAACTCCTCCGTCCGTCCCCCTCAATCTCTCACGAGCCGCATGACCTTCCACTCGTTTCACCCGCGAGGCACCGCCGAATCTCGTGAGAGTCTGATGACAGCTAAGAAAGCGGCTATGCGGTTCGCTGAATGCCCGCACGGCTGGCTGCTCCTCTGCGGGCCGACAGGAGTCGGCAAGACGCATCTGGCAGTCGCGGCCACCACGACGCTCATGGCTACCCACGAAATCTATTACTCCCGCGTGCAAGCCCTGATGCAGCGCCTTCAGTCCGCGTTTTCAATAGGCACCCGTTCCGACTTCACCTCACTGTTCTCGGCCGCTGTGGACGCGCAGGTGCTAATTCTCGATGACTTGGGAAAGGAAACGCACTCGCCCTGGGTAGATGCCACCCTCTACGAACTGCTGGCACAGAGGCACGACCGGGAGTTGCCTACTCTCATCACCACGTCCTACGACATGAGAAAGGAAGATGGTCCCATCGCCTCCCGACTGAGAGATAACAGGCTGTCCAAATCGTTCCTGATGAACGCACCCGATTACCGCACCCAGCCTCCGCCCGCCTAGCGACCTGACCGCGGGCATCTGGGCCCCCTTAACCTTTCACAGTCAACATCCTCAACATCCCTCAGCTCAACCGAATCTCCAGCGCCAGCCACGCTGGTCTAGGGGGCTCATAGACTGGCAGCAATGTCCCGTTCCGGTCTGGCCGGTATCCGGTGATCAGGAAAAAGCGCTGTGGTTTTTGGATTTAACTCCAATACCCTATTTGGTATTTCGACCCGGGTATCGGCCATGGTCAGTATGCCAGTTCCTAACATGACTGCCTGTGAGTCGTCGTGGCAGAAATACTCCGCGTTCAAGTAGCCAGCGCCGCCGATGTTGAACATGACCACGCCCTTTCGTGTTTGTCGCTGAGGAAGGGATTCCCACTCCTGAGCCTAGCCGGCCAGGGGACATCAAAGTCATGGATCCTGATTACGTGAGGAAGAATTTCCTTCTTCAAGACCTCCACAATGTCCGGGTGAACTTGCATATGCGCACTTACCTCCCATTTTCCGGATGTAACCGAAGACCCATAGACTCACACCGCCTCCGATCCTTCAAGCCCCTCCGCCCTCGGCATCCTGTATCCCACACGAGGCTCATTGAAGATGTAGGCGGGGTTGTCGGCGTCGTCGCCCAGCTTGCGGCGCAGGTTCTTTATGACGGAGCGCACCGCGCCCGCGCGACCGGAGTGCGCCTGACCCCAGACTCGTTGCAGCAACTCGGCGTGGCCCAGCACCCGTCCTGCGTTGGCAGACAGCTCAAGGAGCATACGGTACTCGGTGTCCGTCAGCTGCACGGGACGGCCCGCCAGGGAGACCCTGCGCTCGGCGTAGTTGACCGTCAGCTCGCCGGCCTCGTAGGGCTCGGTCGGCTCCCTCGACCCGCTCGCCGTCCAACGGCGCAGCACAGCCTGGACCCTCGCCACCAGTTCCGTCGGTGAGAATGGCTTGACTCTGTAGTCGTCGGGCCCGCCCCCTGGCCCTGCGTGAAGAATGGCTTACCTGGGTCGTCGCCGCCCCCCGCCTCAAGCGCGCGCGCCACATTCCCGTCACCGCCGTAGGCGGACAGGAAGATAACCGGCACGCTCATAAGCCCGGGGACGCTCTTCATCAGCTCGACCCCGTCCGTCCCCGGCAGCACCAGGTCGAGGATGACCAGGTGCGGCCTCGTCTCCCGCACGAGGCTGCCCACCTCCTCGGGGTCTGCGGTCACGGTGGGCGAGTAGCCCGCTTCCGACAGCGCGCCGCGCACGTACCTGAGCGCCTGCGGGTCGTCATCCACCGCAAGGACGCGTACCCGGTTCCTGCCGGACCACCCGCGCCGCGGCGAGGGCTGCGCCGCTTCCGCCACGGCAACGTATTCGGGCGCCTCGACCGCCGGAAGGGTGAAGGTGAACCGCGCCCCCAGGCCCGGACCTTCGCTCTCGGCCCATATCCGGCCACCGTGCGCCTCCACTATCCCCTTGCAGATGGCGAGCCCCAGACCCGATCCCGCGAGTCCGCCCCCGCTGTCATCGCCGTCGAGCATCGAGGACTTCCGGAACAGGCGCGGCAGGTGCTCATCGGGTATGCCCACTCCCCTGTCGATGACGCAGACCTCCACGTGGACGTCGCTCTGCGCGGCGCTCACCCGGATGCCGGACGACTCCGGGGAGTGCCTGGCGGCATTGGACAGCAGGTTGCCCAGCACCTGGGCGATGCGCCGCCGGTCGGCCGCCACCATCGGCAGGTCAGGCGAGAGATCAATGCGGATGCGGTGCCTGCCCCCTGCGCTCTGGAAGGCGCTGACAGCCGAATCGACCAGGGAGGCAACGCCGCTGGGCTGGAGCAAGACCGACAGCGCGCCCACCTCTATGCGGGCCACGTCAAGCAGGTCGGTGATGAGTCCCTGCATGCGGTCGGCCTGCTCCTCGATGATCCTGTGGAACTGGAACGTCTCCGCCTGGTCCAGGGAAGGCCCCAGTCCCCGCAGCGTGGCGACCGAACCCTTGATGGAGGTCAGCGGCGCGCGCAGCTCGTGGCTCGCCATCGCCAGGAACTCCGCCCGCAGCCGAACCAGTTCCTCCACCTCCGTCAGGTCCTGCAGCGTGACCACGTAGGACTCCACATCTCCCCCGTCCGAGAGGATGGGCGTGGCGTTGACCAGGACGGACACGCTGCGCCCGTCGGGAGAGATGAGCGCCATCTCCTCGGCCCGCACCGCCTCCCCGGCGCTCATCAGCCGCGCCAGCGGCAGTTCCCCCAGCGCCGTCTCCTGCCCGTCCGCCCGCCGGATGGTCAGCGTGTCGAGCAGTGCCTCCGGCGACTGCCGTGGCGACTGCTCCGGATCCCTCAGGTCGTCCACGATGCGCAGCGCCTCCCGGTTGAAGGAGGCCGGCGTTCCCGTCCTGGCGTCGAAGACGACCACTCCCACCGGCGAGGTGTCGATCAGCGTCTCCAGGTCCGCCCTCGCCCGCCGCTCGTCCCTGAGCCTGCGGGCGTTCGCGATGACCAGCGCGGCCTGCGAGGCGAACATCACCAGCGTCTCCTCGTCCTCCGGGCTGAACTCATCGCCGGGTCCGCTGCCGGCCACGTAGATGTGGCCCACGCCGGCGCCCCGGTGGCGCACGGGAGCGGCGAGCAGGCAACTCATCGGCATCGGCGGCAGGAACTCCGGGAGTCCCACTGACCTCGCGTGAGCGGCGAAGTCCGCGACCCGCAGCGGCTCGGGCATGGCGCTGAGGTACTCGAAGAAGCGCAGCCCGCCCGGAATCTCCCACAGGCGCATCGCATCCCCCGCGCTCAGGCCGGAGGCGGTGAACTCCTCCGCCTCCCCGGACTCTGCGAGTGTGGCGATCACGGCGTAGCTTGCGCCGGTCAGGGAGCGGGCCTCGTCGGCGATCTCCTGCAATGCGACACCGAGGTCGAGGTCTTCGGTGATGCGAAGGCTTGCCCTGCTCAGTCTCGAGAGGCGGCTGCGCAGTGCCTCGATCTCACGCGGCAAGCTGTCGGCTTGATTCATGTCGTTACCCCCTTTGTGGGACATTTAACGCCCTTTCTGCGCATTTTACCCTAACTGCACGTATATTACACGCATCAAACGACTGAAAGCATACAACCCGCATACGCACTTTGAGTATAATGTCTTTCAGCATTGTATTCATTGATGAGGCATCTACACTTGGCATTCGTTGACCGGAGTCGAATACATGGTAGTAGCCGGGCGCGCGTGAGTTCCCGGCGCTATATGCTCGTATGTGCTACCCCCCCCCTCCGATTTTCACCACTCTCTGCATCTAGTCAAACCTCTCCCGCTTTCCGACGGCTTTCCCGATGCGCTGAACGGGCGCGCCGTGGGGAGCCGTTTTTTGTCCATTTGCAAGACCCATGGCCCGGAAGTATCCGCTCCGGACAGTGGGTCTTTTCCATCTGACTTGCCGCCGCAGTCCGGCGCAGGAGGAACACAACGATGAAATCACTGATGACCATAGCCGCCGACGGGTCCCGAAGTCGTTTCCGCCGCCGCGCCTTCCTGTCGCTGGCCTTCGCGGCTCTGGCCGCCCTGGCGCTGTACCTGGCCCTGACGCCAGGCGTGTTCGCGCACGACCTGACGATCTGGACCGATCTCCACTCCAACTCCGTACAAGCCCGTGGCATCTGGTCCGACGGCGAGACCATGTGGGTAGTGGACAACACCGACACCAAGATCTATGCCTACAAGATCCATGTGAACGATGCTGAAACGGGCTGGGTTTGGAGTGAGCCGATCCCCGGCAAGGACTTCGACACGCTCAGCGGCGCCGGCATGACAGCCCCGGAGGGCCTCTGGTCCGACGGCAAGACAATGTGGGTATCGGACTATTACGCCAATAAGATCTTCGCCTTCAAAATGACGGACATGACCCGAGACACGAGCAAGGAATTCAGCGTCGGTACCGCCAACGCGACGGGCCTCTGGTCCGACGGCGAGATAATGTGGGTGGCGGACGAAACCAACAACAAGATCTTTGCCTACGAGCTGGACGACAGCGATGGAGACGGCACCCGCAACGAGCGGATCCCCGGCCGGGACATCAACGTCCTCTACAACGGCAGCCCCAAGGGCTTGTGGTCCGACGGCGTGACCATGTGGGTGGCTGAGGGCAACCGCGTTTACTCCTACAACCTGTCCAATGGCAGCATAGACCACGCCATGCACATCGGCTGGCCGTCCGTCAATCAGAACACCCATGACGACGAAAACATATTCCAACGGGGAGTCTGGTCCGACGGCGTGACCATGTGGGTCTCGGACATCAACAACATCAAGAGGCTTTACGCCTACAACCTTCCCCTGTACAAAGTTGACGGCGTGCGCGTTCCGAGGCCATTCGGCAACAGGATCGTGATCGAGTGGAACGAGGCGCCGCGCGGCGATCGGTACCGGGTGCAATGGAAGCTGCCTTCGGAGACCTGGCCCGAGGGAGACATGCGCGACCCGAACAATGAGATGGTTGTCAATCGCCTGAATACCCCCTCAGCCACCATAGCCGCCCTGTGCGGCAAGACGTACGACGTGCGCGTGAGGACGGAGTCGGGCGGCGGCGGCGACATGGACAAAGGCCCATGGAGCGACCCAGTCCGTGAGATATTCACGTGCGAGTGGACGGACGCCGGAACCATCTCCCGGTCATACGCCCGGAGCGGCAATTGGAGAGACTCCAGCAACACCGGAACGTATGGCAGCTACGCCAACTACTACACCTTCGAGCTGACGGAGCGGAAGGAAGTGCGCATCGCGCTGAGCTCCTCGGACACCATCGTCGACCCGCACTTCGGGAGAATCCCCAAGTTCAGGCCCCTGCTCTTCCTGCGCGGTGGTGGCGCCATCGCGGGCGGCTGGGTGGCCCAAAGCGAAAACTCCGCCGTCACGGACATCTACCGGGTGCTGGACGCCGGGACATACACGGTGGAGGTCACCAACTTGGAACCCGGCGAGACGGGGCGCTTCAGCTTCTCCATCGACACGCGCACGCTGACCGACCCGCCGGCGACGACCGGCGACGTGCCAGCTACCTGCGAGACGGTGACTCTGACGAAGGCCGGAACCTACGAGGGCAAATGGGGCCCCGGCCCCTCGCCCCACGAGTGGCGATGCACCAGCATAGACTCGGACGTGGGCGGCTACACGCGGTTCTACGACTTCTTCCTGGAACGGCGCAGCAGCGTGACCATCACGCTGGAGTCGGACCATGCCACGCCGCGGGTGTTCCTGCGGGAGGGCGGCAACAGCCGCCACAGCACCTACCCGCCGTACGTCGGCCAGTACAGCGCCGGCGATTCCCGGATCCGGGCGACGCTGGAGCCGGGGGCCTACACCATCGAGGCCGCGGCCAACGAGTCAGGCCATCGCGGCGAGTTCACCCTGAAGGTCGCCGGCAGCGGCATCGTCGCGTTGGAGGCCTTGATGCCACTGCCGGCCGCGGTGAGCTGCGACGCAACCACGGGCAAGACCCTGACGGCCGGGCAGACGGTGAACGGCCAGTGGGGCCCCGGCTGCGAACGCAGCGACCTGCCCACCCGCCCTGACCTCAGACCCTGCACCGGGCCGGGCTGCGTCTTCTCGGGACTGCGCACCACGGCCTACACCCGCTACTACGACTTCAACCTGCCGGAAGAGGGCGGCTGGAAGCGGGTGACCATCACTCTGACCAACAATGACAAGTTGCCGCCGGACCTCAAGCTGCGGGAAGCGGGCCAACCGAATGCCCATAGCAGGTACCTTGCCTACGGCGAGGAGAGCGGGAGCAAGGCGTCTAGGATCGTCATGGATCTGGCGCCGGGCAACTATGTCATCGAGGCGTTAAACCTCGATTATCCCGACCCGTTCTTTGCGAAGACGGGCCAGTTCACCATCGGCTACACCACATCCGCCCCCAGGGTGGACTGCGGCCGCGACATCCCGGGCACGGGAGAGGTGGAGGACCACTGGTTCACCGAATGCCGGTCGTCCGTGCAGTACGGCTACGCACGATTCTTCACCTTCACGGTGCCGGGCGGGGCGGGCGATGATGTCAAGCAGACCATCAAGGTGAACACCTACGGCCAGGTCCCATCCCTGTTCCCGGCGCTGTGGCTGCGGGCCGGCGACGACAACCGGACGGGCGGCTACCTGGCGCAGGCCAACGGATTGCGCCACAGGGCAGGAACCCACTATTCGTCCACCTATGGGTACTCGCAACTGATATCCCGTGCGCACAACATCACCGAGCTATCGGTGAACCTGGCGCCCGGCAAGTACACCGTCGAGGTCGCCACCGGAGTGGAGGCTACGGGCCACTTCAGGCTCAACCTGGGCCAGGGCGACGCCACCGGTTCTGGTCTGACCGCGCTGCATCAGATCCCGAACTACAACGATCCAGCGGTGCGGGATGGATCCAAAAAGCCGGAGGGGGTTAGCGGGGCTTCCGACACCGAAGTCCCTGACACCGTGCCCACAGTTACCGACGCGTCCCAGTTCAAGACGCACTACTTCCTGGTGGGCCAGTCCGTCAGCCTGACCCTGCCGGCGGCTGACGAGGGCAGCGGCAACGGCGGACCCTACGACTACAACCTCTGGCACCGGGGCACGGACAAGAGCTTCGCCGACCAGGCCATCAACGGGCTGAGCTTCGACCCGCTCACGCGGACGCTGTCGGGCACACCGGAGGCGGAGGGGACCTGGGAACTGAGCTACATGGTGCACGACGGCGACGGCGACCGCAACTCTGCCGACGCCTTCCGCGAGAATACCAACCTGGAGATCGTCGTGGAGCCGGACGGCACCGCCGTGGGCGGCAGCCCGCCGCAACAGTCCCAGACCGATCCGGAAAACCGGGCCCCGAACTTCGACGCCAACATCGACACCACGCTGGAAGTCCCGGAGAACAGCCCGGCGGGAACCAACGTCGGCTCGCCCATCACGGCGACCGACCCGGACGACGACCCGTTGACCTATTCCCTGTCGGGCACGGACGTGGCGGCGTTCAGCATCGGCGCAACGACGGGGCAGATCGCCACCGTTGACGGCGTAACCTATGACTATGAAGCCAAGTCGTCGTACTCGCTGGTGGTGACTGCCGCCGACGGCAGGGGTCCGTCGGTCAGCACGCCGGCGACGGTGAACCTGACCGACGTGAGCGAGTTCCCGGAGTTCCACGAAGGGACATCCACGACGCGGCAGGTGGCGGAGAACAGCGCGGCGGGAATCAAGGTGGGCCTGCCGGTCACGGCTTTCGACTCCGACGGCGACACGCTGTCCTACATCGGGACGGACGGCGCAGACGGCGCGGCCTTCGCCCTGGACGAGGACACGGGCCAGCTGACCACCGTTGATGGCGTGACCTACGACTACGAGACCAAGTCGTCCTACCAGTTCATGGTGGTCGTGATGGAGACGGAAAGCGATGAGGGCTACCTGTCGGGAATCAGCGTAACCGTCAGCCTCACCGACGTGGCGGAGGGCGACAGCGGCCCAGAACAGTCCAAGACCGAGCCGGAAAACCAGGCCCCCAGCTTCGACGCCAACATCGACACCACGCTCGAAGTGGCCGAGAACAGCGCGGCGGGAACCAACGTCGGTTCGCCCATCACGGCCACCGACCCCGACGAGGGCGATACGCTGACCTACACGCTGTCGGGAACCGACGCGGCATCGTTCGAGATAGGCAGCTCCACCGGCCAGATAACCACCAAGTCGGGCGTAACCTACGACTACGAGACCAAGAAGAGCTACTCGGTGACGGTGGGCGTGTCCGACGGCACCGGCGGCACGGACAGCATCGCCGTAACGGTGAACCTCACCGACGTGAACGAGACGCCGCCCGCGCCCACGCCGCCCACGGCTAACGCAGGCTCTGACTTCAACGGCAAGCGAGGCGAGGTCTTGACCCTGAGCGGCTCCGGCACAGCCAACGCCGACGGCTCGCAGACGCTGACCTACCGGTGGCGCATCTCCGGCGCGTCGCACGACGAGCTTGCCGCTGCGAGCGCGTTCCTGAGCAGCGCAGACAGCGCCGAGGCCACGTTCACGACGCCGCGCCGCAAGAACATGACAGACCGCAGCGCCCTGGACGACGGCAACTGGATCGACTTCGAGCTTACCGTAACCGACGGCGATGGCGAGCAGGCGACAGACACCGTGCGCCTCACCATCAACGGCACCACCTGGACGTCCGGCTAGCAAGGTCACTCTGCCGACAATGCGCATCACAACCCCCTCGTCAGTCCGGCGAGGGGGTTTTACGTTGCCACCCGGGCAGGCAGGCGGACACCGCAAAAGCCATCCAGGGCGCGAAATCGCGGCTTCCGCCCACTTGCGTTGAGTCGGTATTGAATATGCCGCAAATGCGATTAGAGTGAAAGTGGTGAAATATCGCCACTTTGAGGTCTACCGCCGAATTATGAAAGCGGCTCGCTGTTATGAAAGACTGTTGAGTTCCATAAGGGCCGGTCATGGATCTGGACGGATATCCTAACATGAGCCACCCTTAATTTGATATGAAAGTTATAAGAGACTACAATCCTGCAAATCCGAATCGTTATGATGTTAGATGCGGAATCAGAGTCGTAGGTGAATAATCCAATGAGAAAAAACCTCTCTCACAGAAATGTTGTCACTGCGCTGAGGCTCATCGCGGCCGGCCTTGCGATGGTGCTGCTGTTCGCTGCGCTTGTTCAGTCACAGCCCGCGAGCGCGCAGACTCCGCCCACGCAGACGGAAACCTCGACCCCGACGACAACACCCACGGCAACGCCGTCCGTCTGTGAGTCGCGGACGCCGAAGACGGGCGACAGGGAGATACTGGAAATCCTCTACTGCGCCACACGCGGCGACAACTGGTCCGACACCACCAACTGGATGAGCGACAAGCCGCTCGACGAATGGTTCGGCGTCACGACGAACGCTGACGGGCGTGTCACCAAGTTATCAACCTATATCGAGATTAACGGTATCCGCTACGGAAACAACTTGATCGGCACGCTCCCAGGTCAGCTAGGCAACCTCTCCAAACTGGAACGGTTGGATCTATCTCGCAACTACTTGAGCGGATCGATACCGCCCGAACTCGGCAATCTCTCCAACCTGAAATGGTTGTACCTCTACAACAACAACTTGAGCGGGTCGATACCGCCCGAACTCGGCAATCTCTCCAACCTGCTGTCGTTGTACCTCTCCTACAACTTCTTGAGCGGGCCAATACCACCCGAACTCGGCAAACTACACGGCTCCAGCTTGAAGTTGTTGGGCCTGCGCGGCAATGACTTTACAGGCTGCATTCCCGATGAACTGCATTCTCTTTGGGTCACCGACGTTGACGAGCTTGAGTTGCCGAATTGCCTCGCCGTGACAGGAACGCATACGCCCACACCCACGGCAACACCCACGCCTACTGCCACAGCGACGCCCGCCATTCCTCCTGAATGTGTTTCGCGGACGCCGAAGACGGGCGACAGAGAGGCACTGGAAATCTTCTACTGCGCCACAGGCGGCAACAACTGGCACGACAACACCAACTGGATGAGCGATAAGCCGCTCGGACAGTGGTACGGAATTACGACGAACGCTGACGGGCGTGTTGTCGAGTTAGAATTGCCACCACCTACAGAGACTAATCTATACCCCATCGGCAACAACTTGGTCGGCACGATTCCAAGTGAGCTGGGCAACCTTTCCAAACTGGAGGAGTTGTCTCTCTACGATAACAAACTAAGTGGGCCAATACCGAAGCAACTCGGCAGCCTTTCCAAATTGGACAACTTGTTTCTCGCGTACAACAACCTGAGCGGACCGATACCGAAGGAACTCGGCAACCTTTCCAACCTTATTCAGTTGGTGCTAGCAGGTAACCAATTGGACAAGGCGATACCGAAGGAGCTCGGCAACCTCTCCAATCTGAAGGTGTTGATTCTCGACTACAACGACCTGAGCGGGCCAATACCGCCCGAACTTGGCAGCCTATCCAGCCTGTCGGTGTTGCAGCTCAGCTACAACCAATTGAGCGGGTCGATACCTTCTGAACTCGGCAACATATCCGAGCTGGTTATCCTTGAGTTCGTTCATAACCAGTTGAGCGGGAAGATACCTTCTGAACTCGGCAATCTATCTAACCTGCAAACGCTGTATATTGAGGACAATAAATTTAGGGTCTGCATTCCCGATGCGTTGCGTGGCGTTAAATACAACGACCTTAAAAGTCTCCGGCTGCCGTTTTGCGTTGACTGGAATAGGAGAGCATACACGCCTACAGCTACCACCACGCCTACAGAGACACCCACACCCACAACAACGCCTACCTCAACTCCGACACCGACTCCGACGCCTACACCTACCACCACGCCGACTCCGACAGCGACACCCACGGCAACCGCGACGCCAACACCCACTGTAACTGCCACGCCTACCGCTACCCGGACGGCAACACCGACAGCGACACCCACGCCCACGCCGTCGGTCTGCGACTCCAGAACCAAGAAGACAGGCGACAGGGAGATACTCGAAGTCATCTACTGCGCCACGGGCGGAGACAACTGGACGAAGCCCGGCAACTGGATGAGCGACAGGCCCATAGGCGAATGGGGCAGTATCGAAGTTGACAGCGACGGCCGCGTCTACAAGTTGCTGCTCGGCGGGCTCAACCTGACCGGCTCTATCCCTAAAGAGATTGGCGGACTCTCCAGGCTGCATACCTTGTCTCTTACGGACAACGACCTGAGCGGTCCCATACCGCCCGAATTCGGCAACCTGTCCAGCCTGGACACCTTGCATCTCAACTACAACAGGTTGAGCGGCCCCATACCGTCTTCATTCGGCAACCTGACCAGTCTGGGGTGGGCGGTTCTCAACAACAACAGGCTGAGCGGTCAGATACCGCACGAGCTTGGGGAGTTGCCGAACCTGAAGGAATTGCGGCTCGCCAACAAGACAACGCCGGGGAGGCCTGATCCGGGAGAGAACCTGTACACGGGGTGTGTGCCATATAAGTTGACGCAGGTGGGAATCGGAGTCAGTTCCGAGGATGACAGAACCGCCGGGCACGACCTTGACGACCTTGGGCTGCCGATTTGCCCCCGCGCTCCGACAGCGACGCCCACGCCCACGCCGACAGCCACACCGCCGGTTACTTCGGAAGCTGCCCCAAGTCCCACGGCAACGCCGGTTACGGCCTGCTTCACCACGATTGGCACACTCTCGGCAACCGCCAAGTACGCCGGAGCGTGGAATGATGCGGACTGCCAGGCGCACCACCAGGACAGCCGGGCCCGTTATTTCCACTTCACCCTCGCCCAGGAAACCGAGGTGACCGTCACACTGTCGGCAGGCACGCTGTACGTATCCGGCGACACGCCCAATAACGGCTGGGGCACGGCGCCGGGTGGCGGCTACGAGCACCGGGTCAACGCTCGGAAGGGCAACGGCAAGCTGCTGCACGACGGTTCCGCCGGCACTGCGACGCTGACGCTGCCTGCCGACGACTACACGGCAGAGGCGGCGCAGACCACGGACGGCAGTGAAACCTTCACCCTGGAAATCGGCCTGCCGGAGCCTGATACCAGCGAGGACAAAGCCGAGCCGGAGTCGGCCAACCAAGTGCCGTCCTTCGACGCCAACATCGACACCACGCTGGAGGTGGTTGAGAACAGCGCGGCCGGAACCAACGTCGGTTCGGCCATCACGGCTACCGACCCGGACGAGGGCGACACGCTGACCTACTCCCTGTCGGGCGACGACGCGGCCTCCTTCGCCATCGACAACACCGGTCAGATAACCACCGTGGCCGGGGTGACCTACGATTACGAGGTCAAGTCGTCCTACTCGCTGGAGGTGGACGTGTCCGACGGCAACGGCGGCGAGATCAGCACGCCGGTGACGGTGAGCCTGACCGACGTGAACGAAGCGCCGGTATTCTCTGAAGGAACAACCGCAACACGTGAGATAGCGGAGAACAGTGCCGCCGGAACCAATGTCGGCACGGCGGTAACCGCCACCGACCCGGACAGCGGGAACACGCTAACATACACGCTATCGGGCACCGATGCCTCATCCTTCGAGATAGGCGGCTCGACCGGCCAGATAACCACCAAGACAGGCGTGACCTACGACTACGAGAGCAAGTCCAGTTACTCGGTGACGGTGGGCGTGTCCGACAGCAACGGAGGCACGGACAGCATCGCCGTAACGGTGAACCTGACCGACGTGGAGCAGACGCCGTCCAACCAGGAACCGTCATTCTCGGAAGGAGCCTCCACCACCCGTGAGGTAGCGGAGAACAGCCCGGCGGGAACCAACGTGGGCTCGCCCATCACCGCCACCGACCCGGACGAAGACGCGCTGACCTACTCGCTATCGGGAACGGACGCGGAGTCCTTCGCCATCGACTCGGCGACGGGACAGATAATCACCAAGTCGGGCGTGACCTACGACTACGAGGTGAGGTCGTACCTGGTAGAGCCGTCGTACTCGCTGACGGTAACCGCCGATGACGGCAGGGGCATGTCGGTCAGCACGCCGGTGACGGTCAGCCTCACCGATGTGGACGACGCGCCGGCGGAGAACCTGCCGCCTGAGTTCCACGAGGGCGCATCCACCACGCGCGAAGTGGCCGAGAACAGCCCGGCGGGAACCAAGGTGGGCAAGCCCGTGACGGCCTACGACCTCAACGGAGACGCGCTGTCCTACATCGCGCTGGACGGCGCCGACGGCGCGGCCTTCAGCCTGGGGACGAACGGTCAGATAACCACCGTGGCCGGGGTGACCTACGACTACGAGACCAAGTCCTCGTACCAGTTCATGCTCATCGTCATGGAGACGGAGACCAACGAGGGCTACCTGTCGGGCATCAGCGTGACGGTCAACCTGACGGACGTAGACGAGGAAGCTGCGCCCGTCAACGGCGACCCCGCCTTCCCTGGCGCATCTACGACGCGGCAGGTGGCTGAGAACAGCGCGGGAGGCGTCAACGTGGGTTCGCCCGTCACCGCAACCGACCCTGACGACGGCGACACGCTGACCTACTCCCTGTCGGGCACCGACGCGGCGGCGTTCACCATCAATGCCGGCACGGGGCAGATAACCACCGTAGCCGGCGTGACCTACGACTACGAGGACAAGTCGTCGTATTCACTCACGGTCGGTGCCTCCGACGGCAACGGCGGCACGGACAGCATCACGTTGACGGTGAACCTCACCGACGTGAACGAGGCACCGGTGTTCGGAGAGGGCGAGGCCGACGAGACCGGCATCATGTTTACGACCCGCGAGGTGGCCGAGAACAGCCCGGCGGGAACCAGCGTGGGCTCGCCCATCGATGTCACCGACCCGGACGACGGCGACACGCTGAGCTTCTCCCTGTCGGGCACGGACGCAACTTCGTTCGCCATCGACGCCGCCACGGGCCAGATAACCACCAAGACGGGCATGACCTACGATTACGAGGCGAAATCGTCCTACGCAATCGTCGTGGCCGTAGTCGACAGCAAGGGCAAACTGAACGCCATCGGCGTGACGGTCAGCCTCACCGACGTGAACGAGGACCCGGCCTTCGCCGGATCGTTCGCCATGCGGAAGGTTGCGGAGAACAGTGCAGCCGGAACCAACGTGGGCTCGTCCATCACGGCCACCGACCCTGACGCTGACGACACGCTGACCTACTCCCTGTCGGGAACGGATGCCGCATCTTTCGAGATAGGCAACTCTACCGGTCAGATTACCACCAAGTCGGGCGTGATCTACGATTACGAGACCAAGTCCAGCTACTCGCTGACGGTGGAAGCCTCCGACGGCAACGGCGGCAAGGCCAGCATCGCTGTGACGGTCAACCTGACCGATGTGAACGAGGCCCCGGCCTTCGCCGGATCGTTCGCCATGCGGAAGGTTGCGGAGAACGGCGCGGCGGGAACCAACGTGGGCGCAGCCATCACCGCGACCGACCCGGACGCTGACGATACGCTGAGCTACTCTCTGTCGGGCACCGACGCGGCATCGTTCAACATCGGTGCCAGCACGGGGCAGATCACCACCAAGTCGGGCGTGATCTACGACTACGAAAGCAAGTCCAGTTACTCGGTGACGGTGGACGTGTCCGACGGCAAGGGCGGCACGGACAGCATCGCCGTGACGGTGAGCCTGACGGACGTGGAAGAGACGCCGCCGGTGCCGGCCAACCAAGCGCCAACCTTCACCGAAGGCACGAGCGCCACACGCCAGGTGGCGGAGAACAACGCAGCCGGAACCAGCGTGGGCGCGGCAGTAACGGCCACCGACGCGGACAACGACACGCTTACCTACACGCTGTCGGGAACTGACGCCGCATCTTTCGAGATAGGCAGTTCCACCGGGCAGATCACTACCAAGACAGGCGTGACCTATGACTACGAGACAAAGCAGGGCTACTCGGTGACGGTGGGCGTGTCCGACGACAACGGCGGCACGGACAGCATCGCCGTAACGGTGAACCTGACCGACGTGAACGAGACGCCGCCGGTGGTGGAGAAGCCCGACCCGCCCGCGCCCACGCCGCCCACGGCTAACGCAGGCGCTGACTTCAACGGCAAGCGCGGCGAGGTCTTGACCCTGAACGGCTCCGGCACAGCCAGCGCCGACGGCTCGCAGACGCTGACCTATCGGTGGCGCATCAGCAGCGCGTCGCACACCGAGCTGGCCGCCGCGAGCGCGTTTCTGAGCAACGCCGACAGCGCCGAGGCCACGTTCACGATGCCGCGCCGCAAGAACATGACGGACCGCAGCGCCCTGGACGACGGCAACTGGATCGAGTTCGAGCTCACCGTAACCGACGGCGACGGCGAGCAGGCGACAGACACCGTGCGCCTCACCATCAGCGGCACTACCTGGACGTCCGGCTAGCAAGGTCACTCTGCCGACAATGCGCATCACAACCCCCTCGTCAGTCCGGCGAGGGGGTTTTACGTTGCCACCCGGGCCGGAAGGAGGACACCGCAATTGCCATCCAGGGCGCGAAATTACGGCTTCTTCCTGTGAACAGCTTTCACATCAGAAGCGACGAGTTGCGACGAAGATACTGCTGAAACTGGCGATCAGGCTAATAGCAATGAACTGTATCCTGAAGGCAGTATTGCTTCCTGAGTACCAGTCGAACGCCAGGTATATCGCACCGAGCGCCAGGATGGAGGCGAAATAGAAGATCGTGTAACAGGCGAATGAGATGGCGAAGCGCAGCACGGTCTGGACGGCTCTTGTCTTGAAAGTCGCATCTTTGTAAAGAACAAGGTAGGTGTAGGCAGCAGTGACCAGTGCGGACGGGATGATGCTGAGAAAAAAGATCATAATCGCTTTGCCTAGCAGCGTCAGCCTACGCGTTGAGTCGGTATTGAATATGCCGCAAATGGGGTTGGAGTGAAAGTGGCGATATTTCGCGTCTTTGGGGTCAACCGCCGAATTATGTAAGCGGCTCACTGTTACGAAAGACTGTTGAATCTCAATAAGGGCCGGTCATGGATCCAGACGTAGATCCTAACATGAAGTCACCCTTAAGTTGATATGAAAATCATATGAGACTATAATCCTGCAAATCCGTATCGTTATGGCTTTAGATGCGGAATCAAAGTCGTGGGTGAATAATGCAATGAGGAAAAACCTCTCTCACAGGAATGTTGCCACTGCGCTGACGCTCATTGCCGCCGGTCTTGTTATGGCGCTGCTGTTCGCTGCGCTGACTCAGTCACAGCCCGCGAGCGCGCAGACTCCGCCCTCGCAGACGGAAACCTCGACCCCGACGACAACACCCACGGCAACGCCGTCCGTCTGTGAGTCGCGGACGCCGAAGACGGGCGACAGGGAGGTACTGGAAATCTTCTACTGCGCCACAGGAGGCGACAACTGGACGAACAACACCAACTGGATGAGCGACAAGCCGCTCAGACAATGGCGCGGCGTTACGACGAATTCTGACGGGCGCGTTACAAAATTATCACTTTATGTTGAGGATATTGAGTTTGTGGGTGTCCTACACGGCAACAACTTGGTCGGCACGCTCCCAAGTGAGCTGGGCAACCTTTCCAAGCTAGAGGTGTTGACTCTCTTCCGCAACCAACTGAGTGGGTCGATACCACCTGAACTCGGCAATCTCTCCAATCTGAAAGAGTTGGATCTCTCCATAAACAAACTGAGTGGGTCGATACCGCCCGAACTCGGCAATCTCTCCAATCTGAAAGAGTTGATTCTATGGCACAACCAATTGAGTGGGTCGATACCACCCGAACTCGGCAATCTCTCCAATCTGAAAGAGTTGATCCTCAACTACAACAACTTGAGCGGGCCGATACCGCCCGAACTCGGCAATCTCTCCAATCTGTGGCACCTGTTATTCGGAAATAACTCATTGAGTGGGTCGATACCGCCGGAACTTAGCAATCTCTCCAAGCTGACTATTTTGCGCCTCCAATACAACAAGCTGAGCGGGTCGATACCACCCGAACTTGGCAAACTCTCCAATCTGGCTTTCATGTACCTCACCAACAACAACTTGAGCGGGTCGATACCGCCCGAACTCGGCAAACTACGTAGCTCCTTCTCTTTGGTGATATTGTACATGGGCGGCAATAACCTTGCGGGCTGTGTGCCCGCTGTGCTGCACTCTGTTTGGTTCAACGACCTTGACAGGCTGGGGCTGCCGACTTGCCGCGCCGCGACAGGAACGCATATGCCCACACCCACGGCAACACCCACGCCTACGCCTACACCTACCGCGACAGTCACTGCAACG
>MKWU01002758.1_pt1 | contig 25083 bp, 20 predicted proteins | sample 809101 | NCBI WGS metagenome assembly MKWU01 (sample SAMN05860141, study PRJNA318959) | sponge metagenome | host: Aplysina aerophoba | place: Slovenia: Piran, Adriatic Sea, Gulf of Piran | collected 2013-05-07 | reverse complement strand
GCAGCGCACCCATCGTCGGACCCAGCCCCGCCGGCGGGGCGAGCTCCGCCCGCGCGAGCGCCAGCCGCACCCCGTCCAGCACCCCCCGCACCGGGTCGCCCGACGTGGTGAGCACCTTGCTGGTGAGACACGAGCCGTCGAGTTCGACTGCCACGTCGGTGAACGTGCCGCCGATGTCGACGGCGAGCCGGGGCCGTGCCATTCGATCGCCTCGCCCGTCAATGGCGGCGATCTTCGCACCGCCGGCTCGAAATCACATCGGCTTCCGGACGGGAATCCGTTCGTGCGGGCGACGCTCGGGTCAACGAAATGCCGGGCGCTTCGTGGGCATGGCGCCGCCTCGTTGCCGAGCGTGCCGGCCGGCACCATGTATCGACGCGGAACCGCCCTCCATCCCCGCGGGTCGAGGCCGCCACTTCACCGCGTCGTGCGCGAGCGCCGCTTCGATCGCGGCCGCGGCCCTCACGGATCCGTCGCGTCGCCGTGCGCTGCCCCGCGCCCGGAAGGACGCCGTTTCCCGGGCGATGCTCGAGCCGGACGCGGCTCGGGCATCGCCACGGGGAAGATTGCGTCAGAGCCCGAGCCAGGACCTGACGAGCTCCTGGTTGGCGGCGACCCACTCGCGCGCGTACTCGGCCGGATCGCGCTCGTCCACCGCCACCGCCGAGGACCATTCGTTGATCAACTGCGTGCCGAACTCGATGCGGTTCAGCAGACCGACCACGTTCGGCGCCGCGGTGTCCAGGCGCTTCGAATACGCGATCTGGGAGCTGATCGGAGGGAAGGAGGTCGCGACGTAGGACTTCTCGTACCACTCCGGGTCGGCCGACGCGTCGACGACGTTCCACTTCTCGGGATCGTGCTCGGGCTCGTCCAGCACCACGAGCTCGTGCATGCCGAAGACATGGTGCGGCAGATAGCAGGCCCACACCACCACCCGCCCCGCCTTGGCGTCGGCATCGATCTGCGCGAGGACGACGTTCTCCTCGCTGACCGTGAGCTCGTAGAGATCGGCGAATCCGTAGTCCCGGGCCCGGACCTTGTGGATGTTGGTGGACGCCCAACCCGGGGCGCCGACCCAGATCTCGCCCTTGCCGTCACCGTTGCGATCCGTGAGCTCCACGATCTCCGGACGGGTGAGGTCGTAGACCGACGCGAGAGCGTACTGGTCCATGGCCGCCTTGGTGGTGCAGAACGCGTCCATCGCGGCAAAGGTGGGCTGCGTCACGGCGACGGTCCCCTTCCCGTCGACGTACTCGTCGATGAAGCCCTGGTTGTTCGGCAGCCAGACGTCGGGGTGGATGTCGACGTCGCCCCGCCCCTGGTCCATCGCCTTGAAGAACACCGGATGGGTGCCGGGCACGAACTCGACCCCCAGCCCGAAGTTGTCCTCGACGATCACCTTGAGCACGTTCGTCATCACCTTGGCGTAGGCCCAGTTCGGCTGACCGATGACGATGGTCTCCGCCGCATGGGCGGCGGTCGAGAACAGGCAGACGACCGCCGTCAGAATGGTTGCAAGTCGCTTCGACATGGCTCCTCTCCTCTTCGCAGTGGCGCGATATCGCTATCGCTTCGTGGACGAAACGCTTCCCTGCACGATTCGGTCGAGCACCATCGCGCAGAACAGGATCGCGAGACCGGCGAGCACTCCCTTGCCCTCGTTTGCGTAGGTCAGTGCGTCGAGCACCTCCTCCCCGAGCCCCTTGGCTCCGATGAGCGAGGCGATCACGACCATGGACAGGCACATGAGGATCGTCTGGTTGATGCCGGTCATGATGGACGGCATCGCCAGGGGAAGATCCACCTTCAGCAGCAACTGGGTGCGCGACGCGCCATAGGCGAGCGCCGCCTCGCGCACCGACGCGGGGACACCGTTCAGGCCGAGTATCGTCAGCCGGACCACCGGCGGCATCCCGAACACCACCGTGGCCAGGATGCCCGGCGGCTTGCCGATGCCGAAGAACGCGATGACCGGAATCAGGTAGACGAACGCCGGCATGGTCTGCATCAGGTCGAGGACCGGTCGCACCATCGCGTGGACGCGCGGGCTGCGTGCGCACCAGATCCCGAGCGGGATCCCCGCCACCAGGCACAGCAGCGCGGCCGTGCCCAGCAGGGCCACCGTCGTCATGCTGCGCTCCCAGAATCCGAACACCCCGAGGTACGCGAGCGAGGCCGCGGTGAACACCGCGACCCGAGCCCCCGCCATCCGGTACGCGAGGAACACGATGACGCCCATGACCACCGGCCACGGCGTGCCGACCAGCAGCGTCTCCATGCCGTCCAGCAGAAGGCGGATGCCGTTGGTGGTGCCGGTGAAGAGGCCGGCCCATGACTCCGTCATCCACTGGAACGCCTGGTCGATGGCGGACTCCACCTTGCGGCGCCACACCCTGCTTGCGGGAAACACTGCGAGCCAGGCGGGTACGTCGCCCGACGAGAAGCGGTACGCGCTGAATCCGTAGACGGCGCCGAGGTAGAGCGCCATGGCGGCGATGGACGACACGCTCGCTGCCCCGCGCATGGACGAGCTCGGACGGGACCTGAAGTAGCGCCGCGACAACGCATGGTTCGCGACCAGCCCCTGCGCGAGCTTTGCGGCCACGAGCAGCGCAACCCCCAGCACCACGAGCGCCGGCGCCGATGCGGCGGCGCTCTCGGCGGCGCGCAGTGCCCCCTGGCTTGCAGCTTCCAGCGCCAGCGCCGATTCGGTGAGGGCCCCGGCGTTGCCCGCCCCCGCCGCCAGCGCCTCCTCCGCCTCCTCACGCCTGGTGGCCGCGCTCTGCGCGAGCCGCGCCGCCCTTGCGAATTCGTCCGCCCCCAGCTCGGCGAACAGGCCCCGGCACAATTGCACGACCGCGAGGGTCTCCAGAATCAGGAACGGCCAGAACCACCCCCACAGCCGGCGCGCCGCGAGCCACAGGGGCCCCAGGACGGCAGCCGCCGGATTGAACGAGGTCACGTAGCCGGTCGCCCTGCCCAGTCGTTCGAACTCGCGCCGGTAGTAGCCCGTGCTGCTGCCGACGAAGGCCGCGATCCGCGCGTCGGACACGAGTCCGTCGGCCGCGGGACTGGACGATTCACGCATCGCGCTCACCATCGTGAACACCTCCCGTGAGGCTCGCCGCGCGGACCATGTCGAGCGCGCCCGGCGGCGCTTGGGCGATGAGAATCCGCGTCCGCCTCGAAGAATCGAAGTTGCTCCGGTCACGCATGCCGGCCACTCGTGATTCGCTCTGCCCGCATCACGCTTCGAAACCCTCCGGATCGTTCTCGACCTCGCCCGACAGCCACTGGATGAACGAAAGCACGTTGTTGTTCGCGAGCCGCGCATCGGGCACCCGGACATGGAACGCGTACGTGCCGAGCGAAGCGTCGAAAGGGCATACGACGGCGCCGGTCTCGATCTCCTTCCTGAACAGCGCCGGGCAGATCAGGACGAATCCTTCTCCCGACAGCATCGCCTCGAAGCGCACGCTCTCGTCCTGGTAGTACTCGTAGAACCTGGGCTCGAGCCCGGGCACGCCGGCGACGCCCAACCACTCGCGCCACTGCGCGCCGCCGTCGCCGTGCAGCAGGCTGTGGTGGATCAGGTCCACCGGCCTCATGCGCTCCACGGGGGAACTCAGGGCCGAAGGCGAGCATGCGGGAGTCAGCCTCGCCTCCAGCAGACGACGGTCGTCCGGTTCCCGGTCGTTCTCGTGAAGCAGCAATATCGCCACGTCGATGCTGCTCTCCGAGAAGTCCGGTGCTTCGCTGGAGTGGTAGAACTCCAGCACGAACGCAGGCCTGGTACGCCAGAATCCCGCGAGCCGCGGGGTGAGCCAGCGGGCGGCGAACTGGGGGGTGGCCGATACGCCCACGGACCCGGTCTTCGTGACCGACATGACGTTGGAGATGGCGCGGTCGATCAGGCCGAACGCCGCCTGCAGATCCTCGCGCAGCATCTCGCCTTCGCGCGTCAGCACCAGCTTTCCGTCCGACTTGTCCAGCAGCCTGGTGCCGAAGTACCTCTCCAGGTTCCGAACCTGGTGGCTGACCGCCGATGGCGTCACGTGCAGCTCTCGTGCGGCCCCGACCAGCGTGAGGTGCCGGGTGACGACCTCGAAAGCCCGAAGGCCATTCAGGGGAAACGACATGCCGATTGCGCCCGGGCGGCATGCCGGACAGTAAACGCGGTCCCCGCATCGGGGTGCGGCTGCACCGCGCCGGCGTTCAGCCTCGCCACAGTCCCTCCCGAACCAGATCGTCCATGGTGCTGCGGATGCTCCTGCGCAGCGTGTCGGTGAGGTATTCCACGTCCGTGCGGGTCATCGTCAGCGGTGGTGAGAAGATGTTCAGGTGGCCACCGGGGCGCACGATCAGGCCCAACCGCCGTGCATGACCGGCGATTCGCTCCCCGATGTCCACCTCCGGCGGGAAGAGCGCCCTGGTCTTGCGGTCCGCGACGCTCTCGATGGCGAACATGAAGCCCGCTCCTCGCACGTCCCCCACGATGTCGAAGTCGAGCAGCGATTCGACGCTCGTCCTGAAGTGCCCCGACATCGCGCGAACATGCCCGCAGATCCCTTCTCTCTCGATGATGTCGATATTGGCCAGCGCCGCGGCACAGCACACCGGATGCTCGGCGTAGGTGAATCCGTGGGTGAAGGTTTCGCTCCCGGCCACCGGTCCGCGCAGGACCTCCATGATCCGCGAGCTGATGATGGTCGCGCCGAGCGGCAGGTATCCGGAGGTCAGGCCCTTGGCGCAACTGATGATGTCGGGGGACATCTCGAAGACGGCATCGGAGGCCAGGAACTCGCCGAGGCGCCCGAACCCCGTGACCACCTCGTCGGCGACGATCAGGATGTCGTTCGCCTTGCAGATCTCGGAGATGCGCCTGAAGTACCCCGGAGGCGGGATCAGCACTCCGCCCATGCCCATGACGGGCTCGGCGATGAAGCACGCAATGCGCTGCGCGCCGACCCGCTCCACCAGGTCCGCGAACTCCTCCACCAGGCGGTCGCAGTACGCATCGGGTCCGGCACCGTCGGCCTCGCGGTACGCGTAGGGACCGGATACGTGGTGCACGCCGTCGGGCGATACATCGAAGCCGGCCTTGATGGCGTCGATGCCGCCGAGCGATGCGGATGCCGACGTGGTGCCGTGATAGGCGCTGCGGCGCGACACGACGCCCTTCTTGTCCACCTTGCCGAGCGTGTTGAAGTAGCGCTGGACAATCCGCAGGGCGGTGTCGTTGGCGGTGGAGCCCCCGCCGGAGTAGAGCACGTGGTCGAGATCGCCGGGCGCGAGGTCCGAGAGCCTGGCGCTCAGCTCCGCCGCCGACGGAGAGCTCGTCGCCCGAAAGGGATTCGCGAAGGGCAGGCGGCGCGCCTGCTCCGCGATTGCGTCGACGATCTCGGTTCGGCCGTACCCCACGTTGACGCACCAGACCCCGGCCATCGCGTCCATCAGTCGATTGCCGTACACGTCCGTCACGTACACCCCGTCGCCTTCGACGAGGATCTCCGGACCCTCCTGCACGAACTTCGAATAGTTCGTCCACCCGTGAACGGTGTGACGCCGATCCTTCTCGCGGAGATCGACGCTGTCGAATGCGAGATTGGTTTTCAGCATGGAGCTTCCCGTCGGGCGATGGCGACTTGCCGGCTTGCGGGCATCGCCCGCGTGGGTGCCGGCACCGGGCTCCGCGGCGCAGCCATTCCGATCGCCGGAACGCGGCCCGAAGCTCTCACCGACTCCCGGCCACGAACGGCGGTCGGACCAGGCGTCGGTCGCTTCGGCTCGCGACCCCGTGAGAAATGCGGACGAACGTTCGTCTCGTTCGGATCCACGCCCTCGATTCGCGACCCGACAGGACATTCCGGCCGGTGATCCGGTTCGGTCGCCGCACTCGGCTACGGCTACAGTAATATCACGTTATGCACACGCCGGAATTTAGTTTTTCTCAGCGTTCGATACTTATTCTCACGTCATGAACAGACCCTGTTTCGACGGCTGCGCTCGGGCTCCGGACGTCGACTCCGTCCGCGCTCCGAACGGGCCGTTCCCTCGCGTCGCGTCTGCACGGGTGGAGAAAAAACGGCATTGCGACTTCGTCTGTCGAACGGGGACGAGCGTCGCTTCGCGGCGACTCGTCTGAAGATTTCGCGCAGGGTCGGAGGAGGCACGTTTCGTGGTCCAGCACGCGGGCGCCGGCCCGTATACGGGGTACGAGCAGACCGGGTTGCCGGCGGAGGATGCGGAGCTCACCCACGTCGTTCCGGGCTCACCGGGCGGGGAGTACCTCCGCCGGTTCTGGCATCCCGTCGCGCTGGAGTCGGAGGTCACCGACATCCCGCTGGCGCTGCGGGTGCTCGGTGAGGACCTGGTGCTCTTTCGCGGCCTGGACGCAGCGTACGGCCTGCTCCATCGACGCTGCGCCCACCGCGGCGCGTCGCTCGAGTACGGAAAGTGCGAGCACCGCGGACTGCGATGCTGCTATCACGGCTGGCTCTATGCGGTGGACGGGGAGCTGCTGGAGGCCCCGGGAGAGCCTCCGGATTCACCGCTGCCGCGCAAGGTACGCCAGGGCGCGTACCCGGTGGAGGTCGTCGCGGGCATCGTGTTCGCCTATCTCGGTCCCGAGGCCCACCGCCCGGCCTTCCCCGTCTACGACACGTTCGGCGTGCCCGGCACGAAGCGGGTGCCCTACGTCTCCGACTATCCCTGCAACTGGCTTCAGATCGTCGAGAACGGGATGGACCCCGTGCACGCGGCGTTCCTGCACACCCGCAACCACGGGCCCTCGTTCTCCGAGGAGTGGGGACAGATCGGGATCAAGGAGTACCACGCCGTCGACGAGGGCTTCTACTACACGAACGCGCGCCGCGTCGGCGACAACGTCTGGGTGCGCATGCACCACGTGATCATGCCGAACATGACGCAGGCCGGCGCGGTGCTGTCGATGGACGGCAGGACCACCCGGTACTTCGGGCGCCCGTCCTTCACGCGCTGGGTGGTGCCCGTCGACAACGAGAACACGCGCGTGATCGCGTGGGGGAACTTCGGCGACCGCTCGGACGCGCAACGCGAGGAGTGGATGACCCCGCGCACAATCGAGATCATCGAAGGCGCGGAGCCGCGCACCCGGCCGCGGGCGGAGGCGCTGCGCAAGCCCGGCGACTACGAGGCGTTCGTGAGCCAGGGGCGCATCACCCGCCACGCGATGGAGCACCTCGCCACCTCCGACAAGGGTGTCGCCCTGTTCCGGCGACGCCTGCGCAGCGACATCCGCGCGCTGGCCGGGGGGGCTCCCCCGTACAGGGCCTCCGACTGCGTCGAGGCGCCGATTCCCACCTACGCGGGCGACAACGTGCTGCGCATCCCGCCGGTCGACGGAGCGGACGATGCGGCGCTGATACTGGAGGTGTCCCGCGAGGTCGCGAGGCGCATCGTGTCCGCCAACCACCTCCGCGGCGAGGCCCGCGACTCGTTCGTGCGCGCCGCGCTGGCGGAGCTGGAGGCGGGCCACGCGCCCGGCGGCCGGGCCTGAACCGCGCCAAGGCAGGAACCGTTCAGCGAGCGCGCGGCCTCGACATGGCGGTGGCGAGGGTGTACCCGGCCAGGTCGGAGAGAGTATCCGGGTCGACATGCCCGGGCTTGCCTGCGAATCCCTTGATGAAGCGGACCTGGGCGGCATCGTATCCCCGGAGACGCTCCAGCAGCTCGTCGAGCGCTGCGTCCAGCGCCGTGGCGGGCACACACCGGCTGACGATGCCGGCCGCAAGCGCGGTGGCCGCGTCCACGCTCGCGCACGAGTACACCATGTCCACCAGGGCCTTGCGATTCACGTCGGCCAGCGCGCACATCACCAGGGTGGGGGGGATGCCCTTCTCCATCTCCGGCAACGCGAACTGCGCGTCGTCGGCCGTGATCGCGATGTCGCACACGCCCACGAGCCCGCAGCCGAAGCCATGGGCCCTGCCCTGCACGGCCGCTACCAGCGGCACCGGACACTGCCGCGCGGCCCGGTACACCGCGAGAATCGGGGCCATCACCGCGGCATGTGCGTCGAACGCGGTGTCCGTCCGCCCTCCGGGGGCCGGCTTCGGCTCGCGGCCCAGGCAGAAGTCGGATCCGGCGCCGCGCAACACCCCCGCCTTGTGACGCGGCCCCGCCGTGGCGATCGCCGCGGGCAGATCGAGCATCATCCGCGGCGTCACCACGTTGCCGCGGCGCGGTCGATTGAGGGTGATGCGGAGGAAGGGCTCGGCGTCTTCGACGATCAGATTCGCAGCCATGGTGGTTTTCCTTGCCGTGTGGAACAGCGGGCCCCGGGCGGTGCGGACACGCGATCCCGCGGCGCCTGAAGCGAGAGATGCATCCGACCCCCAGGGCAGGCGTTCGGAACGTTCCCGGGCATCATCGCCGCCGCCGTTCAGGCGCGGCCGGCGTCGATTCGGTCGAGCAGCCACTCCGGGGTGACCGGCACCCGGTCGATGTCGACGCCGAAGGGCTCCAGGGCGTTCTCGACGGCGGCGGCGATGGCGGCGGGCGCGGGGATTGTGCCGCCCTCCCCCGCCCCCTTCACCCCGAGCGGGTTGAGCGGCGACGGACTCTCCAGGTGCACCTGGTCCGCGCTCGGCACCTCGGTGGCCGTCGGCAGCAGGTACTCGCCGAAGTTCACGGTCAGCGGCTGGGCGTTCTCGTCGTAGCGCATCCACTCGTAGAGCGCGTTGCCCACCCCATGGGCCATGCCGCCCTGGATCTGCCCTTCCACGTTGAGCGGGTTGATCATCGTGCCGCAGTCATGACCGATCGTGTAACGCACCAGGCGGACCTCGCCGGTCTCGACATCCACCTCCACCTCCGCCACGTGGCAGCCGTTGGGATAGCTTGCGCGTTCAGGGGTGAAGTAGGTCGTATCGTCGAGCCCGGCGCCCAGATCCTTCGGCAGGGCGAAGCCCGGCACGCCGTTGGCGAAGGCCGCCACCTCGGCCAGCGTCGTGCCGTGCCCGGGGACGCCGCGCACGAACACCCGCCCGCCTTCGAGGACGAGATCTTCCTGCGCCGCCTCCATCATGCGGGACGCCGCCTTCAGGACCCTGGCACGCACGTTCAGGGCGCTGATGTGGGCGGCGGGCGCCGCGTTCGCGGCGATGCGGCTCGCGAATGTGCCGACCCCGTAGGCGATCGCGGCGGTATCGGCGCCGATGACCACCACATCCTCGAAGTCCACGCCGAGCGCGTCCGCGCACACCTGGGCGAGCATCGTGCGATGGCCCTGGCCCTGGGCCGCGGCGCCGGTCGCGAGCAGCACCCGGCCGTCGCGCTGCACCTTCACGCTCACCCCCTCGAAAGGCCCGAGCCCGGTGCCCTCGACGTAGCTCGCGACGCCGATGCCGATGTAGCGACCCCGCTCGCGCGCGGCGCGCCGGCGATCGGGGAAACGCTCATACCCGGCCCGAGCCAGCGCGAGGCGCTGAAGCTCGGGATAGTCACCGCTGTCGTAGGTGGCGGCGCTGCCGTCGCGAAATTCGAGCCCGACTCGATAGGGCATCTGCTCGGGCCGGACGAAGTTGCGCCTTCGCAGCTCCGCCCGGTCGAGGCCGAGCTCCCCGGCCGCGCCATCCATCAGCCGTTCCATGAAGAACACCGCCTGTGGCCGGCCCGCGCCGCGCACCGGGGAGACCGGGACCTTGTTGGTGTAGACCACCGACACGTCCATCCGGTAGGCGGGCAGCACATAGGGACCCGGCACGGTGGCGGCGCAGATGTGCGGCACCACCAGGCCCCACGGGACGTAGGCGCCGGTGTCGTGCAGCAGGGTGCCGCGCAGCCCGAGCAGGCACCCATCCTCGTCCAGCGCGAGCTCACCCTCCCAGTGCTGATCGCGCTCCTGGTAGGTGGTGAGGAAGTGCTCGCGGCGATCCTCGATCCACTTCACGGGACGGCCGGTGAGCAGCGCGCAGGCGGGAATGCAGAACTGCTCGGGGTACAGCACCGTCTTGGGGCCGAAACCGCCGCCGACGTCGGGGGCGATCACCCGCACCTGGTGCTGCCCCATGCTCATGATGTCGGCGTACGCGTCGCGGTACTGGTGGGGCGACTGCGTCCCGGCCCAGATGGTGACGCTCTCGCCGGTCGGATCGTAGCGGGCCAGGAGTGTGCGGCACTCCATGGCGTGGCCACCGCCGCGATGCTGGAACAGTGCGCGGCGCACGACGTGGGCGGCGTCCGCGAACGCCGCGTCCACGTCGCCGTACTCCAGGCGCAGGGTGCCGGCGAGGTTGTCCTCGGCATCAAGGTGGGCGCGCGGGGCGTTGGGAGCGAGCGCCTCGCGCACGTCCGACGCGACCGGCAACGGCTCGTAGTCCACGCGCACCCGCTCCGTCGCGTCCTCGGCGAGGTAGCGGTCCTCGGCCAGCACCACCACCACCGACTCTCCGGCGAGCGAGACCTCATCCTTCACGAGCGCGTACGGGAGCGCGACGTGGCGGATCGCGGCGCCGGGCACCAGCAGAGGCACCGGCCGTTCGCGCAGCGCCGCGGGCAGGTCGTGGAAGGTGAACACCGCGTGCACGCCCGGCATGGCTCGGGCCTCGTCGCAGTCGATGGCGCGAACGCGCGCATGGGCGTGGGGACTGCGCACGAACGCCGCATGCAGGATGCCGTCCATCCGCAGATCGTCGACGAAGCGACCTTCGCCGCGTACCAGCGCGGGGTCCTCGACGCGCTTGACGGAGGTGCCGATGAAGCCGGTCATGCGTCCTGCTCCCGCAGGATCTCCGCGGCGGCAAGGGCCGCGCGCACGATTCCGGTGTATCCGGTGCAGCGGCACAGGTTGCCGGAGATGGCGAGGCGCACCTCGGCCTCGCTCGGGTCGGGGTGGTCGCGCAGGAGCTCGGTCAGGGTGATGAGCATGCCCGGCGTGCAGTAGCCGCACTGGAGCCCGTGATTGTCGATGAACGCCTGCTGCAGGACGCTCGGCTCGTCGCCGCGGCCCAGCCCTTCCACCGTCGTCACCCGCGCCCCGTCGGCCTGCACCGCCAGCGTGAGGCAGGAGCGTGCGGACCGATCGTCGAGCAGCACCGTGCACGCCCCGCACACGCCGTGCTCGCAGCCGAGGTGGGTGCCCGTCAGGCCAAGCTCGTGGCGCAGGAAGTCGGCGAGGGTCATGCGCACCGGCACCTCGCGTTGGTGGACGCGGCCGTTCACGTCCACCTCGATGCGAAGTCGGGCGCTCACGGCAGGGACGCCCCTGAACCTGTCCGTTCCAGTGCCCGCTCAAGCGCACGGCGGGTCACCACCGCGGCGATCTTCCGCCGATAGGCGGCGCTCGCGTGCACGTCCTCGATGCCGGGGACGGCGTGCGCCTCCTGCGCCGCCGCGTCGAGCCGGTCGGGAGTGGGGCGATTTCCGGTGAGCAGGGCTTCCGCCGCGTCGATTCGCACCGGGCCGTCGTCCACGCCCACGAGCGCGATCGAACATCGTCGAATCGAGTCGCCGTCCATCTGAACCAGGACGCCCGCCCCCGCCATGGCGAAGTCGCCGTGGCGGCGGGCGACCTCGCTGAAGCCGAACCCGTGTCCCGGCGGCCAGGACGGAATCCGGACCCGAACCAGCAGCTCGTCAGGCTCGAGCGCCGGGGTCATGTAGCCGAGCGTCCACTGCGACATCGGCACCGGGCGCGTTCCATCCGACCCCCGGACCTCCAGGACCGCATCGTGGGCGAGCAGCACGCCCGGCAGCTCCGCGGCCGGATCGAGGTGCGCGAGGCTGCCGCCGATCGTGCCGCGGTTGCGGGTCTGCACGTGCCCGACATGGTGAAGCGCCTCGGCGAGAAGGGGGCAGCGGGTCGCGACCAGCGGGGACTCCTTGATCTCGCGCTGTCGCGTCATGGCGCCGATCACCAGCGCGTCCCCGTCCTCGGCGATCCCGGCGAGCTCCGGCACGCGGTTCAGATCCACGACGTTCGCGGGCGTCGCGTAGCGGAAGTTCATCATCGGCATCAGCGACTGGCCGCCGGCAAGCAGCTTCGCATCGTCGAGTCGGGAGAGGGCGTCGATCGCCTCGGCCACCGTTTCGGGGCGGTGGTAGAAGAAGGGTGCAGGCTTCACGAGTCGTCAGCGCCTGCGGCAAGCACTTGCTTGTTCAGCGCCTCGACGAAGCGCCCGATCATGAAGCGCGACACCCTGGCCACCACGCCGGCGCTGCGTCCGTACTGCGCGGCCTGACCGGCGAGGACGAGATCGGTCACGATATGTACCCGCGTTCCCTCGCCGGCAGGGGACAGCCGGAAATCGATACGCGCGTCGGCGCTGCCCCGATTGCGCGCCTCCTGCGCGCTCGCCCTGGCGCTCGCGGTGCCGGCAAGCGGATCGCGGGCGACGAAGCGCAGTTCGCCCAGGAACCGCATTCCGACCGGACCGAGCTTGACCGCCAGCTCACCGCGCCAGGTGTCGGCATCGACGGCTTCCGCAAGCCTCGCACCGGGCATGCACGGAGCGATTCGCGCCACGTCCGTGAGCAGGGGCCAGGCTTCCGCCGGCGGCATCGGCAACTCGAAGCTGTTCTCGATGATCACGTCGAGGGCAGGAATTTCCGGGTCCGGTCTTCTGGTGTGAAACGTGTCGCCGATCCTCGCCCTTGGTCCCCACGAAGGCGGGGGGTGGGCGCGAATCGGTGAAATTCTCGCACGAGGCGTGCCAGTCGACACGACCTGCACGTCCGTGCGCAACCGGCGTATCCGCGGTGCGGGCTCACCGTGACAACGAGTGCCCTCGACGTGCGCCGGAATCGACTACGTCCCCCGCATTCGCGGGTCCAGCGCATCGCGCAGGCCGTCGCCGATGTAGTTCACGCTCAGCACCGTAAGCGAGATCGCGAGCCCCGGCCACAGCACGCGGGACGGGGTGATGGTCATGAAGTTCGCGCCGTCGAACAGCAGCCGCCCCCAGGTCGGGAAATCGGGCGGAAAGCCGAGACCGAGGAACGACAGCGCCGACTCGGTGATGATGGCGTTGGCGATGCCGAGCGTCGCCGACACCATGATCGGGCTCATCACGTTGGGCAGGACGTGGCGGGTGATGATGCGCCGGCGCCGGGTGCCGATGCTGCGCGCCGCGGTCACGAACTCGCGCTCCTTCAGCGCCAGCACGTCGCCGCGCACGATGCGCGCGGTCTGCATCCAGCTCGTGATGCCGATGACGAACACGATGAGCAGGAAGATCCCCGTCTCCGGTCCGAACGCGGTGCGCAACGCGTCGCGGAACAGCATGATGATCACGAGAAGGAGCGGCAGCAGCGGCAACGCGAGGAAGAGATCGGTGGTACGCATCAGCGGGCCGTCGAGGCGGTTGAAGAAGCCGGCGAGCACGCCCACCACGGTGCCGAGCACGAGCGAGAGCAGCATCGCGGTGAAGCCCACCGCGAGCGAGATGCGCCCGCCCGCGAGTACCTGCGCGAACATGTCGCGGCCGAGGTTGTCGGTGCCCATCGGGTGGGCGAGCGAAGGCGCCTGGTTCTTCACCCGGATGTCGAGGTGCTGCGGGTCCACGTCGTGGATGAAGGGACCGAAGGTGACGGAGAGGACGATGACCGCGAACACCACCATCCCGGCCAGCGCCCCGGTGTGGTTGCGGAACGCGAGCCACACGTCCATCCACAGCGAGCGGTGGATGCGCGCCTCGTGCAGCGGATTCACGGTTGGGGCCGGCGTCGTCATGGCTCTTCGCTAGTCGTAACGGATACGGGGGTCGAGGATTCCGTACAGGACGTCGGCCACGAGGTTGAACAGCACGATCAGCACCGCGAAGATGAAGGTCAGGGTCTGCACCAGCGGAATGTCCGCTCCCTGGATGGCGATGATGAGGAGCTGGCCGAGCCCGTTCACCCGGAAGATCTGCTCGGTGATGATGGCGCCGCCGAAGATGGTGGGGACGCCGAGCGCGATCAGGGTCACCACCGGAATCATGCTGTTGCGCAGCACGTGGACGAGCAGGACGGTGCGCTCGCGCATGCCCTTGGCGCGGGCGGTGCGCACGTAGTCGAGGTTCAGGTTGTCGAGCATCGCCGCGCGCATGAAGCGGCTGAGCTGCGCCGCGTTGAACAGCGCCAGCACCATCACCGGCATGGCGAGCTGCTTCAGGTGCACCCAGAAGCTCGCAAGATCCGTCACCCGGTGGGTGGTGTCGTAGATGGACGGCAGCCACTGGAGCATCACGCTGAAGATGATGATCGCCAGCAGCCCGGTGAAGAACGTCGGCACCGAGAACCCCACCATGGACACGAAGGTGCCGACCTGGTCGAACCACGAGTACTGCCGGTAGGCGGAGACGATGCCGATGGGGATGGCGATGAGAATCCCCACGATGTAGGACAGCCCGACCACCCACAGCGTCTGCGGGGCGCGCTCGACGATGAGGTCCACCACCGGACTTCGGGTCGCCCACGAGCGTACCCGCAGCCGCTCGCTCGAATCGCCGATCTCCACCCCGAACGCCTGCTCGACGATGTTGAGCGGCTCGTTGACGAAGAACTGCTCCATCCACTTGAGGTAGCGCACGTGGAACGGCTGCCCGAGCCCGAGGGATTCGCGGATCTGGGCGCGCACCTCGGGGGGAATGGTGAGCGGGAGCTGTCCGGTCGGGTCGTTGGGGGCGAGGTCGAGCAGCGAGAAGACGATGAAGCTGATCGCGATGAGGGTGGGAACCGCAAAGAGGAGGCGGCGGATGATGTAGCGGATCATGAGGGCGTCGCTGCTGCGTGCGTCATCGTTCGATCGTGGTCCGAACGCCCGGCGCCTTCCCGGTTGCAATCAAGCGGAATCGTACACGCAGCCTGTCTTGTGCGTGAGGCATGTTCCGGTTGTCCTGCTACGGCGCTTCAAGCCGCTGCCGGAGGCCCGGCACATCGCGGATCGACAGCACGCTGATGCTCGAATCCACCGGGTAGGCGTCCCGACCGGGGCAGACGACGAACAGGTGGTCGAGGGACAGCACTCGTACGACATCGCGCATGGTTCGCGTCACTTCCGGGGCTTCATTGAACTTCACTTCGAAGCCGATCCGCCGCCCCTTGTCGAAGACGAGAAGATCGAGCTCCCCGCCACTGTGCGCAGCCCAGAACCAGGCATTCGACGGTCGCACCGCGTGCAGGATCTGCTCGATGACGAACCCCTCCCAGGACGGCCCCACATGGGGGCTGGCGAACAGAACACCGTCGTCGCGGGCATCCAGCAGCGCGTGAAGCAGGCCCGTGTCGCGGAAGTAGACCTTTGGCGCCTTCACCTGGCGTTTCGCGACGTTCTCGAACCAGGGATGCAACTGGCGAACCATGTAGGTTCCGGTCAGCAGATCCAGGTAGCTCCGCACGGTCTTGTCCGTGAGGGACATGGCCCGACCCAGCTTGGACGCGTTCCAGGTCTGACCGTGCCAGTGCGCCAGCATGGTCCAGAACCGCCGCATGGCGGCTGCGGGGATGGTGATGCCGAGCTGCGGGATGTCCCTCTCAAGGAAGGTGCGAATGAATCCCTCGCGCCACGCCATGCTGTCGGAGTCTGCCGCGGCCAGGTACGAGCGCGGAAATCCGCCCCGCAGCCAGAGCCTCACCCACGCCTCGACTCCCGTCTCCGCGAGATCGAATCCCGCCAGCTCGATGAACTCGACCCGGCCGGCCAGGGACTCCGAGACTCCCCGCACGAGCTCGGGTGACGCACTGCCCAGAATGAGGAAGCGGGACCGACCTCCGGCTCGGTCCACCAGCACCCTGAGCGCGTTGAAGAGTCGTGGCATGCGCTGGATCTCGTCGAGCACGACCAGTCCATCGAGGCTTCCGAGAACCAGCTCCGGGTTGGCGAGCCTGCGCACATCCGGCTCCGACTCGAGGTCGAGAAAGGTCGACTTGCGGGTCGCGGCAAGCTGCCGGGCCAAGGTGGTCTTGCCGCACTGGCGCGGCCCCAGCAGAGCCGTGACCGGTGATCGGGATGTCGCGACCTCGAGCTGGTGCAGGTAGTCGGTGCGCGGAAGCATTTGTGCATTTTACTTGAAAATTCGGAGACTCGTTCCGAATTTTCAAGGTCTGGAACGCCAAATACGACCATATGAACCGTTCGACCACTGCAATAAGGTGGTGGAACGAAGCCGAAGTGTCTCCTTCCACGGGGCCGCCGCCCGCATTCCTGAATCGCACCTCCGACGCGCCCGTCCACCGGCGATTGGTACACGTCATGGCGAAGAGTTGGCGATCCCGACGTAGCGAAGCACGACCATCGCGTCCTTGTGAATGGCCTCTTGGGGACAGCCGGGACGCCACGCCCCACTCGCATTGCTCATGCTCTCACTCGTTCACGTATCCCCAAGGTGACATTTGCGAGTCGCCTCCGCCGCAGGTAGCTTTGCGAGCAGCGTGCTCGAGACAGGCCGACACATCCCCGCGGTGCGGGGCGCGACTCGACGGTGTGGCTCGACGGGTGACCTCGCCCGGCGACGCAATGCCGGAAACGGCTTCCGACTCGATCGGTTCGAACACGCCAGGTCCAGGTGCGGGGCGCGCGATTCTCATGAACGCCTGCACGTCAGCCAGTCATCCCGGTGCGTGGCTCGCCCTGGACCGGTCGACCGCGATCCTCCTGGGCGAGGCCGTGGCCGACGCGGGATCCGAGCGCGGACCACGGTCGACACTCGCCTTCATCGCGGCATTGCTCCCGTTTTCCTCGAGCCTCACGACCGTCCTGCACCCCGACGGCCGGCCGATACTGCTTCATGACGACATCTCCCCCGAACGACGTGAAATGGTTGTCGAGTCCTACCTGAGAGGGGCCTACCTGCTCGATCCGTTCTATCGATTCGTCTGCAGAAAGCCGGGCACCCGCGTGCTCAGGTTGAAGGACATCCAGCCCGACCACTTCCGCAAGACCGAGTTCTTTCGAAGCTACTACGCGCACGCCCGGCTGGCCGACGAAGTCGGAATCATCATCGAACGCCGCGACGGCTCCCATATCTTCGTGTCACTGGGTCTGGCCCTGGGCACCGGGACCTTTTCCAGACGCGGGCAGGAGCGGCTGGTCTTCTTTCTTCCCGTGATCGCGGCTCTCCTGCTCAGGAATTGGGATACCGATTCTTCCAGTGATGGCGCGAGGGCTGCGGTGACCCCCGAGGGGGCGCATCTCGCGCTCGACGACATTCTGGTGATGAAAGAATTCGAGTGCCTGACGACAAGAGAGCGGGAAGTCGTCAGGTTCATGCTGCTCGGGCACTCGTCGAAGTCGATCGCGCGTTGTCTCGACATCGCGCTCGGCACGGTCAAGAACCATCGCAAGAACATCTACCGAAAGCTGGCGATACGGTCCCAGTCCGCCCTCTTCGCACGTTTTCTGAATCTCATCGGCTGACCCGAGCTCCGGCCCGGAACCGCTGCGCGAGGGCGCGCGTCCCCGCATCCGTGATCGGTTTAGGCGGAAACGGATGAACAACGGTCGAAGAACTTCGCAATCTCCGCGCCGACGGGCACCCCGTAGGTCGGACTAGCGCAGCGTAATCCGACATGGAACGTCGTCCGACTCGGTCCGTGATGTCGGCTTACGCCTTCGGCCAAGCCGACCTACGGGGCTACGCGGCAGCCAAACCGAGCACGAATGCGCGTCCCCGGGAGCGCGCGTGGTGCAATTCGACAGAAGCCGAAAACCGGCGCTGACGACCTCCGTCCCGGAGCTGCAGCGCCCGCTCGCGACGTTGCGCCGAACGAACTCCTCGTCCTCATGAGCCCGCAGCCATTCGGGTTTGGCACCGCGACCGAGCCGGGCCATGCATGTATGCTTGTCGGCTGCCCCGACGGGGCAGTGTCATCCATCGTGGTCCGTCGCGGATCGCCCAATCCGGGGCGTCGCGCATCCGGAATGGTCGCTCATGAAGAACGTTCGCAACTTCTGCATCATCGCGCATATCGATCACGGCAAGTCGACGCTCGCCGATCGCCTGATCCAGGCGTGCGACGGCGTGGGAGCGCGCGAGTTCCGCGACCAGGTGCTCGACGACATGGAGCTCGAGCGCGAGCGCGGCATCACGATCAAGAGCAACGCGATCTCGCTCGCCTTCACCGCAAGGGACGGACAGACCTACCGGCTGAACCTGATCGACACCCCCGGTCACGTGGACTTCTCCCACGAGGTGCGGCGCTCGCTGATGGCGTGCGACGGCGCGATCATCATCGTCGACGCAACCCAGGGGGTCGAGGCGCAGACGGTCGCCAACCTGTACCTGGCCCTGGAGCACGACCTCGATCTGCTGCCGGTGGTCAACAAGATCGACCTCCCGGCGGCGGACGTCGACCGGGTGCTCGAGGAGATCGATCAGGACCTCGGGCTCGATCCCTTCTCCGCCCTCCCCGTCTCGGCGAAGAACGGGGTCGGAGTCGACCGGGTGCTGGAAGGAATCGTCGAGCACCTGCCGCCCCCGACAGGCGACCCCGAGGCGCCGCTGAAGGCCCTGGTGTTCGATGCCCAGTACGACGTCTACCGCGGGGTGGTGCTCTCGTGCCGGATCCGCGACGGTTCCCTGGCCGCCGGCGATCGGGTGCGGTTCATGCACGCCGGGACCGAGTACGAGGTGCACGAGGTCGGCTACAGCGGGCTCAGGCGCGAGAAGGCCGACCGGTTGCCCACCGGGGCGGTCGGCTACATCATCACCGGCATCAAGACCATCCGGGATGTGGGCATCGGAGATACCCTGACGCTGTGCCGGCGTCCGGCCGAGGCGCCTCTGCCGGGGTATCAGCCCGCGCGGCCGGTGGTGTTTTCCTCGATCTATCCGATGTCCTCCGACGAGTACCCGGCCCTGAGCGAGGCGATCGAGAAGCTCGCGCTCAACGACGCGGCGCTCGTGTACCAGAAGGATGCTTCGGCGGCGCTCGGCTTCGGTTACCGCTGCGGGTTTCTCGGCCTGCTGCATCTCGACGTCGTCCAGGAACGGCTGCGCCGCGAGTTCGATCTTTCGCTGGTCCTCTCGGCGCCCTCCGTGCTGTACCGGGTGCGCACCAACGACGGGGATCTGCATGAAGTCGACAACCCCGGCCTGTGGCCGGATCCGGGCACGATCCACGGCGTGGAGGAGCCCTGGATCCGGGCCTCCATCCTCGTCCCGGAGACGTACATGGGGGTGGCGATCGAGCTGTGCCGGCAGCACCGGGCTGCGAGCCTGACGACCAATTTCCTGGCTCAGGGACGGCTGGAGGTTGCGGCCGAGATGCCGCTCGCCGAGGTGCTGTTCGACTTCTACGACCGGCTGAAGTCCGTGACCCGGGGCTACGGATCGTTCGACTACGAGGAGCGGGACTACCGTGCCGGCGACATCGTCAAGGTCGACATCCTGGTGAATCACGAAAAGGTCGATGCGCTGGCCTTTCTCGCCCACCGGGACAAGGCGCGCGCACGCGCGCTGCACTACTGCGAGCAACTGGCCGAGAGCATCCCCCGCCACCAGTTCAAGATCCCGGTACAGGGCGCGATCGGGGGCAGCGTCATCTCGCGTGCGACGATCAACGCGTTCCGCAAGGACGTGACCGCGAAGTGCTACGGCGGCGACGTGAGCCGCAAGCGCAAGCTGCTCGAGAAGCAGAAGAAGGGCAAGGAGCGCATGAAGCTGGTCGGCTCGGTCGAGATCCCCCAGGACGCATTCGTGTCGGTGTTGCGCACCGACCGCGCGTGAGGGCCGTGTTGCCCGCCCCGGCGGTGGCGTCGATGCCGGAGCCGGCGCAGTTCGCCGGGCTGTACGTGCACATCCCGTTCTGTTCGGCCGTGTGCCCCTACTGCGACTTCGCGGTGCAGACCGGCACGAAGGTGCAGCGCGCGGCGCTGGTCTCGCTTGTGCGGGCCGAAGCGGCGCTGTGGGGCACATGGGAGCGGCCGTTCGACACGGTCTATTTCGGCGGCGGAACACCTTCGCTGCTCGACGCCTATCAGCTCGATGAAGTGCTCGCGGCCGTCCGGGCCGGGCTGCCCGTGCGGTCCGATGCACGGCTCTTCCTCGAGGCCAACCCCGAGGACGTCACGCCGGAGCGGGTCGGCGAGTGGCGCTCGCTCGGGGTGTCGTTCCTCAGCCTGGGCGTGCAGTCGTTCCACGACGGCGAGCTCCGCGCGCTCGGGCGGCGGCACGACGGGCGATCGGCCCGCCGCGCGGTCGAGGCATGCCTTGAGGGCGGCTTCGATACCGTCTCGGTGGACCTGATGTTCGGGCTGCCCGATCAGGACCTCGCCGCGTGGTCCGAGAACCTCGACATCCTCCTCGCGCTCGGTCCCGATCACGTCTCGTGCTACCAGCTCACGATCCATGAGGGCACGGCCTACGGACGCCGGCGCGCGCGGGGGCGGCTCACCGAGCTGCCCGAGAGCGTCCAGGCGGACTTGTTCGCGTACACCCACGCCCGTCTCGCCGATGCGGGCCGGGCGGCCTACGAGGTGAGCAATTTCGCCCGGACGTCCCGACACCGCTCGCGGCACAACCTGAAGTACTGGCGGCATGTGCCCTACCTCGGTCTGGGTCCCTCGGCCCATTCCTTCGACGGTACCCGCCGGTGGTGGAACCACCGCGCCCTGAACGACTACGCCCGGCCGATCGCACGCGGCGAACGCGCGATCGAGGCCGGCGAGTCGCTCGACGGAGAAGCGCTCGCGCTCGAGGCGCTGATGCTGGGGTTGCGCACGGTCGAAGGCATCGACCTGGCGGATTACCGGTTGCGGTACGGCGTCGACCTGCCCGGGCTGAATCGCCGGCTGATCGCGACCCTGGCCGAGGAGGGGCTGGTGCGGTGCGATTCCTGCGCGCTGCGTCCGACCCGCCGCGGACTGGCCGTGGCGGACGGACTGGCCGCCCGGTTCCGTCTGGCCTGATCGCGACGGCGGTCAGGCCCGCGAGCGGATATTCCGCAACGGCTCCAGCGCCCGAGCACCGTCATCGCCGCCGTTTCGTGGAGATACGCCCCGACCGCCCGGGCCCCGAAGAACGTCTCCCCGAGTCCACTCGGTCCCTCGCCGGTGTGGAGGCGCACCCACGGCACGTTGGGAAACTCATCGAGCCGAATCGTCTCGAGCGCGGTGATCTTCATGTTTCGGTTCCCCGGAGCAGACGATACCCGCCGACGATTCCGACTACGTCTCCGGATAGGGAATCGAGTCCGGGTCGACCGCGCGCTGGACGTAGAGGTCGACCTGGGGGCGGTACAGCTCCCAGAGAAAGCGGAGCTCCGACAGGGGATTGCGGTCGAACTCGACCCTGAGGTCGACCAGCGGGAACGAGCGCTCGTGCACCACCAGGACGGCGGCGGACTTGACCTGCTTCAGCTCGCCCCCGGCCGCCTCCCCAGCTTCAAGTCCTCGCACCAGGCGTTCGGCCAGGGGCTCGTCGGGCGCGGCCTCGAAGGCGTCGACCATGGCCCGGGGCACGCGGTCGTTGCGAATGATGTTGCCGATGGCGCAGCTCGACGCGCCCTGGGCGGCGTTGTGGATCGAGGCGATGTGGCCGCCGTGGTAGAACGCGGTGGTGCCGTTGCGGTCGATCGCCGCAAGCTGGCGCCACCCGATGGTGGGATTGCCGTCGACGAGAGCATCCACCGTCTCGCGTGCCGACTTGCCCGCCGCCAGCAGATCGAGGCCCCTCGGCCCCAGGGACGGGTCGGTGCGGTGTTGCGTCAGCACCGCGCCGACACCGGCCCGGGCGAACGGGCAGCGCGAGCCGACGCCCAGGCTGGAAGTGGTCACCGCAGCACCGAACATGCCGGTGCGCCTGCACATGCCTACCAATGAGAACGTCATTTCGATCCCTCGCTCAATGTGGCGCCACAGCGCGATTCGGTTCGCCGGCGCCCATGGAGCGCCTCCCATTGACGGGAATGACGGCACCACGCCCCGCACGTCATTCCCGCGAAGCCTCCAGCTCCTTGAGAGCGGGGAGCGGGAGGCCGTCGATTCGGCGTCGGGTTGCCCACGCAGGTTCGACTGCCGATCACTGCCGCGCGAGTGCGGGCACCCATGGTCTTCGGCGCTCGTTGGTCTCAATATAGACAAGCTGCGCGAAAATCCACCCGGCCCGCTTGCGCGCGCGGCCCATCCCGGGGTGGATTCGCGAATCCGCGAACGGGCGCGTCATCGAACGTGGACGCAACACGGGCGCCGGAACTCACGAGGTGGCGGGCATGAACATCGATTGCACGTTGCTCGCGAACGTCCGGCTCGCCGGCGGCCCGAACGTCGACATCCGCATGACCGGCGGCGTCATCGAATCGATCGGACCAGGTCTTGAACCCAGCGGCGCCGCCGTGATCGACGGCGCCGGTCTGCTCGTCCTGCCGGGCATGATCGACGGCCATGTGCACCTCGACAAGACGCTGACCGGTCTGCCCTGGTTCCCCTACCCGGCCGGGCCGAGCCGGGCCAGCCGCATCGCCACCGAGCGCGGCCTGCGGGCGCAGTTCCCGCCGCCGGCGCAGCGGGCCTCGAACCTGGTGCGCAAGGCCGTCGCCGCCGGCACCACGGCCTTTCGCAGCCACGCCGACATCGGCCCCGACATCGGGGTCCGACATGTGGAAGCACTGCTGGAGGTCAGGGCCGCCTTCGCGCACGCCGCCGACTTCCAGGTCGTCGCCTTCCCGCAGTACGGGGTACTCGCCGCTCCCGGCACCTACGAGCTGATGGACGAGGCGCTGGCGATGGGCGCGGACCTCGTCGGGGGCATCGACCCCATCGTGCAGGACGGTGATCTCGACGGCCAGCTCGACCTGCTGTTCCGGCTGGCCGAGAAGCACGGTGCCGGCATCGACCCGCACATTCACGACCCCGGCGAGCCGGGCCGGAAGGAAATCGCCGCGCTGGCCGCGCGCGCCCGCGCGGCGGGCCTCGAAGGCCGCGTCACGGTCAGCCACGGCTTCTGCCTCGGCGCCTGCTCGGTCGCCGACCTCGATCGCCTCTCCGGCGCCATGGCCGAAGCCGGGATGTCGCTCGTCACCCACGGTGGCGGTGCGTCGCCTCTGCCACCGGTGAAGAAGCTCCGTGAGCGCGGCGTCGAGGTGTTCGTCGGCAACGACGACGTGCGCGACACCTGGGCGCCGTACGGCAACGGGGATCTGCTCGTCCGGACCATGCTGCTGTCATGGCGTTCGGGCTTTCGCACCGACGACGATCTGGCCGTCGCCTTCGACTGCACCACCTCCGCCGCGCGCCGGGTGCTCGGCCACGACGACCGCGGCATCGCGGTCGGGGCCCCCGCCGATCTGTTCACGGTCCACGCCGAGACCCTTGGGGAGGCGGTCGCCCAGCATCCGCCCCGCGGCGTGGTGAAGCAGCGCCGCCCGGTGGCCGCCAGCGGCCGCGCGGCGTGGTGTTCAAGCGCGGCCGGCTGGTGGCCCGCGACGGCGTCTACCTGGAGTGAGCCGGCTCCAGTCCTGCATCAGTCCTGAATGACCGCGACCACGTCGACCTCGACCAGAAGCTCGGGCCGCGCGAAGCCGTCCACGATCAGTCCTGTGCCGCACGGATGCACCCCCTGCAGGTGCCGTCCGATGGCACGGTAGACGGCCTCGCGGTGGGACCGGTGCGCGATGAAGGTGTGGATCTTGCAGATGTCGCCGAGCGATGCACCGGCCTCCTCCAGCAGGACCCTGATGTTCTTCATCGCCTGGTCGGCCTGAGCCGCGGGATCGCCCGCGTGCGGGAACTCGCCGTCCAGGGTGTAGCCGGTCTGGCCGCGCAGGTGCACGACGTTGCCCGCCCGCACCGACTTGCAGAACCGCATGCCGAGCTTCTGGCCGTCGCGATAGGCGTCGTCGGTATGGAACCGTTGCAGCCGCTGGTGCGGCGTGCCGCGGCTCCTGATGATCGCCATGTCGATCTCGAACAGGATTTCCGGTCGCGCGAAGCCGCGCATGATGAGGCCGGTCGAGCACGGGTACGTATCGCCCAGGTGCCGCCCGATGGACTGGTACACGGCTTCGCGGTAGGCGCGGTCCGCGATGTAGATGCGGGTCTTCATCACGTCGGCGAACCCGGAACCGGCCTCCTCGAGCAGCACCCGGGCGTTCTTCATCGCCTGGTCGGCCTGAGCCGCGGCGTCGGCGACGGTGAAGCCGGTGCCGTGCATGGTCCGGCCGTCGAACTCCGCCCCGGTCTGCCCGCGCAGGAAGATCTCGTCGCCGGTGTCGACGAGCCAGCAGGAATCGCGATTGATCTCGCCCTGGCCGAACCAGTCCCGCGAATTCATCAGGCGGTGCTTGCGGTGCGGGCCGTGGGCCGGGATGACCGCTTCGAGGTCGATTTCGACCTTCATCTCGGGCAGGGCCAGTCCCTTGACGATCAGTCCGGTGCCCACCGTGTGGTTGCCGCGCAGGTGCTCGGCCACGACCTTGTAGACGGGCACCCGGTACGCGGGGTCGGTGAGGTACGTGGTCACCATGGTGACGTGGTCGAGACTCGAGCCCGCCTCCTCGAGCAGCAACCGGGCGTTCTCCATCGCCTGGTTCGCCTGGGCCGCGGGGTCGGCCGGGTCGCGCATCCTCTGGTCGAGGTCGAAGCCGGTCTGGCCCCGCAGCCAGATCCGGTTGCCGGCCCTCACCGTCATGCACATGTCGTTGTCTTGACGGCCGCCGGGGTAGACGTCGCGTGTGTTGAATCTGCGGAACCGCTCAATTTTCACCGCTTCATCCTCCCCGTCGCCGGAGGTTCGGCTCCAGTGTCCGGAGCCGCCTCCTTTCCTGAGCCGGAGACTGGCGAGGCTGCCGCCTCGGACCGACAAGTCATGCTCGGCGCCCGTCCCGGCCGGAACCTCCCGGGGGACCTCGCACCCGTCGCAGCCTCGGGCCTCCACGCAGGAAACCACTTTCGGAAATTTGGTTCAACTGTGAAGATCCCGGGCGCTCAAGGCGTCTGGAGGAACGTGCGCGCAACCGGAAATCGGGACGCGTACTCCGATTCGGCCGCGGCCTCAGCTAGGGCGTGTTCACACTAACGGGACCAAAAAGGCGCCATTTCGGACAGAAATTCACCGTAGGTCGGATTAGCGCAGCGTAATCCGACATGGCGCATCGCCCGACTCGGGCCGTGATGTCGGCTTA
>MKWU01002757.1_pt1 | contig 25091 bp, 21 predicted proteins | sample 809101 | NCBI WGS metagenome assembly MKWU01 (sample SAMN05860141, study PRJNA318959) | sponge metagenome | host: Aplysina aerophoba | place: Slovenia: Piran, Adriatic Sea, Gulf of Piran | collected 2013-05-07 | reverse complement strand
CGGCGACAGGCCCTTCAAGGTCATGACCTCGATCATCTTCCCGCGGGCTGGCGTTATCTTGACTTTCATGCTCAACTCCCTTGTTCGAAATGGCCCCGAACATCCGGGGCGCCGGGGAGATTGAACATCAACCCGAGGTCATGGGAAACCCACAACCTGCGTATCAACACAGAAAATGAAGCCGCGATCCAAAAAAGGAAAACCGGGGAAGCATCACAACTGGCCGCGTGAGCGGCCTTCGTTCAAATTTGCGGGGTCAGGACGCCTGAATTTCTTCTTCTCAGAAAAATGGGGCGCGGAAAATGAAAACCGAACCGTTCAGATTATGCTTGGATTGCCGTCTTGCGAATTTGAGCTTGCATTCCGTCAAGGTCGGTTTGGCCATTATACCGCCCGAACCTTTGCCGCTCGTTTGACTTGGATCGATGTTCGGAGATGTCGAGTCAAGGATCCCCTGCCGCTAAAAGATCGGTTTTCGATTTTGAATTCTTGGAATTTCCAAGCTCCTCGGATCCATTGACCTTCTGCAGCAAGACCTTATACAGAAGTGCCCAATACAAGATTTAGGAGGCATTGATTATGCTAAGTCAATTGTCGCGTAGCGCGTTTATCAGTATGTCGCTCTGCTTGGTCGCTGGCATTCCCGCCTACTCGATGGGCGGCGGCGGCGAGCTTGTCGTAGTAGCTAACCAGGAACCGCAATCGATGCAGGCTCAAGTTACCTACAAGGAAGTCAACGGGGTGGGACTAAGGAATGTCATCGAGAACCTAACTCGCATTGATCCCGAAACCAACGAAGTTCTGCCCATGCTGGCTACCAGCTGGGAGCAAGTCGAGCCAACCCGTTGGCACTTTACGCTTCGCGAAGGTGTCAATTTCCACGATGGAAGCCCGATGGACGGCGAGGCCGTCGCCGTAAGCATCAACTGGCTCTGGAGCGACGAAAACAATTACAGCGTTCGAGAAATGATGGGGCCCCAGATCACTGCGGAGGCTGTAGACGAATCGACTGTGGCTGTAATTACGGCGGCGCCGGATCCACTGCTTCCAAGGCGAATTTATCTCGGAGGCGTAACTTCTGGAAAGCAAATCATCGAAGACCCCGCCGGCCACGATGTCCATCCGATCGGCACGGGGCCCTACGTTTTCGAGGAATGGGAAAAGGGGCAATACTGGACGGCGACCGCGAATCCCGACTGGTGGGGCAACACTGCAGAGGATACGTACGGCGAAATCTTCTATGACAGCATTCGCGTCGTGTGGCGGCCCGAGCCAATCGTCCGTTCCGCGATGGTTGAGAGCGGCGAGGCCCATATCGCAATGTTCCTCACCAAGGAGGAATGCGAGCGCTTCGACTCGTCCGACGGCATCAAGTGCATTGTCAAGGGATCGGATACGTTTCTCCAGTTCAGGCTCGACTATCACGGAGCCCATCCCCTACTCGCCGATACTCGATTCCGCCAAGCAATCTTCACCGGAATTGACTGGGAGGGGATACGCCAAAACTTGATGGGTCTAGGCGAACCGCTCTCGGGACAGATGCTGCCGAGCGTTGCAACAGGATTCGACGACGAAATTTCCCAGTACCCCTACGATCCGGCCGGGGCCAAGGCCATTGTCGACGAGTTGAAGGCGAGCGGCGAGGAAATCCCGAGCCTCCACATCTCTACGCGCCTTGGATCAACTCCGCGCAACGGCGAGATGGTGGAAGCCATTGGTGCGATGCTTGCCTTCGTCGGGATACCGAACACGGTCGCGGTTGAGGAACCCGGAATCTTCAACCCGCGCGCAACGACCAAGCCGAACCCCGAACGGGCTTATGCATGGCTGCACGTGCAGGCGAATTCGCTGATGGACTACGGCGCAACATTCGGCGCGCACTATTCCTGCGGCGGAATCGTGTCGGTTTTCTGCGACCCCGATTTCGAAAGCCGAGTGGCAGTCGCTGCTTCGCTGGTGGGCCAAGAGCGGCATGAAGCACTCAAGGCGCTCGTTAGAGAAGGCCACGAGAGCTACGTTGTTGCTCCAGTTGGCCTGCTGCAGCGCGCCTACGGAGTACCGGATAATTTCGATTGGTCGTTCGGAATCGACCATCGTGTTGTAGCTGTAAACATGCGTTCGGACTAAAGACGGCCTTGCTTGAAATACTCGGTCGCGGAGCCCCCCCGAATCGCCGGGGGGCTTCCTCGACGCGCTTGAGGCATTCGACTGCAATCGTGGTGAATCTTGCGCCGGCTCCGGAGGCTAAGGCATGACCTCGAACATGGTCGTCCAATTCATTGCGCGGAGAACCGTAGCCTCAATTATATTGCTGGTCGTGGTGATGTCTGCCGTGTTTGTGGCCGACAGGAACATCGGCGACCCCGCCCGCATGGTCCTAGGCGATACGGGAACGGAGGAGGATCTTCTTGAGCTTCGCCTGCGTATGGGCCTGGAGGATCCATGGTTGGTTCAATACGGTCGCTTCCTGGCAGGCATGGCAACTTTCAATTTCGGCGAGACCTTCCGCTACGGAATAAGCAAGCCGTTCGCCCATGGAGGGCTTCCAGAATCTCGTGAAACGCTGCCGATCGCTCTTGACCGGCTTCCGGCGACCTTTGTCCTTACAAGCGTAACCATCGCGCTTTCAGTACTGATTGCGCTGCCGCTCGGAATTTGGGCTGCAGTCCGCCCTCGAACCCTAGGGGACCGGCTCGTCAATGTGCTTTCGCTCGCAGGCGTGTCAATTGTCGAATACTGGTTTGCCCTAATATTGATACTGCTTTTCGCAGTGCGGCTCGACTGGCTGCCGACCTCGGGCTACGGAACCGCGGCCCACGTAATTCTTCCCGCTCTGGCGCTTTCCTTGAGGCCTATCGGGCGCATCACTCAAATCGTGCGGAGCGCCATGCTTGACGAAATCGCGAAACCATACGTCACCGCGGCGCGCGGCAGGGGGATTCCGCTTTCGAGAATTGCGGCTATACATGCGCTTAAGAACGCGTCGATCCCGATTGTCACCACAATCGGCGACGAAACCATCAACGTCATTACAGGCGTGATCATCATCGAAACAGTGTTCGGCTGGCCCGGAATCGGAGCGCTCACCGTAGATGCGCTGAAGATCCGCGACGTGCCGCTCATCGAGGCAACGATTTTTCTTCTTGTTCTGATGGTGCTCTGTATCAACCTGATCGTGGACCTGCTCTACGCGGTTCTCAATCCTCGCGTAAAGCTGGGTTGAGGAATCATGGCCGCCGAAGTCGCAGCCGGAGAAGAGCGCCAGGCTAGGATATCCGGCCGCGACTTGGTCCGCGCGCTCATGCGCGAACCAATGGCGCTTCTCGCAGTCCTGTTCCTGTTTTGCCTTGCCTTGGCGGCCTTGTTCGCGGACTGGATCGCGCCGTACGACCCATTGATGCCGAACATTTTTTCGGGTCGCCTTCCGCCTCTTTCCGAGGCAAAGGGCATGACCGGAGACATTCAGTTCCACATCCTGGGTACTGACGCCCTAGGCCGCGACATGCTGACTCGGCTGCTCTACGGCGCGCAGGCCTCTGTTTCCGTAGGAGTCATCGCCGTCGCGGCTTCTGGAACCATCGGGACCGTTCTAGGGCTGATAGCCGGCTACTACGGAGGTCGAATCGAGACATTCATTATGCGAACCGTGGACGGCGTCATGGCCGTGCCATCGCTACTTGTCGCGCTGTTCGTGCTCTTCCTCATAGGCGGCGGTCTGTTCAACATGATTCTTATTTTCACTTTCGTCCGATGGGTAGTGTACGCGCGACTTGCTCGCGGAATCACGCTCTCCTACCGCGAATCCTCATTCGTCGAGGCGGCGCGCGCAATTGGCGCGAGAGACAGTCGCATCATTTTCCGGCACATTCTCCCGAACATGATATCGCCTCTTCTAGTGCTCGCCACCTTGGAAGTGGCGCTTCTGATACTCGCGGAGGCCGGACTGAGCTTCCTAGGCTTCGGCCTGCAGCCGCCCGCGCCCTCGTGGGGACTCATGGTTGCGCGAGGGCGCGAGTATCTGCGCGAGGCCTGGTGGATGATTACTTTTCCCGGCCTCGCAATCTTTCTCACGACTCTGAGTCTAAACCTTCTCGCCAACTGGCTCAGAACAATCACCGATCCGCTCCAGAGGTGGCGATGGCTGATCTGACGACCGTCTCTGAAGGCGAAGCCCGCCTCGTTTCGGCCAGGGACCTGCTTCGCGTGTCGAATCTTCGCGTGAGATTCCAAACGCCTCATGGAGATGTCGACGCGGTGCGCGGCATTAGCTTTGCTGTCGGCCGCGAAGAAACCGTCGGCATCCTTGGCGAGTCAGGCTCGGGCAAGAGCGTAAGCGTAGGCGCGGTCATGGGCCTGCTCGATAGCCCGCCAGCGAAAATCAAAGGTGAAATTCGCTACGGCGGCTTAGATCTAGTGCAAGCTCCGATTCGCGAAACTCGGCGCATCCATGGCGATCGGATCGCGATGATTAACCAGGATGCCGTGACATCTCTCAATCCCGGCCTCACGGTTGGATACCAGGTCGCGGAGCTGTTTCGGGTCCATCGGCCCGGCACTTCGCGCGGAGATGCCCGGCGCAAGGCCGCCGAGCTTTTGGACCGAGTCAAGATTCCTTCGGCGCGAGATAGGCTGAACAGCTACCCGCACGAGTTTTCGGGAGGAATGAGCCAGCGTGTCATGATCGCAATGGCGATCGCGCTCGAACCGGAAATCCTTATCGCCGACGAGCCCACGACAGCACTCGACGTAACGGTGCAGGCGCAAATAATGCAACTGCTCGCAGAACTTCGCGAGCAAACCGGAATGGCGCTTATCCTGATCACGCATGATCTAGGGGTGGTTGCCGAAAGCGTCGAAAAAGTGCTTGTGATGTATGCGGGCCAAATTGTCGAGCGCGGTCCGACTGCCGAGATCATAGACCGCCCTGCTCATCCCTACACTGCAGGATTGCTGGCTTCAGTCCCGCGGACCGAGCACAAGGATCGGAAGCTAGAAGCCATCAAGGGCGCTCCGCCGGTGATGTCTGCGATCCCTCCCGGCTGCGCATTCCATCCTCGCTGCGGCTGGTGCCGGGCCGCCTGCCGGAAAGACGCGCCGGAGTTGACCGCGATTGAAAAATTCCGCGATTCCGCGTGCCACTTCGCAACCGAGGTTTATCGTGGCTAAGGCGGCATCCGAGTCCGCCGCCGTCGGCGAACCGCTTTTCAAAGTCGAAAATCTCGTCAAGCACTTCGAAGTGCGCGACGGTAGCTTGCTTGGCGGCGGAAGCAAAGTGATACGAGCGGTCGACGATGTTAGCTTCACCCTGCATCGAGGCGAAACTCTCGGGATTGTCGGCGAATCAGGGTGCGGAAAGTCAACCCTTGCACGTGTTCTGCTGCGACTAGTCGAGCCGACTAGCGGGAAAGCCCATCTCGAAGGGGAAAACATTTTCGATCTAAACAAGCATGAAATGCGTCTGAGGCGCCGGCGGCTTCAAATAATTTTCCAGGATCCGTTCGCATCCCTCAACCCGCGCATGACTGTTGCGGAAATCGTGCGAGAACCCTGGGCGATCTTCCCAGGCGAAGTGCCTCGCCGCGAATGGCATGATCGCGTCGTGGAGTTGCTTAAACGCGTCGGGTTGAACGCCGACGACGCGCATCGGCATCCGCACCAGTTCTCGGGCGGGCAGCGGCAGCGAATCGGCATAGCCCGATCCCTCGCCCTCAATCCGGAAATCGTGATTTGCGACGAGCCGGTGTCGGCGCTCGACGTCTCGATTCAAGCTCAAGTCATCAATCTGCTAGAGGAGATTCAGGATGAGTTCGGACTCTCCTACATTTTCATCGCGCACGACCTTTCGATAGTTCGCCACATTTCGGACCGCGTGGCAGTAATGTATCTCGGAAAATTTATTGAACTAGGCAATTGGCGGGATATCTACGAGAGTCCGACGCATCCCTACACGCAGGCGCTGCTCTCCGCGGCGCCTTCTATCGACGCGGCCGAGCGAAGGCAGCGCATCATCCTTGAAGGGGAAGTACCCAGCCCCCTGTCCCCTCCGACCGGGTGCCGATTTCGGACTCGCTGCCATAGGGCGGAAGACCGCTGCGCGTCCGAAGAGCCGGAGCTTTCCCTGCGAGGCGGTCGCCAATTGTGCGCCTGCCACTTCGCCGCCCCCATGCCCGCGTGATCTCCGATTTGCTCTTCCCCTTCGCTCGCGGCGACTGCGATTCCGAGATCTTTTTTTAGCGTCTGGAACGCCGCCGCCAATCCCGCCGTTTCAGCGCCGATCGGAACGCCTCAATGACCTTCGTATAGGCTGTAGATCGTTCGCCATTCCGCCTGCATCCGTTCGGGAGATGCAGGAAACGAGGGCTGTGGAGCTATGAACGCATTTCCGAAACGATAATTCTCCAAAGCGCGACAATGCCCGGCGAGTCCATGGATTTGCCGCTGTCGATATCGGCATCCAATAGAAGGCGATTCCGGCGAAATCAGATTTGTTTGACGCTAGCGGATATCTATTCGAGCAGCTGTGTTGTTGCTCATCAAAAAGCGCGGCGATTTGATCATTCGGACATCGGAACGCGTTAAGCGGTTCGGACCCTTCCCTTTCCATTTGGAATTGTCGGGAAGCTTCGATTCCCGGTACCGCGAAGTCGGAACGGTTGTCGGCTGCGGGCGGCGCAGCCATCGATCCGGCATCGGGCGGTCGGGCAAAAAATGTGTTTTACATGAATTAAATGTTGTGCAATCAAGGCGCGGAATTTTCAAAATCAGGCAAATGGAGGCTTCATGAAAAACTTCAAGCTCGGCGTGGCAGCTGCGGCAATGGTGGCCGCGGCGGCATTCGGTTCGAATGCAAACGCGGCGGACGTAACGATGAATTTAGGATTCGGCGCGCCCGAAGAGTCGCTTTACGGTCGCTTCGGAAAAATTTTCAAGGAAAAAGTCGATGCGCATTCAAACGGCAGCATCGAAGTGAAGTTGCGCTGCTGCAACCAGATTTCAACGGAAGATGAAGCCTTCAAGGCCATGCAGCTAGGGACCGTCGACGGCTTTTTCATAACCGGCAACAACGTCTCTCCCCATTGGCCTCTCATGGATGTCACAGTTCTGCCGTATATATTCCAGGACACCGCTCACCTTGAGCGCGTCGTCGACGGTCCGGTCGGCGACTTTATGAAGGAAAAGCTGCAAGCGGACACGAGTGTGCACCTATTGTCCTTCGGTCCGGCGCTTTACCGGGACTTCTACAATTCCGTGCGTCCGATCAACAGCATGGCCGACATGGAAGGGCTAAAGATACGGGTTCCGAAGAACGAAGTGATGATAGCGACTTTCGAAGCGTTCGGGGCCAATCCGGTTCCTCTCGCATGGTCGGAAACGCCTACCGCGCTTCAAACCGGCACCGTGGATGGCGGCGACAATGGAACGTCATTCATTCGCGACATGAAGTTCTATGAGTTCGAGCCGCATCTGGTTATTCTGGAGCACTTCGTGGCCATGGCGCCGCTTTTCGCATCGGATGCCTTCATGAGGCGGCTTAGCGACGAGCAGCGCGAACTGGTCCAGCGCGCGGCGACCGAAGCCGGAGCCGAATTCAGGCAGCAGGTTTTGAACGAAACCGAAGAAGTCCGCGCATGGCTCTCAACGGAAGGCGGAATGATGATGACGCGTCCCGACAAGGCGGCATTTATTGAGGCTGCCATGAGAGTTCAGGGGGATTTCGCGGAAGCTCGCGGCGCGGAATTCGTGGACCTTGTCGCGAAGCTGCAGGAAGCGGCGCAATAGTTCGACTTTCGCCGAGGGGCGCTCGAAAGCTCCCTTCGGCGGCGCAAATCCGTTCAATATCGCCGAAAGCCCGACCATGGCCGCCATGAAATGGCTCGAACGCCATTTTGAAGAGCTAATTTGCTGCTCCTGCCTGGTCGTAATCGCCGTCAGCGTTTTCTCCCAGGTGCTGGCCCGGTACGTTTTCGAGGTCGCGCTCCACTGGACGGAAGAGATTGCCGCGATCTGCATGGTTTGGGCGGTCTACACAGGCGCCTCTCTTTGCGTTCGGGAGCGATTCCACATCCGAATTCTATTCGCCGTGCAGTCGATGCCGGAAAAAGGCGGTCGAATCGTAATTTTCGCGGCGGACATTCTGTGGGCGTTTTTTAGCCTATTCATGATTCGCGTCAGCTGGGAGTATCTCGGCGTGCTCTGGAAGTTCACATCGAGGAGCCCCAGCCTCGGCATCGACCAGTTCTACCCCCAGTCGATCCTCCTGATCGGCTACGCCTTGATGCTGGCGCGATTGGTTCAAACCTACGTAATCTGGTATCGCGGCGGCGCCACGGGCCTTCCGGGCATGCTGGCCGAGGACGGTTTGGAACCCGGCGGCGAAGGGGAGCGACCGCTGTGAGCCCGCTGCTAATCCTCGCTATCGCATTCGTCACCTTGACCGTAATCGGCGTTCCGCTGTTTGCCGCGGTTGGACTTACTACCGCGCTAGCGCTCTATCTGATCGATATTCCGTACACGCTCCTGGCGCAGACAGGCTACGGCAGCCTAACGCCGTTTCCGCTCCTTACAATACCTCTATTCGTACTCGCCGGCCGGCTAATGGAGGTCGGCGGCATGGCGACCAGGATGATAGCGATAGCGACAAATCTCGTGGGCGCGTATCGCGGCTCGATGGGCCTGGTGACCGTATTCGCCTGCATGCTATTCGCGGCGCTTTCGGGATCGGGGCCCGCAACGACCGCCGCCATCGGTTCCGTAACCGTGCCCGCCATGAAGCGCGAAGGCTACGACGTGCCGTTCGCGGCGGCGATAACCGCAAGCGCGGGAGCTTTGGGCAGCCTGATTCCGCCTTCAAATCTGCTGATTATCTACGGTCTCGTGTCCGAAACTTCGATACCGCGGCTCTTCCTGGCGGGAATTATCCCCGGGCTGATGGTTACGGTCTTTCTGATGATCACGACCTATATAATCGCTCGCCGGCGCAACTACGGCGGCGGCGGCCCGAAATTCTCCTGGGTTCCCTTCCGAAAGGCGGTTTGGGACGGGAAGTGGTCGATCGGCGCGCCCGTATTGATACTCGGCGGCATTTACGGAGGCGCGTTCACGCCGACGGAAGCGGCGGGCGTCGCCGTATTCTACGCGCTTTTCGTAGGGCTATTCGCCTATCGAGAATTAACTCTAAAGAAAATCGTCGACGCCTTGCGCTTCACCGCTCTGCTGACCGGGATATTGATACTGCTGACGCCAACGCTGGCGTTCGGCCAGCTGACGGCATTCTACGACGTTCCGGCCGCGGTGCAGCAAGGCATTACGGCGATTACGGAGAACAAGATCCTGGTTCTGCTGCTTATCGGCGTCTTTTACATATTCATCGGAACCTTTATGGAATCCCTCGCGCAGATTGTGCTGTTCACGGCCGTTTTCCTTCCCCTGGTTACGTCGCTAGGCGTCGACCCCGTGCTATTCGGAATCTTTACCGTGATAACCTGCGAGATCGGCTTTCTAACTCCGCCCCTGGGGGCCAACCTGACGGTTGCCGCGAGAATCTCGGGCATTTCGATCGAGCGGATTTCGACCGCCGTTCTTCCGTTCATAATCGCCTATATCGTTGGCATGGTGCTCCTAATCCTGGTTCCGGACCTTTCCCTTTTCGTGCCCGACTGGTTCTATGGCGCGGCTAAATAGGAGGTTTGAGCGGTGTTTGATCTAATATTGAAAGGCGGCGAAATCTTCGATGGCACCGGATCGGAAGGAGCGGTCGGCGACATCGGAATCACCGACGGGCGAATTACGGAAATCGGAAGCATGGAAACCGATGGCGCCCGCGAAATCATCGACGCGTCCGGACTGGTTGTCGCGCCGGGATTCGTCGACATGCACACGCACTCCGATTTTACGCTGATCGCCGACGGCCGCGCCGAAAGCCAGGTGCACCAGGGCGTTACGACGGAAGTGATCGGCCAGTGCGGCATATCCTGCGCTCCCGTTTGCTCGCACGATGCGATTCCGAAGGTCTCGCCCTGGTACACCGAGCGAGCGAGGCACGCCTGCTGGCACGGGTTCGGCGAATATCTCGATGCTCTCGACGCGACCGACCTCGGCGTCAACGTCATGGCGTTCGTTGGCCACGGCACGGTGCACAGGGCCGTTCTCGGCGACGAGCTGCGCGCAGGCGAGCCCGACGAGGTCGGCAGGATGGCCCGGCTGGTCGACCGGTCCATGGACGAGGGCGCGGGCGGCTTTTCTTCGGGGCTCGAATACTTTCCCGGAATTCTCGCGGCGCCCGAGCATCTTGTTCCGATGTGCGAAGTCGCGGCGAAGCACGGGCGGCTCTACGCGACGCATGTCCGAAACCGCGACACGCACTACGATCTGGGGTTCGCCGAGGCGATTTCCACGGCTCGCCAAGCCGGCGCGAGGCTTCAGATTTCGCATATCCAGCCGAAATTCGGCGCTCCGCCGCATGCGATGGAACATACTCTGGAGATGATCGAACTGGCGAGAAACCGCGGCGCGGATATCGCTTTCGATGTCATTCCGCACGACTGGAATCATACGATCATGGCCGCGATCCTTCCGAAATGGGCTCAGGCGGGCGGGATCGACGAGGTTCTCGGGCGACTCTCCGATCCCGAATCGCGGCAAAGAATCAAAGCCAATCCCCAGCCCATGTGGCTGATCGTCAAGGCGCGCAAATGGAAAGACATCGTTCTCCTCAACGCGACGAGCAATAGGGACATCGTAGGCGCGGATTTCGAGGAGATAGGACGATTGAGGGGCGTCGATCCGTACGACGCGGTGCTCGACATCCTTCTGGAAGAGGGCGAGAATCTCATGGCGGCGATCTGGTCGTCCAAATCCTTTAGCGACATCGATGTGGAACTGTGCCTACGGCAGCCCGAATGCGCCGTCATCTCCGATACGGTGGCAATTGCCAACGACGGCATTCTCAAGGACTTCGTCGGCTCGCTAAGCGGCTACGGTTGGGCGGCCAGGTTCCTTCGCCATTACGTGCTGGAGCGAAACGTGATCGGCCTCGCGGAAGGAATCCAGAAAATCACGTCGATTCCCGCGAAGCGCCTCGGCTTGAAGGATCGAGGCGAGCTTCGGGCTGGATTCTACGCCGACATTTGCGCGTTCGACAAGTCCGCCATTGCCAGCAACGCGACGGCTCGCAATCCCCGCCGCTACGCGTCCGGCATCGCGCATGTGCTCGTGAACGGCAAGCCGTCCATGCGAAACGGAAAGCGAACGGAAGTAAATGCAGGGCAGGTTCTTCGGGAATTCGCTAGCTGAATGCGGCATTGGGCCGCGACCGAGCGGCATGGCTTCAATTCCGCTTGCCGCGTCGGCTAGCCCGGAATGCGAGCGCGAGAGCGAGCGAGGACCTTCCGCGAGCCCGAGCGCCGGCCGAATCGAGGGCATGGAGGCGGTCAAGGGAGATTGCCGTGTTCCCGATGCATTCGCAGGCGCGTCCTCGTTCGGGCTCCAATTTCGTGCTCCGCGGAATTTCCGCGCGGCGCGATCAACCGGGTCTTGCGATTCGAAATTTCGCAATTCCCCAATGGAGGCGTTGCTGATAAGGCGTTGCGTAGCGCGCCGCGGGTTCGATATTCTAAAGGCGGACTGCGATGAATCCATGGGTGCGCGGACGAAATAGGGAATGCGGAACTGGCGGAATCCGCGAATATCGGGAACAATGGGATAATGACTGACGAAGTTGAAAGCCGGCTCGGCGACCTGCGCAAAACGGGCCGGAAGCTGCGAGAGGCATGGAAGCGCGCGGCGGCGGATCCCGTTCCCGTCGATACGTACCCGGCAAGCCGGGAGGAAGCCTATATCGTTCAGGATGCATTCGCCGAAGGCCTGGAAGACGAGGTCGCCGGCTGGAAGGTGGGCGCTACCAGCCCGTTGATGCGGGAAATTGACGGCCACGACGATATTATTCCCGGCCGCCTGTTCAATTCAAGGACATGGCGGGCCTCTTCGTGCGAAATCCCGATAAAGCTATTTCCGAACTCAAGAATCGAGGCTGAATTCGGCTTTGAATTGCTGCGCGACATCAAGCCGGAAGCCGAATGCCTGGCGGGCGACGACGTGCGGGACGCCCTGCTCCTGCGGCCGTCGATCGAAATCATCGGACTGCGGCACGCGCCGCCGACGGCGGCATCCGCATCCGCCCGGTCGCTGCTCGTCGTGGCCGACAACGGCTCCGCGTGCGGATGCATCGCGGGGGACCCCGTGGAGAATTGGCGCCATTTGGACCTGAAGAACATGGTAGTGGGGCTTAGCGTCGACGGCGGCGAGAATGCCGAAAACTTCCTCGGCGACTATCGCGCGGACCCGGTGGAAGTCGTCGCGGAACTCGCCAATCATCTGCGGGACCGGGGCTTCGGCCTAAGAAAGGGCGATATCGTTCTAACCGGAGCGGCAGCGATTCCGCAGCCGATTCGCGCAGGCAGCAAGGTTGAGATCCGGTTTCCCGGGGCCGGGACGCTCCGGCTGAACTGCGTTTGACGGCGATGAACTGGAAGGATGGCGAAATCGTCATCGTCGGCGCCGGCGGCATGGGCGCGCTTTTCGGCGCGATTCTTAGCGAGGGCGGGCTTGGCGTCGCGCTCGTCGACAAGGACGAGGAGCATGTCGCGGAAATCCGGCGGAGCGGGCTTTCGATCAGGGGATTCGGCGGCGACCGGACGGTACGGATGCGCGCGACCGCGAATGCGGCCGAAATCCGAACAGCCGATCTTGTCGTATTTCAGTGCAAGGCGTACGATACCGGCGAGGCCGCCGGTTCGGTGCGCCACCTCGCCGGGAACGGAACGCTGGCGCTTAGCTTCCAGAACGGGCTCGGCAACGAAGAGGTTCTGGAGGGCGTATTTGGAAAGGGCAGCGTCCTGGGCGGATTGTCGTCGATGGCGGGACTTAAGCTGGCGCCGGGACAGGTCAGGGACTTTTCGCGGGCGCCGTCCTATATCGGCGAATTTCCCGAGGGATTGAGCGGGCGAGTCGAAGCGCTGGCGTCGGCGCTGACCGACGCGGGGCTGCCGACTCGCGCCGGCGGCGATATAAAGCGGCTGATCTGGAACAAGTTGCTCGGCAATATCGCCATGAGCGCGGTTTCGGGGCTTACGGGCATGACGCAGACTCAATGCCTGTCCTCGCCGGACCTGAAGGCGCTCTCGTTCAAGGCGATGGAAGAAGCCATGGAAGTCGCGAAATCGCAAGGAATCGATCTGGATCGAGAGTCGGCGGTTCGGGGGCTGAACCTGATGACGGCGCCCGGCGGCACCGGCGAAAACAAGTCGTCGCTTTGCGTCGATCTGGAGAACGAAAGGAGAACCGAAGTGGACTATCTTTACGGCGCGGTCGTCGACAAGGGCCGGCGGGCGGAGGTGCCGACGCCGACCCTCAATGCGCTATTAGCTCTCGTCAAGGGCAATGAGAGCAAGAACCGGAGGGCGGGGCGATGACCGCGCTTCAAGGAAAAATCGCCTTTGTCGCAGGCGGGTCGAAGGGAATCGGATTCGCATGCGCGCAAAGGCTGGCCCAGCACGGCGCCAACGTGTTTCTGGCGGCTTCCAATCCGGAAAGGCTGGAGGCGGCGACCGCAAGCATTATTGAATCGACTGGGCGGCGAGCCTGGTACCACGCTGCCGACCTCCGAACCCTGGACGGCTGCGAATCGGCGGTCGAAGCCCTTCGGAGCGACTGCGGAAGGTGCGATATTCTGGTGAACAGCGCCGGCGCGACCAGGGGCGGGCTGTTTCCGGATCAGCCGGACGAGGAAATGATCGACGGCTTCGCCCTCAAGTTCCACGGCGCGGTGAGGATTTCAAGGCTGCTTTGGCCGCTGCTAACCGCGAGCCGAGGCACCGTCGTCAACATCGTCGGAGGCTTCGCGCGATCGCCGATGGCCGACTTCATGGTCGGAGGCGCGGTCAACGCCGCCCTCGCGAATTTTTCCAAGGCCCTTGCGGAGCAGGGCCTGCGCGACGACGTGAACGTAAACTGGATACATCCCGGATTGACGGTCACCGACAGGCTCGAGAAGATTTTCGCCGATCGGTCCGAGCAGCAGGGAAAGAGCCGGGACGAAGTCGAGGCGGAACAGGTCTCGCAGGAAGGAATCAGGCGCTTGGGAAAGCCGGAAGACGTGGCCGCGCTGGTCGCGTTTCTCTGCTCGGGCGACGCGCGCCATATACACGGGACGGGAATCGCGGTCGACGGCGGCGGCGCCAAGGGATATCAGTGAATGGATTTTTCCTTGAACGACGAGCAACGGCTCATGCTCGGAATCATTGAAAAGTTCATCGAAGAGGAACTCCGGCCGCTCGAGGCCGAAGTCGAGCGGGCGGGGCACCTGGCCGAAGCGGACGCGCAAAGGATATTTCGGCGTTCGAAGTCGCTGGGGCTCTACGCGCTTAACATGCCGCTCGAGCTGGGCGGCGGCGGCCTGAACGCTCTCGACTGGATTCTCGCCGAAGAGCGATTCGGCGCGACGACCGACATCCTGGTCCGCCGCGCATTCGGAAACGCGTATGACATCCTGCTGGAGTGCAAGGGCGATCAAATCGACCGCTGGGTTGCTCCGGCGGTTCGCGGCGACAGAACCTGCTCGATCGCATTTACGGAATCCGGAGCGGGGTCGGACGCCGCGGCGATTTCCACGCGCGCGCGCAAATCCGGAAGCGGCTGGATCCTGAACGGCAGCAAGAATTTCATATCCGACGCCCACTTTTCCGATTTTTTCGTCGTAACCGCCGTTACGCGCCCCGATGCCGGGCGAGGCGGCATATCCGCCTTCATCGTCGACAAGGACGCTCCCGGCGTCGAAGTCGGAGCGAACCAGGACATGATGGGACTTCGCGGAACGAGCCACGCCCCGATATTTTTCAATGACGTGCCGCTCGAGCCGGAGTGCCTCCTCGGACCGGAAGACGGCGGCCTCAAGCTCGCCTACGCGACGCTTGGACGCGTGCGGCTCGCGCAAGTGGCTGCGCGCGCGATCGGCAGGGCGGCGCGCATTCTCGAGCTTTCGGTCGAGCACGCGTCCAGCCGTCGCCAATTCGGAAAGCCGATCGGGGAGTTTCAGATGATTCAGTCCATGCTGGCCGACAGCGCAACCGAGATTTCCGCGGCCCGCCTCAATCTCTACCATGCCGCCTGGCTCGTCGACCAGGGCCGGCGCGCTAGCGAGAAGATATCCATGGTGAAGCTTCAGGCCTCGGAGATGCTCGGGCGCGTCGCCGACAGGGCGGTTCAGATTTTCGGAGGCAGCGGCTACGAGACGAGCCTGCCTATCGAGCGATACTACCGCGATGCGCGAATATTCCGGATATTCGACGGAACTTCGGAGATTCATCGCCGCATCCTGGCGCGCGGCCTCCTGCAGGGCCGCAGCGAACTTTACTGCTGGCGCGAGTAGTCCATGCCCGCGTTCGTGAGCGCCGAGCGCGCGGCGGAGCTGATTCCCGATAACGCGACCGTGGGCCTGGTCGGAGGCGGCGGCGGACTCGTGGAGGCGACTTTGCTGCACAAGGCGGTCGAGGAGCGATTCGTCGGCACCGGAAGGCCGCGAAACTTGTCCATCCTCCATTCCCTGGGCATCGGGGATCGAGGAGAGCGCGGGTTGAACCGTTTCGCCCACAGGGGCATGGTTCGGAAAGTGATCGGCGGGCACTGGGTCTGGTCGCCCAGGATGCAGAAGCTGGCCGGCGACAACGAAATCGAGGCTTTCGTGATGCCCGGCGGCGTAGCCATGCAGCTGCTCCGCGAAATCGCGGCGGGCCGCCCCGGACTCATTACCCGGGTTGGACTGGGAACATTCGTCGATCCTCGGCAGGAAGGCGGACGGATGAACGCCGCCGCCAGGGGCGATATCGCCGAACTGATCGAATTGGACGGTCAGGAATATCTTCGCTATTTCACGTTTCCGATCGACGTGGCCCTGCTCAAGGGGTCGGTCGCCGACGACGACGGCAATATCAGCCTGGATCAGGAGCCGGCGAATGTCGAGATCTACGCGATGGCGGCGGCGGCGCGAAATTCCGGCGGAAAGGTGGTATTCCAGGTCAGGGAAAAGGTTCCCGTCGGAACCTTCGGCGCAAGGTCCGCGCGAATTCCGTCGGCGATCGTCGATGCGATCGTAGTCGACCCGAACCAGCGGCAGGGATACGATCTCGTTTACGACCCTTCGATTTCGGGCGAAGCCCGGAAGGAGGAGCCTCCGCCGGATATGCCGCCGTTCTCGGTACGGCGAATAATCGCGAGCCGCGCCTGCGAGGAGCTTGTCGACGGCGCGGTCGTCAATTACGGATTCGGAATACCTGACGAAGTCGCCAGCATCGTCGCCGCTCGAGGCGACCTCGGGAAATACTATCAGACGATCGAGCACGGAACCTACGGGGGGACGCTGCTAACCGGAATGCTGTTCGGATACGCCAGAAACCCGACCTGCATGATCGACGGTCCTTCGCAGTTCGACTTCTACTCCGGAGGCGGGCTCGACGTGGCGTTTCTCGGATTCGGGGAGGTCGATCGGGAGGGCAACGTCAACGTGTCCAAGCTCGGCGGCGTGGCGGTAGGTCCGGGCGGGTTCATCGATATCGCGCAGAACGCGAAGAAGGTCGTTTTCGTCGGAACGTTCGAGGCCAAGGGCCTTCGAACATCGGCCGGCAGCGGCCGTTTATCGATCGAGCGATACGGCTCGGTTTGTAAATTCGTCGACAAGGTGGAGCAAATAACGTTTTCCGGAAAGCAGGCAGCGATGACGAAACAGGACATAATTTACGTAACCGAGCGCGCGGTCTTTAAATTAAGGGACGGAAGCCTCGAGCTGACCGAGGTCGCGCCGGGGATCGACCTGCAGGCCGATATTCTGGACAGGGCGGAATTCAGGCCGAAAATCGGTGGATCGATCAAGGAAATGGATGCGTTCCACTTTACGGACGGCGCAAATGCCTAGAGTTCGGCTGGCGATATCCGGAGCGGGCGCAATCGGCAAAAGGCACGCGTCCGTAATTGTGAATTCCGACAGGGCGAAGCTTGTCGCGGTCGCTAGCCTCGGGCCGTCCGCCGAAGAGGTCGCGACTGAGTACGGCGTCGACTTCTTCGAAGATACCGAAACCATGGTCGCGGCGAAAGAGCCCGACGGCGTCATCGTTTCGACGCCGACGGAATTCCATCTCGAACCGGCGCTGGCGGCCATGGACGCAGGCGCCGGAGTATTGATAGAGAAGCCGATCGCCGCGACGATGCAGGACGCGCTTGCGATATGCGAAAGAGCGGAGTCCGCCGGCGTTCCGGTGCTGGTCGGGCACCAGCGCCGCTACTATCCGCAAGTTTCGGCGGCGCGGCAAATTGTCGCGTCCGGCGAAATCGGAAAGCTTGTAGCCGTCTGCGGGCAGTGGAACGCTCGCAAGCACGACGAATACTACTTGCCGGAGTACCGGAAGCGCAGGGAGGCAAGCCCGATTTTTACAAACCTCACGCATGATCTGGATACGCTGCGCTACATTTGCGGCGAACTCGAAAGCGTCACCGCCGAAACGTCGAATATTGTTCTTGGAATGGAAAAGGACGACGCCGCCGCGATGGTCTTCCGGTTCGCGAACGGAAGCATCGGAACGTTCCTGCTTTCAGACCAGACCCCGTCGCCCTGGACGTGGGAGTTCGCTACCGGCGAGAACGTCGATTATCCGCGTTCTCGCCAGAATGCGTGCCGCTTCATGGGCACGAAAGGTTCATTGGATTTTCCGAATCTGCGTCTTTGGCTGCAGGACGAGCCGAATCCAAACTGGAAGCACGAGATAAGGCCGAGAGAAATTCCGCTTGAGACGCCGGATCCCTATGCCTTGCAGATCGATCATTTCGCCGATGTCCTGCTCGGGAAAGCCGAGCCAATCGTCGGAGCCTACGACGCTGCTAAAACGCTCGAGGCGCTGCTGGCGGTTATGGAGTCCTCGGAATCGGGCCGGAGAGTCACGCTATGAGCGAGGCGCGCTTTCGCAGCATCCGGGTCAGCAGGAGCGGGGATGCGACCTTTATCGAAATCAATCGGCCGCATCGTTCGAATTCATTGCACGGAGACGCGCATTTCGAGCTGGACCGCGCTTTCGCCGAATTCGATTCGGACGATACTCAGCGCGTAGCCGTAATCCGCGGGGCCGGCGAGCGAGCGTTCTGCGCGGGTACCGACCTGAAGGAGCAGTCTGTACGCGGGGAGACGCCAATGCCGGAGACCGGGTTTGCGGGACTGACCGAAAGATTTGGTCTGAGCAAGCCGGTTATCGCTGCGGTCAACGGCGATGCCATTGGCGGCGGGCTTGAAGTCGTACTCGCTTGCGACCTTGCGATTGCCGCGGATAGCGCGCGTTTCGGATTGCCGGAGCCGCATGTGGGGCTAGCCGCGTCGGGCGGCCTCCATCGCTTGGCCCGAACGATTCCCTTGAAACGCGCCATGGAAATTGCATTGACCGGCCGGCTGTTCGGAGCAGTCGAGGCGTATGAATTCGGCTTGGTCAACCGGGTAGTGAAGCCGGCTGAGCTCGAATCCGCCGTCGGCGACTTGATAGGCCAGATCCGCCGCGGAGCTCCTCTGTCGATTCGAGCGACGAAGGAGATGATCTCGCGCGGGCTGGACGAAGCGTCGCTGGAGCAGGCGTTCGCCCGGTCCTACCCCTCCTACCGAAAGATGCTGAATAGTCGCGATGCCGTCGAGGGCGTAGCCGCGTTCGCCGAGAAGCGGGCGCCGAAGTGGACCGGAACTTGAACTTGCGCGAAGGCCGTCGTAGCCGCCCTTCGTTGCCGGCCTTGCGTCCTTCGACGGCGAAGTAGCCGGAATTCGTCCGGTTTCGGCCGAAGCTTCGCAAATGCGCCGTCTGCCGACCGAAAGGATTCGTCGGAATGGATGTCGCCGTATCCGCAATCCGTTTCCAATTGCCGCCGAAGGCCCCCTCGACATACTGATCGGACTGCACATCGCCACCAGTTCGCTCGGGGCCGATGACGATGCCCGCTCGCCGGGGGCGAAGCGAACGAGACAGAATATCCGCGGAATACGGAAAGCTTCGATTTTCCTGTCGCGCGGTCCCCGCGTGCGTCTCCGCCGAAAACGCCGGTCCGAAAAGCGCAAGGCGAATTCGATTCAGGCCTGCATCTCAATGTCCGGAATTAAGTCGCCCGAACTACTGAGTCGCTCGGTCGAATCTCATTATTTCATAGCAAAGAAACGAAATCGCAATGCATGCCGCGCCGTTTTCGAATAGGATCGGAATTAGAATTGCTTCATCGCGCGAGCCTCCGGAAAGGAGAGATGAAACTGCAAGAACGATAGCCGCCGCCTCTTCCCTGGTCGCGAGTCCATGCGCGACCGCGATCTCGGCGAGCAATGCCGGATGTTCCAGCTCTACCGCCAATTCGCCGACAGGATATCCGGATGGCGCGAATTCAAGGCCGCCGTCCATAGATAGATCTAGCCCGTTAATGCTCGAATTCAGGCTATCGAAAGTGATTTCGGAAATGTAGGGCAATAAGTCGTGGAAATCACTTGAGCGCGGCGGGCCGTCGAAATGGACTCTGATATCGCCGGAGAGATCGGATACGCTTAGAGTCGTGTCCGCGGAATTTAGAATGCCCGAATTCGACGCCGAGTCGAATTCCGCTTCGGATATTGCGATGCCGATCCTGTAGGCCTCGGCATCGGTCCCAACTCTTTCGACCGCCAAGACCCCGCCGGAAAACGATCCGACCGCCCGGTCGGAGGCCAGCACATCGGCGCGATCGAATTCGAGGGCGAATCGCTCGGGCATGGAATCCGGCCGCCTTTCGAAAACGAAGCTCGCCTTCATGCCGCTCGAGTCGACGATGAATTCTTCGTCCCCGAAAGTAATCGCCTGCGTTTCGGGCCAGACCGCGATCAGATGGCTCCAATCGTAGCTTAGCGACAATATCTGGATAAACGGCGCCGTCCAGCGGGTCCGAGATCGAGAATCGGCGATCTCCGGATTGGCGATCGTAAAGTCGAAGCGATTCGGAAAGCCGCTAACGGAAATGTCGGAATACCGGATGTCGAGGGAGGATTCTCGTCGCAGCCTGTCTTCGACCGCAGCCTTTGCGATACGGCCTCCTATAAGCCAGTAGGCGCTCCAGCCCAATCCCAGGAGCAGAATTGCAGCGGTTAAGGCTTTCAACGAGATGAATTTCAATCTAGCAGCTCTTGGCAAGGCGATGATGCGCCGAGAACGAACTATTACGCGGGAATGCGAAATGCCAGATGTCGGATTTTGGGTATTCGGCTACGGGTCCCTCCTTTGGAACCCCGGATTCAATCCGGTCGAGAAAAGGCTTGCCAGGCTTCGAGGCTACAGCAGATCCTTTTGCATGCGTTCGCTTCACCATCGGGGAACGCCGGAAAGGCCCGGCCTCGTTCTGGCCCTCGACGAACGGAGCGGCGAGCATTGCGACGGCATGGCGTTCAGCGCCGCGCCCGGGGAGTCGGCTACGGTTTTGCGCGATCTTCGGGAGCGCGAGTTGATTTCCGATGCGTATTTGGAAAGGCGCGTTCGCATTGAATTCCATGATGGCGGCGAAACTACGGCGCTGGCATTCATCGTCGACCCGGAGCATGAGCAGTATTGCGGAGAGCTGCCTATCGAAGCGCAAGTCGGCATCATTGCCTCGGCGCACGGCGGCCGCGGGAAAAATTCCGAATATCTCTACAGGACTTCCGAATGCTTGTCGCTTCTTGGAATCAACGATCCGCTACTGGACGAACTCGCTGATCGCGTTCGCGCTCTGGACGGCGACTAATCCGGTCCTACGAGCAGAATCGTGCCTTTTTTTCCTGAAACCCGGACATGGTCGCCGGACGCGGCATCGAAGGATTCGGCTTTGCGCGCTTTCCACGGCGTGCCATCGATTTCGATCCTTCCTTCCGCCCCGCGAAACTCGATAACGGTCGCCCTCCTTCCAATCATTTGCGCTGATCGATCATTCAAAACCGATGCATCCTTGTTTCGTCGATCGATTCTGGCCATGGCCCAGCGTCCGACGATTGAAAGAATGACGGAGACGGCGGCGAAGATCCCTATCTGGACGTCGCCTGACAGTTCCGGAGAGAACGCCAGCCAGCCGCCGAGGGCGAGGGCGGCGAGAGCCGGCCAGACGAGAAAGTACGAAGGCGCGATCAATTCAATTCCGCCAAGGGCGAATCCGAAAGCAATCCACCAAAGCGGCGAGATTCCTTCTAGGAAGTCGAACATTCAGGCATCTCTCAAGAACCGCCTTTGCTCGAAAACGTCTCCTTCGCGATTTCCGCAATGCCCGCGACAGATCCGATCACGGCGCTTGCCTCCAGCGGAATCATAATCGTTTTGGAATTCTCCGAAGCCGCGATATCGCGGAGCGATTCTACGTATTTTTGAGCAACGAAATAATTGATCGCCTGCACGCCGCCCGCCGCGATCGCCGCGGAAACGACTTCGGTGGCCCTGGCCTCGGCCTCGGCCTCGCGCTCTCGCGCCTCCGCGTCTAGGAACGCGGCTTCCTTGCGTCCCTCCGCTTCGCGAACCTGCGCTTCCCGCAATCCTTCGGCGCGCAGAATGGCGGATTGCTTCTCGCCCTCGGCCTGGAGGATATCGGCTCGCTTTTCTCTTTCGGCCTTCATCTGCCTGGTCATTGCTTCCGTAATGTCGGGCGGCGGCTGCAGATCCTTGATTTCGATTCGGGTTACCTTGACGCCCCACGGATGAACGGCCTCGTCGATTACGTTCAGCAGCTTGGTATTTATGATTTCTCGATTCGTCAGGGATTCGTCGAGATCCATGGCGCCGATAACCGACCTGATGTTCGTTTGCGTCAGGTTTTCCAGCGCGAGTTCCAGATTGCGCACTTCGTAGGCTGCCTTCGATGCCTCCGTAACCTGATAGAAGGCTATCGCATCCGCCGAAATCGTCGCGTTGTCGCGCGTGATGACTTCTTGCGCGCCGACACTGAGGACGGTTTCCATCATATTGATTCGCGAGCCGACTCTTTCGATAAACGGGAGAAGGAGCCTGAGCCCCGGTCTTTGCGTGCGAGTGTAGCGACCGAACCGCTCGACCGTCCACTCTTCGCCCTGAGGCACCGATTTGACCATTGACAATAACAGGATACCTGCGAATACTAGCAGCACTACAATCAACACGGAAAAAGCACCGAAATTCAAAGGGAAGCCGCCCGGCAAAATCTGATCCATAATCGTCCTGCATGATTCCGTGGTTGGGTCGTAAGGCAATTATATTGGTGCGTTGCGTAAAACAAGATGCCAGTTGTGGGAATCCTGATCGCGGATTAAGGCTTTCCCGAACTATGGACGCAGGTTTCCAGGACAGGGAGTTCTATGGACGCGGCGGAACGCGGTAGCCCGATTCAATTTGACCAGCCGTTGCAGCAAATTACCCTTATGCTTGCGGTGGTCGGCTTGGTCGCCGTCGGCTCGTACGGCGCCTTTGGATTCGTCGGGCCGGTTTTTTTCGCCAACCCGTATTTGAACGGCGTCATCCTCGGGGTTTTTATCGTGGGGCTGCTGGCATGCTTCTGGCAGATCGGCCAGATCGTGTCATCGGTAAAATGGATTATCGGATTCGTTGACAGAAAGGACGGTCGCGCCGACATCGACGCTGCTCCGAGGCTTCTGGCTTCGCTTGCCGCGCTGCTCGGGAAGCGCGGCGCGAAGCTGCAGCTGTCGGCGGCTTCCACCCAGTCCATCCTTGAATCCGTCGCCACGCGCATGGATGAATCGCGTGACATAACCCGCTACCTTTCCAATCTGCTGATTTTTTTGGGGCTACTTGGAACATTTTTCGGGCTGGCAACCACAGTTCCCGCCGTCGTCGACATTATTCGATCATTGGAGCCCAAGCCGAACGAAGACAGCATCACCGTTTTCTCTCGGTTGATCAACGGCCTCGAAAGGCAGCTGGGCGGAATGGGAACGGCGTTTTCATCTTCGCTGCTAGGATTGTCCGGATCGCTTGTCGTAGGTCTTCTCGATCTGTTCGCCGGGCATGGGCAGAACCGCTTCTATCGGCAGCTCGAAAATTGGCTGTCGGGAATAACCCGCGTGGGGTTGATCCACGGAGACATCGATATCGAGGGAACGGGGCTGCCGAATTCATCCGCGGCGCTTGCTGGCTTTGCCGAGCAAGTCGATGAATTCAGGGAAAGCTTGGAGTTGGCTGCATCGCGGCAAAGGGAAGCGCTCGAAAAAATCGACGAATCGATTTTCTCTTTGGCCGAAACGGTCGAAAGGCAGAGCCAGCAACTGAAGCCGGTTTCAGATAGTTCCGGCGACAGCGCGAAATTAGCGGCTACTCTCGAAAAAATCTCCGACAATCAGCAGGCGATAATTGAGCAATTGTCATTGCTTAGCGTTAACTACAGCGATGTGAAGACGAGCGCGGCCCTGGAAAGAATCCAGGCCGAGCTAGTTCGCGGCAACACGGATGCGATCGAAGCCAACGAGAACTTGCTTTGGCACTTGCAGCAATCGACGGGCGAGATCTCGGCGGGGCTGCGAGACGTAGCCGCAGGGCGAGCCGCTAGAATTTCCAATCGGCGAGAAGCGGGCGCGAAAGGCTTGGAGCAGGAGTAGCGCATGCCATTGATTCGGCGTTCAGGCAGCCGATTTACGGGAACGATCTGGACCGGATTCGTAGATGCCATGACGGCTCTGCTGCTGGTCCTAATCTTCCTTCTGACGATATTCATGATCGTGCAGTACATTCTGCGCGAGACGATTTCCGACCAGGACGTTGAGCTGGCAGAGCTAACCGTACAATTCAACGAACTCGGAAAGTCGCTGGGATTGGAGCAGCAGAAAACATTCAATTTGACTGCCGACCTTGCCGAAAGGGACGGCTTGCTTGCCGAAATGCGCCGCAGAAACGCCGAAAATGAAGCGGTAATCGTGAATCTGACGGCGCAGGGGTCAAAGCAATCGCAAATGATCGATGAATTCATGGCGGCGAATGCGGGGCTAGCGGAGCAGGTCGCGGCGCTGAACCTGGATATACTAGGATTTCTGGGTCAAAACTCGGATCTGGAATTGCAACTTGATTCCGCCCGGCAGGAATATCGGCAGCTGGAGTCCCGCATCGAGGTTGCCGAAAGCGAGAACACGAGGCTGGCGACGGAAGGCGAAGTGCTGCTTGCCGCGCTGGAGGATGCTCGCGACCGAATTGCAAAGGACGAAGAGGCTGCGCGACTGGCGAACGAGCGCCGCTCGATATTGGAAGCGCTTGTGCAGGACCTCAGAAATAGCGTCGCTTCGACGGAATTCTCTCTTGCTCAAGCTCTTGCGTCCCTCCAGGGCGCCGAAGACCGGTCAACTGCCAGGCTTGAAGAAATTCTGCTTTTGGAAGACCGACTGAACGACAGCGAACGTCGGCGCCTGGCGGAAGAAGCGGCTGCGGCACTGCTGCTTAGCGAAACCGAAAGCGAGCGCAATGAAATTCGCGACGCCCAAACGGCTGCGCTCGAGCAAATCGCGCTGCTGGAATCCCGTCTTGCCGACGAGCAGGAATCTCGTTTTTCCGAGAGCCAGCGGCTTGCGGCCCGCATCGCGGCACTTCAGGGGGCGCTGGAAGAAAAGGAGCGGGCTCTGCTGATCGAGGCGGCTGCGGTCGCGTCGGCGCGTGAGATGCTCGGCGAGGCTCGGGGCGAGTCGGCGCGGCGGCTTGACGAGATCGAAAGCCTTCGGGAGCGTCTCGGCGACCAGGAGCGGGAGCGGCTTGCGGAGGCCGCGGCTGCGGCGCTTCTTCTAAGCGACGCCGAGCAGGAGCGCGACGAGTTCCGCGACGCGCACGCGCTTGCGCTTTCGCAGGTTGCTTCACTGGAATCCCGGGTAGCGGAGGAGCGGGCGTCGCGGCTGGATGAAGCTCAGCGATTTGCGGCCCGCCTTGCCGCCCTCCGTGGCGAGATCGAGGAAAAGGAGCGGGCTCTGCTGATCGAGGCGGCTGCGGTCGCGTCGGCGCGTGAGATGCTCGGCGAGGCTCGGGGCGAGTCGGCGCGGCGGCTTGACGAGATCGAAAGCCTTCGGGAGCGTCTCGGCG
>MKWU01002756.1_pt1 | contig 25106 bp, 30 predicted proteins | sample 809101 | NCBI WGS metagenome assembly MKWU01 (sample SAMN05860141, study PRJNA318959) | sponge metagenome | host: Aplysina aerophoba | place: Slovenia: Piran, Adriatic Sea, Gulf of Piran | collected 2013-05-07 | reverse complement strand
CTTCAAAGCCGGGCTATGGTTTCGGCGTAGTCGTCTCGTCATGGGTCCTCCTCATTCACGGCAATCATGCCGCTCGTGAGCAGAAATGTCACTTATCCCCCTTGTTCAAATTTCCCGAGCCACCTCTCTCTTACTGATAGCAAGCATGTCAATACATATGTATGCGGATGCAAGAATGACTGATGCAGAAAGAAAACGGCAGTTAGCGATTGCAAGTAAAGTGGTCGATGGCATGGAACACTCAGGCGAACTGTTAGCAACGGTTATCAAATTATCCGATACAATATCTGAGGAACACTTTCGGTACTATATTCAGCAAACAACGCTGCAGATAGCACGCATCGACGCATATTCAGACGAATTAAATCGAAAAGGATTTGTGAGTAATGAATTAGATGAATTACGGCAGACCTTAGCCATTCTCGAGGCGTCAACTACACGGAAACGTCGAGATATTATTCGAAGCAAATATAGCCAATATCAATGCTCAATTGATCAATGTGATTCCCCGTCGAAAACGTGTCGAGAATATTGCCGCGAATCCAATCAATTTATATATGATGCAATCGAATATAACGTAATTGGATGGCTTGAAGAGTGACCTTCCATCTCATCTATCTTGGGCATTCAGCCTTCTCTTCGTTTCATCGCGCGCATCGCTGATGGTCTTGAAGTGGCCAGACAGCAACGTATCGATCGCGCACCAATATCGACCGCTGGGCCAAATTTTTCCATTCTTGATTTCCTTTGCAGGCTGCATGCTCGGACCAAGCTTGTAAACGAAATGATCTGAGTCGGTTTGCGGCCACCGTCTGTTCTTTTGAGACAGATCCGTCACGACTTTATAGCTTTCTATGTGATGAACACTACGCAATCGGCCATTTAACCGAAACCCTATGTAATTCGGCGGTATCACCGGCCAGCGATTCCCGACAGGGTGAAAATACTTGCTGTCTTTTTCGATCACATCGACCCAGGTATACGAATCATCATCTTTTTTTATCGCCTCCGAGGATAGTGACACGACGAATACTGTGTTGTCTTTCACGTTTCTCATCGAGATATACCCCCTCAAGTGTTTTTGCAGATGATCCAGCCAGAGCTTTTCTCCAAACTTGGTCGTGCACCCATAGGAGTCATTAACAATTTTGCTCAGATCGCTCCAGGAACGGTGCTCGACGCGAATACCGCCCAATTTATTCGGAAGTTTGTCAGCAGCGTATTCCCGCGAGGCTGCGCTCAGCGATACGATCAATCCTCCACGTCCAGTCTCTTTGCCGATTCTGGAAGCGTATTTCTTCAGTTGTGCTGTTCCCGGCAGATCCCAATTGCGTTTCGCTTCAATGATGATATGCGGCCCAGATGGGGAGAAAATCTCTATATCGGTAAAGCCCCGGTCTTGACCTGATTGCTGCAGATCGATACGGGCATCGTCAAATTCGATCGGTTGACCAAACAGATCCTTACCAAGGGTTGCGAGAAGAGCAGGGCTCTGTGACAAAGACCACCCCAATGCGTAGGTTATGCTGTCTTCACCGTCGCCGTTCAGTGCGAAAACCGATTCCACTTCTTTGCCAAACAGATTCAGTAGCATCAGCATTTCTCTTCGAACGTCAAGGCATCCTCCGGTCGCATTTTGCACGCTACGTCGGACCAGCGACATCCTGCCCGGCATCGCGTCTTTTCAATCTTCGAAACTCACAATCTCAAGACTCTTCGCATCGTTCGCGCTCACGTATTCCCTTCGGCGAAGCTCACGACGGGCTGTGCAGGTCAACTCGAAGACTGGTTAATGATAGCTTTCCTGATCGGTGGGAAACTTCCGGCATTCCACTTCTTCCTTGAAACGCCGCAAGGCTTGGAGAGCGTCGGCTTTGAGGTGGGCATAGGGCTTGACGAATTTCGGCACAAACTCGTCGAACAAACCGAGCAGATCATACAGGACCAACACCTGGCCGTCGCAGTGCGGGCCCGCTCCAATCCCGACGGTGGGGATGGAGACCGCGTGAGTAACGGATTGCGCCAAGGTCGCCGGCATCGCTTCCAGGACCACGGCGAACGCGCCTGCCGTTTCCAAGGCCTTGGCATCGGTGATCAACGTGTCGGCTTGGGATGCTTCTCGTCCTTGTACCTTGTAGCCGCCGAAGCGGTTCACGGACTGCGGCGTCATGCCGAGATGGCCCATCACCGGAATACCCACGGTGGTCAAGGCGCGGACCCGGTCCACCATGGCGCCGCCCCCTTCCAATTTGACGGCCATGGCTCCCGCCTGGATCAAGCGCCCCGCGTTGTGAATGGCCAGTTCCTCGCTGACCTGATAACTCATGAACGGCATATCGGCGATGAGCAAGGCCTGCCGCCGGCTTTGAGCCACCAGCCGGGTGTGATACACCATGTCGTCCATGGTGACCGACAACGTGTCCGGTTTTCCCTGGACCACGACGCCCAGCGAATCTCCGACCAAGATGACGTCGATGCCGGCTTGTTCGATGATGCGAGTGAACAACGCATCGTAGGCCGTCACGACCACCAATTGCTTCTTCCCCTTTTGGCTTTGAAACTCCGGAACCGTCATCAGCTCAATTCTGCCTTTCGGATAATCTCGGGAAGCCTGTGCGACAACCGGCCGGCCATGACGTGCACGCCATCGCAGAATGGACGAATGGCTCGAATGGTTCGCACCGCAATTTCAATCCCGGCTTCGGCTGCATGGGCTTCCCCGGCGTCCCGCAGTTCCTGCAGGATTTCTTCGGGCACGTCGATCCCCGATACGTGCGCGTTGAGGTATTCTGCCATTTTTACCGATCGAAGCACCAGGAGCCCGGCTAAAACTTTACGGGAATAGGGACGCACCTCCCCCATGAACGATCGGACCACGTTCGCCGAAAAAACGGGTTGCGTCTGAAAAAATTGTGCGCCGGCGTTGACCTTGGCCTCAAATTTTTTATGCAGGAGTTCGGCCGATTCTGCGCCGGGAGCCGCGGCTCCACCGATGAAGAACGCGGTACGGCCCTCCAACGCGTTCCCGGCCAAATCCCTCCCCTGATTGAGTTCGTTGACCGCATGCATCAAGTGCACGGTATCCAGGTCGAACACGGGCTTGGCATCCTTGTGATCGCCGGCGCCCGGGCTGTCGCCGGTCAGGCACAACACGTTACGGATCCCGAGCACGTGGGCTCCCAGGAGATCCGATTGCAGGCCGATCCGGTTTCGATCCCGGCACGTCAGTTGAAGCACCGGGTCATGCCCCTGTTCATACAGAAGGCGGGCGACGGCGACCGGACTCGCGCGCATCACCGCGGCGGCATTATCGGGCACGTTGATCCCATGCACAGACCCGCTCAACGACTTGGCGGTATCGAGTAATCCCGACACGTCCGTCCCCTTCGGGGGATTCAACTCGACGGTCACGGCAAACTGATCGTGGGCCAACGTCTGGTGGAGAGTGGACGCGTTCATGGCATGGGTCAGGCAGCCCGGTCCCCCGCCGCTGCTCGTCTGGCTCCTTCCAACGTGTTCGCCAATAACATGGCGATGGTCATGGGACCGACGCCGCCCGGGACAGGGGAAATCCATCCGGCCCGTTCACGCACCGGCTCAAAATCCACGTCGCCGACCAACCGTCCGTCATCGAGTCGATTGATGCCCACGTCGAGCACGATGGCCCCGTTCTTCACCATATCGCCGGTGACGAACCGGGGTTTGCCGATCGCGGCCACCAGAATATCGGCTTCCCGGCAGACGGCGGGCAGGCCCTTCGTCCGGGAATGACACATCGTCACGGTGGCGTGCTGATGCAACAGGAGCATGGCCACGGGCTTGCCCACAATGTTGCTGCGCCCGACCACGACGGCCTGCTTCCCTGCAATGGATTCGCCGGTGGACTCGATCATGCGGAGCACGCCTTTGGGGGTACAGGGCACGAACACCGGATCCCCCGCGACCAACCGGCCGATATTGTACGGATGAAAGCCGTCGACGTCCTTGTCCGGAGAGATCGCGTTGAGAACGGCTTGACCGTCAACATGCGCCGGTAAGGGAAGCTGTACCAAAATTCCATGCACCTTGGGATCCCCGTTCAATTGATCAACAAGGGTCAGCAACTCGGCCTGGCTGGTTTCCGCGGACAACTGATGATCGGCCACGTACAGGCCGGCGGTATCGCAGGCCTTCTTCTTATTGCGAACGTAGACCGCTGAAGCCGGATCGTCGCCGACCAGCACCACGGCCAAACCGGGCCGAACGCCGGTCCGGGCCTCAAGGGCTTGCACGTCCCGGCCAATGCCGTCGCGAATATCCTTCGCCAAGCTTTTCCCATCGATGAGTTGAGCCGTCACATCGTCCTCCTTAACGTGGAAGGGAACCGTTTTACATGTGACGCTACGATAACAGGGGCGAAAAATTATAGTCAAAGCTGTATGACCACGTCATGCATGCTAGAATAGGGCAATTCACGGGAGGTCGCCGTATGCGAATCAACGCCAGATTGGATGATGCCCGGGTTGAGAAACTGAAGCAGCTTAAATCACTGACGCGGCTCGGTGTGAGCGAAATCGTGAAGCGCGCCATTGATCTTCTGCATCGACAACAGGCCGGGCGGCCACGGGAAAAACTCGATGCCTTGTTGTCGAGTGATTTCGTGGGCTGCGTCGAAGGCCCCGAAGACTTGGCCAGCCGATACAAACAGTATCTGACACGGGATCTTGAGAACAAACATGGTGCTGGCTGATACCGGCTACTGGCTTGCGTTGGCCAATGCTCGTGACCGCTGGCACGTGGCCGGTCGTGACCGAAACCTGCTACCTCATGCTCACGCAGCTGGGTGTGCAAGCGGAGTTGCGCTTCGTCGAGCAAGTGTCGAGCAACGTGAGCATCCATGAGATCGGGAAGGAACATCTCGGCGCCATTCGTGCGTTGATGGAACAATACGCGCAGCTGCCGATGGATTTAGCAGACGCATCGCTTGTCCTCGCGGCGACCCAACTCGGAGAAGGGCGCATTCTCTCAACGGATCGGCGCGACTTCGACACCTATCGCTGGAAAGACACGGAACCATTTCACAACCTGTTGCAGACTTGAAAGATGTCTTCGATCTGATTGATCTTCAATGACAAGAGAAGCGCAAAGGTGGTGACTGATCCACTGCCTTGACACCCCCCAAGGGGTGCCGTAGCATGCCGCTGTGAGACGCCCTTCCACCTGCCAATATCCCCCTCACCCCAGCCCTCTCCCTCCAGGGGAGAGGGAGGAGCGGCCTCCTTTTCATCTCTTGGCATGCAGGCTGCAAATCTGCATAAGGGATTCTCGAATACCTGACGTGTTTCGGACGCCACTCCGCATCATCGCCGTGGTTCTGGTTCTGAGTGCCTGGACGCTGCCGGCTCTCGCCAATCCCATCATCAAACTGAGTAGCCCTCAATCCTTTATCGCCCATCCTTCGGGTGAAGGCTACTTCATCGCCAATGCCAATGGAGAACCCGGCGAACCCGACAATAACGGGTTCATCTCGAAACTTGACCAGGACGGCAACCCGCTGGACTTGCACTTCATTCAAGGCGGGCGCGGCGACACGGTCCTGCATTCCCCCCATGGCATGGCCATCGCCGGGGCCACCCTCTATGTGGCCGATATCGACGTAATCCGTGGATTTCACGTGCCATCCGGCAAACCCACGGTGACCGTGTCCCTGCATCCGTTCCACGTCGAGGCGTTGACGGATCTCATCGCCGACGGCAGCGGGCAACTCTATGGCCTGGACACGACGGGGAACGCCGTGTACCGGATCGACCCTCAACAAGATTTCGAGGTGTCCCTCTATCTCCAACACGAGGATTTGGCGTCGCCGCGAGGACTGGCCGTTCACCCGAGGTCGGGACGGCTCTGGATCGCGAGCTTCGACAACGGGACCGTGATGGAAGTTGCGGAAGACCGCACCATGACCGAGGTCATTTCCAATTCGTTTTTTGCCGGCAAGTTTCGGAATTTGAGCGGGATCGACTTTGATCGATACGGCAGCCTGTACCTGTCCGACCTGACGGCGGGAAAGATTTGGCGCGTCCAGCCCGACCATTCCATGCAGGTCATTGCCGAGTTCCTGATCTCGCCGTCTTCCGTCAAAATCGATCGCCGGAACCACATGATCATGGTTCCCTATTTGTACGCCGATGGGGCCGAGATCAATGGCTTGGAACGCCCGACCAATACCGGCAATCAACGGAAGCCCAAGCGGACGCTTTCCGATTACGGGCTGGGCTGGTTGGAAGGAGACGAGAAACAATGAGCAAATGCATGTACTGCCACGAACGAAAAGGCAAGCGTCCCTGCCCGGCGTTACGTGGCGCCATTTGCAGCCAATGTTGCGGCACGCACCGCGTCGTCAGCATTGCGTGCCATTCCGATTGCGTCTATCTGGATACGAACGTGGAATATCAACAAAAACGCGCCGGGGATCAGTTTGAACAGGAACGGCGCGCTTTCTACAAAGAACTGCTCGAACAATCGGGGGACAAGGCCGCGGAGATGTTTTACTTTCTCGAAGCCGTGACGTTTAAACATTTTCACGCGCGGAGCGACGCGCAGGATGGGGACGTCATCGCGGCCATCCAGGCGTTGCGTCGATCGTTCAGCCCGATCCACGTGCCTGAAGGCATGGCCCCTCCCTTTACCGAAGCCCTCAAGAAAGAATATCAAGCCTTCATGGAGGGAGAAAAACCCGACACCCAACTCGTGAGTGAGGTACTGGATCGCGGCCTGACGTTTATTACCGGGTTTTCGGGAGACGGGCTGCGGTCCAAACGCTTTCTCAATGGCTTGATCGGATTCCTCAAGGGCCGCCACCCCGACGTCGCTGAAAAACTGACGAGACTCGGCGCGACCGGCGGACGCATCATCCTTCCGGGCGGCGTCCCCATGGAAAAGCAGCCCGCCCGAAGCGTACAGGGCTAGAACCTTTCCCGCTGATTGACTTATTTCACCTCGATGGTCATTTCGATACGTTCAAGGGGATTATCTCTGGGGTCCCGTGGTTGACGCACGATTTTTTCGGCCACCTCAATGCCCTTCACCACCTCTCCAAACACCGTGTACTGACCGTCCAGGCTGGGAGCTTTGCCGACCATAATGAAAAACTGGGAGCCTGCGCTGTTGGGATCAGCACTTCGAGCCGCGGACACAATGCCCCGTTCATGCGGAATCCTGTTGAATTCGGCCGGCACGGTATAGCCGGGTCCTCCCATTCCATAGAGATGACGCTTACTCGGATCTTTGGTGTTGGGATCACCCCCTTGAATCATGAAGCCGGGAATCACCCGGTGGAAGATCGTCCCGTTATAGAACCCTTTTTTGGCCAAATTCAAAAAGCTTTCCACGTGTTTGGGCGCCAATTCCGGGAAAAAGACCAGTTCCATTTGACCGAATTTGGTGGTGACGATCGCACGGGGAGCCTTGCCCTCCGCCGTCAGAAGTCCATGAGGGTTCCCGGCCCGAACAGGTTCTCCATTGCCTCCCACGAGGAGAGCCGCGACGCCCATGACCCACAGCATTGTTCTTACGGCACGCATTCCACGCATTCCTTCATCCTCCTTACTTGTTTTTCTTCAGTACGATCCGTTGGTATTAGACCACGCCGGTTGCGGGGCTGAGCTGGTCGAGCGCCTGTTTGGCCGCCTGCTGTTCCGCAATTTTCTTACTCCGCCCCTTCCCGCTTCCACGACATTGTTGTTCAATTGCCACCGTGACTTCAAATGTTTTTTGGTGATCAGGGCCTGCTTCTTCAATCACGTGATACTCCGGAAGGACATGAAGGTGCTGTTGACACCACTCCTGCAATTGACTCTTATAGTCCTGCCTGAAAGCCGCGAGATCATCCTGGTGCAATTCCTTGAGTTGGGGCTCCAACACCTGTAGCGTAAACGTTCGGGCCGCCGCCATTCCCCCATCCATATAGATGGCGCCCACCACGGCTTCCAATGCGTTCGCCAGGAGGGACGCTTTGTCCCTGCCCTTGGTGCGTTCTTCGCCCCGGCCCAAGCGGAGCATGCGGCCGAGACTCAATCGCCGCGCGGCGTCCGCCAGCGTGACCCGACCCACGAGCCGGGCTCGTATCTGTGACAAATCCCCTTCGGCCAACGCAGGAAAGGTGTCAGCCAAATACTCGCTCACGATCAGCCCCAACACCGCATCGCCCAAAAACTCAAGACGTTCATTCTGTTTGTCCGCCGGAGAGGATTTCTCTTGGGCGTGGGAACGATGCGTCAAGGCCTCTTCCAATAACGCCGGCCGGCGAAAATGATACGGCAGTCGTTGATGCGCCTTTTCGATCATGTCCTTGTTCCGTTTCCGCCTTCTCCTTTACCTTCCCCTCCTTTGTAAGGAGGGGTGAGGGGAGGTAGAGTCTGGGTCCAAGATGGCGAAACCCCTTGCTCCATGGACGGGTTGGCTCTACCCCACCTACCCTCCCCTTACAAAGGGGAGGAAAAAGCAGGCTTTCGGCAGGTTCCGTCCAAGGGCGAATTTAAACGGCCAGGCTCTCTTGTGCAGACTTGACGACCAGGCAGGCATTCACGCCGCCAAATCCAAAGGCATTCGACAGCGCAGCCTCGATGGGAACCTGACGGGCTTGCCCGGGAATATAATCAAGGTCACAGTCGGGGTCAGGATGCTCCAGATTAATCGTCGGCGGCAACACGCCATGATACAACGCCAGGGTGGTCACCACCGCCTCCACGCCACCGGCCGCGCCCAACAGATGGCCGGTCATGGATTTCGTGGAACTCACCGGAAGTCTGGCGGCATGGTCCCCAAACACGGTTTTGATGGCGTGCGTTTCAACTCGATCCGCAAAGGTGGAGGTGGCATGCGCATTGACATACCCAATGGCCGCTTTCGGGACGCCCGCGTCGCGAATGGCTTTCTCCATGCAATCCACGGCTCCGGCGCCGTCATCCGGAGGAGCGGTGATGTGATAGGCGTCACTGGTCATCGCGTAGCCGGCCAGTTCTCCGTACATTCTGACACCGCGACGTTGCGCGTGGTCCAACGCTTCCAACACCAGCACGCCCGCACCTTCTCCAATCACGAACCCGTCCCGGTCACGGTCGAACGGACGGCTCGCCCGTGCCGGATCATCATTTCGACGTGAGAGCGCTTTGGCCGCGCCGAATCCGGCAATGGCCAACGGGCAAATCGTGGATTCGGTTCCGCCGGCCAACATCACGTCCGCTTCCCCGCGTTGTATAATCCGGTAGGCGTCGCCGATGCAGTGATTCCCCGTGGCACAGGCCGTCACGGCACAAGAATTGGGGCCCTTGGCCCCAAACCGGATGGCGACCTGGCCCGAGGCCAAATTCACGATGACCATCGGGATGAAGAACGGACTGACCCGTCCCGGCCCCTTGTCCTGGAGGACCTTGTGATACTGCTCAATGGCCGGAAGGCCGCCGATACCCGCTCCGATATAGACCCCGACCCGTTCAGCCGTGTCGGGTGCGATGATGAGTCCCGCGTCATCCACCGCCTCCTGGCTCGCGGCCACGGCGTACTGGATGAACGTGTCCATCTTTTTGATTTCTTTTTTTTCGAGATGATCGGCCGGGTCGAAGTCCTTGACTTCAGCGGCAATTCGGCAGGCATAGCCGGACGCATCGAAGCGCGTGATGGGACCGATTCCCGATTTCCCGGCAAGCAGTGCTTGCCAAGTGTTGTCGACACCGATTGCCAGGGGAGTCACGACTCCCAAGCCGGTGATCACCACACGCCGACGGGGGGGGTACTCGGTCATGAACGCCGCGGATCAGGTTTTTTCTTTGATATACTCAATGGCTTGAGAAACTTTTTGAATCTTTTCCGCGTCTTCATCGGGGATTTCCACGTCAAATTCTTCCTCAAGCGCCATCACCAATTCCACCGTGTCCAAGGAGTCGGCCCCTAAATCCTCGACAAAGGAGGCGTCGGGTACCACGTCCTCTTCTTCCACTCCCAATTGTTCTGCAATGATCTTTCGAATACGTTCTTCAACGGCCATCGACCTTCGCACCTCCTGTTAAGGAATCCCTTTGGAATACGTCATTGATCATGTTACGCCATGTGCATCCCGCCATTGACGTGGAACACCTGGCCGGTGATATACCCCGCCGCCTCCGATGCCAAAAACCGGACGGCTTCCGCCACCTCGGCGGGTTGTCCCAAACGACCAAGAGGAATCTGTTGCAACAGCGTGGCTGTGACCTCCTGGTTCAGGGCCCGGGTCATTGCCGTATCGATGAAACCCGGCGCCACCGCGTTCACGGTAATGTTCCGGCTCGCATATTCACGAGCGACGGACTTGGTGAACCCGATGACCGCCGCTTTCGACGCGGCGTAGTTCGCCTGTCCCGCGTTCCCGATCGCCCCCACGATCGAGGCCATGTTGATAATCCGGCCATACCGCTGTTTGGTCATGGGCCCCAGTATCGCCTTGGTGCAATAAAACGTCCCGGTGAGATTGACCTGGAGGACGGCGTTCCAATCGTCTTCTTTCATGCGCATGATCAATCCGTCACGGGTAATACCCGCATTATTGACCAACACGTCCACGCGTCCCCATTCCTTCACGACGTGATCGACCATGCCCTTGACGGCTTCCCACTGGGCCACGTCGGCCGACAACGCCAGCCCTCGGCGCTGCTGCTGTTCCACCAATTGCAGCGTGTCGGCACACCGGGCGGCCTCCAGATCCACCACCGCCACGTCGGCTCCGGCTTTCGCGAAACATTCCGCGATGGCTTGCCCGATGCCTTGCGCCGCCCCCGTTACAATGGCTTTTTTCCCTTCCAACACGTGCCCCTCGCTTTTTTGCCTGACGGGAACTGCGTCATACCGTCAATGACGTATGGTCGTCAAGGTCTTTTCCAGAGACTCCGGGTCCTGAATGTGGTGTGATTCCGCCTCCGGCACAATACGTTTGGCGAGTCGCGTCAACACCGTCCCCGGTCCGATCTCAATAAACGTCCGAATGCCCTGCTCCCACATCGCGCGAATGGTGTGCTCCCATAACACGGACGAGGGTAACTGGCGAATCAGAGAACTTCGCACTTCTTCCGCGCGGACCAACGGACGCGCCTCGACGTTGTTAAAAACCGGCACGGTCAAATCGGCAAGCGGCACCGCGTGCACGTGCGGAGCCAGCCGGTCCGCAGCCGGTTGCATCAAGGACGTATGAACCGGCACGCTCACGGGTAAGGGAATGGATTTCCGGCACCCTTGGACTTTGGCTAACTCGACGGCCCGTTCCACTGCGGCTTTTTCACCCGCGATCACCACCTGACCCGGGGAATTGAAATTGGCTGCGGCCACGACGCCCACGGCTTGCGCTTCTCGGCATATGTCCTTGACCACTTCGCCGGCCAACCCGAGTAACGCCACGACGAGCCCGCTCCCCGACGGGACCGCTTCTTCCATGTATCGCGCCCGTTTGTGTACCAGTGCCACGGCGTCAGGAAACGACAGCCCCCCGGCGGCCACGATGGCCGAATATTCGCCCAAACTGTGCCCCGCCACCGCGGAGGGCCGGATGCGTGCATCCAAGGCCCGCCACGCGATCAGACTCGTCACCAGCAACGCGGGTTGGGTATATTCCGTTCGATTGAGTTGTTCCGCCGGTCCTTCAAAACACAAGGCCTGAAGGTCATACCCCAGGATCGAGTTGGCCTCCTCAAATAAGGCCATGAGTTGCGGGGACGCCTCACGCCACGCTTGCCCCATCCCGACGGCTTGAGAGCCTTGACCGGGAAACAGGAATGCGATTGGGTCGGACATAGATTATGAAGGTATGAGTGAAACGGTCAGGAAAGTCAACGCATAAAAAGCCGGGGGCTGAACCGTTCACGAGACGGTCAGTCAACGATGAACTCGCCTCCATCCACACAGATTACGTTGCCGGTCACCCAATGCGACTTGGGATGGCTCAGCAAGCCGATAGCTTCCGCCACGTCCTGCGGCGCGGTTAAGCGTCCCGACGGATTCTTCCGTTGGGCCAAGGCGATCATGTCATCCGACCCCGGAATTTTCCGCAAGGCCGGGGTATCGGTGACACCGGCCATGATCGCGTTCGCCGTAATCCCCTTGGGAGCCAATTCGAGCGCGAGTTGACGCACGTGGGATTCCAGTGCCGCTTTCGCAGCGGAGACCGCTCCATAGGTGGACCACACCCGCGCGCCGCCCGCACTGGTCATCGCAAAAATTCGTCCGCCGTCGCCCATGAGTCCCCGCGCGAGTAACTCCTGCACCCAATACACCAAACTGTTCGCCATGACGTCCAGCGTCATATCGACCTGGGCTTTACTCACGGCATCGGCACGCGTGTCGGTGACGAACCGTCTCAGCGTGCCAAAGGCCAGGGAATGGAGGAACACGCGAATCGTCGCCGGGTCACCATGCGCCCGGAATCGCGCTTCAACGGCATCCACGACTTCCCGGCGCTTCTCCGCGTCCGCCGCATTGACGTTAAAGAAGAGAGTTTCCCGGCCCCGGGCATGGATGTCCGCGACGAGACGATCCACGTCGGGGAGCGTGGATTTCCGGTCCAAGTGCACCCCGACGATATTCATGCCAAGAGACGCCAACTCCAAGGCCACGGCCTTACCGAAGCCGCTCGATGCGCCCAAGACTAACGCCCATTCTCCCGGTTTTTCATCCGTCGCCATGTTCTGTCCTTTCTACCATCGCATCACCCCGGAGGCCCACGTGAGCCCTGCCCCGAACGCCGCCATCACCACCACGTTCCCTTCTTGAATCGTGCCGTTCTTGACGGCTTCGTCCAATGCCAACGGGATGGACGCGGCTGAGGTATTGCCATACCGGTCGACGTTGATCACGATCCGGTCCACGGGCAACCCGAGACGTTGCCCGACGGCCCGCAAAATTCGGATGTTGGCTTGGTGGGGAACCAGGCAATCAATATCGTCAATGCCGAGCCCCTGCGCCGCGACGGCCTCCCGTATGGCCTCTTCCATCGTTTTGACGGCAATCTTGAAGGTTTCATTGCCGCGCATTTTGACGCAATGCAGGCGTTCGGCCAAGACGCGTTCCGACGGGGGGAGACTCGACCCGCCGCCGGGCACGCAAATCAAATCGGAGAACCGCCCATCCGCGTGTAAATGGAAGGAAAGGAGTCCCCGGTCGTCTTCCGTCGGGCCCACCACCGCGGCCCCCGCTCCATCCCCAAAGAGGACACAGGTGTTCCGGTCCGTCCAATCCGTGATGGAAGACATCACTTCCGATCCGATGACCAGCACGTACCGGTGCCCCGTCCGCACAAAGGCGTCCGCCACCGACAGGCCATACACGAACCCGCAGCATGCCGCCGAAATGTCGCAGGCCGCGGCCTTCACGGCGCCCAGCCGGTGTTGAATCAGAGACGCGGTGGAAGGCAAAGGCGCATCCCCGGTGCAGGTCGCCACGAGGATCAGATCGAGTTGGGCCGCCTGGACGTTTGCGTCCGCCAACGCCTGCTGTGCGGCCAGCACGCCGAGGTCCGAACAGGCTTCGCCGGGAGCAGCCAGGCGACGCTCGTGAATGCCGGTGCGTTCCACGATCCAGGAATCCGACGTCTCCACCATGTTTTCGAGGTCGGCGTTGGTCAACACCTGTTTGGGAGCAAAGGATCCCGTCCCGAGTATCCGACTTCTCATTCAAAGGCCATTTGAGGGCTGGGCGTCATCGGTGCGGTCAGGCTTTCCGCAATATCTCGCTGGATCAGATCGATCAGCCGTCCTTGGGCTAAGGCGTCCGCCCGCCTGATGGCGTTCTTAATGGCCTTTGCCGAGGACCGGCCATGACAAATCATGCAGACTCCATTCACACCCAAGAGCGGCGCGCCGCCGAATTCGGCGTAATCCGTTCGTCGTTTCAAGCGCATGAGCGGACCCGTCATGAAGGCCAACGACAAGCGCCCCAAGGGTGAATTCATCACCTCACTCATCAGGATTTTCTTCATGGCTTCCGCCAACCCTTCGGAGATTTTCAATGAGACGTTGCCCAGAAACCCGTCACACACGATCACGTCAGCCGTCCCGCTGTACACGTCCCGGCCTTCGAGGTTGCCGATAAAGTTCAAGGAACTTTCCTTGAGCAGACGGAAAGCCTCTTTCGTCACCTCATTACCTTTGGTCGCCTCCTCCCCGATACTGAGGAGTCCCACCCGAGGCTGCGCGATGTCCATGAGGTGTTTGGCATACTCATGGCCCATAATGGCGAACTGGTGCAATTGCTGAGGGGAACAATCGACCGTCGCCCCGACGTCCAACATGATGGCCGTGCCCCGGATAGTCGGCAAGGTTGCCGCAATGGCCGGTCGTTCAACGCCCTTGATGGTTCCCAGCAGAAAAAAGGCCGACACCATCGTGGCACCCGTGTTGCCGGCACTCACCACTGCCTGGGCCTCGTCGGTCTTGACCAACTCGGTCGCCACCCAAATCGACGAATCACGTTTTTTCCTGGCCACTTGCGCCGGAGATTCATGCATGTCGACCGTTTGGGAGGCATGGCGGACCGTCAGACGGTGATCCGTGCACTGCACGCGATCCAACTCTGCCCGGAGTTGGTCTTCGTGGCCCACGAGGATGAGTTCGACGTCAAGCTCATTGAGCGCTTGGAGCGCACCTTCGACGACGGGGGTCAAGCCGTGATCCCCGCCCATGGCATCAAGAGCAATTTTCATGGATCGTGCGCCAGCCTCCAATCGGGAGGGTCAAGACGAGAACGTCTTAGGGAACCGCTGGTCTATGGCACTATCAGGCGCATGGCGGCGTCTTCGGGGTTTCGCTGGGGGACGCTTTGCCTTGTCTCGCGCTATCACCGTAAAGCAGAAATCCCTAGCTTTCCTGGATCGCGATGATCGCGACACGTTTGTAGTAACCGCACGACAGGCAGGTCCGATGAGGTAACATTCGTTCGTGACATTGGGGACAAATGGAAAAACTCGGCATGCCGAGCTTCTTGTGCGTACGTCGTTTATCCCGCCGGGCCTTGGAATGTCGATGTTTGGGGTTTGCCATTGTGTTCTCCTCACGTCACGGAAACGACCTGCGCTCGTGTGCCCTCCACGTGACTTACTTCAACGGTTTTTGTGAAGGTCTGAATGCTTCTTGCAAGATCGCAAAGGGAGACGCTACGTTCACCTCCCCGCACCCGCACCTTTGAACGTTCAGATTTTGCCCGCACACCTGACACAATCCTTGACACGCCTCTGAACAGAGGGGTTGCATCGGGACGGACAAAATGAGGTGTTCTCGAAGCATCTCCTGCAATTCAATCCGCTGTTCGACCACGGGATGGCAGTCCGTCTCTTCAGGCTCCGAATCCCCGTCGGCCTCCGGTTCTTTCGCGCGCCGCCGACTCCGTTCCTTGTACACGGCCCGAAACGAAAGGTCCGCGGGCGCGGCAAACGATTCGAGACAACGAACACAGACATGGAGCAGCAGGCCGTTCAACTCGCCTTCCACCCGGAAGTCGGTCTCTTCGGCATGAATCGTTGCCGTCAAAGCCAGCACGTCTTGTATTCCGGGATCGTTCTCTTCTAACTGCAAGTCCTCCTTCCCGACGACGCAGTCGATGCGGGTGCCTTCAGGAGGAATGTCTTTCGCGCTGAAGCTGAGCGAGGCCACGTTTGCCGGACCTCCCTTGACCCGGGGATTCAGACTGGAACCGCACCGTCACGACGGGCCGGGCCCTACCGCTCTTCGGCAAAGGCTAACAGGGCGATACTGCGGGCACGTTTGATCGCAATCGTGAGCTTCCGTTGGTGCCGCATACAGTTTCCGGATATCCGTCTCGGAATGATGCGTCCTCGTTCCGTCAAAAAATTACGCAACAGGTTCAGATCCTTATAATCCAGGGGCGTGGCCTCGTGACAAAACCGGCAAACGCGCCGCCGCTGAAAAAGCCTCCCTCGTTCCACGTGTCTCTTCTCCTCGTGTGCGAAAATTATGCGTACTCTTCAGATTCGTACGGATGGTCGTGCGAGTATTCTTCTTCTCCCCCGCCGGATTCATTGGCGTGACTTTGTTTTTTGGGGAGAAACGTCACCGATTGCGCCGCGACCTCGTGCTTGCTTCGGCGTTGTCCGTCTTCCGTTTCCCACCGCCGCTGCTGGAGTCGTCCATCGACAATGGCCCCGTCACCTTTACTCAGGTATTGGCCGCAATGCTCGGCTTGCTTGCCAAAGACCACGATATCAACGTAACACACTTCCTCTTTTTGATCATCGGCTTGTCGAAACCGTCGATTCACCGCCAACCCGAAATTGGCGACGGGAGTCCCGCTGGGGGTGTACCGAAGTTCCGGGTTCCGCGTCAGGTTCCCGATGAGAATGATCTTATTGAACCCCACCACCTTCGGACTCTCCCTGTTCGGCCGCAACTTCCTGGAACGCTTCTTCTTCCACGCGCACGGTCAAGAACTTGATGACCGAGTCTTCCAATCGGTAAAGCCGTTCAAGTTCACGCACCACGTTCTCTTGCGCCGATTCAAACTGAAGCAGGATATACGTGCCGCGCCGGTCATGTTTAATCTCATACGCGAGCTTCTTTTTCCCCCAATTATCGGCCTTGACAATCGTCGCCCCGTGTTTCGTTAACACGTTTTTCATTTTTTCGATGACCGCCTCGGCTTCTTCATCAGCCAACGATGACCGAAGGATAAAAATTGATTCATAACATGCCATGCCGTCCTCTTTCTGAAAAATCCCGATTCGTCCCCACACCGGCGTCCTTACAAGGGAAGCGACGGTACCACAGGGTAAAATGCACTGTCAAACCAAGTCTCCGACGGGATCCTTCCCTTTCCCCATCTCGTGGTTTACGCCGGCATGCGGCGATTAAAGCGATTCATCGCTTCTGGCACGCCATGCTGCACCAGACACGCCAGCCCTTCAACTGCTCTGGTCAAAACGGGTCGCAGGGCGTTCAACTCCTCCGATGTCATCGGGGCCAACACAAAATCGGCGGGGTCCACTTCCGGGGCAGGACGGCCTATCCCTATTTTCAGGCGAGTGAAGGCTTCCGTCCCCAAGGCCATCACAATGGACTCCAAGCCCCGATGTCCCCCCGTTCCCCCTTCCGGCCGGATGCGAAGGCGCCCGATAGGCAGGTCCAAATCATCATGGACCACGATGACGTCTTGCGCGTGGACGTCATGCGCCGACATGAGTTCCTCCACGGCCTCACCGGACACGTTCATGAACGTCACGGGCAGCACAAGGGACACGGGTTGCCCGTGGATTCGACCTGTTCCGCGTTGAGATAAGCCGTGTCGATGTAACGGAATAGACCACTCGGCCGCCGCGTCGGCCACGACCCGCTGTCCGACGTTATGGCGAGTCGCGGCATATTCGACGCCCGGATTCCCGAGTCCGACAATGACACGCAAGGGTTACTTGGGGGAGTCGCTGGGGTTGGCAGGGGCTGCGGATGCGTCGGCCGCGCGCTCGGGTTCCGGAGCCTCGGTGGCCGGGGCCGCTTCCGACGTCAGCATGGCGGACAATTTCTCCTCGGAAATAGGCACGGTCACGTTCACGACCATGCCATCGGGGTCGTCAAGAATTTTGATGCCCTCACCGGCCTGCAGATCCCGAATGTGAATGCCCTGATTGATTCCCAAGGCCGACGCATCCACGTCGATTTGGTCGGGAATGACGTTGGGCAGGCATTCGATATGCAATTCTCTCATCGGTTGATTCACCACACCCTGATCACGCTTGACGCCAATGGGCACGCCCCCTGTGATATGGACCGGCACTTTCACGCGAACCGGCTTATCCATCGACACTTCCAATAAATCGACGTGCAAAATCGATCCTGCGAGCGGGTCCCGCTGCACGTCTTGAATCACGGCGGTCCGTTGCGGCGCCTGCTCGTCCCCATCGATCGTCAAGGAAATGAGCCCCGTACTCCCGGCCTGCGCCACCAGGATGTTCTGAATCGCCTTGGGGTCGAGTTGGATCAACCGCGAAGTCCCTTGCCCGTACAGCACGGCGGGGATCTGTCCGCTCCGCCGGATCTCACGGGCCGCCCCTTTTCCGAACTGCGTTCTGATTGTTGCTTCAGCGACAAACTCCATAATGCTCCTTCAATTCTTTTCCCCGGTCTTCCGTGCCGGCGTTCCTCTCACCGACGGCAACCGGGGCCATCCAGGGACTACCCGATGGCTTCAGGCTGCTATTCTTCAGGTCTTCTCATCAATGAAAAAGGATCAGTCGAACAACGAGGTGACTGATTGCTCCTTGTGGATTCGCTTGATGGCTTCCCCGAGGAGGGGGGCCACCGACAGAATGCGAATTTTTGAACATACCTGATCTTTGCCCTGCAGGGCAATCGAATTCGTGGCCACCACTTGCGCCAGCGAGGATTGTTCAATCCGTTCGATCGCGGGACCGGACAGCACGGGATGGGTACACACCCCCCAGACCATGGAGGCCCCATTCTCCAGACAGGCGTTGGCGGTTTCCACAATCGTCCCGGCCGTGTCAATCATATCGTCCAGCAATAGGACGTGGCGGGCTCTCACGTCCCCGATAATATTCATCACCTGGGCCTGGTTGGGGCCTTCCCGGCGTTTGTCGACGATCGCCAGATTCGCTTCCAACCGTTTGGCAAACGCCCGGGCGCGTTCGACACCGCCGGCATCAGGCGAAACCACGACCACGTCCTGCAATTGACTTTTCTTGACGTAATCCAACAAGACCGGCCTGGCATAGAGATGATCGACCGGGATATTGAAAAACCCCTGAATCGGCCCGGCGTGCAAATCCATCGTCAGCACCCGGTGCGCCCCGGCCGTGGTAATCAGATCAGCCATCAGTTTGGCGCTGATCGGGACCCGCGGTTGGTCTTTCCGATCCTGGCGGGCATAGCCGAAGTACGGAATGACGGCCGTGATCCGGTAGGCGGATGACCGTTTCAGGGCATCCAACATGATCAAGAGTTCCATGACCGACGTATTGACCGGGTCACAACACGACTGAATGACGAATACGTCTCCTCCCCGTACGTTTTCTTCGATTTTGACTCGGATTTCGCCGTCGCTGAAAGTCGAGACCACCGCCTGTGACAAGGGCACACCAAGATAGGCGCTGATCTCGCTGGTCAGATGCGGGTTGGAGTTTCCGGCAAACAGCTTCAGGTCATCGGCCATGAATACTCGTCCAGAGTGTGACGTGAAAAAAAGAAGACGGGAGAAACCCCTGCATCACTATTTAGGCCATCCACGCATGGTTGTCAACAACCGAACTTCCGTCTTGCCGACCATGTGCAGAGACGACGTCCCGCCGCCTAGGGTTCCTCCAACACGCCACGCTGAAGAGAGGGTCCGACGGCAACCTGATACTTCGGGGTCCCGGCAAACGCCCCTTTGGCACGAAGGGCCTCGGCCTGCTCTCGAAACACACCGAACACGGTCGCTCCGCTGCCGGACAAGAGGGCTCCTTCCGCGCCCATTTCGGATAACGTGTTCTTGATGTCGGCCAACACGGGATAGTCGGCGAACAGGACCGCCTCGAAGTCATTCTCCATCCGGGCGAGGATCCCGCTCCAGGAAACGGAAGACGCCCGTTCAACCGATTCCAGGGCTTCGGGCATGGGCGGCACGGTCCGCCGCACCTCATCCAAGCGCCTGAACGCCTGGCCCGTGTTGATCGGGAACCCCGGATTCACCAGCACGATCCACCGGACGCCTTCAAGGGTTTTCGGAATAATCCGCTGGCCCCATCCATGCACCACGGCAGTCGGCGCCTCCATGAAAAAGGGCACGTCGCTTCCCAGGGTTTGTCCCAAGGCGGCCATCTCACCGTTGGTCCAGTTGAGACCCAACAAACGATTGAGACCCATAATGGTCGCCGCGGCGTCACTGCTCCCGCCGCCAAGACCCGCTTCAACCGGGATCCCCTTGACCAATTTCAAGTCCACGCCGACGGCGACGCCCGCCCGCCGTAACACCAAGTCGGCAGCCCGATACACCAGGTTGCCGGTCGGCGGCGACAAGGTTTTCTCCGAACAGTCGAGACGAATCCCTTCAAACGCGTTCGTGACCCGAACCGTCAACTCATCAGACACCCCGATCGTTTGCATGAACGACCACAGGGCATGATACCCATTGGACAGTCGATCGAAAATTTTGAGAATGAGGTTGACCTTGGCCGGGGGATGCAAGAGCAGGGATCGATCCACGTTACCCATGAGGCACTCTTACCAACCCGCCTGACCCGTTCGCAACAACACGGCAGGCCCCTTCTCCTCGAGAGGTCAGTCAAACACGGAGGGCATCGAGAAAATCGGAAGGTACATGGCCACGACAATAAACCCGATGCCGATGCCTAACACGACGATGATCAGAGGCTCCAGGACAGCGGTAAACGCGGCGACGTCGCGGTCCACTTCACGTTCATACAGGTCCGCGACGTTTTCCAGGGCCATATCGAGATTTCCCGTGGCTTCGCCGACCCCGACCATGTTGGAGACCAAGCGGGGAAACATCCCGGACCGCTCCAGCGGGTCGGCCAGGGTATGTCCCTCGCGAATACTGGATTTTGCTTCCTCCAACGCCAGTGCCATGCGTCGCAACCCGGACACCTTTTGGGCGATTTCCAGGCCGCGCAAAATCGGCACGCCGCTCCGCAGCAGCACGCCGAGCGTCCGCGTGACGTGAACCACGGCCACGTTCCGCCACAATTTTCCTGCCAACGGCACGCGAAGCATGACGTCCTCGATCATCCCTTGTCCTGACCGGGTCTTCGACCACACACGTCCCCCGATGCCCAGACCGGCGACGCCGAGGAGCACCGGCACCCAATGGGCCTGGAGCCAGCGACTCACCGCCAACACCAGGGCCGTCGGCCAAGGCAGCGCGTCACCCCAATCGGCGAACATGGTGGCGAACATGGGGATCACCCACAGAAGCAACACCCAGAGCACAAGCACGGCCACCGTCATCACCAGCAGGGGATACGCCAACGCCAGCTTCACCTGTTGCCTGAGCCGTCCCACTTTATCCAAATGCTCAGCTACCCGGCCGAACGTCTGATCCAATGTACCGCTTTCCTCCCCGGCTTCGACCATATTGACGTACCAGGGCGTGAACACCGTGGGGTGTCCCTGAAGCGCACCGGCCAGGGACGACCCCGACTCCACCTTCTGTTTCACGGCACGAATCACCGCTTGAAAAGCCGAAGACGAGGCTTGCGTCGCCAGCATATCGAGTCCCTGCGCAAGAGGCACTCCGGCTTTGATCAAGGCTTCGAGCTGATAGGTAAACACCATCAAGTCGTTTTGGGAGACGCGGACCGTTCCCGAGAAGGACCACCCTTGGACAAGGGAGGCGGGTTCTTCCCTGAGGCGGGTCACGAACAGGTCTTGTTGGCGAAGAGCCCGCAGGGCGGCGCTGTGGTCGACGGCCTCCAGCTTTCCCCGCCGGACTCCTCCCTGCCGGGTTTTCACGCGATACAGGAACGTCGGCATAATCAGGTTCGGCTCAAGGGACGAGGCTTCGCTTACCGGGATTCATCCTCGGTGGACACACTCACCACCTCTTCTATCGTGGTGAGCCCTTGCTTGATTTTGTCCAATCCGCTTCGTCGAACGGTTTTCAAGCCCTCCGCCAGTGCTTGCTGCTTGAGTTGATCGGCGTGTTGCCGCTCAAGGATACGAGATCGAAAACGCTCGGAGACCGGCAAGACCTCAAACAGACCGACTCGCCCTTTATAGCCCGTCCCGTGACACGCGGCACAGCCCTGCCCGCGCACCAGGGCGACGGTTGCCGTCTCCGCGTCGGTGAAGCCCAATTCGCGTAGCTGAGTTGGCGAAAAACGGTCGTCAGGCCGTCGGCAATCAGGGCAGACGCGACGCACGAGCCGCTGCGCCACAATGACGCTCACCGACGACGCCACCATAAAAGGATCGACGCCCATATCGAGCAACCGCGTCACTGACCGCACCGCATCATGGGTGTGCAAGGTGGACAGCACCCGATGCCCGGTCAGGGCAGCCCGGATCGCAATTTGCGCGGTTTCCAAATCCCGAATTTCACCGACCATCATAATGTCCGGATCCTGCCTCAGAAAGGCCCGTAAGATCTGGGCAAAACCCAGACCGATCTCTTCCTTGACCTGGACTTGCGTAATACCGGTGAAGTGATATTCCACCGGATCTTCGACCGTGACGATATTCACGTCAGGCGTATTCAACACTTGCAGCGCCGAATACAGCGTCGTGGTCTTGCCGCTCCCCGTCGGACCGGTCACCAGGATCATCCCATGCGGACGGTCCAAGGCCGCGAGCAAGGTCTCGGTGTCGGCCGCATCCAACCCCAAGGCCGTCAGGTCGACCAGTTGCCCGGCCCGGTTCAGCAATCGAAGCACGGCTTTCTCCCCATGAAGGGAAGGCAACACCGAAAGACGAACGTCGACGGTCCGCTTTGAGCCCAACTCCAACGTCATGCGCCCATCCTGTGGAAGGCGACGTTCGGCAATATCCAAATGCGAGAGGATTTTGAGCCGGGAGATCACGGCGTTCCGCAACGCCAGGGAATAGGTCATCGCCGTATGCAACACGCCATCCAGCCGGAACCGCACGCGCACCGCATTCTCAAAGGGTTCCAAATGCACGTCGCTCACACCCGTGTCGGCGGCGCGTTCGAGAATCGTCTGAACCAACCGGGCGACGGGAGATTCCTCTTCAACCAAGGCCTCGGCTCCCACTTCCGGCTGGGCGTATCGCAGGCTCGACGACGCCTTGTCGAGCAACGTCGTCATCTCTTCAGACTGCAGGAGTGAATCGACTCGATGGGCGTTGTGCAACGCGGAGTCGAACGAGGAAGAACCGGCCGAGTCATCCGCGTCCTGCGTACTCACCGGCGGGGATGAGCCGCCGTCGAGACCATGAGCCTGCCGCTCGTATAACGCCTGGATGCACCGGCGAATATCAGCCTCCAGCGCGATGACCGGAATCACTTGCAATCCCGTACGAAACCGCACCTCATCCAACGCGTGCAGATTGGCCGGATCAGCCACGGCGACCGTCAACCGCCGACCCGCTTGCCTCAACGGCACGGCCACGTGTTGCTGAGCCCAGGCCTGAGGAACGCAGTTCGCCAGCTGCGGGTCAACGTCGGCAGGGAAAGGATACGCCGTGGCCAATCCATACTGCTGGCCCAGAAACTTGAACAGCGTTTCTTTAGAAATGACTTGTTGGTCAAAGAGGATTTGACCGAGAGGTTGGCGGGTCTCCTGCTGGCGAGCCAGCGCCTCATGCAATTGAGCAGAGGTCACACAACCGGCGTCAAGCAGTAATTGACCCAGCCGGGTGTGCAGCATAAAACCCTACCACGAAACGTGGAACTCCTTATGAATCCTCGGCGTTGTTCAACCGGTTCACTCCGCGGAGAATGTAATGCAAGCCGGACAGGACCGTCAGCAGACTCATCGTCAACAACAGGGGAAACAGCAGCACGGGGTCCAGCTTTTGAGCGGTCAAGGCAAGCACCAGGATAATATAGCTCGCCTGAAACAGCGTCGTGGCCTTGCCCAACAACGTGGGCGAGGCATCAATGGTCGTCTCGGTGAGATGGGCCAACAATGTGCCGGTGAGTAAAATGGCGTCGCGACTCACGACCAGGATGACACTCCACACCGGCACCATGTCCAACAGGGATAACGTCACGAACGTCGTCATGAGCAACAGCTTATCCGCCAACGGATCGAGGTAGGCCCCGAATTGCGTTTTCTGATTCGCGATACGAGCGATCGTGCCATCCAGCGCATCGGTCAGTGCCGCGATGATCAACGTCACCAGGGCATACTCCACGTGCTCATAGACCAACAACCCGACGATGAGCGGGATCAGCAGGATACGGAGAATTGTGAGGCTGTTGGGGATGTTCAGCGGAACCACGCCCCCAATGGAGAAGCGTGCATCCATCACGTCCGTACCTGGTCCTTGTTTGGGAATCACGAGTATCCTCCTTAATGGAATAAGACTAAGGACAGGAAGCGAGTAAGTCAACCGGAGCCAAACATTTATTTCGGGCCAACGGCCTTGAGCACAAACCCGCACAGCGAGTCTCAACCGTCGATGAAGAAATCATTTTGGATCCACGAAACGCAGGATTGTGGGAGAGCGGGAAGGGCATCAAAACGATCAGCAGTGAGGGTAAAAGCTCTCTGAGCTTGGGCGAAGGGAAACCATCCAGAGCAACCTTAGCAAGCAAAGGTGGTTATTAGTTACATCCAGCATATAGCAACATCACGATTCTAATAAGGGCGTAACCACAAAGTAGCTTGCATCCCTGCCGGCGACTTGTTAGACGTCTTTTTTTAAAATGCGAGCTATTGAGACAAGCTTTTTACTGTTTGCCTTTAGGCTACCGTACAATTCATCAAGAAGCTTTTGCGTATCTTTGACTAATACCACACGATCTTCTTTCTTTGCAGCAACCAAATCCCGCAACTTGTTGGAAATTTTACGCTTTTTTCCAAGAAAGCTGAAATCATTGACTTTTCCATAGATTTCCCAGTAATCATATTGAGAATATCTCTTGGCTATGTCGGCTATTGTTTTACCTTGAGACAAGAGCAAATTCATTGCAGATAAATCATCTTCTTTGATCGCCATTTTACCTCCTCTTTGCGGTCGTATAACGACTTGCATCAGCGGCAAAAAGAATTCCGATTAATGGGTTTGTCAAATGCTAGACTAATCCACAGAACTCGAAAAGTGTTCGAGTAGACCGTTCGTGGCAGTCTGTATTGCCACAATTGTTAGGCCTTTTTCTAATCCGCTGTTTCGGCTGCTGGCGGTTCGTAGCCTTCTGTAATTAAAACGTTTTGAGGAGCCTGCACCTCAGGATCTGGAGATGTCGGTCCTGATTGTTGTGTTTCAACTTGCTGTTGTTCAGATGCATTGGGGTCAACCCGATTGTTTTCCGACATGTTAGCTACCCTCTCTTTCAGTTGGTAACTAAGAGGTGGCTCGGGAAATTTGAACAAGGGGGATAAGTGACATTTCTGCTCACGAGCGGCATGATTGCCGTGAATGAGGAGGACCCATGACGAGACGACTACGCCGAAACCATAGCCCGGCTTT